>Ga0209755_10000488_pt1 | contig 72539 bp, 62 predicted proteins | sample TergutCo191P1_FD_187301 | JGI IMG/M metagenome (GOLD analysis project Ga0209755, IMG submission 187301) | Cornitermes sp. P1 segment gut microbial communities from Petit-Saut dam, French Guiana - Co191P1 (SPAdes) (version 2) | ecosystem: Host-associated > Arthropoda: Insects > Digestive system...
CGGCTCTGACGTAATTTCATCACGAGTTACCATTCGCTCAATCGGAGTCCAGCTGATTACGCGGTTGTCATCAATAAAATCAAGACAACTAAGATCACCTTCCTCTCCAGAAACTACTCCTTCGGCAATTAGCTTGAGAGCATCATCTGTGCGAAAATGAACAAATAAGTCTACATCCCCGAAGAATATGTGCTTCTGCATTATCTCAACCCTCTGCCCGGCCTTTCTGAATCCGCAATCAATAATGCTACAACGCCGAAGCTCACTGACCGTAGTTTTATCAAGATAACTCAAATAATCAAGCCATCGCCGCAAGTACTCGGTCTGCAACTGTGCCGAGCTGAGTATTTCAAGCTTATTAATCTCATTCAGCAACCCGGAATAGTCAACTGCATAAGGCTCAGGATAAAGTGAAACATCCGGCATAAACTTTAAAGGCATAGCAAGACTCCCCATAAGCAGTAATACAACAATCGTAACACACAGCAGCACGAAAGACAAGCAAGAAAGAGGCATGAGTAATAACAGACAACAGGAGGTGATGTAAGGTGGGTAAATGTAAAAACAAGAAACCGCCCGAACATAAAAAGCACAAGCTGACACTGGCAGACATTATTGACTATCTTCCGCAAAAAGTGCATATACAAATGAAGCCACCGGGCCGGCGTTATTACTTAAATCACAAAGCAGGAGAACTAGAGATAATTGATAAAAGCGAACTGGAGCCTTTTGTTATCACGGAAATGCTCCCAGCATATTCTGAAAGCCTTGGTCGCCCCATCTTGTGTTTAATGGTAGAGCCAGTAACATGGGAAGACGAAGCGTATGATAGAGAGTTAAGGCAAAGAGGGAGTCTCGCGAACACGGTTAAGTGATGGCAAGTGTGCTGGCTCAGTGTTTCTATCATCAATGTTGGCTCTGCTTCTGCTTAATTCAGCAAGTCGCCTTACGATATTGAGTAAATCGCGTTGAATCTCAGGGTCAATGATGGCAGCAGACTCATTACATAGTTCGATATGAAAGTCGCTAAGTGCGACTCCCTGATTACTTGCCGCCGTCCCTGGGGCAGTCCGTGCCGCATTTTTCTTAGCTGCGACATTACAATTATCTGCAAGTCTATCGCGGAGTGAGGGAATATATTCAGAGTTGTTATCCATTATAGTTACTACCTTTCATTTTATAGCACCAACAATCGTATCACGATGAGGTATGTAAAACAACAAAAATAAGTTAAAAGAGATGTGCAAAATTTTACTAAGTAAAGCGAGTGATGTGAGATGACTGCTATACCATTACCGGGAGGAATAACACCATGAATACAATGAAGCCTGAAGAAAGATTTGAAATAATTGAATTCAATAGCGGTTTTGCTCTTGAAAAAGGCGAACCGGATACGACGACCATCGGCGTCGCCATCTGGGACAACCTCACTGATAGCCTATACCATAAAGGCGACAACCAGATGATTGGCTTCTCCGTTGATGAGCTTGGTGATAATGGCTTGCCGCTGGGAGTAGATGGCGCAAAACTCAAACTGGAACCCATCTTAAAAGAAATCAAAGAGAGTCAAGCCATATCTGATGTATCACGTGAATTGCAGGAACATATATCCTTTTGGGATGAAATAAGCTTCGAGCCGTGGGCTGAGAAAAAAGGTTATGAAAATCTCGCAAGGCAATACCCGGGTGAACTCACAGATGATATATCAAAAATAGGAGATTGGTGCCAGAGTGTTTTCAACGAAGAACGGGATGCCCGCGCTGCTGAAATCGCTAATGACATATCCTCAGGTAAGCTTTCAGCCACCCTAGCAGTAAAGGGCATTGGTGTCGATGAGATAGAGGAGGAACTGCGTAACCGGGAGAATAACTCTACGTGGCAAATCCCAAATGATATTAGAGTAGGGTTTCACCCGGATATGCGACAGTATACTGCAAATGAATTGATGGACGTGCTGCGCGAATCTACCGAAAGCATAAGACTCGTTGCATCTCACTTTCAAGAGCCACCGCCACAGCAACCGTCACTCCGCGACACTTTGGCGGCCAATCAAACACAAGCCGCCGAGCAAAACCAGACACAACCCGACCCACTATTATCAGACTGGGAATGGGATGCGCCATCGCAAAAAGAATTAGCGGCTACCACGGTTTTTCCGTGGGAAGATGATTATGATGAATACGAGCCGACCGCCAAGGAGTTTGATAATTACGCAAACTTTGCTGCAGAACTGCACGAGGAACTGAAAGAAGAAAAACAACGAGAATCACTCCGCGACACTCTCGCAGTCAACCAGTCAAAAGCCGCCAAGCAAAACGAAGCAGTACCACAACGAGAATTACAAGACCGAGAGGTCGATTACCACAAAAGCTGATTGCTTATTAAAAGGAACAAAGCGAGGATATGAAAAATGAAATCAGCACTGTCAGTGTCGCTAACCATAAGTGACTGCAATAAAATAACTGCCGCGCTCCAACGCCGCAGGAAAGCGCTTCAAAACGAATTCAATCCCGGTTGCCTTGCCTGTCGCATACACGCACGAAAAAGCTACAAAACGACCCTGTCTGCATTAAAGAGCGTAAGCAGGCAAGTCTCAACTGAAGCACCACCCCGCGCCCGGTTGCACCCGGAACAACATCTTTCACTGCTGCTGTCCACTGACGAGCGGCGCGAAGTGATGGCAGCTCTCACAGGTATCATGATTGATATAAAAAAGGAACTGGACGAAAGCTGTCCACGCTGTCCCAACACACCCGGTCTCGAATATATAAGGCTGGATGATCTTTTGCTCACAATCGCAAAAGCCGTATAATCTCGGCAAAGCTAACTATTTATATAAAGGAACACAAGACATAACGCAGTCGTCAACCCCCGAGCAGACCCGTGGGGTATAGGAAGTAACGGGATATGGCCAATTTGGTCGTGCATGAAGTTGTGAGAGCAATGGGTTGCGTTAGTGGATGATAAGTGTTCCTTTATATAAATAGTTAGCAAGACATAGGTGGGATGCGGGAATGTTGGACAAAATCAAGGGTGGTGCTTATCAGTTCCGGATAAGTTAAATGGCGGAATGAATGATGGTTGACCAAGTTCGTGCGGGAACTCAACCGAGAACCAGCCACCACTATTACTTAAAATTACAGGAGGAATGAACTTATGGGCAATAATTCGGTATGCACTCGCCACGACTGCTATTATTTCAGTTCGGAGGCTCCCCGAGCTTGCGGATACAATAATATAACAGGCGAAAAACGCCTTACACCAATAATCAGGTGCGATAAATATGCACCGCAAACAAAACAAATACCGAGAGGAGAAAAGAATATGCCGGAGACAACAAAGAAAAAAAGGACAAACTGGAGATTAGTCTTAAACGAAGTGGAAAGCGGCTCATGCCTTGATGATGTAGCAAAAAACTATGGATTAACAACTGCACAACTAGAGTTGGGTATTACAAAAAGGCGATGGTACGAAAATGCAAAAACATCCAACCGTATAGCAACTGATGTTAATAAAAAGTCAAAAAACAAGCTACCCACCGCACCTACTAAAACTGCAAAGGCATCTAATCTTCCTACAGCAGAAATGTCAAAACAGCAAGAAAGTGTAACTATGGCAACACTGGCCCTTGGTGAGCAGAGTAATCCAAATGTTCAAGAGAGGCTTGTGTGCGAAACATTCAATCGCATATCCAAAATAATGGGATTTTTTACCGAGGATGATAACGCTAATGTTAAGGGTGCCGCTTTAGTGACGGTACGCGAGATTATCAAGCAAGCATCAGCGCAGGTGGAGGTCTAAAATGAAATACATAACAATTGGGCAGGCTGCAAATGCAATAGGGAAATCACAGCAGTTTGTCAGGGTGGCACTGCAAAAAGGTGTCGCACCATTTGGAATTGCTGTGAAAGTAAGTGGAGATAAGTACGACTACCACATAAGCCCGAAGCTGTTTTGTGAATATATAGGCGATGAGGCGTATGCGAAAATGCAATTAGGTCTTGAACCGTAGGGTGCAATGATGTATAATTACACCGCTTTTAAGACCGAAATTTTAAAGGAAAATGGAGGTTTTAAGTAATGAAGAATCCAAATGGATATGGAAGTGTCGTCAAATTAAAAGGGAAGCGCAGAAAGCCCTACGTTGTACGCAAAACGATAGGCTGGAACGATAAAGGGCACCCCATCTACCAAACGCTTGGATATACGGAGAAAAGAGAGGAGGGACTTATACTCTTAGCTCAATTTAATAGTGACCCATGGGATGTGGATTATAGAAAAATCACCCTCGGAGAGCTTTACGAGCTTTGGGTGCAGATAAAGGCACCAAAGCAAAGTCCGGGAAATCGTGCATATATACAAGGAGCTTATAATAACCACGGAAAGAAGCTTGAAAAGCAGAAGTACCTCTCACTGCGAGCACATCATATGCAAGAGATTATTGATAGCTCAGGGCTAAACGGCAACTCTCAGCGAAGCATAAAATCAATGTTTCGCCACATGGATAGGTTTGCTCACGAGCTGGGAATAGATGTGAAGCACTATTCGCAGCTACTGACAACCGAACCGGGGCCTGAATCAAGCGGCAAGCCTTTTACGGAAGCGGAAATAAAAAAACTGTGGAAGGAGTGCGACGCTCCCAATACAGATGCAATCCTCATGCTCATATATACGGGATTTCGTATTAGAGAGTTTTTCGCACTAAAGCTGTCGGACATAAGTCTGGCTGAGGGGACGATAATTGGTGGAAATAAAACGGCAGCCGGTCGCAACAGAGTAGTTCCTATTCATGCAAAAATACGCCCATTCGTAAAAAGATGCGTGGAGTCCAACAGGGAATATCTTATTGAGCGAAGCGGCGAACAGTGGGATTACCACAGTTTCATTTATAATGTTTGGACACCAATAATGAATATATTGACAACTCACCACACCCCACACGACACTCGCCACACTTTCCGCACTCGCCTTGATAACGCTGGAGCAAACAAAAGGTGTATCGACTTGCTGATGGGTCATAAATCCGCCGACATAGGCGAGCGCGTGTACACCCACAAAACTCTGAAAGATCTGCGCGAAGCACTTGCCTTGGTGACGCATTAGTAGCAAGATTGCTTGACCAAGTGAGCAATGACCGTTGATGCGTTAGTAACAAGATAGTAGCATGCAACGACGGCAAGATTCGCAAAACACAGTGATACCAACACTCTTTGCTCTTCACACTTTTCACACTTAAATGTGTATTGCAAGTGTGAAAGGCTTTGTGCTACGATTGTTGCTTGATTACTTGATTCACGGGGGAATGACAATTTTGCGAAAACTTGCTGTTTTTTCTTTTTTCTTTGCGGTGGCATTATTTTTGGCGCACTATTTTTTGCCTGATAATTGGCTGATTATAGGTGGGGGAGTCGCTGCAGTGATTTCACTGGTTGGTTTAGGCTTTCGAGGAATAAATCGCCAAAGAGTTATAATTTCGCTCATGGCTGTCTCAATCGGATTTCTATGGAGTTATGCTTACACGACAATATTTGTGGGTCCGGGCATCAAGCTGCATGAGAAAAGCATTGAGATTACTGCCGTTATAACGGACTATCCGGTCGAGCGTACAACACGCGGATATAGAGTGGATGCGCAGATTTTGCGCGAAAGTGCACGAAATGTCAACGTGCGACTGTATTATTTTAATGAAGCTGCGTTACAGCCGGGGGATATTATTTTAGCAAACGCAAGGCTGAGGCGGACAGACATCACAGCTGATGGCGAGCGGTTTGATGCGCTCAGTTCAAGAGGGATTTTTCTATCGGGACATGTTTCGGGAGATATTACCGTGCGTGAGTCATCAGATAGTCTGCGGTATATCCCGAGAAGAATTGCACACAGTATTGCGGAGCAGATAGGTGAGATTTTTCCCGACGATGTGTCACATTTTATGCAGGCATTGCTCACGGGTCGGCGGGATGATTTATATAGAGATACGGCTTTAAGTGCTTCACTGTCTGCTTCGGGCATAATTCATGTTGTGTCTATTTCGGGTATGCATATTGCATTTTTAATGGGTTTTCTTACTCTTCTTTTAAGAAACGGAAAGTTGTTTGCTCTTTACGGGATACCTGTTTTGCTGATATTCATGGCTATGACCGGGTTTACTCCTGCGGTTACTCGTGCGGGGATAATGCAGTTGTTTCTCATTTTTGCGCCGATGGTGAGGCGTGAAAGGGATTCTGTAACATCGCTCATGGCTGCTCTGTTTTTTATTTTGGCGAGCAATCCATATTCTATTGCTTCTGTTGGGCTTCATCTTTCTTTTAGCGCTACTCTCGGGATTATTTTGTTTTCCACAAGAATCAATAATGCGGTAAAAGATGCTTTTCGCGGCAAGAGAGTATTTAGATTCCGGCTTACTCGGGGGATTATTAACTATGTAGTCGGCGGGCTTTCAACCACTTTTGGTGCTCTCGTATTTACTTTGCCTCTGACGGCTTTGCATTTTGGTTATGTTTCGCTCATTGCGCCTTTGACGAATCTGCTCACAATCGGGGTAGTCTCTATTGTTTTTCCGCTGGGGCTGCTTGTAACTTTGCTCAGCTTTATTCATCCGGTGCTTGGTACTATTTTTTCGTTTCCCGTTATTTATGCGGCAAGGTATATAATCCGCACGGCACAGGTGCTTGCGGGAGTGCCGTATTCTGTTGTGTACTCAACAAATATTCACATTATGTTTTGGCTTTTGTATGTGTATGTTATGTTTACGCTTCTCCCTTTGATGAAAGCGCGGTTGCGGGAGTATATTAAGCCTGCTTGTGTTGCGATTATGCTTTTGTCGGTATTAATTTTGATTTTTACGTTTTTCCCGAGCACTGCGGGGAATTCCTTTTCTGTTGTGGATGTTGGGCAGGGGCTTAGTGTTGTTGTGGAGTCCGGTGGGCATACCATGGTTGTGGATTCGGGGAGTTTGAGTCGAAATAATGCGGGTGAAGTTACGCATGAGTTTCTTATGAGCATGGGTAAAACAGCTATTGATATACTTGTTTTGACGCATTTGCACGCCGACCATGTCAACGGTGTGGAGTTTCTTTTCAGCAGGATGGCAATTTTTGCTCTTGCTTTAGCTGACCCTAGTGGTTCTGATTTTGCTCATGTGGCTTATGAAATAATTACTCTTGCAAATAGTCACGGAACTGATATAATTTACGTTACGGAAACAATCGGTTTTTCACTTGGTGAGTTGGAGGTTGTAATATATCCGCCGATGTTTGAGGGTAGAGGAGAGAATGAGCGGAGTTTGAGTATTTTGACTATGGGGAATATAACTTCGCTCATCACCGGTGATATGAATATGGCTAGTGAGAGGGCGCTTTTACGTTTTGCGAATCTGCCTAAGCTTGATGTTCTTGTTGTTGGGCATCATGGTTCACGGCATTCAACTTCTGAGGAATTGCTTGCCGCTTTGTCTCCTGATATTGCTGTTATTCCTGTCGGGCGTAATAGTTTTGGGCATCCTACTCCCGAGGTGCTTTTGCGGCTTTCTCAATTTGGTGTTACTACGTTTCGAACAGACCTAAACGGGCATGTTACTATTCGTCGGTAGTTTTCTAACACGCTCCGTCTCTCTGGTTTACAGCATAAATTGAAAGAAAGGTTTTTGTTATGGCTCAGAAAAAATCTCAGACAGATTCATATATGAAGCTTAGCGAGTCTATCAAAACAGGCGAGTTAGAGCGGTTTTACATCTTTCACGGACCTGAGCGGTACTTGCTTGAACGTGGTATTGTTGATTTGCGCTCTTATATTTGTCCTGATGGAATTTCCGGCTTCAATTATCGGCGGTTTGAGGGTAAGGGTCTCGCTGTCGATGAACTTGAAGATGCAGTGAACACGCTGCCCATGTTTGCGGAGAAAACGCTGATTGAGATACATGATTTTGACATTTTCAGCGCGGCTCACAGAGATAGTATGCTGGATATTTTATCTGATTTGCCTGATTATGTATGCGCTGTGTTTTCTTATGATACCTTGGAATATAAGCCTGACGGCAGGGTTAAGGTCAACAAGGAAATTTTAAGCTATGCTTGTGTTTTGGAGTTTGCTCAGCAGGATAGTCAAAGGCTCGTCAAGTGGATAATGCGACATTTCCGGGACGCTGAACGTGATATTTCTCCGGCTGATGCGGAATATCTCGCTTTTATCACCGGTGGTCTTATGACTTCTCTGCACGGCGAGATTGAGAAAGTTGCGGCTTTCTCGCGAAATTCTTTAGTTTCACGAGCGGATATAGATGCTGTGGTTACTCCTACTCTTGATGCAGTTTCTTATAAGCTCACTGATGCAATCGTAAACCGCGAGCACAAACTGGCGGCGAGGCTTCTTGATGAGCTTTTTCAAATGCGTGAGGCTCCGCATAAACTGATTTACAGTATTTCTTTGAAAATGCGCCAACTGCTCGCAGCTCGTGTTTGTCTTGAACATAACTTATCAAAGCGTGAGCTTATGGATATGTGTTCAATTCGCCATGAGTTTCAGGCAAGCAGTCTCATGAAAACAGCAACTAAATCCACACTCGAAGATATCAAAAAGAAAGTTTTGGCTTGCTCGGAGACTGCAATGGAGCTAAACAGCACCTCAGAACCCGAATCTCGCATGGTCGAGTTGCTTGCTAAGCTGGCATTGGGGTAGGTCGGGTTATGTTGTTGCGCTAGCAATTGATAGCAAATGTAGAGAAATCACACTTTGACCACGTAATTTCACACTTAAATGTGTATTGATTTTGCGTGGTTTTTGTGTTATCGTGGTTTTGTGCTAAAATTATCAAATAGGAGATATTTAACTATGGACACACCAAAGGACCTACATCCGGAGAAGAATCAATCAGTTGACGAAATGCAAGTAAACGAGGCGTTGCCTGTGTATAACAGGGACGGATATTATACATATGCCGATTATTTGACATGGGATGATGATCAGCGCTGGGAACTCATTGATGGGAAGCCATATCTGATGTCTGCGCCAAACCGAAATCACCAGAGAGCACTGGGTGATATTTATTTACTACTGGGTAACTTTCTAAAAGGCAAAAAATGTGAAGTTTTTTTCGCACCCTTTGACGTGCGACTAAATGCAGAGACACTTGACGACACTGTTGTTCAGCCTGATGTGATGGTTGTATGTGATGAGATAAAACTCGAAGACGGCAGGGGGGTCATCGGTGCACCTGATTTAGTTATAGAGATATTATCACCGTCAAACCCTAATCATGACAGGGTGAGAAAGTTTAATAAATATTGCGAGGCTGGAGTTCGTGAGTTCTGGATAGTTGACCCCGTGGCAAAAAACGTGGCTGTTAATATTTTGTCTGATGGAAAATACACAACTCGTATTTATGGCAGCACAGACAAAGTGTCGGTTCACGTTCTGACCGGGCTTACCATCGACTTGGTCGAGGTTTTTGCGGGTTTAAAGTAGTTTTGGGTGTGGGTGTTATTAGTGCAGTGGCAATTTTGCTGTGGAAAACGTCATAAAAACCACAAGCGATTCAGTTACCTATTGCTTTTACAGACTTCTTGTGGTTAAATAATTATAAGGAAACGGAGGTTGCCATGGAAAGTAATGTACATACAGAAGCTGACAGAGCTGTTTGGCTAACCTATGTTGTCCATAATACAGCAGAGGATATTGGTAAGCCTGTCACAGATACAGTTGATTTACTAGAAAAGCATGGGCTAATAATATGGATTCTTCAAGGGTATAGGTCGTTTCATACACAAGGCTTTGAGTATATGGCAGAGTTGTTAGCAGATAAACTCCGTGAGGCACATGCTATATGATTCTCTATCATGGAACAGACCAAATAATAGACTCTATAGATTTTAGCAAAAGCCGCTTACGAACTGATTTCGGGCGGGGATTTTATATGTCCGATAGACTTGGAAATGCACAAGATTGGGCAGTAGATAAGTCCGGCTTATTTGGGACTCCGACTGTTATGCGTTATGAGGTGAAAGATGCAATCTTTCACGACGATACCATAAATAGCCTAAGATTTAACAATCCAACTCTCGAATGGTTGAATTTCGTCAGAGATAATAGGCGTAGAGATGCATCCGGGAATAATACAAAAGAGCCCAGGCATTCCTATGATGTTGTTTCCGGACCAATAGCTAATGATAAGGTAGCAATAGCTGTGGATAAATACTGCAGGGGTAAGCTGAATGCTGAGGAGACCCTGCAAGAAGTAAAGGCTATTAAGAACGTGTTTCAACTCAGCATACACACACCATTAGCCTTAACATATATCGAAAAGATTACATATTCTCAGCGAGTCAACAATAGTTGGACGAAATGGCGAAATTGCTAGTGGATGCAGTCATTTCACCAGCAAATACTGAGAGGCGGACATCTTTAAAATGAGGATGCCCGTTTTTTTATGTCGAAAACCCTTGACAACACGGCTTCCAGCCCCCATAGGCTGGGCATATGCGAATCGTATAACCATGGGAATAGGCGGAACAAATGAGTTCAGACCGAACAATAACGTAACGCGAGCGGAGTTTGTAACATTCCTGCATCGTATGGCAGGTACTCCGGCAATAACCGGGACAAATCCGTTTCGTGATGTTCCAAGTAATGCATGGTTTGCCGGAACAGTAACATGGGCATCGACATCAGGCGTCACGGCAGGGACATCTCCGACAACGTTTCATCCTAACAGAGCAATAACTCGTGAAGAGATGACTGTAATGTTATTTAGGTTTATTCGAGATATAGTTGGCTCTGATGACCTAACATCACCCGCCGATGCATTAGCCGGATTCCCTGATAGAGGTCAAGTTTCCGGTTGGGCACAAGAAACTATGCGCTGGGCTGCATACCGGGAGATAATTGGAGTCGGCGGCAGACTGAACCCACGAGGCAACGCAACCCGAGCAGAGGCAGTTACGATGCTATACCGTGTAGTAGCGACATTCAACGTATCGGTACCGTAAAAATTACTTCCAACTGCTAGCAAATGTAGAAAAATCACACTTTGACCACGTAATTTCACACTTAAATGTGTATTGATTTTGCGTGGTTTTTGTGTTATCGTGGTTTTGTGCTAAAATTATCAAATAGGAGAAATGTAATCATGCAAACACCACAGGATATGCAGGGAGACGAGGGGCAAGTAATTGATGAAATGCAAGTAAACGAGGCGTTGCCTGTGTATAACAGAGACGGGTATTATACATATGCCGATTATTTGACATGGGATGATGACCAACGCTGGGAACTCATTGATGGGAAGCCATATCTGATGTCTGCGCCAAATGTAAACCATCAGATACTTTCCGGAGAGATTTATGTTCAGTTGCACTCATTCCTGCGAGGCGGGAAATGCAGAGTCATTTATGCACCTTGCGATGTGCGTCTAAATCACGACACTTTAAATGACACAGTTGTTCAGCCTGACTTGATGGTGGTTTGTGATAAGGAGAAATACTTTGACAAAAAGTCCGTTGATGGTGCACCTGATTTAGTTATAGAGATATTATCACCGTCAAACCCTAATCATGACAGGGTGAGAAAGTTTAATAAATATTGCGAGGCTGGGGTTCGTGAGTTCTGGATAGTTGACCCTGTGGCAAAAAATGTGGCTGTTAATATTTTGTCTGATGGAAAATACACAACTCGTATCTACGGCTCCACAGACAAAGTGCCGGTTCACGTTCTGACAGGGCTTACCATCGACTTGGTCGAGGTTTTTGCGGGTTTGAAGTAGTTTTGGGGAAATGCCCGAAATGCGGATTATTTTCGTGCAATAAATATCGGCGTGAAATTTTTATAACCTTTTGTTTTTGCTTTATGATATACTTTTACAAAAATCAAGAGGGGTCGGAGCATGGGTTTATGAGTGGGTTATCAAATTCGTTGGTAAAAGAAATAAAAGATATTCTGTTGTCTGCGAGGAATAATGTAAGGTAGAGGCGATATGGAGATAAATAAAAGAACTGTTCGGGAACTTATAGTAGTTGAGGGGCGTTACGATAAAAATACCGTAATGCAAGCCGTAAATGCAATTGTGATTGAGACTTCGGGCTTTGGCATATTAAAAGACAAGGATAAAATTGCTTTGCTCAGACGGCTTTCCGATAAAAACGGGCTGATTATTCTCACCGATAGCGATAGGGCAGGTTTTTTTATTCGCGGGAGGCTTCATGGTATGCTTGGCAATGCAAACGTCAAACATGCTTACATACCCGATGTGTCCGGCAAGGAGCGCCGTAAAACTTCTGCTTCTAAAGAGGGTAAACTCGGCGTTGAGGGGATGAGTTTAGATGTTATCATCAAGTCGCTTGAAGTTGCCGGTGCAACGTTTGATGATTTTGTTGGCGCGGGTAATAAGCAGGAGTGCATTACAAAAGCAGATTTGTTTGAAGCCGGACTCACAGGCAGAGACTGTAGTGCACAGAAACGTCGTCGCTTGCTCAGTGAACTGGGGCTGCCTAAAAAGCTCGGAACGAAAGCTATGCTTGATGTTTTGAATGTTATAATGTCACGCGATGAATTTATTGCACTCGCCAAGAATGGGTAAGTGTTGTGGTTTGCCACTAAAATATGGTTGCACTTTACGGCTTGCTATGCTATGATTGTAAAAGGAGATAGTTCATGGGTTCCAAGGATAAACTGATTAGACGGCTTAGGAGTATTCCTAAAGACTTTACGTATACTGAGATGAAAGTTGCTCTCGAAAGTATGGGGTTTAGGCAACACAAAGGAGGAAAAACAGGTGGTTCGCGTGTTAGATTTTCTAAAGGGGCGGTATCTATAGTGCTTCATAAGCCGCATCCCAGAAAAGAATTGCCAGAGTATCAAGTACGAAAAGTGTTGCGAGTATTGGAAAGCGAGGATATCGTATGAACAACTTAATGCAATATAAAGGTTATTTTGGAACTGTTGAGTATTTTGCTGCCGATAATTTATTATGCGGTGAAGTTGTTGGAATTAAAGGGCTCGTTTCTTACGAAGGCGAATGTTTGGAATCTCTTAGGGAAGATTTTGAGGGTGCGGTAGATGCGTACCTTGAAATGTGTGCTGAAAACGGGATTACGCCGCAAAAAGTATATAAAGGTAAGTTTAACGTGCGCGTTTCCCCGGAGCTTCACAAAACGTTGGCACATTACTCTGCCGAGCACGGAAAAACACTTAATTCTGTCGTCGAAGAAGCCATTCGCCAATATGTAAAATAGCCGAACTCAGATTGAGGTGTGCGGAAAAGTAACTCACTACCAATATGGATTTGCCCAGAGTATATACGGCGAAACATATTGCTGTGAACATATTGCGAAAAAAATGATATACAACATATAGTGTTTTGTGGTATACTACTTTCATATTGTCCGAAGGGAATGAAGTTTATTAATGAAATGTCCATTTTGCGCTTATGCTGAAAGTAAGGTTGTTGATTCACGTCCTGCGGAAGAGGGGGCGACTATTCGTCGTCGTCGTGAGTGTCTGAGTTGTCAGAAACGATTTACGACTTATGAAATTATGGAAAGATTGCCGCTTATTGTCGTCAAAAAGGATGGCAGCAGGCAGACTTTCGACAAACAAAAACTCATCAACGGCATGCTCAGAGCATGTGAAAAACGCCCTGTTCCGCTTGCAGACCTGACCTTGGTGGCGGACGAAATAGAACAAGAACTCCAAAATTCGCTTGAGCGTGAGATTAAGACCACAGATGTTGGCGAAATGATTATGACAGGACTCAAATCCCTTGACGAGGTTGCCTATGTCCGCTTTGCCTCGGTCTATCGTCAATTCAGGGACATAAATTCATTTATGGATGAACTGAACAGACTCCTTATTGAGGACTAAAAGTCGTTCTCGGTTCTATCTATGATTTCATCTTGCAGAGATTTACTAAGGTTTCTGAAATGGTCTGAATATCCGGCTACTCTGACTATCAAATCTTTATATTCCTCGGGGTTTTGCTGAGCAGCTATCAGCGTTTCACGGTCTACCACATTAAATTGTATGTGATGTCCGTCCATCGCAAAATAGCTGCGAATAAGCCCTGCAACGGCTTCAAGTCCTTTATCATCGGCAACAGATGATGGGGTGAATTTGAGGTTTAGCAGTGTGCCGCCTGTACTTAGATGGTCAAGTTTTGCTGCGGACAAAAGCACGGCAGTAGGACCTTGTTCATCTGCGCCCTGAGTGGGAGATATGCCCTCAGATACGGGTTTTCCTGCATGACGCCCGTTTGCGCTTGCACCGCACACTTCACCAAAATAAACATGGCAAGTTGTGGATAACATATTGATTCGATATGTTCCGCCACGATTGTTTTGCCTGCCTGACACACTGTCGTGAAACGCAAAAAACACTTCGCGCATAATATCGTCGGCGTAATCGTTGTCGTTGCCGTATTTTGGAGCTTTGTTGAACAATTTATACCGTAGAGCGTCGTGACCCTCAAAATCATCGTCCAACGCAGCTGAAAGCTCACTGAAACTAAGCTCTTTTTTATCGAAAACATAGTGTTTTATGGCAGCAAGAGAGTCCGTGACGGTTCCGATACCTACTCCCTGCAAATAAGACGTGTTATATCTTGCTCCGCCCGCATTATAATCCTTGCCTTTTGCTATGCAATCATCAATTATCACGGACAAAAAGGGAACAGGCATGTACTTTGCGTACAGGGCTTCGATGATATTTGAGCCTTGTATTTTTATATTCGCAAAGTGATTTAACTGCTGCTTATACGCTTCCATAAGTTCTCCGAAGCTCTCAAACTCAACGCCGTTGCCGAGTGGCAGTCCGATTTGCTTTTTTGTCCGCTTATCAAAGCCGTTATTAAGTGTTATTTCCAGTATTTTAGGTAAGTTGAGATAACCTGTCAATATGTAAGCCTCACGCCCGAAAGCACCTGTTTCAACACAACCGCTTGCACCGCCGCGACGTGCATCTTCCAGAGACTTTCCGGCGTTTAAAAGCTCTGCGACAATTGCATCTGTGTTATAAAATGCAGGTTGCCCCCAGCCTTTGCGTGATATTTCAAGTGCTCGCTTTAAAAACCACTGCGGAGTTTTCTTCGAAATTTGCACATTCGAGCTGGGTTGAAGCAAGCGCATACTATCCATACACTCAAGAATCAGGCGACTCACTTCATTTACTCCATCAGCGCCGTCGGGTGTTATACCGCCCGTGTTTATATTGGCAAAGTCTGTATACGTGCTGCTTTCCTTTAAAGTTATGCCTACCTTTGGAGGTGCGGGCTGGTTGTTAAACTTTATCCACAGGCACTGCAATAACTCTAAGGCTTGCTCTTTGTCAATCGTTTTCGCCTTGGATTCTCTTTTATAAAATGGATACAGATGTTGGTCAAGCCGTCCGGGGCTGTAAGCGTCCCACGGATTTAGCTCGGTTGTAACGCATATATGCACAAACCAATACTGTTGCAGAGCTTGCCAGAATGTTTGCGGTTTAAAAGCGGGGACTATACGGCAGTTTTCGGCAATCTGACGCAGCTCCGCCGCTCTTTTGGGGTCTTTTTCGCTTTTTGCCATTTTTGTAGCCAAATCAAAGTATCGCTCTCCCAGTAGTATGATTGCATCGCAAGCGATATTCATAGCTCGCAGTTGCTCCGCTTTAGAAAGCGCCTCGGCATCTTCGGCAAAATTTAGTGCTTCTAAGGCTTTAGAAATTCTACTCTTGAAATCCAAAAATCCGTTTTCGTAAATCACTTCCGAGCAAACAGTGTGCCCGGGACCACGCTGCTCCATAAACTCGGTAAAAATGCCGGCATTGTATGAGTCAAGCCAACTATCGCTTACGGCAGCGGTAATTTTTTTTCGCATACATCTGCTTTCCCAAAAAGGTCTTATTTTTTCTTCCTGCGTGGAATAATCTTTCGGATTTACCTTAAAGGATATAAGCTCTCTTGCGTCCATTGTTATCATATCATCAACGGTATGGCAAAGAAGCTCCGGAAATGTGGGGGCAGTTTGCAGAGTCTCGCCTTTTTCTCCGACAATAAGCTCTCCGGGGTTTATGCAGAGCTTTTTTTTCTTCATTATATTATAGAGTGCGTGCGCCCGAAGCTCGGGTGTGGAAACTCTGCCCTCGTATGATTCGTAAGCTTCCGTAACAAGTAATGCACGCTCCAAGCTGAGTCGCGGCACTGTATTTAAACTTTGCTCACGAAGCTTTTTTACCCGGTCGTTCATTTTTACGTTATTCATTATAATGACCATGCCTTTCTTGTTTTCTTGAGACACAAAACGACCATGAAAAGGTATGGTCATTAACGTGCATCATTTGCGGCTTCACGCAGGGGGAGCAAATCGCACATTCCCCGTTAGTTTGAATTCTTTCAAACTAATGCTCCCTTTGTTTGTATAGCTTTACTCAAATGAGAAATCGAGTTCGTCCAGTGTTAATTCAAATGCGTGAAGAAAATTTTCAATGAAATAGGTGACTTCGGGGAGACTCAGCGCATCGAGCTTTTCCTTGCCTTGTTTTGCAGCATGTTTAAACTCAGGATTACCTGCTTTGAGTTCTTCGAGGCACTTTACATATGCTGCGAGTTTATCCGCTGCCTTTACCAATATGTACATTTCATCATCTTCCTGCGGTGCGAGTAATTTTTTGTATGAAAGGCGGAGTTCCGACGGCAGTGCCGTGAGCAGTTTTTTACTTGCCACGGACTCAACATTTTTGTAGGCAACCATTATCTCGGGGTCGAAGTATTTTACGGGGGTGGGGAGGTCACCTGTGAAGATTTCCGATGAGTCATGAAAAAGTGCGATTTGCGCGGCAAGCCCGGGGTCTGCCTTTTTTCCGTATATGTCACGCCTGATGACGGCAAGTGCGTGTGCGAAAACAGCAACCATGTGAGAGTGTTCCTGAATATTTTCGGGCTCGGAATTTCTCATAAGTGACCAGCGCGTGATGTACTTCATTCTAGATATGAGAGCGTAAAAGCTGTATTTTTTATTCATGATAATGACCTTTCGGATTTTTGTATGTAGTCAATGGGAGGCTTGCTAAGTTTTCGCACTTTCAGCGTATTTTCCTGCAACGGCTTTGGAGAGCCATTTGCCCGAGAAAAAGCGTATGTATATGATAATTCCCCAGAATACCCAGCCAAGCGGAACAGGTAACCACGCTGCGCTATACCCGAGGAGGCCGAAATGTGCAGCCAAGTAACCGGTGGTTACTCGTATTGAGAGTGCCGTGAGAGATGCCATTGATATGATAAAGGTGTCTCCTGCTCCTTGCAATACACCACTAAACATCATGTTTATGCACAAAATCCAAAATACAAGTGCAAAATATCTGACAATTTCCACTCCTATTGCAATTGCGCCTTCCGAAAGACCAAACAGAGCGACGATTTGCTGTGCGAAAATAAAATATGTAAGGCTTATGAGGATTGTGCATGCCACGGACATGAATGTTGCATAGCGCAGTCCGCGATGGACACGGTCGAGCTTGCCAGCTCCGAGGTTTTGCCCCGTAAAACTTGCAAGCCCGGCTTGAAATCCTGACATTGGCACGAATACAATTGAATCAAGCCGTATTGCTGCGCCGTATGCGGGAACAACGTCGGGTGAGGTCACCCCGAAGCTGTTTACAAGACGATGCATTGCGCCGTTACCCACAGAGATGAGACTCATTTGAAGGGCTATCGGTATTCCGAGTTTTGTCATTGTGAGCGCTAACTTTCCATCCCAATGCTTTCCATCCTTTTCGTAAGGATAGCGTTTTCTGAGGTAAATATACGAGATAACGGCACATACCCCCTGTGCAAGTACCGTTGAAAACGCCGCTCCTGCAACGCCCCATCTGATTACCAGCACAAATACAAATGTGAGCGCGGCACTTAGTATTGTGGAGACTAAGAGGAAGTAGAGAATTGCTTTTGAGTCGCCGAAACCTCTGAGTATTGCCGCGATACTGTTGTAGATAAATTGGAAGAACAGTCCCGCGCTGTAAATTTGCATATATAAGACTGCGTAGGGGAGTATGTCACCGGGGACACTGAGCAGATGTTCGAGCAATACAGGTGAGAGAATGACTCCGAGTATTGTGAAAATCAGCCCGCACCCTCCGAGCAGTAAGAGCGCCGTATCTATGGCTATCGGAAGCTCCTTTTCCTTGCCTGCACCAAAATACTGAGAGACGGTTGTTGAGACACCGACAGAAAGACCGAAAGCGAGTGCAAGGTAAAGCAGTACAAGCGGACCGCTTGTTGTGACTCCTGCAAAGGCACTTTCTCCGACGAAGTTTCCCACTATGATTCCGTCAATTACGTTGTAGAGTTGTTGCAGAAAATTTCCGAGTATTATCGGCAGAGTGAAAAGTAATATGTGTTTCCACTCTTTGCCTATGGTCATGTCTTGCTTCAACAGTTTCTCCTATCTTATACGGCGATGCCGGTTATTCTTTGTTCATAGAAACCTGCTATTGTGATGCCTATGTAGGGGGATAGCCATATAGCAACCAGAGGTATGGCAAACGGCGATTGGATGAGTAAAATAATTGATAAATCCAAGATGTGCCAGCCTAAGAAACTGACATCAATTATAAGTAAATCCACTTTTGCACCTTTCATTAAAACTGTGGATTCATTGAGGCATTGCAGGGCACCTTTTCGCGGGTCGTCGAGTAATATGTAGTATGCGAGCCTGTATCTGTAGGACGCGATGATTCCGGGTATGAGCAGTAGCAGAGTCCATAGGAAGATAAAAATTGATGATATCAGAAATATAAGAACTATCTTGTGAAATATGACAAAGCCGCTGAAAATATCCTTATACTCTGTTTCTTGCTTGCGTCTTACTCTCATGCAGTAACCGATGAATCCGGTGCTTAATATCGGTCTTATTAAGAAAATCACCACGGCTAAAATCACGCCGATAGGGCGGAAATTTGAATACATCAGCCCGAGCGACGGCATTTCACCTGCGGCAAGCCTTTCATACATAATAGCCAGGTCGATTGTTCCCGGCAGCCGAAAGATGAGTTGTGATAATATGGTATTTAAGAGTACGAATAAGAAACTGATCAAGAACAGTGTGGGTGCTTTTTTAAACATCAATTGCCGTGCACCGAATTTAAGTTCTGAGCCTGGTGACAAAAAAATCACTCCCGATTTTGATAGATACAGAGACACTTTATATAACCATTTTACCACATATTTTCTTAATTAACCAAGGTTATGAAAGAAAATAAAGAAAAATATGAAAAAAATGTAAATATGTGTTGACTTTGATAACTATTGGTTGTACAATGAGTATCCCGAGAGCGGCTTTATGCACAATATGTTGTGCTTTGGTCGGAAAACATATAGTTAGCAATCTTGTGCAAATGGAGGAACTACAGATGCCAATTACAACCATCAGGAAGAGGGATGGAAGAATCACGACGTTTAACATTTCTAAAATTTCCGGAGCGATTTCAAAAGCCTTTGCCGAAACTCACAGAGCTGTAAATGGGGATTTGGCTGACAAACTTGCAGATGAAGTATTTTCTACATTGGAGAGCGAGGGCGTGGAAGCTCCGGATGTTGAACATATTCAAGACGTCGTTGAAAAAGTTTTGATGGATAACGGTTACATAACAACAGCGCGTGAGTATATTACTTACCGAAACGAGCGTAACCGTATACGGCAAATGCGAACCCGCCTGATGAGAGTTTATGAAGAAATCACATATGCTGATGCTTGCGATAGCGATGTAAAGCGTGAAAATGCTAACATTGACGGCGATACGGCAATGGGTGTTATGCTTAAATACGGCTCTGAGGGTGCAAAACAATTTTACAATATGTTTGTACTAAACCCCGACCATGCAGAAGCTCATTCGGATGGTGATATTCACATTCACGACCTCGATTTTCTTACGCTCACCACCACATGCTGCCAGATAGATATAATTAAGCTCTTTAAAGGCGGATTTTCTACGGGTCACGGTCATTTGCGTGAGCCAAATGATATTGCGTCTTATACTGCTTTGGCTTGTATTGCCATTCAATCAAACCAAAATGACCAACACGGCGGGCAGAGTATTATTAATTTTGATTACGGTATGGCGGAGGGTGTTACGAAAACGTACATTAGACTATATCGCCAAAATCTGGCAAAGGCTCTGATGCTTGCGAAACACATAAACGACCCGGAAGACGAGCTTAGAAATATTGCTGATAAAATCTGCGAAGAATCAGGACTGTTTCCAACTTTGGAAAACAATGAAAAATACCTTGAACTTGAACTTGAAGCACTTTGTAAACATTATGATTACAGCAAAGAAGATATAAAGGCAATCCAGGATACAGCACTCTATTTTGCGAACAAAGAAACTGACCGCACCACATATCAAGCTATGGAAGCACTCATACACAACTTAAACACAATGCACTCTCGCGCCGGTGCGCAGACTCCGTTTTCTACAATTAATTACGGCATGGACACATCCCCCGAGGGTCGTATGGTGATGAAAAATGTCATGCTTGCAACTGAAGCCGGTCTTGGTAACGGTGAGACACCAATATATCCGATACAAGTGTTCAGAGTAAAAAAAGGCGTCAGCTCCAATCCGGGCGACCCTAACTATGACCTGTTTAAACTCGCTTGCCGCTGTAGTGCAAAGAGGCTTTTTCCAAACTTTGCATTTGTCGATGCCCCATTTAATATCTCGTTTTACAAAGAGGGCGTTCGCGATACTGAAATTGCGTACATGGGCTGCAGAACCCGTGTTATCGCGAATGAATATGACAAAGACAGCGAAATCGGCAGCGGTAGGGGAAATCTCTCTTTTACTTCAATAAATCTTCCGAGACTTGCCCTAAAGGCAAACGGTGATTTGGAGCGGTTTTTTGAGGATTTAGATTATAAACTCGATTTGGTCATTGAGCAGCTTCTTGAAAGATTTGATATTCAATGCAGAAAGCGCGTTGAAAACTTCCCGTTTTTGATGGGGCAGGGCGTTTGGTTGGGTTCGGAAAAACTCAGGCGCGGTGACGAGATAAGAGATGTTCTCAAACACGGCACTTTGACCATAGGGTTTATCGGGCTTGCGGAAACACTTACGGCACTTATCGGCGAACACCACGGTCAGAGCGAACGCGCTCAAAATCTCGGTGTGGAAATTGTAAGCCATTTACGTACTCGTTGCGACAAAGAAACCAAAGCAAGAGGTCTGAATATCACGTTAATTGCTACACCTGCTGAGGGTCTTGCCGGAAGATTTGTAAAAATGGACAGGGATAGATTCGGCGATCTCCCGGGGATAACGGATAAGGACTACTACACCAATAGTTTTCATATTCCTGTAGATTTCAAAATAAATGCCTACGACAAAATCAGAATTGAAGCTCCTTATCACGCTCTTACCAATGCGGGTCATATCAGCTATGTAGAAATGGACGGTAATCCGCTGGATAACTTGGAAGCTTTTGAAAAGATAATCAGATTTATGCAAGAGAGCGGAGTTGGTTACGGCTCTATAAATCATCCTGTTGACAGAGACCCTGTATGCGGTTACACAGGATTTATTAAAGATGTGTGCCCGAATTGCGGCAGAACCGAGAAAGACGGGAATGCGCCTTTTGAGAGAATCAGGCGTATAACCGGATATCTGGTAGGTACTGTTGACAGATTTAATGACGCTAAACGTGCAGAGGAGCAAGACCGCGTGCTTCACGGTGTGAGATAGGTAATAAGTTTGAGTAAGTTCAAAATGGTCATCCTTTTAGTGGTTGTTTTGTGACTCGCAGCGTAGTTGAAAGGCATGGTTATTGTCATTATGCAAATTGCCGGTATTATTGAGGACTCTATTGTTGATGGTCCCGGTCTGAGGTTTGTTGTTTTTACACAAGGCTGTCAGTTTAGGTGTGTGGGTTGCCATAATCCGGACACTTGGGATAAGCTCGGCGGTGAATATGTAGAGGTCGCTGAACTTATAGATAAAATGAGGGCGAACCCACTTACGGACGGGCTTACTCTTTCCGGCGGTGAACCCTTTGAGCAAGTGGCTGACTCTACACAGCTCGCTGTTGCTGCTCGTGCAAACGGGCTGAATGTCTGGGTTTTTACAGGTTTTGTTTTTGAGGAGCTTTGTCGGCTTTCGAAGAGCGATACTTCTATATTGGAGTTTCTCAGTAATATTGATGTGCTCGTTGACGGTCCTTACGTTGAATCTGAACGAACTCTTAACGTGAAATGGTGTCAGAGCCGAAATCAGCGGATTATTGATGTTCAGCAAAGCCTTGCTACGGGCTCTACCGTGGTTTTGGAGTGAAACCGGTTGAAAATCTTGTCTTTAATCAGCGCATTATTAAATTTTTAGGGGGTATTTTATGTCATCGGTTAAGGTTCGGGAGCTTTACGAAAACAGTGAATCCTTTGACAGTAAAGAGATTACTGTTTGCGGGTGGGCGAGGTCTATCCGAGATATGAAAGCTTTTGGGTTTATTGAGTTAAATGACGGAAGCTGTTTTAAAGGTGTGCAGATTGTTTTGAATCAATCGCATCTTTCTAATTTTTCTGAAATTGTTTCGCAAAATGTTGGGGCAGCTTTTGTAGTTAAAGGTACATTTAAACTTACTCCCGATGCCAAGCAGCCGTTTGAGATTTCGGCTAATGATGTGACTGTTGAGGGTGAATCGACTCCGGAGTACCCGCTCCAGAAAAAACGACACTCTCCTGAATTTCTTAGAACTATCGCTCATTTGAGACCTCGGACAAACTTGTTTTCTGCTGTTTTCAGGATTCGCTCTGTTGCCGCCCACGCTATTCACTGCTTTTTTCAAGAGCGTGGATTTGTCTATGTCCACACGCCGATTATCACTTGCAGTGATGCTGAGGGCGCGGGGGAGATGTTCCATGTCACTACAGACCATAAAGAGGATTTTTTTGGTAAACCGGCAGGTCTTACCGTTTCAGGTCAGCTAAATGCCGAGGCTTATGCGCTGGCGTTTTCAGATGTCTACACGTTTGGCCCGACTTTTCGTGCCGAAAATTCAAATACTCCGCGTCATGCTGCCGAGTTTTGGATGATTGAGCCGGAGATTGCTTTTGCCGACCTTAATGACGATATGAAACTTGCAGAGGATATGCTCAAATATATCATCGAAAAAGTGATTGAGTCTTGCCCCTCAGAAATGGAGTTTTTGGATAATTTTGTTTGCAAGGGGCTGATGGAGAGACTAAAATCTGTCGCAAGCTCTGATTTTGGTCGTATTACTTATACAGATGCTATTGAACTTTTGTCTAACTCGGGCGAAAAATTTGAGTTTCCCGTGTTCTGGGGTTGTGATTTGCAGACTGAACATGAGCGTTATATTTCTGAAACGCATTTTAAAAAGCCCGTCTTTGTGACGGACTATCCAAAGGATATAAAAGCGTTTTACATGAGGCTTAGCGATGATGAGAAAACTGTTGCGGCTATGGATTTGCTTGTGCCGGGTGTTGGAGAACTCATTGGAGGCAGTCAGCGTGAGGAGCGCATGGATGTTTTAATGCGTCGCATAGAGGAGATGGGTCTTGAACCGGAGGTTTATAGCTGGTATCTGGATTTAAGACGCTTCGGCGGAACCAAGCATGCAGGCTTCGGCATAGGATTTGAGCGTTTGATTATGTACTTGACAGGCGTGTCAAATATCAGAGATGTAGTCCCGTTTCCAAGAACCGTCGGCTCCGCTGAGTTTTAGGTTTGCGGAAGTACAAACTCAATGCGAATGACCATCCTCGTCATCGCCGTGGGCGTGGTTATGCTCGTGGTCGCCAACGCCACCGCCGAGGTCGGCACCTACTTCATGTTGTTCTTCTTCTTCGGCATTGCCAACGCTTTGAGTTCTGGTGGTACCGCCTGCAACGTAGAATCTTCCGCATTCAGGGCAAACAGCATATTGGAATGTAACGGACTGGTGAGTGATTGTGCGGTCAGCACGGTCAGCATTTGCCTGTTCATTTTGCACATGCTCTTGTTCATGTGCTGCGACTTTGACAGCGGCAACACTCGGATGGATATTTGTAGGAGTCTGGAAAGAGACTGACATATCGTCCGAATCATCGACATAGCGGCGATTTGCACAAGTTTCACAAGCACCTTGCGGCTCTAAAATCTCTTGCATACTTTCAGCAGTAACACCAGTCATACCCATTGTCATGGCTCTTTGAGATAATTCTACTCTGTCACCATCGGTGCTTTGAAAATACAACGCAGCACTCATGTTGCCGATTTGAAGAGGTAATATGCCGGGAATAGCTGCAGATCCGGAGTTTTGTACCCCTACAGAGCGATTTGCAATCTGCCCCTGTATATTATGGGCATTGCTGGTATGCTGATAAGCATTAACAGCTGAATTGAAGCCACCTATAACCACACAAATCACCCCGCTTTCGTTGACTGTAACAGGGAAAACGCCAAAAAGTCATCGCTGAATTTCCGGAGGATACCCTTTTTTACACTTTACTATTGATAGATTATAGCATATAATTAAATGAATTTCAAGAGTTTATCATAGTTTTTGGGAGGAATGTCATAACTATGAGCGGTAATTTTTATGCAATGGACATTGAACAGACTTTAGATGAGCTTAATACGGAGCTTGCTACCGGACTTACTTCTGAGCAGGCAAGTGAGCGGCTGAAAAATTATGGAGAAAACAGACCGTCTAAACCGCTGCGAAAATCGTTTATAATCAATATTTTGAGTCAGTTTAAGGATATTTTTGTGATTATATTGATAGCTGCAGCCGTTGCGTCAGTGATTTTAGGTGATGGCGAAGGTTTTGCAAGGTTCAGAGAAGCCATAATCATATTAGTAATCATTATGGTAAACGTGGCTATAGGGGTATCGCGGGAGAATAAAGCTGATAATGCTTTACGTGAAATAAAAAATTTGTCAAGCCCAAAGGCGAAAGTCAAAAGAGACGGTCAAATAATGAAGATTAATATGTCTGAAGTAGTGCCGGGTGATATAGTCATGCTCGATTGCGGAGACTGCATACCGGCAGATATCAGGCTGATTGAAACTATAAATATGCGTGTTGACGAATCTTCGGTTATCGGAGATTCTGCCGTGGTCAGAAAACAAGCAAATACAATAGCTCCGCCGGACGCTCCGATTGCTGAGAGAAGAAATCTTGCATACATGGGAAGCACAATCATTTACGGCAGGGGAGCAGGGGTTGTTTTTGCTACAGGCATTGATACTGAGGCGGGTAAAGCAGCAGCAATTCCAGGTGAAAAGGATGATGCGATTACACCGCTGCAAGACAGGCTGGGAACTATGGCGAAATCGCTGGGAATACTCTGTGTTGTCGCCTGTGCCGCAGTATTTTTGATAGGTTTGTTATATAATTTTCTCGGATTCGGTAATTATCGTGCCATTGATAAAATGATTTTAACTTCTGCTGCACTTGCGGTTGCCACGGTTCCAAGCGGCTTAGCTATTGTGGCGACGGTTATACTCGCAATGGGTGCAAAAAGAATGGTTAGGTCAAATGTTTTAGTTAAGAAACTCAAAGCTGTAGAAACCCTTGGAAGCACTACAGTAATTTGCGCAGAGAAAACAGGTTCTCTTACTCAAAATATGATGACAGTGGTGCAGGTAGCCGATTTTGAGAACCTATATGAAGTAACCGGGGTTGGTTATAAGGCGAAAGGTCTTGTGGTCTCAGACGGTATCATGTCAAGAAACATAGCACTTATTGCTGAGATTGCTGTTTTGTGTAATGATGCAACTTTCGACAAGAGGACTTCTCAGGTAAGGGGTGACCCTACAGAAGGTGCGTTACTTGTGTTCGGGGCAAAACTCGGTCAGGAAAAGATGGCACTAAATGCAGCAAATCAGCGTATTCACGAGATACCTTTCGACTCCGCAAGGAAGATGATGTCAACTTATAATATGCAGTCGGGCAAGGCAATAATGAATACAAAAGGTGCGCCTGAGGCTATTATTAACCGTTCGTCGGGGGTTTATCTCGACGGCGAGATTGTTCCTATGTCCGAATCAATTAAACAGCGGCTTTTAGCAAGAAACGAAGAATTTGCGTCTAAATCTATGCGTGTTTTGGCGTGTGCATATAAGGAATACAACAGCCCGGAGGCAATTGACAATGTCGAGGACGACCTCATATATGTGGGGATGATGTGTCTTATCGACCCGCTGCGCGAGGAAGTGAAAGAGTCAATTGAAAAATGCCAAATGGCGGGCATCAATGTGAAAATGATAACGGGCGACCACGGGATAACCGCGGCGGCGGCGGCAATTCAGCTTGGGTTAATCGAAAATGGCGACGAGGTGCTTGACGGTAGTGAAATTGATGGTTTGAGTGATGCTGAGCTAGCGGAGATGGTGGAACGTGTCAATGTTTTTGCAAGAGTTTCACCCGAGCACAGGGTGCGTATAATTAATGCAATTAAGAAAAGGAAAAATGTTGTTGCTATGACAGGCGAAGGTGTGCATGATGTTGCGTCGCTGAAAATGTCTGATATCGGTGTAGCTATGGGGCTCACAGGCACAGATACAGCAAGAGAGGCTGCCGACATGATTTTAACTGACGATAGCTTTGAAAGTATTGCCGATGCAGTTGAACAGGGGAGGACGATTTACGGTAATATCAGAAAGGTTATAGGTTATCTTCTGGGGTGCAGTCTCAGCTTGATTTTAGTTACCCTCGTTTTGGTTATTGTTGGTCTTCCGGCACCGCTTGCGGCTACACAGATTTTGTTTATAGGTTTGCTGAGTGTCACTCTTCCGGCTATTTCTCTGGGTGCTTTGAAGAAAGAGTTAGGCATTATGAACAGAAAGCCGCGTGATCCGCAGGAGGCAATATTCAGCAAGCGTATGTTTTCTTCCGTTATCGCCAGAGCGGTGCCCCTTTCTATCGGCGCAATAGCTGCGTATTTGTATGGCTTTGTCGTTGCAGATACCGATGGTGGTCAGCATATTCTCGCCATGAGTATGTGCTTTTTCACTCTTGTTATCGGTGTGGTTTTAATTGCATATCCGTCAAAATCCGAGGGTTCAACTCCGTCCGGTAGGTTTTTATTTAACAGCAGGTTGCTTAACATTTCACTTTTACTGTCAATAGCCGTTTTAGCGGCAATTTTATATGTTCCGTTTATTAGCGTTATGTTTTCGGTAACTGCGCTGAGTGTCGGTGAAGTAATACTCTGCCTCGTTCTTGCATTCATAACCACCGCCGGCTACGAATTATCAAAACGTTCTTCGCAAGGGTAAGTGTTTTTAGGCAAGGTGGGGCGAGGCAAGGTGGGATGTTATTTTTTTAGATGACCCTCAAAGCGTGGTGACTGCAGAGGAGACTATTATCTTCTACCTCGCAATCGGTTCACTAAAAAAATAACATCCCACCTTGCCTCGTGATTTTACTCTGCTCGGCTTACCAGTCTGAAAAAGAGGGTGTTTTCGTCTATGTCGTCGGATATGACTCTGTTTCCGCTTTCTGTCCAATTTGCAGCATTTGAGAGGTATATAATAATGCCGTCATAGCCCGTGGGGACTAAGAAAGTGTATTCTCGCGTTACATGTGCAACGCCATCGACCCAGGTGTTCATGATTTCTTCGTATTTGAGAAAGTAATTACGCTCCTCACCGTTTATATTGAGAGTCCTGTTTGAAATTCTAAAACCTTCAATATCACTTTCCACAAGCAGGTCGAAGGGCAGAGACGGATCGTTGAGATTCATGCTATAGTAATCGACATGCCCGATAATATACATAGAGCCGTACTCTCTGGCATATTCATCATCGAAAATCATCATAATTTTGGCGCGGATAAATTCGTGACCTCGTATTCGCGGATAGCCCTCTGCAGCTTCAAAAATATCAACAAATAGCAGAGAAACCGTTCCCATAGTGGGAATTGTCGGCTCTAAGTTTGTCACTGTGAGAAAATCGTATGATCTGCCAGATGTTGCATTTACTTGAAACCCCAGTGCTGTGAAGTTTGGTTGCAGCACTTCTCCGACAATGTCACCGCATAGTATACAAATCGGTGGTTGTTGAAAGTTTGCTTCGGTTGGCTCATGGGGTGTAGGACCTGCAGAAATTTCACCGCAATCAAGGCAGTACCGGGGGGTATGACAGTCAGGGATTCTCCAAAAATGACGGCATTCCAGAGGGGCAAAATCGGAAATGTCAGGAATAATAGTCGGCGTGGGGCGTGGGGTCGGTGTTGCTGTCGGTGCAGGAATTTCTTCATCAGGTGCCCCTGCGCACCCGACTAAAAGAAAAATTATTAAAATGAATAAAAATAGTGATTTATTTAACGATTTCAATATGTTTTACCTCTTGTGTACTTTTTTGTCACCACATTATAAAGTATAATGCATGCAATCAATAAATGCAATATTGCGGAAATTGAAATTTTTTCTATGGAAATTGACAAATAAATATGATATACTGCGTGAGGTGTTTGGAGGTCATTTTGACGTTACTACTTATTTAAAGGGGAAAACAACTTTGGCTACCTACTTAAATTTGTGAATGTGGAGCAAAAGTTTGGTTACGGTAATCCTGTGAAGAAGCTGTTTGAGAGGTTAAAATTTAAAAGCAACGACAATGAGAACTTTGACCGTGCTGTCTTGGGTCAGTTTGATAATTTAGATATGATTACGATTAGTGCAATAGCCATTATGCTTAGTGATACCAAATCTAAAACAAACTCTCCCTACATCAGTTCGATGAAAAAGGCTGATGTTGGTGTTGTGTTGCTGAGCTTTTGTAAAGATACCTATAATATGACAGATATCGAGCAGCTTAATTTGCTTTTTGACAAATCCTACTACAAAAATAAAATCAATAAATATTTGCGCAATACCAAATCTTTTGTGCGCAGAGGCATCGAAGACACCCTGCCAAAGCGGACGCCACTCAGCAAAGCGAAAAAAGCAAATAAAGTCTATATAGATAAGATATGCGAAACTATAGGCAATTTTGAGCCCGTTAAGCTCATATCTGCACTCTCCGGAAACGATGAGGTTACAGATTCGAGACGTAACTATAAGTTTGACCACCTCAGTGATTATTACAGAGATGCACTTATTTATCTTGTCGATGTGCTGTTGACTTGCACTTGCATTTCAAAGATGCTCTTTGTTGAAAGGGTTGTTGATAATATTGATGAAAGCTCTGAGTTTTACCGTATCATAAAGAATATGACAGAATCTATTAATAATATCAATCAAATCATAAGCAAGTCCCGACCAATTTACAAACAGTATTATCAAGCTGAGCTGGGATATATAAGTGGCGACGATTTGCTTTACGGCATGGCTATTACCATAATGGTTAATAAGTTAATGAAAAAAGACATTGAGGATTTGGGTCCACCGGACAATAACTTCGATGCCTTAAATATCCACGACTTTACCGCTTTTATGAATAACTGGCTGGACTCATTAGCGGTGGAAAACAATGCTGAGGACATCGGTGCATTGATTTTGCAGATAATTGCTCTGTCTGTCAAGGGCAACTACACTTTGCTGATAAGTGCTCTCTCACAACTGACAGGTTGGGAGCATTATTATGAAAGCAGAGTGGTTTACCACGAAAAGGGAAGAGATAAAGAAAGATATTTAAAAGGCGATTTTAACTAGAGGTGTGATAATGCAGTTATTTTTAATAATTATTGGGGTTTTACTGTTTCTTTTGGTTGCGATAATCTTCTGTATTGCTCCGGGCAGAATGTCGGTCAGTGCAAAGAAAACGGCTGAGATATTTTATGGTTTGTATTGTGCTCACAGGGGTCTTCACACGGAAGATCAGTCAATACCCGAAAATTCGCTTTCTTCTTTTTTCGCTGCGAGAGAGGCAGGTTACGGTGTGGAACTCGATGTGCAAATGACTAAAGACGAAAAGATTATTGTTTTTCACGATTATGACTTAAAACGCACCTGCGGTGTTGATAAGATGATACACGACCTGACGTATTCTGAGTTGTCCGAATACAAATTGTTTAAATCGGATGAGAAAATTCCCTTGCTTTCCGAAGCTCTTGAAGTTTTGGGAGATGCTCCTGTTGTTGTTGAGCTTAAGCCGGCAGGGAGAAGTAAAAATAAGCTTTTTTGTAAAAACACGCTTGATGTTCTCCGTAAAGACGGAAAGATATGGTGCATGGAGAGCTTTGACCCAAGAATTGTAGGTTGGTATAAAAAGAATGCCCCTGATGTTTTAAGGGGGCAACTAAGCAGCCTGCCACGATTTCTCGAGCCGTTATCAAGATATACTGCGCTTATCCTCGGAAATCTCCTGACAAACTTCATTTCCCGTCCGCATTATCTCGCTTTCTCAAACACTTACAGACCTCTAACGGTTAAACTTTGCAGATTTCTCGGTGTAATGAGGATTGCCTGGACGATTCGTCCCGACCAAGATGTCGAGCGTGCCGAAAGGGAGCATGATATGATAATCTTCGAATATTTCATGCCAAGCCCACGATATAAGTAATGGATGAAGTGCAAAAAACCTTGTGAATACAAGGTTTTTTGCTTATTTGGTGGGAGGTGGTGGAAGAAAAGAGCGCGGTTTTAATTGTTTTCTGTTGTTTGCCGCCTGCTCTCAACCTTGTAACATTCCCGTCAATTTGTAGAGCTTGCTTTCCAATTAGATGCTGATTCAAACAAATCATTTACCGTCATATCTTTATACAAATCTCTTTGCCAAACAGTGTAATTAAACGGCTCTTTGATTATAAGGGAGGGTATTGTAATGGCACTTATAAACTGCTCAGAGTGTAACAAAGAAGTTTCAGATAAATGCGCAATTTGGGAAAATTACTTGTAAAATTTCAAGGCAAGGGGTATACTCAGGATAGCTTAACAAAAGGGGATAACCATTGAGAGTTGCTATCTGTGATGATGAGCGTGCCTTGAGAGATATGCTGGGCAACGCTATTGATGCTTATGAAAAATTACCCGAAAATATGGTTGTCGAAAAATATTCTGATGGACAATCACTCATTAATGCGCACGAAAATGAGCATTTCGACATTATTTTTCTGGACATCGAAATGGGTAATATCTCCGGCATGGAAGCCGGGGAGAAAATCAGGAGTTTTGATAGAAAAGTTTTAATTATCTTGGTCACTAACCATATTCAATATATGCAGCAGTCGTTTAAGCTTGAAGTATTTGACTATATAACAAAGCCCTATGAGAACGCGGATGTCCACAACGTTCTGGCAAGGGCGCTTCAAAAGTATCACGACCAACATGACAAAGTTGTAATAACTTGGAAAGATGAAACTCATAAAATCGAGGTGGGCGACATCGTCTACATTGAGGTTGAAAACAGGGCTTTGAGGGTTGTCACACTGAATAACGTCTACAAATGCAATGAAAAATTGGATACCTATGACAAAAAACTATCTCAATACGGTTTCTTCCGATGCCATAATAGTATTTTAGTCAATATGGAATATATAGTGGATATTATGGACAAGCTTATTATTACTGAACAAGGATATGAGCTCGACATGAGTTTCAGGAAGAAAAAAGCGTGTCTGAGAGCTTTCAATGAGTTCTCTGCAAAATATAGGATTTAATTTATGGGATTTTTGTTAATCGACTTGTTAAGTGCATTGCTGGGATTAGCAGTGACTTTGCTGTTTTTTGGCACCCTGTGGACAGTGAAAAATACTAAGTTACATTGGGTTGTTTTAGGAATTATTATTCTTGCTATCTCAAATGTGATTGTAGTTCCGATTTTGCAAAGTACACCTCTGCTTCCGGCAGTATCAATTGTTTTAAGCTTTATGCTGAGCCTATACTTCATGTCCCGTCTATTAATGAAAGTATTATTTTCACTTGTTTCAGTTGCCATATCATTCGCAGCAGAATTATTCTTGGCTTTCATTATTGTCAATATTTTAGATGTTTCCATTGGAATAGAACATAGCGATGTGTTTTTGTACTTTGTCGGTGTGATATTATCTAACATGATTGCGTTGATAATTGTGGTTACAGTCAGGATTATCATGAAAGGGTACAAAAGTGAAACAGGAGGCCAGTTTAACTTTATAATGTTGCTTATGCCGATACAGTCTATCGTCATTTGTTTTGTTGTTTACTTCTATTCAGTTACCGGCGACTACATTGAGGTATCGCCACTGGGGCTAAGCGCAATCTTTGTTTCGATTTCTCTTGTGTTTATATCTATGTTCATGATACGGAGTTTGCAAAAAGCCATTGCATATAAAGCAGACTATGAGCAGGCGAGTGAAAGATTGAATATACAGCTCAAAGAATATCAAAAGCTATATCGTGAGCAGACAGAGATACGAAAAATACGGCATGACATCAGCAATAATTTTATTGCCTTAATCGGCACACTGGAAGATGGACGTGTAAAAGAAGCTATTGGGCGGATGAGGAGCATCAGTGCAAACATTAACAAACCGGATACACTAATAGATACAGGCGTTCCTGAAATTGATGCAGTCATCAACGCTAAAGTAGACAAAGCTGCTAATTGCAACATCCATGTAGTAACGAAAGTAAAATTTAAACATGAGCTAAACGTCAATGCTTATGATTTAGCAGGGATTATAGCCAATGCACTTGATAACGCTATAGAGGGTATTATGCGTTCAAATGATATTGAGAAAAATATATTTCTTAACATACGAGATACGACCAACTTCATATCGGTTATCTGTGAAAACTACGCTTCAGGATTTATATATGACAATTTTCAGACAACGAAGCATGATAAGGCAAATCACGGTTTTGGAATGAAACAGATGAGTGATGTTGTATTAAAATATGGCGGAGATTTTCAGCCTGAATATGACAAGAAAAGCAGGAAATTCCTGCTCAAGATTTTGCTTAAAAACAGAAAGATTTAACACTTACGCATTTAAAAGCTACACTTACGCATTTCCTGTTGACTAACAAGTGAAAAGATGGTACTTTTCTGAACATCGGAGGTGATTTTAGATGACCCGATTGTCCAGAAGAATATCATCATTTTTTATTGCAAACGAAATAATCCTTGCCGAAGATAAAGCAGATAATGTTACATGGTGCAAAATGTGCGGTCAAAACAGGTAAAAAGGGGATGTTGAGCGGCATGTTGAAACAGCAACTGTTTAGCCTTCGAAAATGATAGGAGAAAAAATGAAAAAGTTATATATACTCGCATTGTTAATGCTCTGTATCGTTCTCGCCGCCTGCAGTGACAGCTATATCGCTCCCGGCAACGATAATGGCAACTTTCAAACAAACGGTTACATCATGCCCGACAACCTTGCACAGGCTACCGCGCCCGACATAATCAGCGATGCTTATCAAACTCACGAAATCACCACGCCTGAACCAATGCCAACACAAATATCGGAATCAAATACGGCTTCCGAATCTACAACTGTGCCGGAAGATGACTTTGAAGTTGTAGAAATTAAATTATTTGAGCAGGAAATTGACGATATGATGCTGGCATCTATGGTAGAGAGCGGAGAAATACCGGCTGACGTGACACACTTGCATTTGCATAGCAATTTGCTTAGCGACATAGCTCCGCTTAAAAGGTTGGACCAGCTAAGGGTCCTGCACTTGTCAGCCAACCAAATCAGTGATATATCCACCCTTGCCTCACTGACAAACATTACATGGTTGACACTGGGATTCAATGAAATAGACTGCATAGCTGCACTTGCCGGTATGCAAAACCTAGAACGATTAGACTTAATGTTTAATCAAATAAGCGATCTATCACCGCTCGCCGGGTTGACAAACCTAACATACCTTGACATAGCAAATAATCGGGTCAGCGATATTACGCCGCTCGCGAATCTAACTAACCTTACATACCTGAGAGCGCACGGAAACCAAATAAGCGACCTGTCAGCACTTTCCGGGCTGATAAGCCTCGTGAATTTGCTCTTAAGCGGGAATCAAATAAGCGATCTATCACCGCTCGCCGGGTTGATGAACCTGGAAACATTGATTTTAAATGACAATGATGTAAGCGATATATCACCACTCGCTTATTTAACTAACCTTGAATGGTTTTTCATTAGCATTAACTTCGACGATAATACGCAAATTACCGACTGGTCGCCTGTCGCTCATGTAGCATCGGTAAGTGGCAGACCGTGATTAAACGTAGAAACGTAAGGGAGCTTTGCAATCTATGGTAAAAATTGTAATAGTGGCTATAATATGCGTACTGGCGATGTTATTAACAGCCTGCAATAATAGCGGCAGTAACGATAATCAACAAGGAGAAAACAACATAAGTAACGACACTTATACCGAAATCACCTTAGGCGGGATTTGGGTGTCTCATGGAGTCCGTAGAGCTGTCACGGCTTTCAACCTTGAAAACGAGGGCTTTCAGATTGAAATTCTGTGTTACGATACAATGTTTGGTTGGGATGCCGCTGTAACCCGTTTCAGCCTTGATATGATAGCCGGGCAAGGGCCTGACATTATTTACGGATTTAACAATGAAGTTTTGGAAGATACCGAATTTCTGGCAGACCTATACAGTTTTTTGGATTCAGACCCTATATTAAACCGTACAGATTTCTTGCCTAATATTCTGACCGCAATGGAAAACCGTAGCGGCAAATTACAATTTATCTCAAACTACTTCACAATCAGCCCTTATTATGCAATGCCCGAAACAGTAGCTGAGGTTGGGCTTCTCACGTATGAGAACATTATCAGATGGCTTAGTGAATCAGATTCACGCAGCTTTGGTGACGAGTGGATGCATAGATATTGGTTTGTGCTCGAATCGGTACTGTCGTTTAGTGATGATTTCATAGATTGGGAAAATGGCATAGCCCACTTGGACAGTGATACGTTCATATACATGCTTAACATTGCCCAAACCATGCCGGAGCCGGAACAGTTCGGCTTTAGAAATGAGATGGAAGACCTGCTGAGTGGGAATCAATTGCTTACTATGGAGCAAGTTGCGAATGTTGATGACCTCCGCGGAGGGTTGAGGCAAGATGCACTGTCTGCTGCCGGATTGGGTGGTATGATTCCTGTAGGGGTGCCGTCGACGAACTTCGGTCAGCATGAATTTTTTATGGGTCATTCCCTGATACTTGGAATAAATGCCGCTTCGCATCATCAGGAAGCAGCTTGGGGCTTTATCAGGTCTACCCTTGTACCTGACGGCTTTGCAGCTGAGCTTGGCTTGCCATTACGCATCGATGTGCTTGAATCTTTGATAGCTGAGTCAATGACTCCCAATGTTATCGATGGCGAGGAAATGAAGCGGCCAACCGGGTCGTTTGGCGATATGATGTATGCCATGACGGAAGAAGAAGCAGCAGAGTTATGGTACGTAATTAACAATACAAGCTTAAGACCCCGCAGAAGCGAAGCAGTACGAGAAATTATGTTAGAAGGTCTTCAACAGTTCTTCTCAGGGTCGGCTACAGCAGAAGATGCGGCTCGTATTATGCAGAGCCGAGTACAGATATATTTGTGGGAGCGGAATTAGGGGAACACGCAGGGTCGGCAGCCCGGATTATACAGAGCCGTATTAGTATATATCCAGCGAAACAATCGTAGGCTGAGCAATATATATAGGGCTTGCTGAATGGGGCAAAAGTGCCGTTAAAGCATTGAAAACAATGGACAAAGCGCAGGAGATATGGTATGTTAGACGCAAAATAACACCAAAATATGGCAAAAAAGCTTGCTTTTGAAGTGATAAAAGTGTACAAAAAGATGAATGGGCAAATGCGGATAATAGACTACAGGGGGCAGTTGTCGTGAAAAAATTAGCAGCAATATTAGTCAGTGCGGTGTTTCTCACAATATTCCTAACCGCTTGCGATGATAGCAATGGTAACAATAACCATCAAAATGGAAGCGTGCAAGGGGCAAGTTCAAGTACAACCGGTATAGTGGACAGTTCAATAATAGATAACTATATCTATTTTCCGCAGCAAATAAGTATGCATAATATGCCCTACCGCATACAGGGGGCAATGCTGCATGGTGAGCTGATTTACTTTTGGTATGCGGATTCCGGTATAAACATTGTTGTGGCAAGCATAGCAGATGACGGAGGACACAGGCGAAGCACTGAAATCCCTATTTCAGAGGAGCATATAGAGATTGGGGGCCTACAGTTCACAGATGAGGGTGATATAGAGATTGTCTATTCTGTAACAGCCGGCACAGTTGATGTCTTTTCCAATCTTGTATTTGATACAGCATTATATTACGGGATATATACTCCGTATGGAGAAGAAATTTCTATAGAGGATTTGAGCAAAACAGTTACATCTGATTTCGGTATATTCAATCTCAGCCATGCGGTATTTACTGCGCATGGCTATACTGTAATGACGATTGCAGCGGGTGAAGACGGTTATGAAATAGTGTTGCTGGATAGTGAAAACAATCCGACAGGACAGCTGAGCCTCGATTTTGGTGAGAGGATTTTAGCGTTGCATGATGGCAGAGTTGTGGTCTGGAGTCAAGACATTGCAAACAGTGCATTGCGTGAAATATGCATTGAAACAGGCGGCTTTGGAGAAACTTTTTATCTCACGGCACAAAACTTCCGCAACCTGTTTTGCGCAGGGGAAGAAAGCATATATGATTTTCTGATTTATGATGGCGTAGACATAATAGGTTATGAACTTGACACATCCACTGCGGTACCTTTATTTAATTGGGAAGAAGCAAATCTAGGTTTAACTGATGAGTTTTATCTTGGATTTTTGCAGGACGGGCGGATGTTTGTATTATATTCAAGCTTCGAAAGGGGAGCCTGGAACTCGGAGTTATTCATACTCAGCCGTAAATCAAGAGCGGACGTACCCGACGAACCCACAGTTATAACTTTGGGCGGGGCTTGGGTTTCGGATCACTTTCAGAGAGCAGCCACCGATTTCAACCGCTCAAATCAAGGATACCGCATTGAAATTCGGTGCTACAACACTTTATATGGCGAAGCGTTCTTGACCCGCTTTAATCTTGACATGATAACAAACCGGGGTCCTGATATTATTGTCGGTCCGTATATTGAAATTTTAGAAGACACAGTATTTCTCGCTTGCCTCTATAGTTTTATCGACTTAGATCCGGAGCTCAGCCGCAGTGATTTTTTTCCGAGTATTCTAAGCGGGCTTGAAAGCCGGGATGGCAGGTTACAGTTTATTTCCAGCAACTTTGATCTTTCCCCTTTTCTGGCACTGTCTGAAACTATGGCTCAAGTGGGTGAGTTGACGTTTGAGAATATAGTGAGGTGGCTCAGTGGGTCAAACACCCGACACTTTGGCGACGGGTGGATGAACAGGGAGTGGTTTGTGCGTGAATCATTGCTTACATTCAGTGATGAATTCATCGACTTTGAAAATGGCATTGCCCATCTTGACAGCGATGAATTTGTTGACTTGCTGAAGATAGCATATACTTTACCCGGACCGGAGCAAATCGGCTATAGAAGCGGCGATGAGTGGGCATATGGCATACTTAACGGGGATCATATATTCTTTACTACGAGCATATGGCATGTTAATTCTCTTCGGCTGTCGCTTGCCGACACTTTGTCGGTCTTTGGTGACATCATTTTTGTAGGAGTGCCGTCAAGCCCACCGCACGGTCAGCACGAGTTCGGTATGGATATTACCACAACATTCAGCATTAATGCAGGGTCACCCCATCAGGAAACTGCATGGCGTTTTTTAAGAGATTTTCTCACGGCTAACATAGTTTGTAGCGGCGAAAATTTAGTGTTGCCTCTGCGTATTGATTTGTTCGAAACATTGATTGCTGAGTCGATGATTCCGAATACAGTAGACGGCGTGGAAGTCCCGCAAGTAATCAGGTTTTCTTTCCCCGCTGTATATGCTATGACAGAAGATGAAGCAGCGACCCTCAGGGGAATTATTGACAATGCAACCATAAGACGGCGCAGAAACGAGACGCTTGAAAATATTATATCCGAGGGGCTGCAAACTTTCTTTGCGGGAGCTACAACAGCAGAGGATACAGCCCGCGTAATGCAAAGCCGGGTTTCAATATATCTTGCAGAGCGGAATTAAAAATCAGCAAAGGAGCGAAAACAAATGAAACGATACAAAACAATCATAATTGTTGCAGTAGTTGCGATATTGCTTGTTTCAACACTCACCGCCTGTAATAACGACGAGGCTGCACCCATAACACAAGACCCATCAGTTGATACCAATACCGCAGTGGAATCAACACCTGAGCCAACGCCTGAGCCGACACCTGAGCCAACGCCTGAACCGCCATCCGAATCGCCGCCGTTGCCGGATTTTGAAGTTGTGGGAGTAAATTTAATGATGCAGGGAATCAATAATACGCTACTCGCAGCTAAGGTCGAAAGTGGCGAAATACCTGCAAATGTGACAAACTTGAATTTGATGGTCAATGAAATCAGCGACATAACACCGCTTGCGGGATTGACAGAACTCAGAGAGCTTGTGTTGTTGATTAACGAAATAAACGATATATCACCACTTGCGGGTCTGACAAACCTCAGAACACTGATGTTGGGTGGCAACCCGATTAGCGACTTTACGCCACTCATTGACCTTAAAAACCTCACTACTTTGGATTTGAGCAATACCACAATCAGCGACATTTCTCTGCTCGCCGAGCTTACAAACCTCACTACGCTTAATTTGATGCATACCCCGGTAAGCGACATTTCTCTGCTTGTGGGGCTGACAAATCTCGAAGATATAAATTTTGCGCTTAACCTATTTAATGACATAACTCCGCTCGTGAGCCTGCCTAACCTCATCAGACTTGGCTTTGTCGGCAACGACTTAGGTGACTGGTCTCCGATTACCGAACTTACAAATTTACAAAGCTTAGATATATCGGGCGGCAATTTTAGTGACATGACCTTTCTCAGAAACCTGACAAACCTTACAAACTTAGGCTTGTTTGATTTACGAATAAGCGACATAACACCGCTTGCGGGATTGACATCTCTTACGCAACTGAATTTGACACGCAACCAAATCAGCGACATTAGCGTTATTGCCGGGATGACAGAACTCGTGAATCTGCACCTATCTGAAAATCAGATAAGTGACATATCACCACTCACCGGACTTAAAGCCCTCGAATTGGTGTCTTTAGAGGATAACCGGATAACCGACTGGTCGCCCGTTGCCCATGTTGAGCAAGTATTCGGCAGATCGTGAATACTTGCACTTGATAAGCCATAAGTCACTATAGAGTTGGATTGGGTGAAACAACAGCAACAAACTAATCCGGAATCCATATGTGGATATATAAAAAATAAGCTATGAGAGCGCAGATATGCTCCATCAATTATTTGTTGACATATCTGGTCTATTGTGTTAGACTAAATTTGGTCTAAGAAGATAAACCAGCGTTTTGTAAGTTTAATTCTTATGGGACGCCGAATAAAGAAAGGGCAAAAATGAAAAGAAACACAAGCATTAAACTCACCGTGATACTCGCATTACTGCTGGTAGCAAGTCTCACAGCTTGCGGCAATAACGACATTGCGACTGAAGAAGCAGCGAGCGCACCAACAGATGTCAACGGCGCAGCCACTGAAGCGCCGACACAAGAACAGACACCAACGCCCACGCCCGAACCAACCCCAACACCGGAACCAACCACAGATTCCGAACCTGAAACTGTGTCGGGACATGACTCAGAAGCTGTAATTATAGACTTAAATGAACGGGGACTGAGCGATGCGCAGCTTGTGGCTATGGTGAGAAGTGGGGAAATACCGGCGAGTGTGACCACACTATATTTAGCCAGTAACGAAATCAGCGACATATCACCGCTTGAAGGTCTAACTCAGCTAAGAATCCTGAACTTATCGTTCAATCAAATCAGTGACATCTCACCGCTTGAAGGTCTGACTCAGCTAAGAGAGCTGAGCTTAGTGCTCAATCAAATCAGCGACATATCTCCGCTTGAGGGTCTAACTCAGCTGGAATACCTGAGCTTAATTTTCAATCAAATCAGCGATATATCCGCACTCGCCGGTATGCACAACCTAAGATTTTTTGGAGCAGCGGTCAATCAAATCAGCGATATATCACCGCTCGAAAACCTGACTAACCTAAGACTTCTTTTTTTGTCGGATAATCAAGTCAGCGATGTAACGCTTCTTGCGCATCTAACCGGGTTAACCGGGTTGTGGTTGGACAGAAACCAAGTGAGCGACCTGTCACCACTTGCCGGGCTTATAAATCTGGAGGAGTTAGACTTAAGTAGTAACCAAATAAGCAATATATCACCACTCGCCGGGTTAACGAGCTTAGAACTGTTGTCTTTATCTGACAATGAAATCAGCGACATATCCACGCTCGCTTATTTGACAAACCTTGAAAATCTTTTCATTACCTTATTACACGGCGGTATCAACACAAGAATCACCGACTGGTCGCCCGTGGCTCATATTGGGAGTGTGCTCGGCAGACCGTAACAACTGATATACAAAGGGGGATGAATGAAAAAAATCACACTAATTGTCGTTATTACATTTTTTGCCATGCTGCTAACTGCCTGCGGTGACGACGATAGCCATGAGCGTGGCAACAACAGAGGGGCTGACACAGGCAATATAGCCGTATCAGGCAATGTTGAGAGCACAATCATCGAAAACTACATTTATTTGCCGCAGAAAATTGACCTGCAAGGTTTGCCGTGCCAAATTCAAGGAGCAATGCTGCATGGTGAGCGGATTTACTATTGGTATGCAGACTCCGGTGCAAACATTATTGTAGCGAGTATGGATTTTGACGGCGGAAACACGCAAAATATTCAAATCCCTGCTTCGGAAGGATTTGTTTCGATAGGCGGTGTTCGGATAAAAGAAAATGGAAATATCGAGCTTATCTATTCCGTGAATTACGGAGATAGTAATGTCACGTTAAATTTCGGACAATTTACTTCGCAGGGCGTTGAGGTGGTGAAAGAGGACTTAGGCGGAGTTGTGCCATCTGAGTTTGAATGGGTTATCCTCAGACAAGCTGTTTTTACCGAGAATGGCCATATTGCGTTATCGGTAGGAGTCGGGCGAGTCGGATATGAAATATTGCTGTTGGACAGTGAAAGAACCCTTACGGGACATCTGCACATCAATCATGGTGAGAGAATTTCCCTTTTGCGTGATGGCAGAGTTGTAGTTTGGAGCGAAGAACGCACAAACAACACTTTGCGAGAAATATGCTTTGATAGCGGTGATTTTGGCGAAGAGTTTAAGCTAACTGTAGAGCACTTCCGAAATCTACTTTGTGCAGGGGATAACAGTGCTTATGACTTGCTGCTTTTTGACGGTACAAACATAATAGGTTATCAGCTCGATACAGCTACTGCGACCCCTTTGTTTAACTGGTTTGAAATAAATCTCGGTGTGGCAATATCTGAGTTTTTTATGGGATTTTTGCCGAGTGGGCAGATGTTTGTCTTGTATTCAACCATAGTTACGGCGGATTGGGATTCGGAATTTTTTGTACTGACCCGAACTTCGCGGGCTGACATCACCGATGAGCCCACTATTATAGTTGTAGGCGGGATTTGGGTTCCGCATGAAATTCGGAGATTCGCCACAGATTTCAATCGGGAGAATCAAGATTATCAGATTGAAATACGGTGTTACACCACGCTCTATGAATGGTATCCCGGTCTGACACGCTTTAATCTTGATATGATAGCGGGTCAAGGTCCCGATGTTATTGTCGGTCAATCAGTTGACGCTTTAGAAAATACGGAGTTTCTTGCTTGCTTATACAGCTTTATTGACGCAGACCCGAAGCTGAGCCGTGAAGATTTCTTGCCGAATATTCTTGAAGCTCTGGAAAGCCGTGATGGGAGGCTACAATTTGTAACAAACAGTTTTCAGATTACGCTTTTTACTGCTCTGCCGGAAACAATAGCTCAAGTCGGGGAAATGACACTTTCAAACATGCTGGATTGGCTGAGTGCTTCGGATTCTCGCCACTTAGGGCCGGAGTGGTTTAACAGGTACTGGCTTGTGCATGAATCATTGCTCTCGTTCAGTGATGAGTTCATCGATTTTGAAAACGGCATTGCTCGTTTGGACAGCAATGAGTTTATAAATCTGCTTAACATTGCCTATACGCTACCGGAACCCGAACAATTTGGCTTTAGAAGTGAAATCGAAGATTTACTCAGCGGCAATCAGCTAATCAATTCTGAAGGACTCAATAATGTTGATAGTCTTAGGTCAGGACGGCGAACTTTTCTTGCAGAGCAAGGAATAGAAAACCTGATTCCTGTGGGTGCTCCGTCAAACGCACTCGGTCAGCACGACTTCATACCTCACACATTCTCTGCAGGCGGTGGTATAAACGCAGGTTCACCCCACCCGGAAGCCGCATGGAGTTTTTTAAGACTTGTTCTTTTGGCGGAAAACTTTGATGCCGATAGGGGGCTGCCTTTTCGAGTTGATGTGTTAGAGTCGCTTATTGCTGAGTCGATGACTCCAAATATAGTGGACGGTGAAGAAATACCGAGGCGGCCTTTCCCATTTTCTCCCGAATTGCTATATGCCATGACAGAAGAAGAAGCAAACGCAATACGTGATGTAATCAACAATGCAACCGTAAGACGGCGCACAAACGAGACACTTGAAAACATTATAGACGAAGGGCTAAGTTCCTTTTTTGCGGGAACTGCAACAGCCGAAGACACCGCAAGGATATTGCAGAGCCGTGTGCAGACGTATCTATGGGAGCGGGGGTGATGTTTATGATTGTGCATAATATGTGGCTATTGCCATGCTACCGATGATTCAAATTCCGTATTAAGCAAAACAAAAAGCCGTGAGGGACTCGATCGTTTTGGGGTTACTTGGCAGGTAATGATAGAACAGGAATAAAATCTTCGGTGAGAGTGCAACGAATAAGCATTGCACATTTCAAAAATTGCAACATCGCCGATTGTAATAACCGAGATTTTAAGCAGCAAATAACGAAAAAGCCCACACGACAAGGCAACTACAAGCCTTATCGCATGGGGTTTTCCCATATTCAAAAAAAGTTCCTCTTGACAATAATTCTAATGTACTACTCTCCAGCTTGCGATAACACCGTGTTGTAGAGTTTATCGCTAATATACATATCGACAGCGATAAGTTTATCAAGCAATGGTTTTACAGAATCAATAAATCCTGTCTGTTTGGCGGCAATGATTATGCCGAGTGTTCCTGTTAGATTTAGGTTGAGCCTTTTTGCGTGTTTGCGTGCTAACAAGTCGTCAAAAATGCATAAATCTGCAGATTTTTCCATAGCTAAGATGATAGTTTCGACTTCACCTGAATGTAGGCTTGATGTGAATGTTTTCTTTGCATCCGTGTTTTGAATTTGCACAATCTCAATCCAGCTATTGTTAGTGAAAAATTCTTGCATATTCTCTGAATCATCACCTGTAGTAATTTCTTGATATACAGCTTGTGGCACATAAATTTTGCCATACAGTTTTTTTAGCAAGTCTATATGACCTATTTTTTCTAATAGGATTATGGGTGTTGAGTTTACGACGATAGTTGACTTAGGCATTTGCGTATCTCATAGCCATATTGACATCGTCTTCCAGAGCCGTATCTTCATCATCTTCAAATCGGAATAATGAAATATTGTTTTGACCCATTAGTTTTAGAAACTCCGGTTCTGTGAGATTTGCTAGTTCTGCGGCTTGACCTACGCTGAGTTTTTCATCTGCATAGAATTTAAGTGCTATGGCTTTTTTTGCTTCTGCTTCAAACTGATAGCTTGTTTGCCGAGTCGATAATATTACCGAATCGGGAATTGAGATATTCAAAACCATATGTTCACATCCTTTCGTTGTGGGTAGCTCTGATTTTACCATAATTCCGTTGATTTTACTACCATAAGTTTTGCGATTCACAATTTTCAGTTTGAAAAGAAACAGCTCACTTTATCGTGAACTGTCTTTCTGCAAGTCAAGCCTTGTGTTTATTTTCAGAAAAAACGTGTACGAATCGTGCATGGACTCATTTTACACTCAAAAAACCTTGTGTTTTCAAGGTTTTTTGGAAACTTGGTGGGAGGTAGTGGATTTGAACCACTGAAGTCACTGACAACAGATTTACAGTCTGCCCCCTTTGGCCACTTGGGTAACCTCCCATATTCAATTAAGATTTGGAGCTGGTGGACGGACTTGAACCCCCGACCTGCTGATTACAAATCAGCTGCTCTACCAACTGAGCTACACCAGCGTGATTTATTGTGAGTTTGCAATGCTTTTGAGATTCTGAAAGCCCTGCTCTTTTGAAAGTGAACATCTGATTTACGGTTGATACTCGCTCTTCGAATCCCCAGCTTTGGTAATATACACCATTTTTTTGTCTATGTCAACATCTTTCCGAATGTAAATATGTAGTGCAAAGATATAGCTACACATACCAGTCTTTTACGTTTAGTTTCAGCTTCTCTGCAATCGTTTTTATGCTATATAGCAAACCTGCCAGCTCAGAGCCTGCAGCCTTACGCTCTTCCGAGGTTTTATCGTTGTCTTCTATGATTACACTAAGTTCATCCGCTTTGTCTATTAAAATATCAAGAGCTTCTTTGAGCTTAGAAATCGGAAAAGTGTTTTTCATATCGTCGAAGAAAATAAGAGGACAATGCTTAGCACGTTCGTTGCTGTTGAGAGTGTGGCGTAGCTCCTTATTGAGCGCACATACTCCGCTGTGTTTGTTGCTGGCGATAAGCAATGGACATTTGTCACATGATTTGGGTTTCGGGAAAGAAAAAGCGGCAAACATAGAAAAAATCTCCTCTTGAATTTCTTAGACAGCATTATATCAGAGTAAGAATATTTTCGCAATGGAAAATATGACAACAATTAAAAGGTTGCAGATAAAAAGTAGGCTAGCAGGTAATATGCAGTTTGCGGAGTCTTTTTTGCGAGAACAGTGTAGACGAATACGCTGGCTCGCAAAAAAGCGGAGCAAGCTGCATATTACCTGCGGGAGGATGCAGGAGTTGTAACCGAGGAATGTGCCAGTTTGTGAAAGTTATCATTGACACAGGGCGAACCTTGACTATAATTATATTAAAGTATTAAAGTAAAAATGCAAAATTTGATTTCAATTTTACCCTGTGACGCTTGTGTCTACGATGGGGATTCAATTTAATATTATGAAAGGGACCGTGTATTATGAATAAATTTGACGCGAAAGCAGCTGTTGAATCGACTTTCCCGGAGTTTAAGGCAGACTTGACCAGACTTGTTTCGGCAAACAGCAAAAACGCACCCGCCAGCGGCAAAGCGCCACTAGGCGAAGGAATACAGCAAGCACTGGAAGCAGCTTTGGATATTGCGCAAAAATGCGGACTAAAAACGACAATAGACCCCGACGGCTATTACGGATACGCCGAAATCGGCGAGGGCAAAGAGCTGTTTGGAGTGCTTGGACATCTGGACGTAGTTCCGGCAGATGACGTTGAATCATGGAACACGCCACCGTTTGAACTCACCGAAAAGGACGGAAAACTGTTCGGGCGAGGCGTAATTGACGATAAAGGCCCCATGCTTGCAGCATTATACGCACTGAAAATATTGCTCGACAACGGCGCAAAGCTGAATCGGCGGATTCGCTTTATATTTTGCACTGATGAAGAATCTCTTTGGCGCGGTGTTAAGCGATATATCGAAAAAGAGGAACACCCGACACACGGGTTCACACCGGATGCAGATTTCCCATTATTATATGCCGAAAAAGGTCTGGTGGAATATAACCTTACGACAGACGATGCGGAAACGATAGACTTCACGGGTGGCAGCGCTTTTAACGCCGTTCCGGCAAAGGCAAGCGTACCGTATACGGATGAAATCGCCGCTGCAATGGACGCTCTGGGTTATGAATACACAAAAGATGCGAAAAGGCTTATCGCAAAAGGCAAGGCGGCTCACGCAATGGTACCTGAGAAAGGAATTAATGCCATACTCCGCTTGGCGGAGGCCGCATTAAAAACCGGAGCGACAGGCAAAATGCTGAAATTTCTGACAGAAAAAGCAAGCGACCCATTCGGAAAGAGCATATTCGGCGATGTCTCCGATTCTGTGTCAGGACAACTGAAATTCAACGTAGGCCTGGCAGACTTCAAGCCGGGTAAGCAAACAATCGGCGTAGACATCCGTTTTCCGGTGACCTATGAAAAAGAAAAAGTGGATAACGCGCTTAAGGAAGCCGCAAAGCCGTATGGTGTGCGTGTTGAGCAGTTTGATTATCTGCGCCCTGTATACATTGACGTGAACACACCGCTTGTTAAGTCATTTATGCAGGCATACAGGGAAGTTACAGGTGACATGAAAACTGAACCTATCTCAACGGGAGGTGCGACATTTGCGCGCAGCATGGAGAACATTATCGCCTTTGGAGCACTACTGCCCGGAGCAGAAAAAACCGAGCATCAGCCCAACGAGCATGTTGCCATTGCCGATATCAAAAAAGCTATGGAAGTATACATAAGAGCGTTTGAGCTACTGGTAGTGCAGTCGTAGTCCTTATTTTGTCGAGGTGAAAAATTTTGGAAACTATACAGAAAAAGAAACAGTTTAAAATGCCGAGCGCATACGTAATAATGTTTATAGCATTACTCGTTGTCGTGGTGCTCACATATTTTATCCCTGTCTCTGTACGTAATGAAGTCACGGGTGAAGTAACTTTTAATGCGATGCTTGATGCTGACAGTAATATTATAGGCGATGTCGGACCGCAGCCGAGCGGTCTCTGGGATATCCTTATGGCTCCCGTTCAGGGATTTCAAGATGCGGGTGCCGTGGGCATAGCACTGCTTATAGCGGGCGGATTTTTAAATGTTATGAGCAAGACAGGCGGTCTGGAGGCAGGAATCGGCAAAATGCTAAATAAGCTCAAAGGCAGTGTGCTCATTGCGCTTATGACTCTTGTAAGTGCGCTCATGGGGACTGTGTTTGGCTTCTGGGAAGAGATTCTGGCGTTTTCACTTGTTGTTGTGCCGATGTTTGTACTTGCGGGTTATGATGTCATGATGGGGCTGTCTGTGCTGTTCATAGGTGCTACTGTGGGTAATATGGCTTCGGTGGTTAACCCGTTTGCAACGGGAGCTGCTGTTGCGGCAATCGGAAACCCTGAAATGACAATGGGTTCAGGCATTGTATTGCGAATTGTGCTGTTTGTGGTATTATATATCATTGCTGCTATTATGCTTATGAAATACGGTGCAAAGATAAAAGCGCATCCCGAAAAGTCAGCGCTCCATGGTGTTGAGGGTGTTCGGGCAAGTGCGGACGGAAACACCAAAGAAGTGCCGGAAATGACACCGAGGCGCATGGCTTCGACAGTTTTGTTCGTGGTTATGATTTTAGTTTTGATTATCGGTTATGTTCCATGGACGGATATCGGCGGTGAGATATTGGGTGATATCATAAATGCGCCGTTTACGGGTCTTGCCATGATTCCGTTTGTCGGCGATGTGCTCGGAGCCGAGCATGTCACGCCTCTGGGTACATGGGGATTTAACGAGTTTTCTCTTTTGTTCTTTGTCGGGTCCATCGTTTTGATGCTTATCAATCGCATTAAGATTGATGATTTTCTTGCTGATTTCATCAGTGGGGCAAAAGATTTGCTTGGCGTAGTTTTGGTTCTGGCGATTGCACGCGGTATAGCGATTGTCATGGGTAGCTCTACGGAGGGTATGTCGGTGACTCTTGTTTACTGGATTTCCAATGCTTTGCAGAATGTGCCTATTTGGACGTTTGCGCCGTTTACTATTCTCGCTTTTTTGCTCATTGGTCTTGCGCTTCAATCTACAAGCGGTGTTGCGGGTATTTCAATGCCTATATTGGGTGCGGTGGTTGCGGCGTTGTTCCATGGTCATGCAATCGGTACTGTCGGCGGCGGCGTGATTTTGATAAGCGCTTTCACCATAGGTCTTAACTTTACAAGTTTGCTTTATCCGGGGGCAACAAATCTCGGTACAATTGAGTTATACAATGTGCCGTATAATCACTTTTTGAAGTTCATGCTAAAGTTTGCACTGCCTTTGCTGCTAGCTGCCACAATCCTGCTGTCGCTTGCAGCCGCTACAGGGTTTGTGTTTTAGACCAGGCAGGGGATATTGCGCTCTAATCTTGTTTTCCAATGTTTCGGTCGCATAATAAAGTATGTAAGGATGTTTTTATTATGAAAAAGAATTTATCCATCAAAACCAAAATTTCGGTTCTCGTGCTGATTACTGTGATGTGTAGCACGACGATTGTCGGGATATTCAGCTACACGCTTTTTCGCGGAAGTTCCATAGAGGTACGAGCGGATAGGGCGATGGCAATTGCCGAAACGGTCGCTTCAGCAATTGATGGAGACCGATTCTCTGCAATTCTGGCATCGGGTGAAAAAGACGAATATTGGCACTATATAACCAATTTTGTAAATACTGTTGCGGAGCGTACATCTGTAACGTATTTGTACCTGTTGGACAGTAACTACGGGGCGATGGTGCGCTACTTTACCGAAGCGAATACCCCTTTTCTGGATGAGGCATTTGTACTCGGTGAGGAAGAGGGCATTGAAAACCATGCCGACGAGTTGTTTGAAACCTTACGCACAGGTCTATCCTCTTCGACGGGTATTTATGATTCCGGCGATTATGGGATGATGGTTTCCGGTTTTTCCGCAATCAGAAACAATGCCGGTGTTGTTGTCGGAGTGGTCGGAGCAGACGTCATGGCAGAGCAGGTAATGGATGCTTCCCGCTTTTTCGGAATCGTAATCATTTCTTGTGTAATTGGGTTTGGCGTGTTATTTTGGCTTATTTCCGGATTATATATTAATCGGGGTATCTCGAGACCGGTTGTTACGATAGCCGAAGCTGCCGACAGGTTTGCTAAAGGGGAGATAGATTCGGAGCTATCTGTTCACTCCAACGATGAGATAGGACGTCTCGCTGACTCGTTTTTGGAAATGATTGACAGTACAAAAAAACAAATCGACATTTTGGAAAAACTGGCGGACGGTGACCTGACTGCACAAGTCAATCTTCGTAGCGAGCACGATTCAATGAGTATTGCCATCAAAAAGACCATTACGGGGCTGGATGAAATGCTTGGCGGCGTGCGCAGCACCGCTACGCAGTTTTCTTCCGCTTCCAATCATATCGCCCAAAATGCGCAAGCTATGGCTCAGGACTCAACGGAGCAGTCAGCTACATTTGAGCAGCTTTCCTCTAATACGACGGCGATAACGGAAAAAACTAAAACGACAGCGGAAATGGCCGGGCAAGCAGCCACGCTTGCGATTACAATAAAAGAAAATGCGGAAAAAGGCAGCAGTCAAATGGATGAAATGATGACCGCAGTGAATGAAATCAATCAGGCAAGCCAAAGCATAAGCAAGGTTATAAAGGCTATTGACGACATTGCTTTTCAAACAAATATTCTTGCGCTTAATGCCTCAGTTGAAGCTGCCAGGGCAGGGCAGCATGGAAAAGGCTTTGCGGTTGTCGCCGAGGAAGTGCGCAATCTTGCGCAAAAGAGTGCCGCTGCGGCAAAAGATACAGGCGAGTTAATCGGCAACTCAATGCAGAAAGCGGAGCAGGGCACGCGCATTGCGAAAGATACCGCTGCAAGCTTTGAGGAAATTCTTTCCGGAATAGACAAAAGCAGCGAAATAATAAGCATGATTGCAAAATTCTCCGAAGAGCAGTTTGCAGGCATTTCACAAGTTTCTGACGGTGTTAATAGTGCGTCTCATGTTGTTGAGAAGAGCAAATATATGGCACAAGAGGAAAGCTTAGCTTCTGAGAAATTGAAAGAGCATGCCGAATTGCTGGGACAGCTGATTGCGCAGTTTAAGCTTAACGAAAGCAGGGCAGAAACATTATCTTTGCCGCACGGGCGACACATTGGAAGCGAATGAGCAATGCGAGTTATTCCAAAAGTCAAAAAACCGATATTTGTAGAAAATTATGTATTATATTTTAAGCGGAGAGTCGTATGCAGAGTGAATTAAGCAAAAGCAACCAAAACAATCCTGACAATTTAATGGCATATCTTTTTGCTATGAGCGCCGCTTTGTTTCTTTTGATTGCAAGGTTCGCTTTGTTTTATTATGAGTCGCATGACTATATTCGATTTTTGAGCATATGGGTGAATGAATATAGGGGTATGTCCTTTTGGGAGGCGCTTGGTACCAATGTAGGTAACTACAATCCACCGTATATGTATTTGCTGAACATTATAGCCAGAATCGGTATTTCCGATTTATATTTAATAAAGATAGTCTCTGTGATTTTCGATTTTCTGCTTGCTTATTTTGTCATGAAAATTGTTTCATTACGGACGAAGAGCGTTAATATACGGATTTTAGCTTTTATTGCGACTCTTGCCATACCTACGGTTTTGCTCAATTCGGCGATGTGGGGACAGTGTGATTCTATCTATTCTGCGTTTGCGTTTGGTGCGCTCTATTTTGCGCTGAGTGGTAAAAGCAAGATGGCTTATGCGTTTATGGCTCTGGCTTTGGGATTTAAGCTTCAAGCGGCGTTTGTGTTTCCGATTTTCATTGTGTGCATCTTTACAGGGAAGATTAAATTCAGAGATTGTTATGTGTTTTTTGCGGTCTATCTTGCTCTGATGCTGCCTGCTATAATCGCCGGGATGCCGCTTTCGGATTCTTTATTTATGTATCTTACCCAGGTAGATTCTTTTCACTTCATGACTTTAAATGCCATGAATATTTGGCAGCTTGTCGGGTATGTACATTTTCCTGCTTTCAGAATTGTTGGGTTCGCTGTTTGCGCACTTGCCGTTCTTTCGCTGTTGTACTTCGCATTTGTCCATAGAGACAGGTTTTTACACACTGTTGATTATGTCCGGCTGGCTTTTCTTTTTGCAGCTGTTGCGCCGTTTTTGTTGCCGCAGATGCATGACAGGTTCTTTTACATGGCGGATGTGCTTTCGCTTTTGGTTTTCCTTTATGATACACGGCGGTGGTATGTTCCGGTTATAGTTATTTTCTGCTCTTACATTGCATATGTGTTTTTCCTGATGAGCTGGGAGATTTTGATTGAGTTTAGATTTCTTTCCATTGCAATGGGGTTGGTGATAATTTTGGTTTTGAGAGACTTGGTAATTTCGATGAAGAACAATACGGAGGTTTTTGCAAATGATGCTATATGATGAACTCAAATCAAGAGGGCTGATTGCTCAGGTGACAAATGAGGAAGAAATCAGCAAGATGATAAATGCGGGTAAGGCGACGTTTTACATCGGGTTTGACCCGACTGCGGATTCTTTGCACGTTGGTCATTTCATGGCTTTGTCGTTTATGAAAAGGCTGCAAATGGCAGGGAACAGACCGATTGCTCTTGTCGGTGGGGGTACGGGTGTGATTGGCGATCCGACGGGCAGGTCTGATTTGCGGGATATGATGACTATGGAAACCATCAAGCATAACTGCGATTGCATGAAAAAGCAGATGGAGAAGTTCATTGATTTTTCCGACGGCAAAGCGCTCATGGTAAACAATGCTGACTGGCTTTTAGGCCTCAATTATTTAGAGTTTTTGCGCGAATTTGGCGGTCATTTTTCGGTAAATCGCATGCTCGCCGCTGAGTGTTACAAGAGTCGTATGGAAAAGGGTCTGAGTTTTCTGGAGTTTAACTACATGATTTTGCAGAGCTACGATTTTTACGAGCTCTATAAGCGTTTTGATTGTAATATGCAATTTGGTGGCGATGACCAGTGGTCAAACATGCTTGGCGGTACAGAGCTTATTCGCAGAAAGCTCGGTAAGGATGCCCATGCGCTGACTATTACTCTTTTGCTCAACTCAGAGGGTGACAAAATGGGTAAGACTGCCAGGGGTGCTGTGTGGCTTGACCCTGAGAAGACAAGTCCGTTTGATTTTTATCAATACTGGAGAAATGTTGCCGATGCCGATGTTATACATTGCCTGAAAATGCTCACGTTTTTGCCAATGGATCTCATTTGGGAGATGGATACTTGGAGAGGCGAGAAGCTCAACAGCGCGAAAGAGACTTTGGCTTTTGAGTTGACGGCTCTTGTCCACGGTACGGATGTTGCCGAGCAGGTGCATGATACTTCAAAGAAGCTGTTTTCATCGGGAGATGCTGCAAATATGCCGTCTATTGAGCTTTCTAAGAGTGATTTTGTGGATGAAACCATTGATATTCTCACGCTTTTAGTCAAGTCCGGCCTTTGTCCCTCAAAAGCCGAGGCAAGGCGCAATGTTGACCAGGGCGGCGTGGAGGTTGACGGTCACCCTGTTTCGTCAATAATCAGAAAGTTTGTCATTTCCTCATGTACCGGGGATGGTTTAGTCATACGGCGCGGCAAAAAGAGTTATTGCAGGGTTATTGTTAAGTAAAATGCATTATGTTCCCGCAGATGATATGCAGTTTGCTCCGCTTTTTCGCGAGTCTGCCGTAGCCATATCATCTGCTATACTTTACCGGGAGGACTGAGTTTATGAAAATTATTGTTGATGCCATGGGTGGAGATAATGCTCCGGATGAGATTGTTCTTGGGGCTTTAAATGCGGCCGGAAATTCAGATATAGAGGTCGTTCTTGTCGGCAGAGGCGAGGAAATTTTACGTTCAATGGAGAAGATGGGTATAGATAAGCTGCCGGAGACTGCTGAGATTGCGGATGCTTCCGAGGTTATCGAAATTGACGATGACCCTGCTACTGTGATTCGTGTCAAGAAGAATTCTTCTATGGTTGTTGGACTTAATATGCTGCGTGATGGCCAAGGTGATGCGTTTGTTTCGGCCGGGAGTACGGGCGCTTTACTTTCGGGTGCAACTTTGATTGTCAAGCGTGTGCGCGGTATCAGGCGTGCTGCACTTGCTCCTTTTATTCCGAGCAAAAAGGGTGGATTTATTCTGATTGATTGCGGTGCAAATGCTGAGTGTACCGCTGAATATTTGTTGCAATTTGCGTATATGGGTTCGTTTTATTCAGAAGATGTGATGGGTGTTACTAATCCGCGTATTGGTCTTTTAAATAATGGTGCAGAGAGTTCAAAAGGGACTTCTTTGCAGCAGGAAACTTACGGTCTTTTGGAGGGTTCAACTCTTAATTTTGTCGGTAATGTTGAGTCTAAAGATGCTATGGGTGGTGCATGTGATGTGCTGGTGTGTGATGGTTTTACCGGAAATATTTTCTTAAAGGCGGTTGAGGGTACTGCTTCACTTATAATGTCAGAGCTGAAATCTGTTTTTTTAAGTAATGCTGCTACTAAAATTTCTGCGTTGCTCGTCAAGGGTAAAATGCGAGGATTAAAGGATAAGCTAAATCCGGATAAGATTGGCGGTACGGCTCTTTTAGGTATTTCAAAGCCTGTTATCAAAGCGCACGGTTCTTCCGGTGCTGCGGCAATAGAAAGTGCTATCGTCAGGGCGAAGAAAGAAGCTCACTCAACTATTTCTGCCAGACTTTCAGAAAATGTGGGTCATATGAAAATTTCTATTGACACAAAGCCCAAGTAGTTTTAAAATTTCTTATAGCAGTATCATTTAAAACTATCTCCGGTGAGATAGGCTGTATGGGGTGATATTCATGATTTACGATAAACTGTGCGAAATACTATCTAACCAGTTTGCTATCAGCCGGGATTTGATAACACCGGATACTTCCTTTGTGGACGACCTTGGCGTAGATTCTCTTGATGTAGTTGAGCTGACAATGGCTATTGAAGAGGCTTTTGATGTTCCCGAGTTTGATGACGATTTGATTTCGGGACTTGAAACTGTCGGCGATTTATATCAGTTTTTATCGACAAATTGTGATTGAAAAAGGAATAGATTGCGTATGAAATATGAGCATTTGGAGGAGCTGCAAGGGAAGATTGGCTATAAGTTTAGTGATTCTACCCTGCTTATTCAGGCAATGACGCACAGCTCATATGCAAACGACAACATGAAAAACAAGCTTTGCAGCAATGAGCGCTTTGAGTTTCTTGGTGATTCTCTGCTTGGCATGGTTGTTGCTTTGATTATTTTCAGCGACAGGCCTTCTTTGAAAGAGGGCAGTATGTCTAAGCTCCGTGCTGATTTTGTGTGCGAGAAGAATCTGGCAGAGCTTGCGTCTTCTCTTGATGTCGGCTCATATATCATGCTTAGCAGGGGAGAAGATAACAGTGGTGGGCGTAAAAGGCCGTCAATGCTCGCAGATGCTTTTGAGGCTATTTTAGCTGCTATGTATCTGGATGGTGGATTTGACCCTGTATTTGATTTTATTTCGAGTTTATATAAGCTGCATATTGAAAAACCTGTGCAAAAAACCACCGATTACAAGACGGTGTTACAGGAGTTAATTCAGCTCAGACCGGACACCAACTATCTTTATAATCTGCGTGCTGAAACCGGCCCGGATCATAATAAAACTTTTCATGTTGAGGTCATTGTGGATGATGAGGTTCTTGGTGAGGGCAGCGGCAAGACAAAAAAAGGTGCAGAACAAGAGGCTGCCAGAATTGCTGTTGAGAAACTAAAGAGTTAATGTTTAATACTTTAAAACTATAAATATAAGGGAGATTTTAATCAATGAATAACTTTCAATTTTCGCAACCCACGGTGTGTATCTTTGGGCGTGAGACTGAGGCTGCTTTTAAGGAGCAACTGAAAAAGCGCAATGTAAAGAGAGTTCTTTTTCACTATGGTGGCGGTTCCATCAAGAAAAATGGTGTTTATGACATGGTGAGTAAGGCTTTGAAAGAACTAAGCATTGAATCCATCGAGCTTCCCGGCGTTCAGCCAAACCCGCGTGTACCACTCGTAAGAGAGGGTATTGAGATTTGCCGCAAGAATAATGTTGATTTCATTTTGGCTATTGGTGGCGGCAGCGTCATCGATTCTGCTAAGGGCATTGCTGCGGGTATTGCATACGATGGTGATGTTTGGGATTTATATATCGGTAAATCGAGCATGGCAGATTTGAAAGCGCCTCTTACGCCTGTTGGTGTTGTTCTTACAATTCCCGCAGCCGGCAGTGAGTCTTCTTCGAGCAGCGTTGTTTCTAATGATGAGGGTTTGATGAAGAGGGATATTGGTTCTGAGCATATCATTCCTGTTTTTGCTGTTTTAAATCCTGAGTATACGTTTACACTTCCTGCGTATCAGGTGGCTTGCGGTTGCTCTGATATCATGGCGCATATGTTTGAGAGATATTTCACAAGGCAGAAGAATGTTGATGTCACTGATAGGCAGCTTGAAGCAAATATGCGCAGTATGCTCCATTTTTCAAAGCTTGCTCAGGATTTTCCGAATGATTATGATGTCAAAGCTGAGGTTATGTGGGCGGGTACTATAGCTCATAACGATATGCTCAGTTGCGGCAGAGGCGGAGACTGGGCGAGTCATCAGATTGAGCATGAGCTCAGTGCAATATATGATATTTATCATGGTGAGGGGCTTTCAATTGTTTTTCCTGCTTGGATGCGTTATTGCTGGAAAGAGGATCCCGAGCGTTTCCTCCAGTTCTTCAAGCGTGTTTTTGATGTTGATTTCGCTTTCGGTCAGACTGAGTATGCTATAAATGAGGGTATAGTGCGTTTGGAGAATTATTATACTTCTCTCGGGCTTCCCATTCGTCTCAGCCAGGTTAAAATCGGTGAAGACAGGCTGCGAGAGATGGCAGATAAATGCGTCTTGCATCGCGGAGATTCAATCGGCAACTTCAAGAAGCTTACCGCAGAAGATATTTATAACATTTATCGTTTGGCTTTGTAGAGACTTGCCTGTTATCTGCTAAAGCCCGCAGCTAATATGCAGTTTGCTCCGCTTTTTTCGAGCCTGTTTCAGCGACAAGGCATGTAAAATATATTTTTTCAACGGTCAATGGTCTCGTCGCCATTGCTGCGTCGAAAAAATATTTCACACACCTCGTCGCCCCCACTCTCGCAAAAAAGACTTCGCAAACTGTACATTAGCTGCTATATTAGTGAATAGTTGCAGAATAAAAACGTAAGGAGAACGTAATATGAAATTTGGCTACTTTGATGATAAGGTGCGCGAATATGTTATTGAGACACCTTTTACCCCGTTACCTTGGATTAATTATCTGGGAAGTAAGGAATTCTTTTCACTCATTTCTAACACAGGAGGCGGCTACAGTTTCTACAAAGATGCCAAACTTCGGAGACTCACTCGTTACAGATACAACTCAGTGCCTCGCGATACGGGCGGCAGAATGTATTACATCAATGACGGTGGTGCAATATGGAGTCCTACGTTTCTACCTGCAAAAACAGTATTGGACTCGTATAAGTGCAGACACGGGATTGGTTATTCTGTTTTTGAATCTGAGTTGTCTGAGCTTAGCGCGAAACTCACTTGTTTTGTGCCAAAAGACGATAATTGTGAGATAAACATGCTCACGGTTAAGAATTTATCTGCCAATGACAAGAAAATAAGCATTACAAGTGCGGTGGAATTTTGTCTTTGGAATGCTGTGGATGATGGCACTAATTTTCAGCGTAACTACAACATTGGTGAAGTTGAGGTTGAAGATACGGTTATCTATCATAAGACTGAATATCGCGAGCGTAGAAATCACTATGCTTTTTATTCGGTTAATAAGCCTGCGGACGGATTTGACACGGATTTGGATACTTTTCTCGGCAAGTTTGGAAACTACGATATGCCGCGTGTGGTCGCGGGTGATAAAAGTTCATGCAGTGTCGCGCACGGTTGGTCACCTATTGCAAGCCATCGTCATGATTTTACTCTTAAGCCGGGTGAGGAGATTGAGCTTGTTTATGTTTTAGGTTATATTGAACTTCCGCAGGAGGAAAAGTGGGATGGTGCCGCCGCTAAAGGTGTTATCAATAAAAAGCCTGCAAAAAAATTGATTGAGCGTTATTCGGACGGAAATAAGGTCAAAGATTATCTCAAAGAGTTGGCTGTATACTGGGATGGTTTGCTTTCAAAGTATGAGGTTGTTTCGGGTGATGATAAGCTTGACCGTATGGTTAACATATGGAATCAGTATCAATGCATGGTAACTTTTAATATGAGCAGAAGCGCAAGTTTTTATGAGAGCGGGCAGGGCAGAGGCATGGGGTTTCGCGATTCTTGTCAGGATTTGCTTGGTTTTGTGCATATGGTTCCCGAACGTGCGCGTGAGAGGATTCTCGATATTGCTGCCATTCAGTTTGAAAACGGCGGCGCTTGGCATCAGTACCAACCCCTTACTAAGCGCGGTAATGCCGATGTGGGTTCCGGTTTTAACGACGACCCGCTGTGGCTCATTGCATGTACTCATGCTTATATTTCTGAGACGGGCGACTATTCGATTTTGGATGAACCTGTGCAGTTTGACAACAAAGAGGGTTCAGAGAAGCCGCTGTTTGACCATTTACGGGCGAGTTTTAACTACACGCTCAATAATCTCGGTCCGCATGAGTTGCCGCTTATCGGCAGAGCTGACTGGAATGATTGCTTAAACCTTAATTGTTTTTCCGAGGAGCCGGGCGAGAGTTTTCAAACTTGCGCCAATATTGAGAGCGATGCCGAGAGTGTATTTATTGCGGGTATGTTTGTTTTGTATGGTGAGCAGTATGCCGAGCTTTGTCGCAAGCGTTCGTTAAATGATGAGGCTGATGACGCGATGAATGCTGTCGGTCAAATGAGAGAGGCAATTATAAAAAGCGGCTGGGACGGTGAGTGGTTCCTCAGGGCTTATGATTCAAACGGCGATAAGGTCGGCAGTCATAAGTGCGATGATGGCAAGATTTTCATTGAGCCGCAGGGTATGTGTGTTATGGCGGGTGTTGGTGTTGAGAGTGGTCATGCTAAAAGGGCTCTTGCCAGTACGAGAGAGCGTTTGACTTTTGAGTATGGCACTTGTCTTGTTTATCCGGCTTTTAAGGAGTATCATTTGCATTTGGGTGAAATTTCCAGTTATCCGCCCGGGTATAAGGAAAACGGCAGTGTTTTTTGTCACAACAATCCGTGGGTGAGCATTGCCGAGACTGTAGTTGGTAATGCTGATGAGGCTTTTGAGGTGTATCGCCGTATTTGTCCCGCATATATAGAGGATATAAGCGATGTTCACAGAACTGAGCCTTATGTTTACAGTCAGACTATTGCAGGTCAAGAGGCTCCTACCCCGGGTGAGGCTAAAAACAGTTGGCTTACCGGTACTGCGGCTTGGACGTTTGTCAATGTTAGTCAGTATTTGCTCGGTGTTCGTCCTACTCCGGACGGTTTATGCGTTAGGCCTTGTTTGCCTGCACGGTTTGATAATGTGCGCATAAAACGCGAGTACCGTGGTGCTGCCTACGATATTACTATTAAGCGCGATGGTGAAAAAGGGCTATGGGTTGACGGAAAGCGTGTCGATGGAGATGTCGTACCGATTGCGCCCGAGGGTAAAACTGTCAGCGTTGTTTGTGTGTCGTAAATCATATATTGCCGCATATCATCTGTAATTTGTTCCGTTTTTTTGCGAGCCTGCCGTAGCGGCAAGGTATGTAAAATATATTTTTTCGGCGGCCAATGGTCTTGTCGCCATTGTTCCACCGAAAAAAACATTTCACACACCTTGCCACTCCCACTCTCGCAAAAAGCATAGTGAATTGCCGCATATCATCTGCTTGATTTTAAGCATGAAAGGAATTTTTATTTATGAAATATCTTATTGGAATTGACTTGGGTACTTCGGGTACTAAAACTGTGCTTTTTGATGAGCTTGGTCAGGCTGTTGCTTCTTCTACTGTCGAGTATCCGCTTTATCATCCGGAAAATGGGTGGGCGGAGCAGGACCCTGCCGATTGGTGGAATGCTTGCACAAAGACTTTAAAATCTGTTTTAGCCGATTCAAAAGTTAGTGCAAAGGATGTGGCGGGTGTTGGTTTTTCGGGGCAGATGCACGGTCTTGTAATGCTGGATGAAAACGGCGAGGTTCTTCGTAAGAGTATCATTTGGTGCGATGGGCGCACTGCTGATGAGTGTGCTGATATTACAAAAAGAGTGGGAGCTGCAAGGCTCATAGAGATTACGGCTAATCCGGCACTTACGGGTTTTACCGCAGGGAAAATTCTTTGGGTGCGTAATAATGAGCCTGAGCTTTATAAGCGTTGCCGTCACATTTTGCTGCCAAAGGATTATTTGCGTTATAAGCTGACGGGCAAATATGGTGCGGAAGTTAGCGACGCCGCCGGTATGAATATGCTTGATGTGCCCAAGCGTCAATGGTCGGATGAGGTGCTGAAGAAGCTGGAAATAGACCCTGCTCTGCTGCCTGATGTAAAAGAGGCCAGTGAGCTTGCGGGTCATATCACCTCTGAGGCTTCTGCACTTACAGGTCTTGCGGAGGGTACGCCTGTTGTTTACGGTGGTGGCGACAATGCTGCTGCTGCTATCGGTACGGGAGTTGTTGAAAAGGGCAAGGCATTTGTGACTATCGGCACTTCAGGGGTTATTTTTGCTCATGCGGATTCTGTTGCGGTTGACCCCGGCGGTCGTGTGCATACTTTTTGCTCCGCTGTTCCGGGTGCTTGGACTGTGATGAGTTGTTCGCTAGCAGCCGGAATGTCTCTACAATGGCTTCGCAACAATTTCTTCTTGCCTGAGATGAAAGCCGCAGACGGGCTGGGGCAAGATCCTTATGAAATCATGACGGCGCAGGCTGATAGGGTGCCGATTGGGGCAAACAGGCTGATTTATTTACCATATCTAATGGGCGAACGCAGCCCGATTCTCGACCCTAATTCTCGCGGTGTGTTCTTTGGTTTGTCTGCGATACATTCAAAGTATGACATGCTCCGTGCCGTTATGGAGGGCGTAGTCTACTCTCAGCGGCAGTGTCTTGATGTTCTGCTCGGCATGGGTGTTGAGTTTAGCGAAATCTACGCAACGGGCGGCGGCGGTACAAGCGCAGTCTGGCGGCAGATGATTGCCGATGTGTTTAACCTGCCTGTTACTACGATACAAAACAGGGAAGGTCCTGCACTCGGCGCGGCGATTCTGGCAGGAGTCGGCACAGGTCTTTACACCAGCGTTGCCGATGCTTGTAAGAACATTATCAAAACAAACCCCGCACAAATGCCCATAAAAGAAAACTCAGCCCGCTACAAGGGTTACTACGAGCTTTACTGCGAGCTCTATCCGGCGATGAAAGACAGCTTTGGCAAACTAGCAGGGCTGTAGTATGCGAGGTTTATTCAAATTGAACAGTGCTCGGATTTGGAGCTTTGTGTTAATCATTGTGGGTGTAATTTTGCTGATAATTGCAGTTGTCCTGCGCTGGAATTTGACGCACGGATCAGACGCAATGGTATTTTATCTTGCAAACACAGCGGTTTTAATTGGGTTAGGGATTGCTTTGGTTGTCCTCGGCATTACCGTTATTATTTTGTGTAACAGTATCGCACACATGATGTCGGTCTACGACGATGAACTATACCGTAGAATAAAGAACATCTCAGCTAATATCGAAAACAAAAATTGACATTGTGCGTAAAATCATTAAAAAGAGCAGAGCGGAGCGCAGAAAGGCGGATGCGTGAGAACGAGAGTTGTGCTGGATACCAATGTAGTTGTTTCTGCTCTTTTGTCTCCAAAAGGCGTTCCTGCTCAGATTTTGGATTTATTCTTTAATGAGGAGGCAGGATGAAAAAACTCATTATTCTTCCGATAGCATTACTTGCCATAATCATTCTTAGCGGCTGCGAAAATGGTAGCCGGGAGCGTCATGGGCAACATACGGCTGACAGCGTCGAATTGCTCGGTGAAGTCCGTTATTACGATGTAGCATCTTTTCGCCTTGACATTGATATTGACTTTTTGCAATTTTACCTTTTTATTCACCAAGATGAGCTCCATCTATTTCTGCGCGAGGTAGATGAGAGCTCATTAAACACATACATTCATTTACTTACTATGGATGCAGAAGGGGCTAATTTACGGGAAATTTATCGTACTTTGTTAGATGAAAGTATAGATTTTTTCAATATTATAGGATTTGAAAAGCACGATGATGGCTATATTACTCTTGTTACAACAGACAATGTGATATTTTCTCCCTATACAAGGGATGAATTTTTTAATAGTTTCGAGCATTTTGACGTTGGTTATACTTATGTCTACCGCAGAATCTCACCTGATGGCGAAATCGTGTTTGTATCTGAGATAAGTGCGCTAAATAATGACGAGAGGCAAATTTCAATCTCTGAAATTGCTTTTGATTTAGATGGTAATGCTGTGGCATCGGTTTTTTGGCTTCCTGCGGACTTTGAGCTTTCACTCGTGGGAGGGGCGATTCCGGAAGATGTTGGAGGTCGGTCATTTTTCTTATTTGACAATGGTTTAATGGGTAATTTTCGCGAGGTGAAAGACGAGACGTATTCAAGTGGGTTCTTCAACCGAATGAATGACGGACAGGTTATTGTGTCAAACTTTGCATTTTCCGGCGCAGCAGATTTGATTATGTTTTATTGAAGTAGATTTTGAAAATGCCGCAATAATAGACGGTTCTGTAGTTAAAGCGGAAAGTCTCATCGACAGCATAAGTGGCGTTTTTCCGGCACCGCAAGCAAGTATGTTTGATTTATATTTTATTGATAATGGTCGGGAGCTTGTTGGTTATCGCAAGTCTGATGGAGCAGTTATCTCGTTGGTTGACTTTTTGAAATTAGGCGTGCCACTCAACCATTGGGATGTAGACAGGAATAATTTTTTGCTTTGGGGAGATGGGCGAATTACCGTTGCGAATTTTGCTTGGAACGCATCTCTAAGGCGCGAAGAAGTCACATTGTTTATTTTAACTCCAAGTGCTGAGCCTTCGACCGGTGAGCGTGAAATCATCACTCTTGGTGGGATTGACGTCAATTTTTCGCCTTTGATAGAGCAGGTTACAGTGTTTAACCGCCAAAATTACACTCATCAAATTGAGGTCATAAACTACACACATGACAACTTAGACCGCTTGCGCACGGAGCTTATAACAGGGAGAGGTCCTGATATGTTAATGCTATCAGGGTGGGGATTCCACCTTTTCTCGGCACTGTCCGAGGGGCATTTTCTTCTTGACTTGCATATGATGATTGACGCAGACCCTGATTTAAAACGCGAAGATTTCTTCCCGAGCATTCTCTCTACTTGGGAAAACAGCCGAGGTGAACTGGTGAAGATTGCTCCTGACTTCGGAATTCAGACAATTATTGGGAGTCAATCTGTTTTTCCCAAAGCACCCGAAAACTGGAATTATGTGGATTTTATAACTTTTTACCAAGAAGCGAGAGCAGCCGGGTACGATTATCCATTGGGTCAGTCTATAGACCGTTTGCACATTTTGGTAAAACTCCTGTTTACAGATAACACTTTCTTTTGCGAGCGGAACGCAGTGGCGAACTTTGATAGTGAATCATTCATCAATATTCTAAATTTTCTCATGACCATACCTGCTGACCAAGGGTGGGACAGAATTTCAAACCTTGCGCTGGAAGGCTTATGGGATCCTACCGGTGAGTTACTCAGAGGTCAGCAACTGATTTTGCCTTTTGCGAATATATTTGGTATGCCGGATTTTTACACTTTGCAGGGGAGGCTTGGTGGCATCACTGCATTTGGTTTCCCCTCAAATGATGCGCCGACACACGCTGTGCAGTCCAGTTCATGGGCTATAGGTATACGCTCAAACAGCCCACACATAGATGCTGCATGGGAGTTTGTGAGGTTGGGTTTGCTGCTCGACTCACCCTATAATAGAATCGGTTTTCCCCTGCGTATTGACCTTTTCGAGCAATTGATTTACGATGAGTTAAATCGCACAGCGCCGGTTGCAGTGGCTTGGGTTGGTGGTTCTCTGGAGTTACCCCCATTGGTGGAGTCGGATGCAGAGCTTTTACGTGAGCTTGTTTCAAATATCGGACACAAGCCCATAATTGAGCATCCTGTTCAAAATATTGTGAATGAAGATGTCTCTGCTTTTTTTGCAGGAGTCCGCTCTGCGGAAGATACAGCACGGATTATCCAGTCCCGTGTTCAGATATTACTGGATGAGAGGGAGAGGTAGGCGAAAATCAAGGAAAGACAAATGAACCGTCCCCCTGGTCTCCCGACCACAGAATATAGTATATGCACAGAAAAACAGTACATTATTTTGTTTTTCTGTGTATATTTCTATTGAAAACTTGTTTCAATGAGTATATAATACCAGATGGCTGGGGCATGTGGTCAAAGTTTAGAATATTCACGAAAGCTGGTGTTTACTCTGTATCTGAAATCTTTAGAAATACAAGGATTCAAATCCTTTCCAACACATACGCGCCTTACATTCGAAAAACCAATAACGGGCATAGTCGGACCTAACGGAAGCGGTAAGTCGAACGTCTCCGATGCCCTTATGTGGGTTATGGGCGAGCAATCCACGAAAAACCTCAGAGGCGGGAAGATGGAAGATGTCATTTTCGGCGGCACGGTCAGACGTCCGCAATTGGGCTTTGCCGAGGTTTCACTTATATTAGACAACTCTGACGGAACTTTAGGTCTCGAAACGTCTGAGGTTATGCTCACAAGAAGGTACTATCGAAGCGGTGAGAGCGAGTATTACATAAATCAAGCACTCGTCAGGCTCAAAGATGTCACGGAACTGCTCATGGATACAGGTCTTGGTCGCGAGGGTTACTGTATCATCGGTCAAGGCAGGATTGCTGAAATACTCTCCACTAAAAGCAAGGACAGACGTGAGATATTTGAGGAAGCTGCCGGGATTTCGCGCTACAGGCACAGAAAAGATGACTCTGAGCGCAAACTTGCGCAGACTGATGAAAACCTCCTCAGAATCGGTGATAAGATTTCCGAGCTTGAAGAGATGGTTGAGCCGCTTCGTCAGCAGGCGGAAATTGCTAAAAAATACCTATTGCTCAGCGGTGAGCAACGAGGTATAGAAATATCTCTTTGGCTAAATGAACTGGAGGTTCTTAAAACACGCGCAGAGCGCACTGAGCAGGATCATGTTTCCGCAGTGCGTGACCTTGATGCCGCTAAAATTGATCTCGATGCTATATTTACAGAATCTGAATCACTTGCTGAAATGACACGTGAGAGCGATGTTGAAACTGAGTCGGTCAGAGAGCTTGTATCTGCATCAGAGAGTAAGTATAGTGAAGTTAAAAACACCGTGGATGTTTTAAAAACACAGCTTGAAAGCAACACTGATCAGATTGAAAATCTCTCTATAGAGCTTGAAAGTCACGATAATCAAAGTGACGGCGTCGGATCTCAAATATCTGAACGAGAAAGCAGACTCAACCAAATAACGGAAGCCAAAACGCAAAAAGACGGCGAGATAAATAAAGTAATCGCAGAACTGCAAGCTATATCTGACGGAGCAGGCGAGTCTTCGCAGACTCACACTGCACTGATAAGAGAAGAACAAAAACTCGGAGCGACATACACAGATACAAAATCTGAATTTTCTGCACTTGCATCGCAGGCGCAGGAACTTCTTGATATGGACGAATCAGTTAATCAGGAACTTGCTGCTGCAAGAGAAGAGTTCAAAATATCCGAAAAAGAGCACGAAAGTAAAAATGCTGACCTGATAAAGGCAGGGGAGGAGATAACTTCTCTTGAAAATGTTATCGGAGGTCTGACACTAAAAGCGCAAAACCGCATAAAAAAGGCTGATACAGCCGGAGAAAAAGCTGATCGCCTCTCTTTTGAACTTAAAACGCTTCATTCCAGACAACATATGCTTTCAGAGATGGAAAAAGATTTTCAGGGTTATTCCAAGTCTGTTAAGCTCATCATGCAAGAGCATTCACGAGGCTCTCTTAAAAACATTCACGGTACGGTCGGCAATCTCATAAAAACCGATAATGATTATGCCGTAGCCATTGAAACGGCTCTCGGCGGAGCTATGCAAAACATCATTGTTGACACCGAGGAAGACGGCAAAACGGCAATAAATTACCTAAAGCGGCGTGATGGCGGCAGGGCTACTTTTCTTCCGATTTCTACAATCAAAGGCGATGTTATGAGTGACTCTGCTCTAAGAAATGACGAGGGGTTTGTGGGACTGGCGCTTGATTTGGTAAGTTTTGCCGAAAAATACAGTGATATTTATGCGAGGCTCTTAGGTCGGGTAGTAATTGCCGATAATCTTTCGTGTGCTGTAAACATAGCGAAAAAGCACGGTCATAAGTTTAAAATTGTCACACTGGATGGTCAAGTCATGAATGCAGGCGGATCTATGACCGGAGGCTCCGCAGCGAGCAATGTCGGTGTACTTTCCAGAGCCAACGAGCTATCACAGCTCAGCGGACGCATCAGTTCATGCAGTGATGATGTTGCTGCCGCCGAACGCGAGCTGGCTGAGTGTGTACGTGAGAGAACTGCTGCTGAATATGAACTCAGCACAGCACAATCTGAACTGCAAACTGCAAAAGAAGAGCTGCTCAAACAAGAGCTTGAAAAGAATCACCGTGAACAAAATCTTGCTTCTTCGAAAGAAAAAATTCAGACCCTGACGAGCGAACATAGCTCCATAGAGGCGAGAATAGATGCAAACACCGTTAAATCGTCAGAACTCAAAGAAGAAGTGATTAGCCTCGAAGCTAAAATCGAGAATATAAGAGAAAAAATTGACGAGGCAATCTTAGGACACGAAAAGCTTGCCGCAGAGCGCGAAAGGATAAACGCCATACTTGCCGCTCTCCGAGCTGATGTAGCCGGGCTGGATGCTGAGAGTGAATCTCTTACAAAATCTGTGTCGGAGCTTCGAAATCTCCGTGACGAAATGTTTGGAAACAGAGAACGCCAACTGGAGACGATTGACGACCTCAACTCCAGAAATGAACGTATTTGTGCCGAAATTTCACAAAAAGAGCAAGAATTGCTCAGAGTTGCCGATGAGACAGCAAAACACAAAGAGCGACTAAACAAGCTCGGCGGAAGAAAACTCGAAATCGAAGCTAAGCGCAATAGCCTCAGCAAGGATATACAGCTTAAAAACGACGAACTTCTCAATCTCCAACGTGACTGTTCGCGCCTTGAACAAAAGAAGCAGAGTATTGAAATGGAAGAAAAGCAGATTATCGACAAGCTTTGGGATCACTATGAGCTTTCGAGAACCGCTGCTGTGAGTGCAGGTACACCGATTGAGGATGTCAAAGCCGCTCAGAAGCGCCTAAACACAATTAAACGCGAAATCTCGGAGCTTGGCACTCCAAATATCGGTGCAATCGACGAATACGACAGGGTAAATACCAGGTATGAATTCCTTACCGAACAGCGGGACGATGTTGAAAAGGCGAAAGCGGAGCTTATTGATATTATCACTAAGATAACTGCCGAAATGTGCGAGATATTCTCGCGTGAGTTCGCCATCATCAATCAGCATTTTGAGCGCACTTTCAAACAGCTCTTCGGCGGAGGCAGAGCATCTCTTCTACTTGAAGATCCTGAAGATGTTTTAGGGTCGGGCATTGAAATACAGGTGCAACCGCCGGGTAAATCACTTAAAAACATCAGCTTGCTGTCAGGTGGCGAGAAAGCCTTTGTAGCAATTGCCATTTACTTTGCGATTTTGGCTGTCCGTCCGCCGCCATTTGTTGTCATGGATGAGATTGATGCTGCGCTGGACGACGCAAATGTCGTCAGATTTGCAGACTATATGCGCCTGATGTCGGATAAAACTCAAATGATAGTTATTTCTCACAAACGCGGCACTATGGAAGAAGCCGATCTGCTGTACGGTGTAACAATGCAGGAATTGGGAGTTTCCAGCTTGCTTTGCGTTGATGTAGAGGAAGCCGAAAAGGCAATTCGCAGTAAAGTCGCTGTAAGATAGAAAAGAGCAGAAAAAATATGAAATTTTTCAGCAAACTACAGGAAAGTCTATCAAAGTCGTCACGCAAGTTGGGTGCTCTGTTTGCCTCATTTACGGGTGCTGACGATGATTTTTACGATGAACTCGAGGAAACCTTGGTTTTAGCCGATGTTGGTGCTTTGATGTCAGCTTCGATTGTTGACGACCTCAGGGAAACCGTTCTCAGTGAGGGTATACGCGGTGCAGGTGAGATTAAAGACGCTCTCTCCGAAATACTGGCTAAAAAGCTCTCAATGTCTGATAATAAGTTAAAACTCGCTACCAAGCCGTCCGTAATGTTGGTCGTTGGGGTCAACGGGGTAGGGAAAACAACCACAATCGGCAAGCTTGCAAACCGATATACCCGCGAGGGTAAGAAAGTTCTCATGTGTGCGGGTGACACGTTTCGTGCGGCGGCAGGTGAGCAACTGTCCATCTGGGCTGAGCGAAGCGGGGCGGATATTATTCGCCGTGATGAGGGTGCCGACCCTGCATCTGTGATATATGACGGTATTAATGCAGCCAAGTCACGCGGTGTAGATGTTATTATCTGTGATACAGCCGGGCGCTTGCACAATAAATCAAATCTTATGAATGAACTTTCCAAGATACATCGCATTATAGACCGTGAACTTCCCGAAGCCGATAAGGAAACGTTGCTTGTTTTAGATTCTACAACCGGACAAAACGGATTGATTCAGGCACGAGAGTTTAAAGACTCAGCAAATATAACAGGCATTGCCCTCACAAAACTTGACGGTACGGCAAAGGGCGGTATTGTATTTGCGATTACAGGTGAACTTATGGTTCCCGTTAAGCTCATAGGCGTTGGTGAGGGTTTGGATGACTTACTTGATTTTGACGCAGCAGAATTTGCGAGTGCTATTTTAGCATAAGCGTTGCACTAGAGGAGCTTTATGAAGAAATTTGTCTTAGCGACTGCAAATCAGGGAAAAGTCAGAGAAATGCGCAGCATTTTGTCAAGTCTCGGCATAGATTTTGTTTCACGGAATGAAATAAATATCGACATTGATATCGAGGAAACCGGTACTACTTTCCTTGAAAATGCGACCCTCAAAGCAACTAAAATTTCCGAGATTTCCTCTTTGCCGGCAATGGCGGACGATTCGGGCTTGATGGTTGAAGCTCTTGACGGAGCGCCGGGTGTCTATTCGAGTTCGTTTGGCGGCGACGATTTAACCGATTATGAGCGTTGTTTATTTTTGTTAAAAAAAATAGAAAACATGGAACAAAGGCGTGCAAAATTCGTCTGTACTATTGTATGCGTTTTCCCGGACGGCAATATGGTCTCGGCTGTAGGTGAGTGTCACGGTACTATTTCGACAACGCCTATGGGTACAGGCGGCTTTGGATATGACCCCGTGTTTATACCCGATGGGTATGATAAGTCCATGGCAGAGCTTACTTCTGACGAGAAGAACAAAATCTCGCACAGGAGCATTGCGCTTAGAGAGCTCCGGACCAAGTTAAGATAGGTGGAAAACGTTGTATGAGAATTGGTATTTTTGGCGGTTCTTTTAATCCTCCGCATAATGGGCATGTACAGGCTGCAAATGTTGCGATTTCTTCTAATAAACTTGATTTGCTCATTGTTGTGCCGACGGGTACACCGCCGCATAAGGAATTACCTGTGGACTCTCCGAGTTCTCAAATGCGACTCAAAATGACAAAAACCGCATTTTCCGAACAAAAAAATACCATAATCTCAGACGTTGAAATTTCAAGTACCGAGCCGTGTTACACCATAGACACAGTTAACTCAATAAAAAGTGAATATCCCGATTCAGAGATGTTTTTGTTGCTGGGAGACGATATGCACGATTCTCTCCTCGCACATAGATGGAAAGATAGCGAGAAATTACTTGCTATTGTTACCCCTATCTTACTGCCGAGGCATGTGATAGATATTTCATCTACGGAGCTTCGGGAAATGCTTCCACAGCGCGAGGGAACTTCTTATATTTCGGATGAAAATTACTCTTATATCATTAAGCACAGACTTTATAACGCAAAGGCAAATTGGGACTGGCTCAGGGATAAGGCGCATAAGATGCTGGATCCACGCAGAATTGCACATGTTGATGCCTGTGAGATTGAAGCGGTCAAGCTTGCAGAGCGCTGGGATGCCGATGTCCAGGCTGCTCGAGAAGCCGCAATTTTACATGATATTACAAAGAAACTTGATTTTAATGAAAATTTGTGTATAATAGCAGAGCATGGGGGAAAAATAAACGAGCTTAATAAAGGCGAAGAAAAGCTACTTCATTCTGTTACCGGCTCGCTCCTTGCAAAATCTATGTTCGGCATGTCTGATGCTGTCACCGAAGCGATTTTATGGCATACAACGGGCAAGTTCGGGATGTCGATACTTGAAAAAATTATTTACATTGCTGATTATACCGAGTCAACAAGGGATTTTCCCGGAGTAAAAGAACTCAGAAGAAAAGCATATAGCAACATTGATGATGCTATGAAGATGGGGCTGGAAATGACGGTAAGCGAGTTACTCTCCAGAGGGATTTCACCCAGCGCAGGTACTTACGGTGCGCTGTACGACTTACAAAGTTAGTTATTTTCTGGCGAACAAAGGAGGCACAATGAAGATTATAGGCAGTCGCAGCGGTGGGCGGCGCGTAGCGGGCGGAAGTCACGCAAAAACAGGAACACGAGCTTCCGGAACTCCTGCCAGAACAGGAGGCGGAACTTCTGCAAGGACTAATAAAAAAACGGAGTCTCAAAGAGGCAGAAAAGCAAAAAAAGGCGAGTCCGGCGCAGGCATGCCCGTATCCGCTCGTAAGGCTAGACGCAAAAAGAGACTAATAATAGCCGGAAGTGTTCTTTTGCTTACGGCTTCGGCAATTATGCTGGTACTTTTCACTCCATTATGGGATTCGTTCTTCAGACCGGGTGAAGGTGTTTTGGCGATGCCGGGCATTTCGAGACCTAATTTTGGTTCAGGAGATTCTGACAGACCGGCTTTATCATTATCTCCGGGTGAAGAAGAGGCTGATAGTAATTTAAGTGCGGTGCCTATTGCAGATTTGCGCAGTGTTGACCGTTTTACATTCCTTATCTTAGGTATTGACGGGACAGCAAACACAGATGTTATCATGGTAGCGTCTTTTGATTCTGAGGAACACACCCTTGAAATTGTCAATATTCCTCGTGACACCATGGTCAATGTCAGCTGGAATGTAAGGAAAGTAAACTCTATCCAAGCTGTAATGCGCAACAGATACAGAAATGAGCCGGATGGCGATGCAAGAGCCATGGAAGCGACTGTCGAACATTTTAGTAATCTATTAGGATTTCACGTTGATTTTTGGGTGACAATTAACATGAGAGGATTTATAAATCTCATTGATGCCATAGGCGGAGTACAATTTGATGTACCCGTTGCCATGAATTGGAATGATCCCGAAGCGGGTTTGCGTTTTCAACTATCAAGAGGTCCTCAGAGAGTCAACGGCAATAATGCGCTCGGACTCATGAGGTTTAGAGGATATGCCGATGGAGATTTACGCAGAATACGCGTACAGCAGGATTTCCTCCTAGCCGCTGCACGGCAACTGCTCGCAGGTGTAAATGCCGGAAACATCACCACTTTTATTGATACATTCTTATCACATGTCAGAACAGACATCCAGATGAATAATCTCATTTGGCTCGGTCGTGAGTTTCTGAATATTAATCCTGACAACATCAATTTCAGCACGATGCCGGGGAACTCCGATCAGGTTGCCGGCGGGTATTACATTTCACTTATCCTTGATGAATGGCTGGATATTGTCAACAATAAACTCAGTCCGCTTCACTCTGAGATTACTGCTGAAGATGTAAGCATTCTGACGCGTGGAGAAGACAGGAGACTGTTTGTAACCGATGGAAACTGGCAGGGAAGTTCTACCTGGGGTCAAAACAGCCGTGGTCCTTTCGGGCGAGGTAACTAAAGATGCTAACACCTGAGCAGACAGCAAATCTGATTGTAAATACGCTTGATAATAAAAAAGCGCAAGACATAATGCTTCTAAAGACAACCGAGGTCACAATTTTGGCTGATTATTTTGTCATATGCACAGCCGGTTCAACCACTCAACTTAAGGCTTTATCAGATGAAGTTGAAAAAGTCTTAAAAGAGTCGGGTGAAATGTTACTTCGGCGTGAAGGGCACAGAGTCAGCGATTGGGTGCTCATAGATTTTGGGAGTGTTATTGTACACCTGTTTTTACAGGAAACACGAGAGTTTTACTCTCTTGAGCGCCTGTGGGCTGACGCAAAAGAGATTGATTTAAAAACTGTGCTGACAGCCTAGTGCAATATATTTCAAATATGTAATACGTAAAGCTACTTTAGCATTTATAAGGAATGGTCATTAACATGAAATATGATTTCGGGAAGATAGAGAAAAAATGGCAAGATAAGTGGGAGGCTGAAAAGCCTTTCGCTGTATCCGGTGAGAGTGATAAACCAAAGTTTTATGCACTTGTAGAGTTTCCGTATCCGTCAGGCAGTGGCTTACATATAGGGCATCCCCGTCCGTATACGGCTATGGACATTGTTTCGAGGCGTAAGCGTATGCTGGGATTCAATGTTCTTTTTCCATTTGGTTATGATGCGTTTGGGCTTCCGACCGAAAACTATGCCATCAAGAATAAAATCCACCCCGCTATTGTCACGCGTGATAACATAGCGCGTTTTACAGAGCAGGCAAAGATGCTGGGCTTTAGCTTTGATTGGGACAGATGTGTTGATACTACAGACCCTAAATATTACAAATGGACTCAGTGGATATTTCTAAAACTGTTTGAACATGGTCTCGCCTATAAGGCTCAGATTCCCGTCAACTGGTGTACTTCCTGCAAATGTGTTCTCGCAAATGAAGAAGTTGTTGACGGTGTTTGTGAGCGTTGCGGCAGCGATGTCGTCAGGCGTGAAAAGAGCCAGTGGATGCTTCGCATTACAAAATATGCCGAGCGTCTTGCTGACGACCTCGATACTGTTGATTATCCTGAGAGAGTTAAGCTTTCTCAGCGAAACTGGATTGGTCGCAGTGTTGGCGCCGATGTAGATTTTAAGACTACAGCAGGGAATACCATACGCATTTTCACCACACGGCAGGACACGCTTTATGGTGCAACATATATGGTAATGTCACCCGAGCACGCTTTGCTTAATGAGTGGACTCCCGAGAATCCGGATGAGATTCGTGCTTATCAGGAGGCTTCAAGCAAAAAATCCGATTTTGAGCGAACGGAGCTTTCTAAGGATAAAACCGGAGTGGAGATTAAGGGTATTTCTGCTATTAATCCGGTCACAGGTCTTGAAATACCGATTTTTATTTCAGACTATGTTCTTGCTACATACGGCACGGGCGCGATTATGGCTGTGCCGGGTCACGATGCACGTGACTGGGAGTTTGCAAAGAAATTTAACCTGCCTATTGTAGAAGTTGTTTCGGGCGGTGATGTGGATAACGAGGCGCATGTTGACTCCGAAAACGGCGTAATGGTAAACTCCGAAATTATAAACGGTCTGACTGTGCCTGATGCTAAAGTTAAAATTACAAAGTGGCTCGTAGAGCAAGGTTTGGGTAACGAAAAGGTCAACTTTAAACTGCGTGACTGGATTTTTTCCCGCCAGAGATATTGGGGTGAGCCGATTCCGATTGTGTTTTGTGATAAATGCGGTCAGGTGCCGCT
>Ga0209755_10000489_pt1 | contig 72450 bp, 56 predicted proteins | sample TergutCo191P1_FD_187301 | JGI IMG/M metagenome (GOLD analysis project Ga0209755, IMG submission 187301) | Cornitermes sp. P1 segment gut microbial communities from Petit-Saut dam, French Guiana - Co191P1 (SPAdes) (version 2) | ecosystem: Host-associated > Arthropoda: Insects > Digestive system...
CCCCCTATACAGAGTTATAAGCCGTTATTAATTAAACCAAATAATTATTCCTCAAAAGCAAAGAACATTCATCACCGCGTTGCGGTGTTGTTAGATTTAACTCGCCGCTTGCGCGGCGTAAATAGGAGTTATGTATGAAAAAGACAATGAGACTGATCGGTATTGCCGCTTTTATCGCGGTGATGGTATTCGCGTTCGCCGCCTGCCCTAGTGAGCCGAGTGATAAGGCGCAGACAATGACATTCAGAGGCAGCGACTCAGGCGGCGATTATACTCTTGTAATCACCCAGGACGCGGCCAACAGGGCTTTTATCGTTAAAGCCAATGACACCTATAAACTGACATATGCAGGCGGCAGAACAAGCGAAGGCAAAGTGACGGAAGTCTCAGGCGCAGACACATTTACACTGAAGCCGAATGATGAAAGCAAGCCCGCCATTACCGCGAAAGTTTCCGGCACTAACACATTAACCGCTTTAACACCTGATGAAGGAACAGTTATAGTATGGGACAACGGCAGCCAGACAACCGCGCCCGGCGCTGCAATAGAGCCTCCCACAACACAGCCTTCTACCCCCTCAGGCGGCGCAATTACCGTAACCAATCAACAGTTATATGAATATGATTGGGAAACAGATGAATTTACCGCGTCTTCAAAAACCGGTAAAGCATATAACGAATACGGATTTTGGGATGAAGAAATAGGAGAATACATAATATTTGATAAAATCGAAATCGGCACGGTAACCAATGGAAAAATCAGCTTTAAACTGCAAGAAGCCCCGCCTGTATCACAATTACATGATTTGGCTGAATTATGGGGTGAATTTGGTCCCAATGTTACTCAAACCCCCAATAACGCTAAAGCTGAATTTGCTACTTTGGTTTTCTATGACAGTGACGATAATAGACACGTATTTGGTTGTTTCAGTTTCAGTTCTTCTTTGGATTCTCATATCCTCTATGTTGACAGGAATGCAAACATAACCGGAGTCGAAATCATAGAAGATGAATATTATTATGAGGAAACCTGGTTTAATATGAATTTAAAAACCGGCTGGAATATTTGTTATTTTATTCAGGATGATGATAATGAAGAAATCTATAAGTTTACTACCACTTTACCAGATGGCGCCGGCCAGTTGAATTGGGGCTATGGTGTTAGACCCTAGGCGCTCTTTTAGGCAAAAACAACCGTAATTCATAAACACCAAGGCTTGGTGTGAGATCGCGTCAAGCTTTGGTGTGGGATCGCGTCAAGGCTTGGTGCGGGATCGCGTCAAGCTTTGGTGTGAGATCGCGTCAAGCCTTGGTGCGGGATCGCGTCAAGCTTTGGTGTAGGATCGCGTCAAGCTTTGGTGCGGGATCGCATCAAGGCTGTCACATTGTAACAATAAAAACATTTTTTCCTTTTCGATCATGCAAAGCAGCATATTTGAACCCATATAAGGTAAGCCTTTTTAATGAAGGTTTTATCTTTGCCCTGTGAGGCGGCTATGGATTCAAATATAAACAGAAAACATAAAGACAGTGTATTTTCCGCTCTGTTCAGTATGCCGGAAGTATTACGCGAACTTTATTCCGCTATCGAAGGCATTGATGTACCCAAGGACGCAATTATCAATATCAATACATTATCCGATGTCCTTTATATGTGCCAGATTAACGATATCTCTTTTACAATTGATGATCGTATTGTGGTGCTAATCGAACATCAGTCGACAATTAACAACAATGTGCCGGTAAGGCTCTTAATGTACATCGCGCATGTTTATGAAAAGATACTGGAGCGTGATAAACTGTACCATAAGAAACAGATAGAAATCCCTATACCTGAGTTTTTTATTCTTTATAACGGCACTGAACCTTACCCGGATCATACGGTATTAAAATTATCAACGGCTTTTAAAAACATTAAAAACCTGAAACTGTATCAAGACAGTCTCCCGCTTGAGTTAATCGTTCATGTGTATAACATCAATCAAGGCCGGAACAGTGAAATACTCAAAAAGTGTAAAACTCTTGAAAGCTACAGCATATTCATTGAAAAGATAAGGGAGTTGAATAAAGACACACCTCTTGATGAATCAGTAAAAGCCGCTGTAAAATACTGTGTTGAGAATAATATTCTAAAGAGCTTTCTAAGAAGCCATGGCTCGGAGGTTATTAATATGCTGACAGATGATATAACCATTGATGAAATAGTAGCAGTTAGAAGTAAGGAAGCCTGGGAAGACGGTCTGGAGGAAGGCCGTGAAAAAGAGCGTAATTATTTTCTTGAACTGCTGGATCAAGGCCTTTCAGTCAATGAAATAAAACAACGTCTATCCTGTACACAAACTGCAAACAGTTTAAATAATGCCCAAACCGTACACTAGCGTAAACATTTATAGCCCTTTGCGTTATGACGATATTGCTTCAATGCTGTTGAACCATTCTTGAATGGCGCTCCTTTAAAATAATGTTGACTGTGCCTTGTTTGCTTTTGCTATACAGACGGGGCAATACGCAGTCAGAGCTGTTCTGAAATATCAATTAATTTATTATTAATAAATCATATCGCAATGGTTTTGTCAGCCCGCCTGCTGCTTGCCGTACACTGCCTGTACAGCAGGATTAAACAAGAGCTGCCGGTATACATCAAGATTGTCTTATCAAACAGCAGTGTTCCGTGCTATATTGGTGCAATGGACACTACTCTCTTAAACGAACTTAGCACCTCGGAGAACAAAAGCCGCGGCCTTATATTGGATATCGGTGCGATCGAAGGGCTGAAGAAAATGCCGGTTGATGTGTTTGAGGGCATGTATCTTGGCAGAGTCCACAATAAAGCCCTGATTTTATGCCTGGATATACGCAATTTCAGCGATTTTTTGTGCAATAACGATGACGACACTGTCTTTAAGCTTATCAAGGAATTTACATCGAACCTTTTGTCCTGCATCAATCAATTCGGCTACGGCTGCTCATATTACAAGCTTATGGGAGACGGCGTCTTTGTTATCTGGGACGAAACTACAGACAAATCCATAAAAGAAGCGCTGACAATATTTGATTTATATACCGAATTCCTGAACGAGGAACTGTTCAAGCAGTACGACAGCTTAAGTCTTGCGGGAGCGCTGGTGACGGAGAAGGTATACAAGTTTGAAATATCGGCTGAATTATCCGAACTTAAATACCGCGATTATGTCGGCTACGGAATTAACCTCGCCTGCAGGCTGCAGACACTGGCAAGGGCCAACGAACTTGTATTAAACGAGATACTTGTCAACTCATGGGCTGTCGCGTACAGAGTCGATGAGACGGAGAAAATGCACCTCGACCTTCTGCATCTTAAAGGCTTAAAGGAAGAGGACAGAAAGCGCGTATTTTTCTATAAAAAATAGCCGTATTTCATGCGCGCTTTCACTTTCCCGGCGGATATTCCAAGGTAGTTCCCGTCAAATATTTTTGATATATTTAATCAGATGAATACTATCGAATTGCTCGCTCCGGCGGGTTCTCCGGAGGCGCTTGATGCTGCCGCAGGAGAAGGGGCGGACGCTGTATATCTGGGTCTTAAAGATTTTAACGCGCGCATGAGAAGCGTTAATTTTACATACGCGCAGTTTGAGGGAGCGCTTCGTTCCCTTCACCGGACAGGGAAAAAAGTTTATGTTGCCGTAAACACGGTTTTTGAGCAAAGGGAAGCGGATCGAATGTATCAGCTTCTGAAATATCTTTCACAGCAGGAGCCTGACGCGGTTATTGTTCAGGATTTCGGCGTTGTTGAAATGGCGCGTACAGAGTTTCCGTCTTTAAGGCTTCACGCGTCTACACAGATGAATATAGCCAGTGCAAGAGGGGCAAACGCTCTTTCACGCCACGGAATTTCCCGTGTCGTGCTTGCGCGCGAGCTTTCCCTGCAAGAGCTTAAAAGCATAAAAAAAGAAACCAATCTTGAGCTTGAAGTCTTTGTTCACGGGGCTTTATGTATAAGCGTATCAGGCGTCTGTCTTTTTTCCAGTTTTCTCGGCGGCAAATCAGCCAACAGGGGAATGTGCACTCAGGCGTGCAGAAGGCTTTATTCGCAGCATAGCTTCCAGCGTTCGCAGTATAAAACAACGGACGCAGATGAAAAAGAGAGCGGCTATTACTTCAGCCCCAGCGACCTGCAGCTTCTGGAAAACGTGCCTGACCTTGCGGAAGCGGGGATTAAAGCTTTAAAGATTGAAGGCCGCATGAAAAGCGCGTCCTATGTGGGAGCGGTGGTTTCAGCTTACAGGCTTGTTGTTGACGCTGTCTCAGGCGGCGATGAAGAAGAAATCAGGCGGAGTATTAAACAGGGTCAGGAGATTCTGCGCAATGATTTCGCAAGACCCAAGACCAAATATTTGTTTATGGGTCCGGGAGACGGGACAGAGGAAAAAGGAGAGCGAAGAGTATTGGACTGGCTGAATCCAGGGCAGGACGGCGGAACTGGAATCAGCCTTGGGACTATTCAAAAGGTAAAGGGCGCAGGCGAAGAAAGAAAAGCGCTTATTTCTCCTCCGCATGGAATTGTGCCTTCTGTCCGTGATTCTGTTCGAATACACTCAAGCGATGATACAGGAAGGACTTTGCATAAACTTACATTCACGGAAAACTCAGGCAGCTGTTGTTGGATATCCGCGCCTGCCTGTAAGATCGGCGATCATGTTTACCTGATACAGACAAAAGAGATGAGAAAACGTTATGCGCCGGTAATTTCGCAGCGTGCGCAAAGCGGCACAGGCAAAGGGCCCGGCAGGGAAAAAGCGCCTGTTGCGCAAATAACAGTAAAAAAACGGGAACAAACAGAGAAATCTGCAGCGGTATTTCCCGAAGGATTGTATGTCGCGGTTTCCCGCCCTGAGGATTTGTACATAGTGCAGTCATCCCGCCCCGTAAGAGTTATGCTCTCCATGACGCACAGGAATGTAAAATACTTGCTGGCTGACAACTCAGGCAAGCTGCTGCCTTTTAAACCTGCCGAAATTATACTGACGCTGGATCCTTTCTTCCCTCAGAATACGGCATCATGTAATGATGAAGACGAAACAACGGCACAAGAGATTAAACAACTGATTGAGAAGGGCTATCGTCAATATATAGTAAATAATCCCGGGCATTTTTCGCTGTTCAGGGGATTTGATAATGTAAAGCTGATAGCAGGGCCGTGGCTTTATATGTTTAATTCGTGGGCGCTGTCTTTCGTGTCTTCGTTCGGCGCAGACGGTTTTATTTCGCCGTTTGAGAATAACCGCCAAAACCTTGAAAGAACGCTGGGTATGGGCAAACATGCAGACGAAAGTAAAAACGGCAGGAAGAAACAGGGAAGAAAAGCGTCTCCTCTACGTTCCAGCTTTTTTATAACGGTTTTTGCGTGGCCTCCGCTTTTTAACATAAGGGCGGATATCAGTTCTGTAGTTAAGTTTAAGTCCTTTGCCGATAACAAGAACGAAGTGTTTAATATAAGCTCAGGCAGTGAGGGAACACGTGTATATCCGGATAAATACTTTTCCATTGTTGACAAGATTCCGTTCTTAAAAGAGGCAGGGTTCTGCCGTTTTATCATTGACCTGACAGGACAAGTGTTAAAGAAGTCAAACTACCGCGACTTAATGAAGACGGTCAATGAAAAAGACGGTATTATAAGGCCCCTGCCTCATTCCAGCCGTTTCAACTGGAAAGACGGTTTTTATTCAGGCTCCTAGAGGAGCCTCCGGACTAGAACACAACGGCTTCAAGTTCATTCCGTACCCCTGCAGAGACAATCTCAGCGGAATCTCCGTCGGCAAGCCCGCAATCTTCGCAGGCGGCACAAACAGGTTTTTCATCTTTCTTAAACTCAGGACGAAATTCTACATGTTCCGCTACAATAGTAATCCTTGAACGTGGCTTGCCGTCCGCGTCATTCCAGCGGTCCTGCTTCAAGCGGCCTACAACGCGCACGCCGCGTCCTTTCCTGCCTTTTTCGTAACAGGCTTCTGCAAGACGCGCCCATGTTTCCACATCGAAGAAGGAGACTTCCTTTTCAAAACCCGAGTCCTGCTTGTAAAAACGGTTAGACGCAAGACTCATTGTACAGACCTGCGTTCCTTTGGGCGTGGATCGAAGCAGAGGGTCTCTGACCAGATTACCTTCGATAAGAATAGAATTGAGGTTGTTCATATACATCCTCCTCTGTAAGATCCGGCAGCAGTCTACCGCCGGCTATGAATTAACCGGACAGGAAAATCCATAGATACCCTTTATGGGTGTATACAGCGCGTTTCGCATGACTGAAAACAAAAAAAGAATGAGAAAAGCCTGAATCTTTCTTAAAACTCTCAACGGTTTGCTGACGCAAAGCCTTGTACAGCTCGTTGTACAAAGCTTTGTACAGCTCGTTGTACAAAGCCTGTACAGCCCGTTGTACAAAGCCTGTACAGTCCGTTGTACAAGGCTATTACAACACTTTGTACAAGGCTGTTACAAACCTTTGTACGGTTATGCCGCGGTTATGCAGTTTCTCGGGCAGAAGCTCTGTAAAACTATGATTTTTATTTTTTGTGCGGTATTTTGGGCAGCGTATAGCGCGGTTTTTAGAAATATTCCCTTAATTTATCTTTCCAGTTGCCGCCTTTTTGGATGGTTGCCTTAACGCCCATGGTTTCCAGGTTTTTGATACGATCTTCGTTTCCGCTGCTTGTTACCGCTATAATGGTCATGGAATGGCCTGAATACTGGAGCTGCCTGATTAGGTCTTCGCCGGTCATGTCGGCCAGTTCAAGGCCGGTGATTACGCAGGATACTTTTCGGGTTCCAACCTCATTTAGTACATCATCTCCCTTATCAAAACCGTCGGAATCAACGCCAAGTTCCGCTAAAAAAACCTTTGTTACTTTGCGGAAAAAACCGCTATTGTCAGCATGGATAACGTACATGGAAACTCCTCAATCCAGCAATTGTACACCCTAAAATACGGGTACGCCACTGTAAATTCAACAATGACAGTACGCTGTAAAAGTCCATTGTTATTCCCCGATCTGAAAATTACGATTTATATTTGAGCATTAATATTGACAAGAGAATAATTGTTTATCATAATAATCCTGATGATTCAAATTGCAAATAAAACAAAACTGCTGTCTCCTGTCTCCGTATTCATGTCGATTATGCCTCCAGCCGGTAATATAAAATCTCCAGTACAATTATTATACGAAGGTCGGTGAGAGGGATAAATACTGTTGAATAATAATGCCATAAAAACAGTCTGCTCCCTCCTTCCGTTGACATATTTAGCAAAAACACTGCGTTTCCGTATTAAATCGAACATTAAAATCTCTCCATATCCTGTCTCTTTATATCTGCCGTTGGCGGATTTGAAATAAGTCCGTTATACGGACAATTTGAAGGAGTACGATATGAAAAAAGTATCGTTATTAATGTTAGCCGGTATCTTGATGGTATCCGCAATGGCGTTTGCGTCTCCGGGCCAGGAAAGCAGTGCAGGCTCGGCGCCCGCATTCAACATTTCAGTGTTTCATGAGACCGGAGGGCATCCTCAGCCGAACGCTAATAATCCAGTGTATGATTACATAAGGGAAAGGCTCGGCGTAACATTCACATGGGACATTCTTGTCGGCGATATCAATCAAAGAAGAGCTACCATGATCGCAGGCGGAAGGTATCCTGATGTCATTGAAATCAGGGGAAATGAATGGATCGATGCCGGAGCTTTAATAAATCTTGAACCTCTTATTGATCAATACGGCCCCAGAATTAAAGAGCATTACAAAGATGTTTGGGAAAGAATGCGGTCTTCCGACGGCGGTATATATTACCTTGTAAGTTTCCATGTGTATCAGGGTATTGATCATAATCCTACCTACGACGGACCCGCTTTCTGGATTCAGAAGGATATTTTAAAGCAGGCAGGTTATCCGCAGGTAAAAACACTGGATCAGTTCTTTAATCTGGTCAGGAATTATTACAGAGCAAACCCCACAATCAACGGTCAGCCGACAATTCCGTTCACATTCCCCATGAGCGACTGGCGCGGGTTTGAATTATGGAATCCCCCGAACTTCCTCGCAGGCAACCCCAACGACGGAAACGGTATTGTAAGCATGCCGGGTTATGTATATCGGGCTTTCTTTACATTGGATATTTCCAAACGCTGGTTCCAGTATCTAAACGCACTTAACGCCGAAGGTCTGGTCGACAGGACGCTCTTTACAGATAATCATGACCAGTACACAGCAAAGATATCCTCAGGGCGCGTACTTAGCCAGAGCGTTCAGGGCTGGCAGTTCATGTATTCAGCGGACCTTGCAAACCGCGACCGCGGTCAGAATAACCGCACACAGGTTCCTCTTCCGGTCGTATTTGACGAAAGCATTAAACCCTGGTACAGAGCTCAGCAAGTTCCTAACTGGCTCAGAGGAATGGGAATCAGCGTAAGCGCAAGAGACCCTGTAAGAATTATCCGCTTTATTAATGAACTCCTCGCTGAAGATGTCCAGAAAACCCTTAACTGGGGTATTGAAGGAAAGGATTGGCAATATGACGCTAACCGCGTTCCCTATCGTACCACGCAGCAGAGACTTAACTGGCAGAATGATAACTGGCAGACATTAAACCGCGCAAGGTTAATGCAGGATGTATTCCCGAAAGTTCAGGGTTCATTCCCCGACGGCTGGCCCAGTGATTTAAATCATCTTTTCTCTGAAAGAACAGCCTCAATGCTGCCTGAAGATATTGAGCTTTTCAATGCCTACAAGGTAAACGGAACAAACGCTTTAATGGACCCGAATCCTCCGCCGAATAATATATGGTTCCCCACCTGGAGTATGGAATTCGCGACTCCTCCGGAAGGTTCTCCTCCCCAGCTCGCACTGGCTCGCCTGGAAGAAACCATGAAAGCAAGGTTACCTGCCATTATTCTTGCGGCTCCCGCGCAGTTTGAAACTCTTTGGACGCAGTATGTGCAGGCAATGGAAGCGGCAGGGCTTGCTACATATAATGCCCATATGCAGCAGGAACTTGACAGAAACCTGATATTATTAGGTATCACTCCACCCCGCAGATAACGTAACCCTTTATTTAAACGGAGGCAGTAAAATGCCTCCGTTTTTTATTGTTTATAAATAACACAGGCAGGTAAGCGATGACGTTAAGTATTATAGTTATTATTTTCTTATCAATGACGCTCGTTATAGGAGCAATAATAATATTTTCATACAGCAGAAAGAAAAACTTTACGGTTTTATTAAACCGGCAGAAGCAGCTTATTTATATGAGCTTACCTATTGTGTTATATATAATCCTTTTTACTTATGTTCCCCTTTGGGGCTGGACTATGGCTTTTCAGCAATACAGGCCGCAAAGGACTTTTGCCGCACAGGAATGGGTAGGCCTTCATTGGTTTAAATACTTATTCCGGGATGAGGTGTTCCTTAGAACCATCAGAAACACCCTTGTCATGAGCGTCATTAATACAAGCCTGGGTTTTATTACAGCGATAGGTCTTGCGCTTCTGTTAAATGAAGTCAGAAAAATACTTTTTAAACGCTTTATCCAGACTATTTCTTATTTGCCTCACTTTCTTTCCTGGGTTATTGTAACGGGGCTTGTGTCAGCCATGCTTACCACAGACTCAGGAGCGATAAACAACCTGTTTATGGCTCTTGGTTTTATTAAAGAGCCGGTGTTATGGCTGGCTGAACCCAATTATTTCTGGGGTATTATAGGCATTACATATGTCTGGAAGGAAGTCGGCTGGAACACTATTATTTATCTTGCCGCAATGGCAGGCGTTGATCCCAATCTGTACGAAGCCGCGGATATTGACGGCTGCAACAGATACCAAAAGATGTGGCGCATTACCCTTCCTTGCATTAAACCTACAATTATAATTCTATTAATCATGAGCATCGGGCGTATGCTGGATGCCGGTTTTGAAATGCAGTACCTGCTGCGAAACGGACTGGTATCGCATGTATCCGATACAATTGATGTATATGTGTTTGTATTCGGTCTTAGAACATCCAATTTCGGTCTTGCTACTGCCGCCGGAATGTTCAAGAACGTAGTAAATATTGTTCTTATTTTTATAGCTAACGAGTTGGCCAGAAGAGCAGGTGAGGAGCGTTTAATATGAGAAAGATAAGCAAGCAATACGCAATGTCCAGAGTGGAGAGCATTATATTTCACACAATAAATACTGTTTTCCTGCTTCTTCTTTCCTTTATCACGCTTTATCCTTTCTGGAATACAATCGTAATATCGTTTAACGATGCAATGGATTCAATGCGCGGCGGAATCAATTTCTGGCCCAGGCAGTTTACCTTATTTAATTATGAGGTAATTTTTCAGACAGGAGCAATTCCCCGCGCCTTCTTTATCTCTGTGGCAAGAACCCTGGTTAACATGATAACAAGCATATTTTTCACGGCAATGCTGGCTTTCGCTCTGTCAAGGCAGGAATTTGTAATGCGTAAAACCTTTACATTCATTATCATAATGAGTATGTATGTAAACGCAGGGCTTATTCCTACATATTTTTTAAATATCAGACTGGGTATGTTTCAATCATTCTGGGTTTATGTTGTACCAGGAATAGTTAATGCCTTTAACTTTGTTGTAATGCGCACGTACATGAAAAATATTCCTGAAAGCATTATTGAATCCGCCAGAATTGACGGTTACGGGGATTTTTACATATTCTGCCGTATTATTCTTCCGTTATGCCTTCCTGTTCTTGCGACAATCGGTCTGTTCGTAGCTGTAGGCTCGTGGAACATGTGGTTTGACACAATGATTTACAATTCAGGAGATGTAAGACTGCATACGCTTCAGTACAAATTAATGGAATATCTGCAATCAAGCCAGTCGCAGGGCAGAAGCGCAATGGATGCCGGTATGGCAGCAGGAGCCGCAGCAGCTGCCCAGGGAGGATCATCGATGGTAACGCCCATGAGCATGCGCGCCGCCATTACGGTAGTCGCGGCACTTCCGATTTTATTTGTATATCCTTTTATGCAGCGTTACTTTGTTGTCGGTCTTAATGTAGGCGGAGTAAAAGAATAGAGCCGTCCAAGAGGTTGTTATAATTTTTGGACACTGCTTGTAAACAGAAAATGTACCCGACGTTAAGCCAGCGTTCAGTTTATACTTATTTTTATACCGGATGAATCCAGGTTATACTGCTTGCCGTAAATACAAAGCGGTATCGCTTCTTTTATTTCGTCGCTTGCAGACAAGACTACTTCTCCTTTCGTAATCTTGATCCGGATGTGTACGTTGCGGTAAAGGATTCCGAACTCATACTCTGTCCACTCTTCCGGCAGTACCGGATTAAGGGAGAGTTCATCGCCGCTGCTGCGCAAGCCGCCGAAACCGTAAACAATGTTCATCCACGCCGCGGCAATACTTGCTATGTGAAGTCCTTCTGCGGTATTTCGGTTGTAGTTATCAAGATCCGTCCGCGCCGCAAAGCCGAAGAAACGGAACGCGTCTGCGCGCTTGCCGAGTTCGGCTGCAAATATTGAATGTATCGAAGGTGAAAGCGAGGATTCATGAATTGTATTGGGCTCATAATAATTGTAATTTGCCTTTTTAATATCAATAGAAAATTCATGATTGAATAGAAACAAGAACATAAGAACATCCGGCTGTTTAATCATGCTTGTACGGTAAATACGATCGTAGGACCAGTTTTGATACAGAGGAAAATCGGTAATGGGAATCTCTGAAATCTCAATACGGGGAAGATTGTAATAGCCTTCGTGCTGTTCAAAGAGTTTAGTTTTTTCGTTGTATAGAATGATCATCTTGTCCGCGCAAAGAACAAAGTTCATTCTCTCTTTCTGCGTAAGTTTAAGCTTCTTGCAGAATGCTGTAAATTTTTTAGGCTGTTCTTTTTCCATTGTCTGAAGAACCTGCTCTGTGTATTCAAATGTTTTTTTTGCCATGAAATTTGTATAACTGCTGTGATTAACCATCATGTGAAACTCATCAGGTCCCATTACAGCGTAGAAGCCAAAACCAGAGCTGTCATTATTCCAGCAGCCGCGCGAAGCAAGAAAACGGCTGATCTCCACAAGCATTTCAACTCCTTGCTCGTATAGGAAATCAGTATCTCCTGACAGCTTGACATAATGTCTGATGCCGTAGGCAACTGCCGTACTCGGCTGAAACTGGAGACTTGCGTGCTGCCAAAGGCTGCACGCTTCCTCTCCGTTTAATGTGGCTATAGGGTAACAAGCGCCGCTGCAATCCAGCTGACGCGCTCTGTCTCTTGCTGCGTCCAGTGCCGCATATCGAAAGGAGAGGAGATTACGGGCGGCTCTGATATTGGAGAAAAGGTAGAAAGGAAGACAGTAAGTTTCAACATCCCAAAAGGTATGGCCATTATATGCTTCTCCTGTCAGCCCCTTCGCACCGATGTTGTTTGCAGGATCATAACCGTTATAAGCCTGATGCATCTGAAAAATACAAAATCTTATTCCCTGTTGATTTAACGGATCTCCTTCAATTTTAATATCCGCGTTTTTCCAGAATGCATCCCAATACCCACGCTGACACTCAAGAGCAGTATTAAAATCGGGCATGTCGCTTTTTATCATTTCCCAGCCTTTTTTCCAGACTGAGTCACCCGCGTCTGCCGGAATGTCTCTTTCTTTTGAAACATAATTGTATATACTTTTTTCGATCCATGCATTTTCACCGTTTTTAAGAGCCAGAATAATTTCAAATCCGGCAAATTTATCCGCAACTTTCTTTCCGCATTGAACGCTTATGTTTGTTTTAAATGTAAAACCGGAAAATATCTGCTGTCCGGTGCGTATTGTTTTTCCCTGTATGGCTGCTCCGCTGGGAAGCCATTCACGGTGTATCATATTCCAGTAATTTTTTTTATCACATCCGTGGCTGGTATTGAAGTTATTCGCAATTACAACAGTAAGGCTGACATCTCCGCCGGAAACAGAAAAATTAATTTTTTGATACGCTGCGCCGGAACCTGCAGGCGAACTTGTTTTATCCATGCATAGAAATCGGACAAACTCAAGATGAACTACAGGGCCGCCTTTAGTGTGCCAGTCAAAGCTTCTTTTTAATGTTCCGTCACGCATATCCAATACGCGGCGGAAGTTCTCGGTTTTACATGACGCTGTATCCAGAAGTTCATCGTCAGCGCGAATTTCTATATACAGCCAGTCTACGGAATTAACCATAAAATGTGTTTTTGTAATGATGCCTTTAAAGTTTTTATTTAAATCTTCTTCTTCATAAATACCGTTAAAGTAACTTCCCTGCAAGGTCTCCGCGCTTATACCTTCTTCCGCATAACCGCGTACACCCATATATTCATTGCCGAGAGAAAATACAGACTCTGATACAAGGTTTCGCTCACAGTTCCAGTTTTCTTCTATAATCTGCCAAGGATCACAAACAAGATATACATCCGCACTTTTTGTCATTTTTAGCCCGCCTTTCGGAATATTATACCATTAAAATATAACAATTTAAACCGGCACCTTGATTGTCACAGAGCATTTATTTATCATTCTTGCCGAAGCATTAAACTTTAAAGGCATTCTTCTTTGGATTAAGAAATGCTCTTCAATGCGGAACTCCAGCTTTACGGACATATTTAACCGCTGGCAATACCTCGTATCCTGTTACCGGCTTCCAATATAGCGCTGCATTATTTCAATAACTTCCTTCATATCCAACGGTTTTCCTATATGGGCATCCATACCGGCTTCCATGCATTTATCAATATCCTCTTTAAAAACATTAGCTGTCATGGCCGTTATCGGTATATGTGCTAACCTGTTTTTACTTCCTAAAGCTGATTCATGTTTGCGAATCTCGCGGGTCGCTTCAAGACCGTCCATTTGAGGCATCTGCATATCCATAAAAATCATATCGTATTTATCTGGAGCCTCTTTAAACAATTTAACCGCTTCCGCTCCGTTGACAGCACAGTCTATTTCAATTTTCATAGGTTCAAGAAGAGAAAGCAGTATCTCGCGGTTTATCTCGACATCTTCGGCTAATAGGAGGCGCTTTCCCCTGAAGGTCATTTGATTTTCTGATAAATCAGAGTCTTTTGAATGAGATGCGTCACCTGAATCCTCTTTATTATTCTTATGCTTAATTTTCGCGGTAAAAATAAAAGCGGCTCCCTTGCCGAGTTCGGACTCAACCCAGATGCTTCCTTCCATCAGTTCAACTATCCGTTTACAGATTGCAAGTCCCAGTCCTGTTCCGCCAAACTTACGGGAAGTATTTGTTTCGGCCTGTTCAAACGGCGAAAATATCCGCTCGTGATGTTCGCGGCTTATTCCTATTCCTGTATCTTTTACTTCAATTTTTATGGTGCAGACTTCTTTATGATCACCTGCGAGCCGCGCTTTTAGCCAGATTGATCCCTGCTCCGGTGTAAACTTTATTGCATTTGTAAGCAAATTGGAGACCACCTGCGTAAGACGCTGTTCATCGCCTGTTAAATTCTGCGGAATATTGGAATCCAGTGATATTTCGAACTTTTGCTTTTTTTCATCCATGCGGAAACCTGTTACATTTACGGCTTTATATATCATCTTTTCAAAATTAAATTCTGTGTCTGATAAATCAAATTTACCTGCTTCTATCTTCGACATATCAAGAACGTCATTGATAACAACCAAAAGATGATTCGAGGCACCTTCAATCTTGTCAAACGCATAATCTTTTTTTTCAATATTGCCGGCAGACTTTCCAATATGTGTCATACCGATAATCGCGTTCATGGGTGTACGCATTTCATGACTCATATTGGATAGAAAATCACTCTTTGCGCGGTTTGCGGCCTGCGCTTCCGCAAGCGCGGATTCAAGTTGATTGGCAGTTGAGCGTATCCGCATTGTCAGATCATTCCGGAGCATTGCGTGCGCAATCAGGAGGCTTCCGGATCTTAAAATGGTCTCTTCGTTTTCAGAAAATATCCGCTCGTTGTGACAGTCGTCAAAACCTACAAACCCCCAGAATCGATCTCTTAAGAAAACAGGTACAACAAGAATTGATAATATTCCCTGCGGCGACAACTGCGCCTTCGCGTCCGCATCCATGTTGCGTATAAGATCATTTATGCACAGGCCGCTGGATAGTTTTTCTTCCCATCCAGGCATATTCTCGGCGTATGGAATATTAATTGTGTATTCATTATCCTGCTGAGGTTCAGCACCTTCAGACCATTCATATAATTGAGTCGCGAATAATTTCCCTTTTACAGTATTGTTTCTCCAGATATATACGCGGTCGGCATTTACGGCTTCGCCTAGCATCTTCATACAGCGAAGAAGAGCGCTGCCAAACTCATCAACATCCGCCTGAAGCAAAACAGACGCAACGTTATTAACGGTATTCAGCAGATTTTGTTCTTCGCTGACTTTAATTGTCTGCTCGCTGCGGACAACGGCATTTACTATCATCATACAGACAGAACGAAGAACATTCATTTCATCTTCGGTAAGAATGTGTTCTGTACAGCAGTCGTCAAAGCTGACATATCCCCAAAAAAAATCATTTAAATAAACAGGAACAGCGAAGATTGATTTAATGCCGTGGTTTATCAGATGATTGCGTTCTTTTTCCTCAAGATCATCTATAAGACAATTTATACATTCGCCTTTAAGGAATTTTGCTTCCCACGCAGGAATATCGCTGTAGGAATAAACAGTTTTATCATCAATTATTCTTGTGTAACGGCCTTTATTGTTTTTCCATTCATAACGCATGATAAACAGAAGATCGTTATCAATTATTTTATTCTGCCAGATATAACAATGATCAAAATTAAAGTTTTCAGCAATGATACTCATACCTTCCAGAATCGATGTTTTATATGTTTTTTCATCAATTGCCGCAAGTAAAATCTGCGCGGTATCGTTTACCATGCGGAAAAGATACCGCCGGTCTTTCGGCTCTGGCTGAGACTGTGCTGCGTTGTTTTTTTCAATATGATTAATGCTGCGTTTCTGCATTCTTTTAACGCTGCACCCTGCCTGACGCGTTTCCGGCTGCAAGTTTTTTAACTTCATCTGTGCTGACAAAGTTGAAGTCACCTTCAATAGTGTGTTTTAAGCAGGAAGCAGCAACCGCAAATTCCAACCCTTCCTGCTCCGGCATTCCCTGAAGGGCGGCATAAATAAGCCCTGCGCCGAAACTGTCTCCACCGCCGACCCTGTCTACAATATGAACAGCATATTTTCTGGAAAAATAACAATCATCTCCGGTACATAACATTGCACCCCAGTTATTATCGTTAGCTGAGAATGATTCCCGTAGCGTAATCGCGGTCTTTTTAAAATTAAATCTTTTAATTAATGCAGCGGCAACTTCTTTATAGCCGTCATGGCTTATTTTTCCGGATGTCACATCGCTGCCGGATGCTTTTATTCCGAAAACATCATAAGCGTCTTCTTCGTTGGCGATGCAGATATCGACATATTCCATCAGGGAGCCCATTACATTTCCCGCTTTTTCGCGCGTCCAAAGGTTCGCGCGGTAATTTAAATCGCAGGATACAGTGAGCCCCTTTGACCTTGCGGCTTTGCATGCGGCCATGCAAATTGCTGCGGCGTTGTCAGACAACGCCGGAGTAATTCCTGTAAAATGAAACCAGGTGCTGCCTGTAAAAACCCTATCCCAGTCAAAGTCAGCCTCTGAAGCAGCCGCGATTGCAGAATGAGCGCGGTCATAAATTACCTTTGACGGCCTTTGAGATGCGCCTTTTTCCAGAAAATAAATCCCAACTCTTTCTCCGCCTCGTACAATAAGTGAAGTATCAACTCCGAATTCCCTTAAACTGTTTACTGCTCCCTGTCCTATTTCGTGCTTCGGGAGTTTGGTAACAAAAGCGGCATCAATACCAAAACCAGCGAGTGAAACCGCGACATTTGCTTCTCCTCCGCCGTATGTCGCGCCATAGGATGCAGCTTGAATGAAGCGGGAATACCCCTCAGGCGCCAACCGCAACATTATTTCACCAAATGTAATAACTCTCATAAAATCTCCAAATCATGATTACATTTTATTATGGAATTTATATTAAAGCAAATTATTTACTGATCCCTATTCCCTATTCTTTATTCCCTTGTATACTATGGTCATGGGTAGAAGCTTTGACATAAACGCAATAAAAGGGATTGCAATTGATCTTGATGGTACTACATTGTTGCCTAACGGGATACTTGGGAAAAGAACAAGAGATTGTTTAAGAAAATTAATTTCCAGGGGAATGCATGTAATTATTTCCACAGGAAGAGCGATCGAATCATCGGAAAAGTACCGCAGTGAGATGGGAGCGCAGGGACCGATGGTGTTTTTTAACGGCGCGGAAATTGCCGACGTCCCTTCAGGGAAAATATTATATACAAATTTAATCGGTATGGATGTTGTAGATTACGGAACCGACATTGCGCGCAATTTGAATATACACTATCAGGTTTATATGCCGGCAGGTATTTCACCAGATACGGGAAAAGAAGATGCTAATAAAAAATGGGAATCGCTTTTAATAGATAAAGACGATCCTGAAGCGGATAATTATTACAAACACACAGGAATAACACCTGTAATAAAAGATTTAAAAACCGTCGCGGCGTTCCCTGTTAAAGGCTGTATTAAAGGGATGTTTATCGCAGACCCTTCGTATCATGATGAAATCAGACGCAGGTTAAAAGATCGCTTCGGCGATAAAATCAATATAACAAAAAGTTTTCCTACATTTCTTGAGATTCTAAATGCAGGCGTATCAAAAGGCGAAGGATTGAAAATCGCAATGCAGCTCAGAGGGCTTAAACCGCATGAAGTAATTGCTTTTGGCGATGAAGAAAATGACTTATCCATGTTTCCTGCCGCCGGTTATGCATGCGCTCCGGAAAACGCCGCTGAAAAAATAAAAAACGTCGCTGATTTCGTTTACGGCCCCAATACCGAAGAAGGACTGGCATTATATCTGGAAAATGTTTTTAACGTTTGATACCTATTATAAAGAGGAATATTATGGGTAATTTCACGCTGCCAGGCGAGGCAGGATACGAGGTGTTGACCCTAGAACTGGCAAAACGCTGGGCTGCTGATGTTATCCGCGACAGTGACGGCACGACTCTCTCAAAAGAAATTCTTGAAGCAGGATACGAAATATATTCCACTATATGCCTAATACGTGAACATAACGAATGGATTAAAGAGCATCTGCACACAAGACAGCAAACCTTTCTTTGCACACTTCCAAAAACCGCAGCCGGTACAAGTTTAACGTTTCCTTTAATGAATGACTTTTTTAACGAGCAGTTTAAGATAAACGACTCTCCTGACGCAATCAAGTTCTGGCAGGTATATAACAGAACAGATGATGATCTTGTCCCAAAAAACAAATGGCGGTATAACGCAGCTGACGGTTCTGTCACAGTGGATGCTGATCCCTGGCGGCAATACACGGTCAGTTTTCTGGCATGGCGCGTATGGGAAGAGATTTCAATGTACAACCATGTTACAAACAACTGGAATAAAGAACACCTGATGCAGTTAAATCCGTATTATCCTGAAGCTCGTTCCTATTTAAAACAATATATAAAGAAATGGTGCGATAATCATCCTGAAACTTCTGTCGTCAGATTCACTTCGCTTTTTTACAACTTTGTCTGGATATGGGGATCCGATTCCCGAAACCGCCATTTGTTTACAGACTGGTCAAGTTATGATTTTACCGTAAGCCCTGCCGCTCTTGATGATTTCGAAAAAGAATACGGATACGCTCTGACAGCAGAAGACTTTGTACAGCAGGGAAAGTACAATGCGGCGCACCGTGTTCCTTCAGTAAAAAAGCGCAGCTGGATGGATTTTATCTCGCGGTTTGTTCTGGAAGCGTCACGCGAGCTTGTTAATATTGTACACGCAGCAGGAAAAAAAGCGTATGTGTTTTATGACGATTGCTGGGTCGGTATGGAACCGTATAACGGTAATTTTAAAAAATACGGATTTGACGGTATTATCAAGTGCGTTTTTTCAGGTTATGAAGTAAGGTTATGTGCGAATGTTCCGGCTGATGTACATGAAATACGTTTTCATCCGTATTTATTCCCGGTCGGGCTTGGAGGCGCTCCGACGTTTTCACAAGGCGGCAAACCAGGAGATGATGCCCGCCGTTATTGGATAAACGCAAGACGTGCTCTCCTTCGTCAGAAAATCGAAAGGTGCGGGCTTGGCGGTTACCTGCATCTTGTAAAAGATTACCCTGATTTTCTTGATGCGATGGACGACATACTTTCAGAATTCCGGCAAATCTACGCATTGCACAATGCGGGTACTCCTTGCGTTTTAAAGCAAAAAATAGCAATTCTGCATACGTGGGGGGTTCTTCGATCGTGGACACTGTCCGGTCACTTCCATGAAACAAGCCGTCACATACTAATCCATGTGCTTGAAAGCTTATCAGGGCTTCCTTTCGATTTAAAATTTATCTCTTTTGAAGATATAATTAAAAACTCTCTTTCAGATATTGATGTAATTATTTCTGCCGGAGAAGCCGGAGATGCATGGAGTGGAGGTATTAATTGGAATGACAGCAATATTGTCCGCAGGATGACAGAATGGGTATATAACGGTGGCACATTTATTGGAATAGGAGAACCTTCCGCAGTTGGCGGATATAATACATTTTTAAGAATGGCTCATGTGTTGGGAGTAGATATTGATAAGGGCGAGCGTGCCTGTCATGGCAAATGGACATTTGATGTAAATCAAGTTGAGGGACTTATGCCGAATGCTGCTTTAACTGCGCAGGGAGCAGATATTCATACAAGAGAAGGCGTATTTTTAACAGACGGAAAAGCGCATGTGTTAAAAGCAATAGGTAATGTCCCCGTACTAACGATAAATGATTTTGGTAAAGGTAAAGGCGTATACATCGCTGACTTTGCTGCGGCAGGCAGCGGCGCTGTAAACAGCAGCGTAAATCAGCTTTTGACAAGGTTTTTATTAAATTTAATCAATTATGCCACAACAGGCAGTCTTGAAGCTGAAGGAATTACGGATAACCCATACATTGAATGCGCAGTTTTTCCTGACGCAGGAAAAATTGTTTTTGCAAATAACAGTACGGAAATACGCACAGCATCATGCTTCTGGAAAAGCAAGAAATACAGCGTAGAAACAGAGCCGGGTAAAATAAAAATACTGGATTTACAATAGAATCACTTTACTGCACTGGACATTTTTTTCCAGGTTAGATATGATAATGTACTATGATATTTCCCTTAAAAGAACTCATCGAATACGATGATAACATGTACGAGATTACCACAGCCGCTTCAAGGAGAGCTTATCAGCTTTCATCTGTAATGGAAAAAGACGAAAAAGATGACTACGACGGTAAAATGGTAGCCCTCGCCGCACTTCAGGTATTTACAAAGGAAGTCCAATTCCGTCTGGAAGCCGAATAACCGGTAAACAAACCTGTTGGAAACTGACTCACCGCCTGCTGCACCAATTCCTGTATTGATATTGTTTGGTCCTACGGCATCCGGAAAAACAAACCTGCTTTTAGAACTATTTGCCTCCTCAGATAAACCTCAGGCGGAAATAATATCCGCCGATTCAATGCAGGTTTACCGCGGTATGAACATAGGGACTGCTAAGCCTTCATTTGATGAAAGAAATAAACTCCCTCATCACTTAATTGATATATGCGATCCGCCGCAGCAATTCAACGCGGGAGACTTTGTCCGCCTTGCTGATATTGCTTGTACAGAAATTGCAAAACGTGGAATACTTCCTGTAGTATCAGGCGGAACAGGGTTTTATCTTAAAAACTTTATTTTGGGATTGAATGAGGCTCCTTCTTCGGATAAAGAAATCCGGGAACAATTAAAGAATGAATTGAATAAAAAAGGAATACTCCCGCTTATGAAGGAACTTTCTTCTTGCGATCCTGTAAGCGCCGGGCGTATACATATTAACGACGAATACCGTCTTCTGCGGGCACTGGAAGTATACCGCTTCTGCGGCAGGCCTTTATCATCATTTGAAATTAATACGCCGCAAAAACGAAGCAATTACCGCTTTGTAATCATCGGGCTTTCCTGCTCAAGAGAAGAACTTTACCGCAGGATTAATTTAAGATGCGAAGAAATGTTTCGTTCGGGACTTGCAGAAGAAGTGCACGCGCTTTATAAGGCGGGATACACTCCTGATGATCCAGGTTTGCGCGCTATCGGTTACAGGGAATTTTTTATTAAAGAAGTTGATGAAAATTCTGGTACACGCACAAAGTGGCGGCTTTCGCATGATATTGACGGAGTAAAAGCGCTTGTCGCGCAGAACAGCCGCCGTTACGCAAAACGCCAGACAACTTTCTTTTCGGGGATGCCGTATGTACAGTGGATAGAGGCAATCAACGTAGCAGAAACAATAAAGCATATTAAAGACATTCTCGCAGAATCTTTTTCAGCGTAAAGGCCTCGGCAATAAGTATAATTTATGATAAAATAATAACAGGAAAAACATGGCTGACAGCAAAAATAGAAAGCGTCCTGCTTTTATTGATAACATCTACCGTCCGGATGCCAAGGTCGGACGGTTCTTAAGTATACTGGTACTTTTCGGCATTGCCGTCGGCTTGAAGCAGGGAGTTCAGAATAATTACCTGTCTGATGTACTGTTCGTAGGCCCGAATGAGCGGGGAATAATTGACGCGTTCAGGGAATTACCGGGGCTTTTATTAATTTTTATTTTAGCGCTGATGTACCGGTTTACAGACAGCAGGGTATTTAAAATCGGCACAGCTTTAATGGCCGGCGGAATAGCTGGACTTTTTATCACAGCCAGCAGCGAAATGCTTTTAATTAAAGTACTGGTTGTGATTTTCATGGTGATTTTCAGCGCCGGAGAGCATATTATAATGCCTGTACGCAGCACAATCGCGATGGAACTCGCAAAGCGTGAAAAAACAGGCTCGTCTTTGGGAATAACAACATCGATTAATCAGCTTGGCACTATTGCCGGACTTATTCTTGTAACAGTAATATTTTTCTTTTTGGAAAAGAATGGGGTATCAAGAATTGATTTGGCAGGTTACCGGATTGTCCTTGGTCTGGCGGCCGCGCTGATGACATCGGCGGCATTGGTAGCAGCGGCTTTACAGGAAACTACGCTGAAGGCTCCCAGGCAGCGTCTTTACTTTGCCAAAAAATTTACCAAGTACTACATAATGGAAGTTTTTTACGGTTCGCGAAAACAGATTTTCCTTACTTTCGGCCCTTATGTACTTGTCCGTGAGTACGGCACGGACCCTTCGATAATGGCTATGCTTATGGCAATCTGCGCAGTCTTTGTAATGGTTTGTAGCCCGTTAATCGGAAAGTTAATTGATAAAGTAGGATACAAAGCGGTCATGGTAACGGATACCCTCATCCTGATTGTAGTCTGCCTGATGTACGGTTTTGCCCACAGACTGTTTGCTCCCGGCATTGCTTTCATTGTTGTCTGCTGCAACTTTATTCTTGATCAAATTATATCAATAGCAAGTATGGCGAACAACGTCTATGTTCAGCGTATTTCCTCGAACCGCGAAGAAATAACCGCGACTTTATCAACAGGCATTTCAGTTAACCATATTTTCAGCGTTTTTATAGCTCTCATCGGCGGCTGGATTTGGGAAGCTGCCGGAATTGAAACCCTATTTTCTATCTCTGCTGTCCTTGGACTGGTTAGCAGTATATACGCAGCAACAATCAAAAAGAGCGAGGAAACACAGGGAATGAAAAGAGAGGAGAGTATAATATAAGTAAAATAATCTGGTAAAGACACCGGAAACGCGGAGTTTATGTTCGTAATCATTTATAATAAATTAAGGAGAGAAAAATGCAAAACTTTACATATTGCAATAAGACAAAAATGATTTTCGGAAAGGGAACGGAAAATCAGGTTGGAAGCGAAACAGCCCTATATGCAAAACGGATATTGCTGCATCATTCAGGAGGATTTCCTGTCCATTCGGGGCTTATCGGCAAAGTAAAGGAAAGCTTAAAAAGCGCGGGAGTTGAATTTACTGAACTGGCAGGAGTGCTTCCAAACCCGCGCTTGTCGCTTGTAAAAAAAGGCATTGATATAGTCAGAAATGAAAAACTGGAACTTATCCTTGCTGTAGGAGGAGGCTCGGCGATTGATTCCGCGAAAGCGATCGCCTTAGGTTCTGTTCATGAATGTGATGTGTGGGAATTTTTTGAACGCAGAAGAACCCCTGAAAAGGCGCTGCCTGTCGGTTCAATTGTTACTATTCCGGCTGCCGGAAGCGAATCAAGCTTAAGCTGCGTTATAACAAACGCAGACGGCCCCTGGAAAAGAGGAGTAAACTCACCGTTTAACCGTCCTGTTTTTGCTATAATGAATCCCGAGCTTACATATTCACTGCCTCCGTACCAGAGCGCCTGCGGAATAACAGACATGATGGCGCATATCATGGAGCGTTATTTTACAAAAGAGTCTAATGTCGAACTTACAGATGAGCTGTGCGAGGGCGCATTAAGAACAATTATCCGCAACGCCAGAAAAATATTTACAGGCGGAGAGAACAACTACGACGCAAGAGCGGAGATCATGTGGGCCGGAGCGCTGGCGCATAACGGTCTTTTGGATACCGGAAGAACAGGCGACTGGGCAAGCCATGCGCTAGATCATGAACTGTCGGCTCTTTTTGATCTTGCGCACGGCGCGGGACTTGCTATCATATTCCCTGCATGGATTAAGTATAACATAAAAGAAGGCACTCCCCGTTTTGCGCGTTTTGCGGCTAAAGTCTGGGGAGTAGACGGCGCATTCTACGATTTAGAACAGGCAGCTCTTGAAGGCGTTATGCGCATGGAAAGTTTCTTCCGTTCAATAGGAATGCCGGTGCGATTCAATGAAGCAAATATCGATCCCGCGAGTATTGCAGAAATGGCAAAGCGCGTCGTCCACTTTGGGCCTATCGGGCAGTACCGCAAGCTGACAGAAAAAGACGCAGAGGCTGTTTACAGACTGGCAGCGGAGTGACAGAACGAGTTATCGCTGTTATCAGCCAAAGGATCTGCAACAGGCTCATTCTCAAATATGGCAAAAGGGTCGATGTCAATACACTTGTACGGATCACGGTTTCCGCCCATATCCCAGGCTGCCGTATCATTAATAACGGTTAATTTATTTCTAAATGTTTGAATGTCCATAAGCGGTTCAAATACAGTATTTTTTTTTAAAAGAGGTTTAACATCATAAAGCCTAACAGAGCCGTCATTCATATACGCATACACTTCAAAATTATCTGTAGGCAGCGCCTGTAATACACGGGGGAAAAAATATCTTTTATCCAGCTTTCCGATATTCATGTTATACCAAAGGGTTTATAGCATTGAGCGGCTTCCCTGCTTTGGACAGTTCCCAATTCTGCATTAATTCATCTTTATGAATTTCACACCAGGCAAGAACTAACTTTAATTGCCTGCCTGGAAGAAACCCGCTTTCAATAATACATTCAAGAATTAAAATAACCGCTCTATATTCAGCGTATTCAACATGAAAGTGCGGAGAGTTATGATCATCCCAATTCATGGTTATTTTAATTCCATAAAATAAACTGACAGTCGGCATAAACCAAATGTATCATATCCTCCGGATATTACCAATAGAACAATACGAATATTTGCTTATAATTGATCTTCCAATTCTTTTATTGTCTCAAGGCTAAGACCGGTAATCTTATTAATGAACTCATTTGTAGAACCTTCTGCGAGAAGATTTTTCGCTGTTTGAATACTTGCTTGTTCACGGCCGTGTTCAAGCTCTTCCTCCAGCTCTTACTCTCGACCTTGTTCAAGTCCCTCTTCGCAGCCCTGTATAATGCCTTTCTTGAATCCGCGCTCCATCTACTCAGGAATAATTCCGGCTTCTGTAAAAAACCTTCGAATGTTCTTCTTTTGGTTCTCACCGCCATATTCTGCAGCTCCTTAAAAATATCAGGATTGGTGAGGCTGTTCCAAAACTTCAGTTTTTGGAACAGCTACCTTAGATGTAATAGAAAAAGCGGGCTTTAAACCGCTTTTTCAAGAGGTTGTGACAAAACTAACCTGAGTTTTGGAATCACCTCTGGCATCCAATAATATACTTAAACATGCGCTAAAAGATACTTTTTCAGTGTGGCAAATATTGTATATTACAGGCAACTAACCTATTACAAACCTTTGCACTAGTCTTGTACAGTCTGTTGTACTAGCCTTGTACAGCCTGTTGTTCTAGCTTTGTACAACATATCGTAGCAGCTTTTTGTATATATGCGACCAAATCCGAAGATATGACTACAACTTTTTATGAAATGATAAACATATTGTTGATATCTTAATTATTATTGGATAGGTAGAAGGGTAATCCTGTATGGGTATAGCTTTCCTGAATCCAATAATTTATGAGCGGATGTTTAAGCTCAAGGGAGGCACTTATGTTAAAGAAAAGACTTTTCGGAATGATGGCTCTGTTAATTGGAGCCATACTCGTATTTGGTTTTATGAGGTGAAAAGATCCCAAACCGAAACCGCAGGCATTTACCCCGCCGCCGCAAAGCTTGGAATGGAGTGACGGTGTCAACCGCTATGAACTTGGATTAACCGGAAAACTCACCACCAGAACAGTAGAAACAGGCGATTATACCTACATTAAAAAAGAGAAAAATATACCATATTGAATATATGACTGCACAGACGATATAAAAATTATCTTGAAAAACGGTATAGCAGTTAAACAAACGCTGCTGTTCAAAAACCATTAATATGGTAGTTTTTGAACAGTCTCAATTTATTTCGGCATTGCCTCATACACTTTGATTTGCTCTTTCAAAAGAGAGGGTATGTCCAGGTTGTAAGGACAGCGCCCTACGCATGTTCTGCACTGGGTGCAGGTTTTCGCTTTCTCGATTGAAGGTCCGACAAATGAATGAGCGCGCTCTTTTGTCATTCTCTTGAACGCGCTTTTTACACATAATGCAGAACTGATCCCGATACCCTGCGGACACGGCTGGCAATAATCACAGCGGTGGCACCATGAAGGCCCGAATTCTTTTCGATGTTTCTCAATTTCATCTTTATCCTGAGATGTAAGCGTCTCTTCCCTTTCCGTAATGTTAATAATTTCCCTTATTTCTTCTATTTTTTCAAATCCTGGATCGGGAACAATACTGCTGAAAGACATAAGATAGCGAACAGCCAGACGCGCGTTATCTAGAAGTCCTCCACCCATCGGCTTCATTGCGATAAAACCGATATCAAGTTCTTTTGCAAGCGGAATAGCGGCATCGGCCGCTGCGCTGTCGATATAGTTAAAGGGAAGCTGAACTGAAGCGAATTTGTTTGTTTTCATCAATTCAATCGCGGCTGGAATACTGTGGCTGGAAAAGGCGGGAAACCGGATTTTACCTGCCCTGATTGCTTCTTCCATTCCTTCCATCGCGCCGTTCTCAGCAAAAACCGCATCCCGTTTTGACTGCGTGCTTATTCCGTGAAATTGATAAATATCAATATAATCCGTCCCAAGCCTTTTAAGGCTTAAATCAACATGTTCCAAAAATGTTTTTTTATCGTTCGCAGGAGATTTGGAAGCCAGTACGATATCTGTGCGCTTGACTCCCTTTATTGCCTGCCCGATTTTTTCTTCTGAGTCGGTATAAACATGAGCAGTATCAATAAAATTAATTCCCAGATCAATTGATTGGCGTACAAGAGCTGCCGCGTCATTTTTTGACAGCCGCATTATGGGAATACCGCCAAAAGCTATTCTGCTTACCATTAACTCAGTTTTTCCGAATCTTGTTTTCTCCATATCTGTATTTCCCCGCTAGTCACCTATAACCGCGCGTATGTCCTTTTTGATTGCGTCCAGTTTACGGGCGGCATCAGCCTTTGCGGCTGCAAGCCCTGCGGAGCCAACTTCGGTGCAGCAGGATGCGTAAAACTTTATTTTAGGCTCTGTACCGCTGGGACGCGCGCTTACGACAGTTCCGTCCCTAAGAAAGAACTGAAGCACATCGCTCGGAGGCAGACCTTCTTCGCCTCCTTCTGGAGCGGTGCCGTTTTTAATGTCGCGCACTTTTATTACATCAATACCGCCCAGCGTCTTTGGAGGATTCTTCCTGTATTCCTCCATAATGCCGTTCATGATCGCGGGGCCTTGCGGTCCCTGAAAATATTTTGATATTCCCAATTCCTGCCAATAGCCGCAGATATTGTAAAGTTCGTCAAGGCGATCCAAAAGGCTCTTCCCCTTGCTGCGCCAGTACAGCGTCATTTCGGCTGTAATAGCCGCAGCGGAAACACCGTCCTTGTCGCGCACTTCCGTTTCCACCAGATAACCGTAGCTTTCTTCCGTGCCGAATACGAAATGCTTTGCTCCGGCTTCCCCGTTCTCCCATTTGCGTATAACATCCGCTATCCATTTAAAACCAGTAAGGCACTCTGTGCATGTTCCGCCGTAATATTCAGCCACTTTTTTCTGCATTCCCGTAGTAACAATTGAATTTACCATTGCGGGTTTCGCAGGAAGTTTATTCTGCTCCTTAAGCGAGAGGAAGATATAATCAGCAAGAAGAACACCCATCTGGTTGCCCGTAACAAGGGTAAAACCGCTTTCCTTGTTCGGAACCGCGATTCCAAAACGATCCGCGTCCGGGTCTGTCGCCATTACAACATCGGCTTTTTCTTTTGTTCCGAGTTTAATCGCCATGTCAAGAGCAGCCGCCTCTTCAGGATTCGGGAATGCTACAGTCGGAAAATCTCCGTTGCCTTCGCGCTGCTCGGGAACTGTAATCACTTTTAAGCCAAGGTCTCCAAGCACTTTTTCAACATGCTGAGCGCCTGTTCCGTGCAGCGGAGTGTAAACAATTTTAACTTCCTTCGCTTTTTCCTTTATCAAATCCGGTCTGAAAAGACGTGTCTTTACCATCGCGTGATACGGCTCATCAACTTCCCTGTCTATTATCGCAAGCAGCCCTTTTTCAACCGCCTCGCCGCGGGACATTTCCTTTATATCGGTTACTGAATTTACTTCTTTTATTATACCTTCATCGTGCGGAGGAATAACCTGTGAGCCGTCATTCCAGTAAGCCTTGTACCCGTTATACTGCGGCGGATTGTGGCTCGCTGTTACTACAATGCCTGTATCGCAGCCAAGATAACGGATGGCAAAAGACAGCTCCGGCGTTGGACGCATCGAAGAAAAAAGATACGTTTTAATTCCGTTGGCAGCAAAAATAAGAGCGCAAGCTTGCGCAAATTCCGCTGAATAACGGCGACTGTCAAACGCGATAACCGCGGACAGCTTGCCTTCTTTTGACTTTTGCCCAAAGGTTTTAATGATATAGGAAGCAAGCCCCTGGGTAGCGCTTTTTACAACAAGCGTATTCATTCGGTTATAACCGCCGCCGATTACTCCCCTAAGGCCGCCTGTGCCAAACTCAAGATTCTGGTAAAAACGGTCAGTAAGTTCTTTTTCGCCGGCTTCTCCCTGCGCCAGAAGTTTTTCAACCTCAGCCCTGAAGTCAGCGTCCTTTTCTTTAGCGATATAATCATTGGCCCTCTGTAAAATTTCTGTTTTCATCATGGTTCTCCTTATTATTTATTTACAAGTTTTTTCTTCGGTAAATATAACAGCAGTTTCTCGATAATTTCATCGAAGTTCAACGGTTTTCCGATGTGATTATCCATACCCGAGCCAAGACATCTTTCAATGTCCTCGCGGAATACATTAGCTGTCATCGCGACAATGCGGATTGTCTTTGCCTGCGGAACATTAAGAGCTCTTATCCTGCGTGTGGCTTCATAACCGTCCATTTCCGGCATCTGCAAATCCATGAAAATTATATCATATTTATACGGCTGTTCGCTGAATTTCCGCACCGCCTCCTTTCCGTTTTCGGCACAGTCAATTTCTATTTCTGTCGGTTCAAGCAATGACCTTACAATTTCCCGGTTTATTTCGACATCTTCAGCGAGAAGAATCCGTTTCCCGGCAAAAAGGCCGTTAATATTTATATCCGCTTCTTCATTCTGTTTGTAATTAATGCCAAGAGCCTCGTTTATAACATCCGCAATATTAGAAGGGAACAAAGGCTTAGAAAGAAATTTATCAACTCCGGCTCTTCTCGCCTCAGTTTCAACTTCAGTCCATTCTGCGGCGGTTATCATAATAACCACCGATTTAACATTTTCATTATGGGCCTTTAATTCAAAGGCAAGCTGAATTCCGTCCATGCCCGGCATCTTCCAGTCTACAAAATAAATATGATAATGCCCGTTTTTTTCAACAAGAGCGATTGCCTCTTCTCCACTTGAAGCAATGTCGCATTGTATCTTAAAATCGCTGAAGATTTCTGAAAGATAATTTAGAATGTCCTTATCATCATCAACTGCCATAATACGGACATTTTTAATATTTACATCCGGAGACAAATGCCCCTGATAAATCTGCGAGCCGCGCCTTAAGTACAGAATAAACGAAAATGTTGAACCTTTTTTTATTTCCGATACCACCCATATCCGGCCGCCCATTAATTCCACTATATTTTTGGATATCGCAAGCCCAAGCCCTGTTCCGCCGTATTTGCGCGTTGTACTGCTTTCAGCCTGCTCAAACAACTGGAAGGCGCGGTCTTGCTGCTCGGTAGTCATACCGATTCCGGTGTCTGCAATGGAAATCTGTATTGTACACACATTGTCTTTCTCTTCCAGAAAATCCGCGTTAAGGTTAATTGAACCTCCTTCGGGAGTAAATTTAATCGCGTTTCCCAAAAGATTCGTTATAACCTGCGCAATCCTTTGATCGTCTCCGATCACTGTTTTTGGAATATTCCGGTCGATATGTACGGTAAACTTCTGGCGCTTTTCGTCAAGGCGGAAATTTACTACATTTACCGCGCGCTGAAACATTTTCTCAAAATTAAACTCCGACGAAGAAAAATCAAATTTATTAGCTTCAATCTTGGACATGTCCAGAATATCATTAATTACACCTAATAAATGATTGGATGCGTCTTTGATTTTTGCGAAACACTGATCTTTTCGCGTAATTTCATCAGAAGAACTCCCGATAGCAGTCATACCGATAATCGCGTTCATCGGAGTGCGTATCTCGTGGCTCATATTTGCCAGAAACGCGCTTTTATGCTTGCTCTCCAAATCGGATTTTGTTCTTGCCTTATCAATGCGGATCAGAATCACAACAAGAGCTGCCGCAAATATTGAGCCGAAGATAATCAGTATATATGCAATATATGTAAGGCTTTGGTAAAACGGCTTTTCACGGGTTAAAAACCCAAGATACCATCCGTTGAAATTTTTACGAATAAAGGCGACTGTCTTCTCTCCCTTCCAGTTAATCAGCGGTCTTTCCACAATATCAACCCCTGCTTTTAACTCGTCAAAAAAGGATGAAAGAGACACATTCGGGTCTGAGACATTTACTCCGACAAAAGATGAATTTGAATGTGCGATAATTTCCAAATCCTGACTTATAAGCATTCCATAGCTGTCATGATCCTGAGCTATACTAATAATATTGGAACCTACATTTGCGATATTAAATTCCAGTCCGATAATAGCAAGGCGGTCATTATTGTTATCATGGATACAGCGCGCATATGTTATAACCCTGTCATTTGACATAAGGCTGAAATATGGAGGCGTTTCTATAACAGCGCCGCAGTTCTCCTCAACCATTTTAAACCACGGCCGATTGGGAGGGTTATAATCATCCGGTAATGTGTCATTGCTGATAAGGAAAACAGGCTCGTCTCCGAAAACCTCAAAATAACCGAACAGCACAACAGAACTCATTAACCTAAATCCGCCGGATTGATAATAATTTGAAAGATCATGAATATAGTTGCCGACATCATTGATAGTATCGCCGCGAAGAAGCATGCTTCGGACAGTTTGCGAAAAACCGCTTAGCATCATCCTTGGTTCCAGAAGATCTGCTTCCAGCTGAGTCTGCGCGAAACTGAATACGCTTTCGGCATTTCGCACCAGATTTCTATGTACGATATCGTGCATAAAAGAATAACTTAGAAAAACCATTGCCATAAACGCAATAACCGTAAATATTAATTGTATATATAACAGCCGACTGGAAAATATTCTCATTAAAAGCTTTTTGCTCCCTTTAATCATTACAGATAATAGTATACTATAAGCGCAACGAATTTATAGTATAAATCATTTGAAGTTAGTGGAGGTTTATTGTGTCTTTATCATTATTGGGACGTTCTTTGCTTACATTACTTGATTATTCGCCGGAGGAAATACGCTATTTGTTGGATATTTCAAAAAAAGTGAAAAAAGAATCCAAAGACGGTATGGTCTTTAGACGCTTTGAAGGAAAAACACTTGCGTTGCTTTTTGAGAAACGTTCTACACGGACAAGATGTGCGTTTGAAACCGCTTTCGGCGAAGAAGGAGGTCATCCCGTTTTTCTGTCAACCGCGGATATTCAGCTTGGCGCAAAAGAATCGCTTGAAGATACAGCCCGCGTCTTTGGAAGAATGTTCAGCGCAATACAGTTCCGGGGTTTCAAACAGGAAACCGCGGAAACACTGGCAAAGTATTCGCAGATTCCGGTTTATAACGGGCTTACCGATCTTTATCACCCTACACAGGCTCTTGCGGATTTCCTTACGCTGGAAGAAAATTTCGGCGCTGTTAAAGGAAAAACATTATGCTATATCGGAGACGGGCGCAACAATGTAGCAAGATCCCTAATGATTATTTGCGCTAAAATGGGAACCAATTTTACAGTGATAACTCCCGGTGAATTAAATCCAGAAAATGAATTGCTGCACAAATGCAGGACGCTCGCACAGGTCTCCGGCGCCGTTATAAGGGTAACTCCCGATGTTATTGACGTAAAAGGCGCAGACGCCCTATACACCGATGTATGGGTTTCGATGGGCGAAGAAAATAAAAAAGAAGAACGAATTCGGTTATTAAGCCCGTATCAGGTGAATCAAAAATTGATGGACATGACAGAAAAGAGCAGTTGTATTTTCCTGCATTGTCTTCCCGCGGTCAAGGGAGAAGAAGTAACAGCAGATGTTATTGACGGTCCGCAAAGCAGGGCGTGGGATGAAGCGGAAAACCGCAAACATACAATTAAAGCTTTAATGCTCGCTACATTAACTGAAATTTAACCATAACGGCGCAAAAGAAAGGGAATTAACATAAATACTTTTATACTTCCCCTGTGTTGTTTTGCGCACCTTTGTGGTAAAATATAAAATGTTCATGGAAGAGACGAATTAACAGATGGGAATATTTGATCGATTAGGCTCAGTTATCAACAGTTATCTCAATGATTTCAGCGGTGAGACAAACCGCAAATTCAAACAAAGCAATTCAAGAAGCAGCGATCCGGATTTGGACGCGGCTTATGATGAATTAAATGACTACCTTAACAACAGCGACTCCGGTTCATGGCGGACAGAAAAAGCAAATCAAAATTCATGGAAAGATACAGATCCTGAATTAAACAGAAGAGCCGCAGGTCCGAATGTACCACCCGAAGAATTACGCGTGGATTTTGACCTGTTGGGAGTTCCTTTCGGCGCGGATGATGAAACATGCAAGACTGCGTATAAAAATCTTTTAAAAATACATCATCCCGACCGCCATGTCGGCCATGAAGGCAATTATAAAAAAGCTACGGAAAAATCCGCAAGGATAAATGTCGCCTGGGATCGTATAGAAAAATGGCGCGAAAAAAACGCACCGCGTAGCGGGAGGAAATGATATGGAACCTTCTTTTAAAATCTTTACGGACGGCGGATGCTGGGGGAATCCCGGACCCGGCGGCTGGGCTTATGTAATTGTTACGCAGACATATCAGGGTGAACAAATAATTGCAAAAAATCACGGTGCGGATAATGATACAACAAACAATAAAATGGAATTAACCGCTGTCATTATGGCGTTACGCGAACTTAATGCAATGCCGGAAGCTCCCAGGCAGGTCACGGTCTATACAGATTCCCAGTATGTACAAAAAGGAATGACAGAATGGATACATACATGGAAACGTAAATCATGGAAAACAAGCGATAAAACACCTGTAAAAAACAGGGAATTGTGGATGGAGCTTGACTCATTGGCAAGCGATTTTTGGCTTAAATGGGAATGGATCAAGGGTCACGCAGGAAATAAATACAATGAAATTTGCGATGCAATGACACAGGATGCAATTAATCGAGCGAAATAATCCTGATATTGCGTAGCTCGCGCCGTATACCAGCCGGAAGTCCGCTTGCAAAAGTTAACGCTCTTATTGATTCCTCTCCTTCTACAACTACTGTGCGATACTGTAAATCATACAGCTTGTATCTCTCTTCCCGTGCTATGTACCATGTAGCCGTAGCAGAAGAACTCCCGTCTTCCTGTGCAGAGAAATTACCTGTGATAACCAAATCCGTAAAAGGTTCGTTTCCTGTAAGCCGCACGATTCCTGTTATCTGTACAGCCTTATACTCTATTAGGTGAATTTCGACTGTTTGAGCAGCATCTTTTATTCTTTCGTCTTCCTGTTCAGAGGCCGGGTTTTTACTTGAAATACCGCTCCCATACGCAGATGTTATACCAATCATGATTATTCCTGTTAATAAAAAACAACGCAGAATATTCAATTAATCACCGTATTATGTCATTTCCGGTAAAAGGCAGAAACATTTCAATATTTACGCGTGATTGTCCTGAAACTGCATCAGGAAATGAGAGAAATGGTTCATTTTGATCATTACTTTTTTGTCTTTGTAAATCGCCTACCCCAATTTTATATGGGCCTGAAATTGGCGGTATTACAGACCTTGAAGAAATATTTGCTGCAGGCTTTACAGGAACGATACCTGTCACAAATCCTTTTTCCACAGACCCTTTTATATTTGTACTCCTGTTATATGTAAGCAATGTATGGAACACTGCATTGGCATTGCCGGTAATATATGCATAATTAATATTATTACCGTGATTATCAATAACCGGAATTTCGTCCGGAGCATTTAAACTATAGACACCTTCTCCCGGAAAAAGATTAATTTCAGATATCTTATCAGGAGCATAGTGGGGTCTTATTTTACTTAAGTCGGGATCATCTCCATATCCAAATTTACCTGCAGGGTTATAATTCGCGGTCAGCCATGTTTGAAGCAGTGAATCCCAGCTTTCATATCCCATAACGTCAACTACAGCCTGTTGATTTGAATATTTGGAAATAAGAATTTCCCTGTATATACCTTCATCGCCGTATTGAATTCTAAGCCACTGGAAGAATAAATAAACAGTAGCATAATCATTTAATATAGCCTTTGTTTCATTTTTATGATTATCCCATGCATAAAAATTATCACCGCGGGAAAGGAGGCCTGTTTCATCAGCATTGAACCAATTTATCCGGCCTTTATTTTGATGTCCGGAATAAACCCATTCGGCAGCTGAGGAGAGGCCTTCATCAATCCATGTATCCATGTATCCATGTCTCAAATTATCATCCTGATAGAAACAGGTACTGGTAACAAAATTCATCAGATGCTGCATTTCATGGGCAATTGTTTCATAGAAATCCGGTGTACCGACTACAGAAGGTTTAGTATCCAAATATATCATATCACATTCATTTGAATGCGGCGCATTTTTATACATATTAAGCGGATTGAAATACCCCGCAACATAACCGCCGCCTTCAGTATAACCGTCTTTTATATCAAGTAATAAAATGATTAATTTGCCATTTTTATCTCCCATTAAATCAGCATACTGCATGACATTGACTTTTTCTTTATCCACCCAACCAAAAGCTTCCATTATTTTGGGAAATATATTATTACTATATTCATTCGCGATTCTTTGAGCTGTTGTTTCGTCTACTCCGCATCCGATTTCTGCCCAGACTTCGCATCCTGAATTTCGCACAAGCAGACTTGCTTCAAGACGGTAAAATTCCTCGTTTTTGCCTGATAAGTCAGCCGCCCAGAAAGATCTTTTCGTATTTGAGCTTCCGCCTGATCCGTCATCTGGGCAGGACATTGTAATTAAAGCAAGGAAAAATATAACGATTGATATATACTTCATGCGCTTTTCCAAATCAAGATATTCTATCATGATTTTTAATAAATGTGTCACTTTTTTACATATGCGCGTTTGGATTTAGCGTATCTGCATCCTTAGGATGCTTCAACTGCGCCCATGACAGTGCTTAAACTTCTTTCCGCTGCCGCAGGGGCATGGGTCGTTGCGGCCAACTTTAGGCTGACTGCGGACTACGGTGGCTCTTTCAGGGTTGCTGTCGTTCGGAGAACGGTTGGCTTTATGCACTTGCGATGAGGCTGATAAATTTTGCGCAGTACCCGCGGATGCCCCTGAGAAAGAGTTTATGCTGCTGTGGCTTGCGTTCGTGCTTGTACCGATCGAACGGCTTTGTGGACGGCGCTGTCCGCCTTCTGCAGTTTGTATACGGATTAAATGAAGGCGGGATGCGATTTCCTGCCTGATATCTTCGATCATTTTCTCAAAAATCTGGAAACCTTCAACTTTGTATTCTGTCAGCGGATTTTTCTGCGCATAATGACGGAGATATACAGCCTCGCGGAGAGCTTCCATATTTTCAAGATGATCCAGCCATTTCCGATCTACCGCGTTTAAATAATTATCACGGATAAATAAATTAAAATAATCATGAGTAATCAGATCTTCCTTGTCAGTTAAATCTTTTTCAAGTTCCGCTATGATACGTTTTTCCAGCAGTTCAGAGTTTTTTAACTCCTTGCTGCCGATATCCAAAGGAAAGGAATAACCGAATTTTATCCGAAGATTTTCGACAAGAACCTTGACTGCGCCGTCTGTGTCGCTTTTACTTGCTTCATTAAATATATCAATATAGTCACCGACAATGTCGCTTGTCGCGTCATTTACCCGCTTTACAAGATCCTTGTCAACAAGTATTGCATCACGCTGTTCGTAAATAAATTTGCGCTGCTGATTTAAAACATCATCATACTCCAGAAGGTGTTTGCGGATTTCAAAGTTACGTTCTTCAACCTTCTTCTGCGCGTTTTCTATACTCTTGTTCAGCATCGGATGATAAATCGGTTCTCCTCCTGACATCCCTATCCTTGACATGATGTTTTTCATCCGTTCTCCGCCGAAAAGGCGCATCAGCTCATCATCCATTGAAATGAAGAATTTGCTCTTTCCTGGATCGCCCTGTCGGCCGGAGCGACCGCGAAGCTGATTGTCAATACGCCTGCTTTCATGACGTTCAGTGCCGATTACATAAAGACCGCCAAGGGATTTAACCTCCTCATAATCTTTTTTCCATTTTTCCTGTTCTTCCCTAAGAAACGACTGGTATTGCTCTTCTGTAGCGCCTGTGCCTGCACGGCGGCGTGCGCGATGTTCTGCGTTTCCTCCAAGTTTGATGTCCGTTCCGCGGCCTGCCATGTTGGTTGCAATTGTAACAGATCCCTTTGCTCCGGCTTCAGCGATAATCAACGCCTCTCTCGCATGATTTTTCGCGTTTAATACTTCGTGACGCACGCCCCTTCTTGCAAGCAGCGATGATATCTTTTCTGATTTTTCAATTGAAACGGTACCAACAAGCATCGGCTGGCCTTTTTTATTCGCTTCAGCTATTTCATCGCATAACGCCTTGTATTTATCAGCTTCATTTAAATAGACCAAATCATCCTCGTCATTGCGGGCAACGGGCACATTTGTAGGAATAACAACAACATCAAGCTTGTATATTTTATTAAACTCTACAGCTTCGGTGTCCGCAGTTCCTGTCATGCCGGAAATTTTTTTATACAGTCTGAAATAATTCTGAAAGGTAATTGTCGCCAGCGTCCTGTTTCTCTGCGCGATTTTAATCCGTTCTTTGGCTTCAATTGCCTGATGAAGCCCGTCAGAATAGCGCCTTCCGTGCAGAATACGGCCTGTGAACTCATCGACTATCTGGACTTGCCCCTCTTCTACAACATAATCAACATCAATATGAAAAAGTTTATGCGCCCTTAAAGCCTGCGTAAAATAATGGAGATATTCAAAGTTTTCCTCGTCTACAATCGAACCTTGAATCAGATTCCGCTTTCTAAGAGCATCTTCAATTGAGGCAAGCCCCTGATTACTGAACGAAATACTTTTATTTTTCTCGTTGATTTTATAATCGCCGATTACTTCCTCTCCTCTTGTTTCATCGGGATAATCGCCGTTTTCCTTTTTTTGCACCTCACTGAGTCCTCCCAAAAGCCTGTTAACTTCCGCGAATTTAAAGGTATCATCCTCCGCGGCGCCTGAGATGATCAGGGGAGTACGTGCTTCGTCAATTAATATTGAATCAATCTCGTCAACAATGCAGAAATTATGTCCGCGCTGGACGCGGCTTTCCAAATCGCGGTGCATGTTATCGCGAAGATAATCAAAACCAAACTCATTATTTGTACCGTAAGTGATGTCGCATAAATAATTTTGTTTGCGCTGTATATTATCCATATTCGAAAGAATAGTTCCGACTGTCAGACCAAGATAACTGAATACAGGCCGCATCCAATCAGCATCGCGGCTTGCAAGATAATCATTTACAGTTACAACATGAATGCCGTTTCCAGGAATCGCGTTCAGATAGGATGCTGCGACAGACATTAGGGTTTTACCTTCTCCCGTCTTCATCTCGACTATCTTTCCCTGATGCAAAACGATGGAGCCCATGACCTGCACATCGTAAGGACGCTCTCCGATTGTACGCAACGCTGCTTCCCTCGCGAGTGCAAAAGCTTCAGGCAGAATACTGTCAAGACTTTCGCCGTTTTTATAACGTCCACGGAACTGCAAGGTCTGACGGGGAAACTCATCAGCGCCGAGAGAAACAGCCCATGCGTTTTTTTCATTTACAGTATTCAATATGGGAACAAGCGCTTTTACGTCCCGTTCATTCTGGGAGCCAAACAGTGCCTTAAGAAACTTTTCTAACATAGAGATATATTAACACCATTGATGGTTTGTTTCCAGTAGACATGGAAGAATGGGTTCAAATTAAACACCAATGATAGTATAATTAAGAAGTAATAAATGCTTGAATTAAATATTGTTCATTGTTGGCGGATATAAAAAAAGACTTGCTCAGCATCTTACCAAGTTATCGAGCAAGTCTAATCAAAACCATATTGAATATCAGCTTTGGAACAATGAATATGTAGCAAGCTTAGAAAACAAAGGATAAACAGTGAAAAGAGTTTATTTTATCAGGCATGTACAATCCGACGTTTGTGCAATGAATATGCTGAATACAGGGGAAATCTGTGGCATCACTGTTAAAAATCCTTCCTGAAAAAACAAGAAACCTGGCAAAAGAAAACCCCGTTGCTTTCCGTTACATTATAGACGGCATTCTTGCGGCAAGCGCGGTCAATATCGCAAGCAATAATTTTAACCTGTTTGCGTTGCGTTTGGGTGCAAATGATTTTCAATTGAGCCTTGTGCAGTTTATGCCGCATATATTTACCCTGCTTGTCCTGATTCCAGGCGGACTGTTCATGGACAGCTTGCATAACAAAAAACGCATCGTAATAGTAATGATCATGGCGGTTATGCTTGGTTATTTTCTGTGCGGAATCTCCCCGTTTGCAGGTATACATTCCATTTATTTTTTTCTTGGCTCTCTTTCTCTGACAGGTGGCGCTGTCGCCCTTTACAATATTGCGTGGCAGTCATTTTTTCCAGGAATTGTAGGCCCGAACCTGTACAATCAGGTGCTGACACTGCGTACGCGCGTAACATTGATTAGCAGTATGATTGCGCCTCTTCTGGTGGGCGTGGTACTAACACGAATCGGAACAGTAAGCGGTAAAATCATGGCGCATCAGGTTTTTTTTATTAGCGCGGTATTATTGCTTTTTCTGGCAGCCCTGAATTTCCGTAAATTCATAACGGCGCAGTCGGCTTCGCTTTTTACAAAACACCTTTCGTTATCCGAAATCAGAACTGCAGGAAAAAGCTTCCTGCATAATAAATCTTTTATGCTGTTTGCCTGTACAGCCCTGTTTTTTTACACAACATGGCATTTTGACTGGACGCTTTATTTTATAGGCCAGGTAAATTATCTTAAAATGAACGAATTCCAGCTGGGGCTTATACCTCTTGGCGCGGCTGCCATTCAGTTGATAACGCTCAGATTCTGGAGCCGCATGAATGAGCGTTACGGTGTTGTGTTGCCATTTACTTTCGGCATTTTGGGTTTAAGCCTGTGTCCGATTTTTATGATCATTGCTGTGAGCCTCCCCTCTTTTTTGGGACCTCATCTTTTTGTTGTTCTGCATTTTTCGGCGCATATACCTTTTTGCGTCATTACATTAAATCTTTATCAATGTATTTTAAAAGTGACAGACAGTAAAAACCGCAGCTTTTCCATATCAGTTTTTACAAGCATGACTTGCCTGTCCAATGCAATAATGCCTGTAGCCGGAGTCTCGTTATACCATACATTAGGTGCAAATATAAATGGCTTTAGATATACATTCTGGATAATTTTTGTATTGCGCATTATGGCGGCGCTTCTTTGGCTGTTATGGTGGCGGAAAAACAGGAGTATATAATCGATCATGCTGCCGCAAACATTTCATCCTATAATCCGCAGTTGGTTTACAGATACTTACGGAAATCCCACTTCGGTGCAGGCAGAGGCCTGGCCGCTGATTGAAAATGGCGAACATGTTCTCGCTATCGCGCCGACAGGAAGCGGAAAGACGCTGACAGCTTTTCTTTGCGCTGTCTCGCGTTTCTGCTGCGAGGGCAAGCAAAGATATAATGCCGAAAAGCTGTCTGTTCTTTATATATCACCCCTTAAGGCATTAAACGAAGATATCAAGCGGAACCTTCTTATGCCGTTAGCTGCAATAAAAGCCCGTTTTGAAAAGGAAGCTCTCGTCTTTCCGTCTGTGCGAGTGGAAACGCGATCCGGCGACACTCCGCAGTCCGCACGAAGGCGCTTTTATATCAAACCGCCTTCGATACTCGCTCTGACGCCGGAGAGCCTTTCAATTCTTCTCTTAAACCCGAAAGGCAGACAGGTACTGTCAAGCGTTAAATATGTGATTATCGACGAGATTCACGCAATTCTTGGGAACAAGAGAGGCGCGTTTCTTTCCTGTCAGATAGACAGGCTCGCCTCAATTGCTGGAGAGTTTCAGCGGATAAGCCTTTCAGCGACAGTGCGAAACCCGCAGATTGCTTCCGACTATATCGGCGGAATATACACAGAGCCCACGGAGCGCAGCAGCAGGAACATTGGCAGAAAGGTTAATATTGTTTCTCCCCGCGCAGAAAAGAAGATTGATTTCAGCGTTGAATTTCCGCAAATGGAAATTGAGACCGGAAATACCTATTTTGATTTTACAAGCCGTTACACACCATTGGTTAATTATATTTTAAGGCGTATTTGGGAAGGCTCAACCCTGCTTGTTTTCGCGGAGTCGCGGCGCAGAGCCGAACGTCTTTGCCACTTTATAAATGAAGAAGGCGCTTTATTTTACGCTCGTAACGGCAGCTCTAAAAATCGTGATCTGAAAGGAGCAATCGCGTTTCCTCATCACGGATCGCTTTCCAAAGAACTCAGACGAAGCGTGGAAAAGGGCCTTGCCGACGGAAGGCTTCCGTGCGTTGTCGCGACAGCTTCCCTCGAACTTGGAATTGACATTGGCGACATTGACGAAGTTGTTCTTGCCGGAAGCTGCGGCAATGTATCGCAGGCGCTGCAGAGGATAGGACGTTCAGGCCACAGTGTCGGACGGGTCAGCAGGGGAAAACTTTTCGCATTCCACGGAAAAGATCTTCTGCTTGCCACCGCGATTAAGGAAGCAGTCAATGAACGTGATATAGAAGAAATTCGTCCTATCGAAAATCCTCTTGATATACTCGCGCAGCTTGTACTCTCGCTTCTCTGCGAGAAAGACTGGAACATTGACTTGCTGTTCGATCACATTAAAAGCTTTTATATATTCAGAAATCTTAACCATGATTCCTTTAACCGCGTTATGCGAATGTTATCGGGTTTCGGCGAAAAAAACAGACTGCGCGATATAAAGCCGCGAATCTGGATTGACAATACCGAATGGAAAGCCGGAAGGCTTGACGGAACTGCTACCCTGCTCTATTCATCAGGAGGAGTAATCGCGAACAGGGGGCTTTATTCTATGCGCCTATCGGACGGTACAAAAATCGGCGAGCTTGATGAGGAGTTTACATGGGAGAGATCACTCGGGGACTGTTTTGATTTCGGCGGACGCGGCTGGAAAATACTAAGTATAGGTTCAGAGTCTGTCGAAGTTGTTCCGCTGGATAAAAGAGCTGATTTCATTCCGTTCTGGAAGGGAGAGATTCCTTTCCGCAGTTCCAACTTAACAGAAAAGCTTTTACTGATTCTGGATGAATATAACAGAACAGGAAATATCTGTGCCGGTCTTACGCAGGCGGCAAATAATTCCCTGAAGGAATTTCTTGATTTGCAACGCAAATCTCAGCAGGCAGCATCCCGGCATGAAAGCCCGTTAACAGACAATAAAAATATCGCTGTCGAAATAATTAAAGGAACTGAGATGAACAGGGATTTCTGCTCCGTTGTTTTTCACAGCTTCCGCGGAGCGAAGATAAATTATCCGCTTTCGCTTGCAATGGCTTCGGAACTTGAAGAAACTGTTAAATTAAGGGTTGCAAGTTTTTCAAATAATGATAATATCCTTTTTTTAATACCGCGCCTCGGACTGGAAGAATCCGGCGTTAACAGCATGGAAGATATTTTCCGCCGCGCTTTTGGAGCATTAAACAAAACTGAAAAAAACGGGCTCACCCGCGCGGAGCGCCTATTCAGAAACCGCCTTGAAAGTTCCGGCGTATTCGGCGCCGCTTTCCGTGAAGCGGCGGAGCGCAGTCTGCTTCTTCCTAAAGCGCCGTTCGGCAAACGCACACCTCTTTGGATCATGCGGCAGCGCTCAAAACGCCTGTTTGACTCAGTCGCATGCGAAGACGGTTTTCCTGTCACTCAAGAAGCGTGGAGATGCTGCCTTATTGACACATTCGACATGGACGGTTTCCGCGATATTGTAAGCGCGGTTAACAGCGGAAGCATTACACTTTCATTTTTCAAGACTACCAATCCAAGCCCGTTCGCAAGAGACATTGTCAGGGAAGAAACTAATACTTTCATGTATGAATATGACGAAAGGCACGATCTTACCGGAGCTAATTCGGCGACTCTTTCCGACAAAGTTATCGAAGAAGCCGTATTTAATGCCGCTCTGCGCCCTGTATTAAAAGCTTCGCTGGTTGACAATTTTGTCTCTAGGCTCAGGAGGGAAAAACAGGGTTATGCTCCGGAAGACGCTCTTTCACTTAACGAATGGGTAAAGGAGCGCATCGCGATTCCCCAGGATGAATGGAAAACATTATGCGAAATAATACCCGCGGAATTAGCGGAAAACATCAGCATTGAAAAAATAAAATCTATTACGCGCAATAACGCGCCTATAGCATCAATGGTTCATCGTGACTGGATAGATACATGGAACAATGAGCCGCTTAATTTTCTGGGACAATGGCTGCGATATGAAGGGCCTGTTTCCATGGAACGGATATGCGCGGTTTTCGCAGTCACCGAAGCGCAAGCGCAGGACGCAATCAGCGCCCTTATCGAAGTAGATGAAGCTGTCAGCGACGTAATTGTAGAGAATCAATCTGACATTTCTTCTGATCTCCCATCACTTACAACTCCTCATCCTTCATTAATCTGTGATCGCGAAAATCTGGAAATGTTGCTGCGCATTTCGCGAAAAAAAGAGCGGCCTATAATAAAAGAGCGCTCTTCTTCCTTGATTGTTCCTTTCCTTGCCCTTCGCCAGGGATTGACAGGAGACAATTCAGGTTTCAGGAAAAATCTGTACGGATGGACAGCTCCGGCAAAGTTATGGGAAACAGAGATTTTATGCGCAAGATGCCAGTCTTACGACGGGGAGAAATTAAACCGCGAAATACGCGAAGGGCAGCTTATCTGGTACGGAGAAGGCAAGGAACGCATTGGTTTCTGCCGTCCTGAGGATTTGGATTTAATTTCCGCAAATAACATTAAAGAGACAGACAATGAAGATAAATTGACGAGACTTTCCGTCTCTCATTTTTTCAACCGTCCGCGCGATTTCTGGGATATAAAAAACGAAATGGATATGGACAGCAGATCCTGCGCGCAGGCTTTGTGGAGACATGTATGGAACGGAGAACTCAGCGCCGATTCACTCGATCCTGTAAGAAGGGGAATTGAATATGGTTTTATTCCGAAGGAAACTGAAAAACCGGAGTTGAATGACAGCTCGCACCCTTTTGGCCGCCACATCCGAATCCCGAGCGCATTAAAAAACCGCTGGAAAGGCGGCTCTCCGGTTCACGGAAACTGGTTCTCCCTCATCATGGAAGAGCAAAACGCGAACGACCCCATGGAAGAAGATGCGCTTAACCGCGACCGCGTCCGCTTGCTTCTTGATCGATGGGGTATCCTATGCCGTCCGCTGCTTGCTTCAGAATCTCCAGTTTTCTCATGGTCAAAACTTCTTCCCGCCATGCGGCGAATGGAGCTTTCGGGTGAACTTGTTACAGGACGTTTTTTTGCAGGGATTAATTCGATTCAGTTCGCTTCTCCTTCAATCGCTTCAGAGCTGGAAAACGCGGAAAATTTTGACGGAATATACTGGATGAACGCATCAGATCCCGCAAGTCCCGCAGGGCTTGAACTTGAAGGCCTTGATTATTCTTTATGTGCAAGAAGCGTAAATAACAGATTATATTTTAAAGGCGCAGGTCTAATTGCCGTATCAGCAAGGAATGGTAAAGAACTTCAGATTATAATAAAAGAAAATGATCCTGATGTTCAGCATTTAATCGCGCTTTTTAAAATACCGCGCACAAGATCCGTACTTGCGCAGAATAAAATCGTTGTTGAGAAGATCAACGGAAAGGAAGCTGCGCAAAGCTGTTATACTGCGTTTTTTACAGCTCAGGGATATGTAAATGACAGAGGAAAGCTGATTCTCTGGTAAAACAATAAATGTTAAAATATCCCGATAAGCTAAAAACATATTAAAAATATTTATAATAAAAACTTGTCGCCGTGATTAAATTTTAGTAAATTAAAAATAGGAAATAAAAAATTATTTTAATACGGAGGATTTATGAGAAATGAACTATTGTCGAGAAAAAACGCAATTGAACCGGAACAGCTTATCGGTACAAAATGGACAAGCTGGAGAAAAGTATTCGGAGATCGTGTCTCGGTAGAATTTGTAGATCATGTTAACTGCATTTATACAGCGCTGCCGAAAGAATTTCAGCTGAAATATTCTATCAAGAACGGTAAAATGTTTATCAGCGATATTCAGGGGCCGTTTATACTTAAAGAGGGCGTGCTTTACAATAACGACCTTCCGGTCTTTGAAATGGCAGCATAGCAAATCAATCTGTCATGCAGGCTGCACGTTATAACCTTTCAATTAGCTGATAACTGAACTGGAACGGCAGCCTGCTTCATCTTAATACCATCTATTTGCTGCAATCAATCTTCATATAAACCATATCTTTCAGTTGTTTACCGTTCTCAACTATCGCGTGGTCATAATTTTTTATAAAGAAATCCTTTATAGTATGCGAATAGGAAAAACCCAGGCTCTCATAAAAAATAAGTGTTTTTTCACTTTCTCCGGTACCGACAATTAAGTATTTGCATTTCTTGTTACAGTACTTGATTATATGATTAACCATTGTGCTTCCGTATCCTTTTCTTCGATATATTTCAAGTGTCGCGATGTTCTTTATTTCGTACGTATCATTATCTTCCTTGGTAACAACAGCCACCGTTTTCAAGTCAAAATCATCATATAAGGCAAACATAATTCCCCTGTTAAGGTATTTCATTATCATGCTCTCCTGTTCATCACCTATCAACAGTAAATCCATATATTGATCTTTGTTTTCAGCTATTTCCAGAATTTCCATAAATACCCCCAGGAAAACCTGTTTACTGCGGAAATTACACTCATTACAACGCCCATTAGCAGTCTCCTTAAATTCATGGTATATTATTTTGAAATAATAGAAAATACCTTTTATTAACATTTCAATACTGCATTTATTTAAGTAAAGAGTGCAACTGTTTAATACAGCTTATGTCTAAACAATGTACCGAGGAGTGGCGCACGTATTATGGTAAACTGTTTTGATAAAAATTATGAAATGAGATATTTTGACATGAATAAATACGGCGAAGCGTCGCCTACGGCAATTTTGGCACTATTGGAAGAGGCGGCAGCAGAGCACTGTTATAATATTGATTATTCTTTGTACAGCTTGGAAAAGCAAAATATCGGATGGGTATTAGTCTCAGGAATAATAGATATGGTTAGGTATCCAAGGTATAAGGAAAAGATTTTTATAAGAACATGGATATCAAACTACAGTCTTGTAAAAGGCTGCAGGGAAAACATTATTTATGACGAAGACGGCATTGAAATAGGCAAAGCAAAAGGCATATGGGTATTTTATGATATTGAAAAGCAAAAACCTGTTCCTATTTTTGAAGAAATAAAAACAAGATGGGGGTTTAACCCGGAGATATCGCAGGATGTTGAGCTTGAAAAAATCAGGGTTTTGGAAGATGAAGAGTATAAGACGGAATATGATATTAAAAAATCCGATGTTGACAGCAATAAACATGTTAACAATATCAGGTATTTTCACTGGCTGATTGAGTCATTGCCGGAAGAGCTATCGGATAATTATTACTTAAAGAGAATAAACGGAAAGTTTTTTCATGGAGCGCATTTTGGCGAAAAGATAAAGGTGTATTACAGGGACGAAATGGAAGATAAAATGTTTTTGCATACGATGAGAAGCAATGTAGATGACAGGCTGCTTGCGGCGGCGCATACTACATGGGTAAAGAAATAAGCCGCCTGTTTTAGATGAAGAAACGCTTCCTGTATTAATATAAATATGTTAAAATGGTATCGTGGGACAGCAATTTATTAACCTCTGGAATACCCATTCTGATACGATTCTGAAGCTGTCCGAAAATCTGTGTAAATGACAAAATATCATAAGAACGGAACCTGTTCTTTCCCGAACTCAGTGGCGAACCGGTTTAACGCCCGCCCCCAGTCCCTTATCGGTATAGTCCATTTCTGAGACGCGTTACGAATCGCCAAGTAAAGTATCTTGAATATAGCATCCGTAGGAAATGACGGGCGGTTTTTTGTTACTTTTCTAAGCTGATAATTCAATGATTCAACAGCGTTAATTGTATATATGGCCCGCGAACCTTTGGTTCGACGGATTTCAGGCTGATACTTGAAGAATTCACTCAGGTCATCCCAATGCTGATCCCATGATTTGTAAATCATAGGATATTTGTCATCCCATTTTTTGCCGGAATCTTCAAGCGCGTCTCTGGCAGCAGCTTCTGAGTTAGCTGTATAGACGGCTTTCAGATCAACGCAGACTTTTTTAAGGTCTTTATACGAAATCAACAACCTCGCCCTGAAGGGACGGCGCCATATATGGCGAGGTATGTTGTTCTCATAAGGTATTGGTCTCGGGTTTAATACCGAGAAGAAACGCCCTGAAGTGATCTCGCGAAGCGAGCTCTCAGGTATTAAACCCTCGCCACGAATAAACTTTGTGGAATTACGAACCATGTGGACTCGGACTAAAGTCCGACCCGTCTTCACGGCTTTTAACCCGTAATGCGCCAAGATACAGTATCGCGTATGATTTTTCCAGCGGACGGCTCTGCCACTCTGCGCCACCTTTGGTGGCGACACTTCATCCAATACTGCGTTTGTTACCCGACTTATAAGATCTGGTGATACGTCAACATTGTATATCTTTTCCAAATACGTGCGGACTTAAGTCCGATTTATATCCCTATCACTCATCCCGAATAAATACATCGAAATTATCTGGTCGTTAAATATCGGTACTCTTTTTTCATACTTAGGGATTATTACAGGTTTAAAGGTGCTGTTCCTGTCCCGTGGAACTTCGATTGTCGTTTCCTGATTCTCCATAAGGACAGTTTTTTCTGTATGTCCGTTCCTTGAGTTTCCGCTGTTATCTCCGGCTGCAGAATTCTTATCATATCCCAGATGCTCTGTCATTGCGAACCAAGGTTCGATGCTTCAAGGGCTCTTAGTAGTATTTTTCCTGAAAGCTGTTTGATTAATCTGTGTGTCCGACAACCTCATCCTGTGTTAATCCTTTGAAGTTAATAGTATCAAGAATCTGATCCAGAATGTCCTTTTCTTTCTTCTCTTTCTTTTTTCGTGCCATGACCATTTTTTCTCCTCTGGTATTTCTACCGTCTTAATGGTCATTTACACATTTTTAAGACAGGTTCACAATTAACTGTTCGTAAAATTTTAATGTTACAAACCGTCCTTGATCTTTTTCAGACTTTAGTCTGAAGACTCTTTATATCTTGCTATAATGACAGTATACTAACGTATTTCATGTTATTTGTCAATTTTTATTTATATGTTATGCGCAACTAAACATTTTCAGATGATTCATAAAACACCGTTTTATTTTTTAATCAGCTGAATTTATCCAGGTATTTCACTTACTTTAAACAAAGATGACTAATACTTATTTTTTACCAAACTGGCTGTTCTCGCTTCATCATCATAGTAATAACGTAAACTATCAAGAATATCTTTTCTGCTTGTACTTTTTGTTATTGGCACGTTTGAAATGATGGAATATAATCTTTTATATTCATCAAGCGAAATTGAATTAAGTACTTTTATGCGTTTCTCCTCTTCAAGAGAGTTATCAAATATAACCTTTAACTCATTGTAATAAAACATTCTAAGCATATCAATATCTTTGATGTTTTGTGTACGCTCTTCTCTTTTCACCTTTTGCTCTGATTTATTTTGGATAGCATGTTCATCATTATCAAGCTCTAAAGCCTGCCGCACCTGGTCTGGCGTATATTTCAATTTGCCGGTTAATTTCTCAAATAGTATGCCATCGTGTTTGATGGATGTGTACAAAGCATTATACAAATAGAACAAATCCTTTCTTATGTTGTTTTGACTTTTCAACATTTAAAAAAAATCCCCCTTATACCATCGTCATAAGTATTAATGCCAATTCCTGGTATTCCTCAGTCAAAAATGCATTTGCCGTGTTTTTCGCAACGCTTTCACCGGAAGCACGAGCATCTTTGTGGTAGATTGTTTCGTTAAAAACATGCTGTGTGGTTAATGCAGGTGTATTATAACGATGTTCAACAAAATTTTCTTGTGATAAAATAGATTCAAAGCTTCCCATGTTCCTGTCCAAGGAAGCAATTTGCTCGTAATTAAGCGTAATACCTGTTCTATTCTTGTACAGTGTTTCAAATACACCAACTAAACGAGGTTTAACAGGAGAGGCTTTCTCTATCAACACACCTCTTAGCTCTTCATGCAAACTAAATTTGTTACGGGTTTTTTCAATCTCTGTTATGTAGTCGGGAACACCTTTTGTTCTAATTTCATCAAAAATAGTCGGGATAATATAATAATCGGATGCCAAAAAAACGCTTTGAGTTAGTATATTTGTAGTCGGATGGCAGTCAAAAAAACATAATCAAACAATGGTACGCCGTTCTCCTCATTTTGACCTAAACTCTGAACGTCAGAAAGAAACTGTTTTATTAGAAAAATATTAAGCATGTTTGCGTTCATAAATTGGGCCAGTTCATTTATGCGTGCATTTGTAAAACTAAGACTTGACGGAATAAAATACAACTCGCTATTTTGCCAATTATTCATAAAATGCTCAATGGTTCCTTTTAAGGAATTTTCTGTTTCAGCACAAACAGTGTTTGTCATTATTTGAAATACGAATTTATTATTGGCACCGATTTCCCTTACGTACAACTCCAGTACGTAGTTTAATGTTTCCTCAACCTTGAGTTCTTCCACTGACATATTGACACCTTTACAACATATGTTGCTGAGAGAACATTGCGGGTCTAGATCTATAAGGAGTACTTTCTTGCCTCTATTTGCAAAATGAACCGCAATTTGAAATGTGCTTGTTGTCTTTCCAACACCTCCCTTGTAATTCCCCAAAAAACTGATTTCATCAATACACCTCTATTAGTTTTATAGTTTTCTTTATTAACTATCAACAGTTTATCATATCTATTTCCCTATTTCAAGTCCATCAAATGTAAAAACTGGTTTTTATTATCAAATTTAATTAATATTCAAGAGTAATTTATTTTCAGATGATAGTATTTCACAATTGCAACGCTATCAAAAAAAATGGCGTATAACGAGACTATGATAAATAAAATACGGAACTGATATATTGATTTGTAAACAAATCTTAGCAGAGTTTGAAAAGAACGATGTTGGTTGTACTCTAGAACTGGGACATTCGCTTGACCTCGTACTAACGATTAACACTGCACCGCATGCACAAGCTGTGTAAACGGTGTATATAATCTAATTCCTTAAGCTCGCCGACCGAATGGAAGCATGAGTTTGATGGTAGTTTATAGCCGTCTATCGCGAACATTTCTCTTATAAATTAAGTTCAATTTCTGACATTAATATACTTTTCTTCAAACAATGATAAATCCATTTTGTCGATTAAATAATTAAGCGTCCATTCATAAGTTCCCGGAATTAATTGTTCGCTTAAATTTACCGCTATAAACTGCCCTTGCGTTATATCGCTTTCTTTAAATCTTACCATAATGAATAAATTATTGCATTTCTTTTTATTTAATTCAAATTATTAGGTGTCATTAAATATATTTTCGACATTCTAGTTAGGTGTTGTTTTTTTTGCTTTTCCATACAATTTTTATTTCAATTAATATATGTATATTTTTTAATTATATCTATTTCTCTTGATTTTTCAGCATAAAATAATCAAAAGCAGCAGGAGATGTGGATTTTTTACCCTTGCCAGAAGCATATATTCCCACATAAGTTCCTGTAAAACCTCTACCAACAACCTCGCAAGCTAAAAACCTTGTGGAAGCGCTGCCAAGCGGTATTTTTTCTTCTTCTGTATAACCATAATAAAAATGATATTTCAATCTGTCTGCCTCTACTTTTATATATATAGTTTTATCCTTTACCTCCACAAGAGATGCAATCTGAAAAAAATCATCTGCACGTTTTTCTAAAACCAATATAAAATGTCCGTTTAATTTTTTCTTTACCACTTTGTAATAAAATTCACCAGTAATAAATATAATTAAACCAGCCTCTTCATTTTCATGCTCAGGTTGATATTCAAAAGAAGTTGCAATATCACATTCGTAATATCTTTGCCGTCTGCACAACAACGCAGGGGAATCTAAGTCGTGAATCTCATAGGAATTTCCCCATAAAGTCATATGTCCTTTTTTATAGTTTAAATCGTAATCCTCATTATAAGGATTTCTCAAATAATTCCAATATAATCCTAATATACTATCATCAAAATGATCTGTCTCTGTTTCTGCTTTCATTGGAACGCACGGTAAGAGAGGGGCTTCCGAATTACGCTCAATACACTTGCCATTGTTTACCACCGCCCAACCTGATTCATCCCAACAGACAGGTGAAAGAAATGTTTCTCTGCCGATATGTGTCATATATTTTTGTGCAATTTGAATTCCGTGAAAAACAATCCACCAATTTCCCAAATGGTCTTCTACAAGATCGCCATGCCCTGTGCAATGAATTTCTAAGTTTTTTGACTGCATATTTGTAAGGATAGGATTTTTTGGACAAGATTCGAAAGGCCCCCATGGTGTTTTACTTCTTGCTATTGTTACCATATGAGTAAAAAATGTTCCGCCTTCCGCAATCATAAGATAATACCAATTACCTATTTTATATAAATGCGGAGCTTCCGGACTTTTTCCTCCCGAACCTGCCCAAATATGTTTTAACTCACTTTTAAATATTCCTGTATTAATATCAATTTCCGCTTGTGCGATTCCCCACGAACCATTTGCGTCAGGATGGCTTACGGTATAATATACTTTATCATCGTCAAAGGTAAACGAGGGGTCAATACCTCCAATCGACAACCATATTGGCTCAGACCATTCTCCTGACGGGTCTTTTGCAGTAACATAGAAATTACCGCCGCCGTTAATATTTGTAGTTGTCATATAAAATGTCCCATTATGATACCGAATTGTCGGTGCCCATATACCACCTGAAGGATTTACACCTTTTAGGGGGAGTTGAGATTTTCTTGTAAGACAATGACCTATCTGTTCCCAATGAACTAAATCCTTGCTATGAAAAATCGGCACGCCAGGAAAGTATTCAAATGAACTTGTTACCAAGTAATAATCCCGCCCTACTCGGCAAATACTGGGGTCCGGGTAAAAGCCTTGTAATATGGGGTTTAAGTATTTCATTAAAATTGTTTAGTCCTTTTTTTATAATATAAAATTTTCATTCATTATTTTATCAATAATATTTTTAATTCAAATATTATTACGCCTAACGCATAACGAGACCATGATAAAAGAAGATACTGAACTGGTATACTGATTTGCAAGCAAATCTTAGCAGAGTTTGAAAAGAACAAAGCTGGTTGTACTTTAGAACTTGGTCATTCACTTTACTTCGTACAAACGATTAACACAGCACCGCAAGAATAAGCTGCGTAAGCGGTGTATATAATCTAACTCCTTAAGCTCGCCGACCGAATGGAGGCATGAGTTGGAGGTAGTTTATAGCCGTCTATCACGAACATTTCTCCTATAATTAAGTTCAATAAGCGCTTTTACACATGGTAATCAAATTATAGCATTTCTTTTTATTTAATTCAAATTATATATATATTGTTATGTGGTAATATATATTTTCGACATTCTGGTTGGGAGCTGGTTTTTTTTATATATTAAAAAACTCCTCCATTCTCCATAATTGTCTTGTTCGTAAAATCCATGTGGTATAATTTTTCCCAATGGTTTATGTTTAGTGTTCCTTTTTTTAGATGAATTGCTAAAATACAGCAATTTTCGTCTTTTTCATTATTTGCCATGTCGTACCATTCTGCAAAAACTTTACGAAGTTTTGTCCTTAATTCGGCGTTTTTTGGGTCTAATATCCAACCAAGATTCTCACCAATTCCAATCGCGGTAAACATCTCTGGACAAGTCGCAATCGAAACTTCCGTGTTTTGGGCGATTTGCTGCATTTTGTTTGATTTTCCATGAGTCGTAACATAGAACACACCATCTTCATAGTAAGCATCGACAGTGCGGACAACCGGTCGAGGCTTTCCATCAGCATTTTGTTCACGAGCGATGGTCGCAAGTGAGATAGCGTTGTCTTTGCCTTTACCAAACTTTTCTTCAAGTAGTTTAAACCCTTCTTCATACTCACTCATTTGCGACTTCTCCTTAATATTAAAATCATATTATAAACATGTTCTATTTTATACCATATTCCAAAAACAAACAACTAAAATTGTCAATTTTTTAATACATTATCGTATATAATTTTATATACTCAGGTTAAAAAAACTTGCACTTAACGAGACTATGATAAAAGAAGATGCGGAACTGGTATACTGATTTGTAAACAAATCTTAGCAAAGTTTGAAAAGAACGATACTGGTTGTACTCTAGAACTTGAGCATTCACTTTACTTCGTACAAACAATTAACACAGCACCGCAAGAATAAGCTGCGTAAGCGGTGTATATAATCTAATTACTTTGTGTCGTGATCTGGTTCGATGTCTTCTGCGGGCGCTTTTACACATGGTAATCAAATTATAGTATTTCTTTTTATTTATTCAAAATATATACACTTTCAACATTCTGGTTAGGTGTTGGGCAGGCGTATATTATTATTTTCTAAATAATAATTTTTTATATATATAATTCATTATATCATACTCTTGAGTGACAATCCCTGTTGGGATTAATGGTGAAACTGCAATATAAACTATTCCTTTATATGCATCAGATTTAATGATCTTTTTATTAATGTTAATGAAAAGATCATCTTTAAAATCCTTTTTAGAAGATTACCTCCAAACTAGTCAGACGACAGGATCGGAATAATATAAACGTGCAGTAGTGTGAACCTTACATTCGAGGTTTATTTCTAAAATAATAAAACCAGGCTCATGTTGGGAAAATCTTCCTTCCCTGTTCTCCGTTTACTACCTGAGCCATGGCTGAATAGATTGCCGATAATCCGCAGAATATTCCCACACAACCTGCGATTCTTGTTATGTGATGGTTTTCTGTAAAATCGCCGGCTGAAAGAAGGAAAAATAAAACAGCTAATGATAAAAATACTGTCTTTGTAATCATATTATGCGACAGCGTCCCTAAGAACATAAAGAAGGTAAAAACGCCCCATAAGGCAAGATAAAAACCCATAGAAATATTGTCCGCAGGATTAACGCCGAAAGGATTAATCCATATAAGACATAACGACCACCAGAATAAACCATAAGCTGTAAACGCTGTTCCCCCAAAAGTATTGCCTATCCGAATTTCGCTGATTCCGGCAATAATCTGCGCAGCTCCGCCAAGAGCAAAACCCATGGCAACGATAACAACAGAAAGTTCGATGATCCCCGTATTGTGAAGATTTAATAAAACGGTCGTCATGCCAAAACCTAAAAGCCCAAGAGGACCGGGATTGGCGGCTTTCTTTTCAGGCGAATTCACAGACATATCATCTCCTTTTTTAGCCGCGGTAAACCAAAGGTTCGAAACGGCGGCGCATGTCGAATACACCGCGTAACGGTGTAATTACATCTCTACTTAACTATAAACCACAATAGTAAATAATGCAAAATCACTATAAAAATTACTTCTTACAGAGAGTTTTTTACAAAATTCGATTAGTTTTAAAAAAGCTCTTGAAAAAGCAGTCTTCGAACCAAGGTTCGCGCCTACTTTTTCATTTAAATCCGGTAAAGATATGGTTTGTCAGCTATAACTCTTCGTACTGTTTCTGCGCCTTTACGGTAAATGCTTGACACAGGGATACAGCTGTAAAACGTTAACCTGTAGAGTATTTTCCTGCGATATTCATTGGTATTCTGATACAAAGTTCCTGCCTTGACCTATATATCACTATAGTCCATAGTGAAGCTACACTATAGACTATAGTAATATGTCACTATAGACTGTAGTTAATAATCACTATAGACTAAAGTGATATGTCACTACAGGCTATAGTGAATATTCACTTTAGTCTGTAGTGATTGCATACTATAGGCTGCAGGGTGAACCTATACTAAGACAGAAGGAGAAACCTGCAAGCGCTTAAACTGTCTGCGGTTTCAGTCAAAGCTAAGATGGTTGTCTAAACATCCTCAAACCTGACACCCTCGCCTTGCGGAATAAAGTTCTTCGCGGTTCTTTCTTCCGGTTATTGAATATTACAAAACGCGTAAATCGAACGGTTAGTACGGTAATTGGCTTTTTCAGATAGGGCTGGACAATATGAATCCCGCCGAAATACAGTATCGAGGGTCAGACACGGAAAGTATTATAACGCACACGTTGAAAGAGGCATTCATATTGTCTAAATAGCGACTAAATTAATATTTCATGGTCGTTTATTACGGACATATTGGTTATTCTTCCTATTAAAAGGGCAAAATATTAAATATTTCTGAAAATCCTTGCTTGACTTTTGACCATATATAACTGATATTTAAAGTATGAGTGATTATCTTGATCCCAATAATGAAGAGCTACTGAAGGATTTCTTTAGCGAGGCTCAGATGCAGGTGGATACGCTGGAACAGAATGTTTTAGTCCTCGAAAACGAGGGCGCTAATAAAGACGCTGTGGACGAGATTTTCCGCGCGGCTCATACTCTGAAAGGCGGTTCCGCAACGGTGGAAATGATGGAACTGTCACATTTTACCCATCTTGTTGAAGATGTTTTTGACGCTATCCGCGGAGGCCAGGTTGGTGTTAACGAGGCTGTTGTCGATACTCTTCTTCAGGCTATTGATGTAATCAAGGCGATGCTTGACCAGAGGATGAACGGCGCGGTTTACGGAGAAGATACTTCAGAAATCGAAGGAAAACTTAAAGCGCTTTTGGGACCTCAGGCTGCCAAAAAGGCGTCTGCAAAAGCGCCTCCCAAAGCGGCTCCAGCGCCTGTAAAGGCGGCTGCTCCGGCTCCAGTGGCGGCAGCATCCTCAAGCGGTCTTAGCGAGCAGGAACTGGCGGAGTTAAAAGATTCCGTCGACGGCGGAATGCCCATTTACAGGATTTCTGTTAAATTTGACGAAAGCAGCCTTATGAATACGGTCGGCGGTATTCAGGTTTACGCCGCTTTAAAGAGTCAGGGAACAATTCTAAAAACGGTTCCCGATTTTGAGGCTCTTTATGCAGATAACTTTTTCCCAGTTGTTGATTATTATATTGCCTCCCAGCAGGATCCGCAGAATCTTAAAAAGTATGTCATACTGCCGGATGTCAGCCAGGACGCTGATGTTATAAATGTTTCTTCTGCGGCCTCAAAACCCGCAGCAGCGCCCGCTCCGAGGGTTGTACAGGCTGCACCTCAGCCTGCTCCGGTTGTACAGGCTGCGCCGCAGCACGCAGCGGCTCCTTCGCAAGCCGAACCTCAGCAGGCGGCAGCCGCGCCTGCCCAGACCGCAAAATCCGCGGCGGCAAGCGAAGACGCGAAGAAAGCCGGAAAAGAAGCCGGTTCCATTTTACGTGTAGACTCAAAACGAATCGACGACCTTTTGAACCTTGTTTCCGAAACAGTTATTACAAAAGCGACATTCAACCAAATCAATACGCAGTTTAACGATCTTACAGCGATGCTTCGTGAAATTGAGAATCAATATCGTGAGAAAGTTAAGAATCTGTTTGACAGTTTACCCAGCTTCCTTGAAAACATTCAGGAAGGCAAGTCAGCCAAAGATGTACGCAAAGAAATCAATGAGCAGTACGGCGATATATTTACAATATTTGATGCGTTCGAGATGTCATTTAAGGCCAGTTTAGCGAAATTCCGTGCAAATTCACAAAACCTTGGGCGTATTTCAGGCGAACTTCAGGAAGGCGTAATGCGCATCCGCATGGTTCCGATCAGTCAGATATTCAGCCGGTTCCCGCGTCTTGTCCGCGACCTTTCAAAATCGCTCAATAAGAAAATCAATCTGGTTATCGAAGGTGAAGATACAGAGCTTGACAAGTCAGTTATCGAAGACCTCCTTGATCCTATCATGCACTCGGTGCGAAACTCTATCGACCACGGAATTGAATCCGCAGAAGTCCGCCGCGCCGCCGGCAAACCTGAAGAAGGTACAGTCCTTCTGAAAGCAGCAAACGAAGGCAATATGATTGTTATAGAAATCGGGGACGACGGCGGGGGCATTGATGTTGAAGCTGTCAAGTCAAAAGCAGTCGAACGCGGTCTCATCAGCCCGAATAAGATACTTACCGATGTTGAAGCTTTCAATCTCATATTTGAGCCTGGTTTCTCGACCGCAAAATCAATTACAGCTATTTCAGGGCGCGGAGTTGGTCTTGACGTTGTTCGGCGTCAGATTGACGATCTTAACGGTACTGTTACTGTTAACTCCGAGCACGGTAAGGGAACCAAGTTTATTATTAAACTTCCTCTTACCTTGGCAATTATTCAGGGTCTTCTTGTGCGTGTCGGTGCTGAGATTTACTCAATTCCGATTACGTCGGTTATAGAAAGCCTGCGCATAAAGCCGAACGAAATTAAAAAGATTGATAATTATGAGGTTTTCAATATCAGAAACGATGTTATTTCACTCCTGCGGCTTAACCGGCTGTTTGGAATAAAAACAGTGGAAGAGCAGGATTATCACTTTATTGTAATTGTCGGAACAGCAGAGAAAAAGATGGGCTTCATGGTAGACAGCCTTATCGGTGAAGAAGATGTAGTTATTAAACCCTTACGGGATCAATTTACAAACTCACCCGGAATTGCCGGAGCTTCAATACTGGGAGACGGATCGGTCTCTCTGATTATTGATGTCAGCCAATTGTTGGAATTAGGTCTTAAAAAGGAGATGGAGCAGCGCCGAATCCGCGAAGCTTCAATACGGTAGGTAGACTATGGCGGCAGTAATTAAAGATTTAGCGCAGGTTAACGCCGATTTACAGGAACAAAAAGAGCGTGTGGAGAATGTAGACTTTAAAATGGTAACTTTTTCACTCGCCGGAAAGGATTACGGCGTTGATATCATGAATGTCAAGGAAATAGCAAAAGCCGATAAATTTACCTATGTGCCCAACGCTGCTTCATTCGTTCGCGGGGTTTATAACCTTCGCGGCGATATAATTCCTATTATCGACTTAAGGCAATTTTTTCATTTGCCCATGAGTAATAAGACCGACAGCATTGAAAATATGCTGATTCTGCATATTAACGATCAGGTTTACGGCACAATAGTAGACAAAATTGATAAAGTTGTCGGGATTAACAAGGAAACAATCCAGCCGCCGCATCCCATTTTCGGCGATATTAACATTAAGTTTATCAGCGGTGTTGTGGAAAAACTGGGTGATCTTTACATCATTCTGGATGTTATACGTATATTTACTGTAACAGAAGATGAGAAAAAATCCCGTTCCAATGTCGCCGACTCCGGTGAATTTTTTGTCCCGCCGCCTCCGGGGGATCCGTCCGGAGGACAGCGGGCTACGGCTGATACTGCCATTGGTTTTATTCAGGAAAGTCTTGCGGCTTTAAGGGGTTTCACGGCTTCAAGTGTTAACGACAAGTGGCTGCACAAGCGCTTTAGCGAGTGGAGCGTCGGCCGTTCCGGAGATTCGCTGCAGTTGAGAAGCGCGCCAGAAGCCGGTGAATTCCTGGATACTTTCCCCTCGCCAGGCGACGGTGAATTCTGGTCCGAAGCATATGCAAGCAGTATCAAGAAAGTCCTTCCGGATAACTCGTCTGCAAATATTAATGTTTGGAATATTGGCTGCGGAAAGGGCTATGAAACTTATTCGTTTGCATGTATACTTAAGTCGAGGTATCCCAATGCCCGGATTAAAATATGGGCGAATGATAAAGATATCATGGCTGTTTCGCAGGCGCCGAATATGGTTTATGAGCTGGAAGAACTGCCGGAATACTGCAGGACTTATACGGTTCACGGGTCAAACGGCTATTCGTTTAACCAGGTTATCAAGGATGGGATTATTTTTGAATATCACGATGTTTCAAACGAAAACACCTTACCGGAGATGGACGTTATTCTTGTCAGGGATGTGCTCTCATATATGGCAGCACAAGAACAGACCAGAATTATTGCTGATTTTTCAGAGAAACTAAAGAGCCGCGGAATAGTAATCATGGGAAGGAATGAAGAGCTTATCGGCGTAGATTGGCAGTCGGTTGCCGACGATCCTGTTTCAGCATACTTGCATAATGGCTAAACTGTGATATCATGATATTGAACTATAGATAAACGTAAGGAGAGAAATATGAGAGTTGAGTATATCAACCCCTTTGTGGAATCCGCTTTTAGTGTGTTAAAAGAGGTGTTGAATTCCGATGTAAAACGCGGGGAGATCTATTTGAAACCTACCTCCATGTCAATAATGGGCGTAGCGGCTTTGGTAGGACTTGCAGGCGATGTTGAAGGCCGTGTTCTTTTCGATATGACAAAAGATACAGCTTTACATATTGCCGGTGGCATGAACGGTGAAGTATTCACGGTTCTTGACGAACTTGGCAAGGCTACCATTCAGGAACTGGCAAATATGATTACCGCTCAGGCAGTAACAAAGCTGCATGATCTTGGCTTTAAATTCGACCTTACTCCGCCGGCTCTCTTTACCGGCGATAATATGGAAGTATCCACAAATCTCGGCGAGGTGGAAGCTCTTATTGTTCCGATGGAACTCGGTACGAACGGCAAAGTAGAAGTAAACGTTGCAATCCGTGAGCGTGTAAAATAAAAGTCCTGTTTGATTTATTAGGAGTAATAACGTTTTACGTACTATTGGTCAAATGGGAGATGAGTTATTCAGGTATAATATGACCGCTTTTGTACAGCGGTCATATTATTTATTGGGCGGTTAGCTCAGTTGGTTAGAGCACCAGCTCGACACGCTGGGGGTCACAAGTTCGAGTCTTGTATCGCCCATTAATTTCAGGGGTATGCTGTTTCAGGTTACTGAGCGGTTTACTCCTTTTTTTTATTAAACATAAAACCTGTCATATTCTATTCTATTTTTTTGACTTCCGGCACAATGCTATACTTTCTGGAAATACAATCAACGGTTTATCAGCCGTTAATTGAATGATAATAACAGCATACTGCTTATGGCCGGTTTATGTGTAAAATAGTCAAAAATGTTAATTATTCAAGTTCGCAATCGACACAATGGAATTAAGGGATTTTACAATATTTTTTGAGAGAGCATTATAGTTTACATGAAGGCATTTTGAAAAACATTGACAATAATATTTAAAAGATATTATAAATGAATATGAATATAATAATACATGATCGAAAAGAATTAGTTATAAGTAATATATTAAAAGATAATTCAATGGAAACACGGGTTATTTCCAACAATGAGAAAATACAGCCTTGTATTTGCTGTTTTGCTTGCTGGATAAAAACACCTGGTAAATGTATTATAAAAGACGGTTATGATAACATGGGTGAGCTGTTATCAAGATGCAGTCAATTAATCATTGTAAGCCATTGTTATTACGGCGGCTTTAGCCCGTTTGTTAAAAATGTTCTGGATAGAAGCATCTGCCCTTTTATATTACCTTATTTTGAAACAAAAAACGGAGAAACGCGGCACCCAAGAAGATATAAAAATGAAATAGATTATTCTGTGCATTTTTACGGAAAAGCCACTGAAAGTGAAAAAGAAACTGCTGAAAAACTGGTAAAAAGAATCGCGCAAAAACAGAAAAGGACTGTATGTTTTTATAATTCATTTGAAGAAATAAAAGGGATTTAACTATGAAAATCAGCATGATTAACGGCAGCCAGAAAACAGGTGAATCAAATACAGAAATTATTATTGAAAGACTGAAAAGTTTAATTAATCAATCAAATGAAATATATATATTCAACTGCGGTTTAAAGCAATTAACAAATGAAATGCTTAACAAAATAATTTCTACGGATGCAATTATTTTAATATTTCCTCTTTTTGTGCATTCCCTGCCGTCAAATACATTAAAAATGTTAATTGAACTGGAAAGCGTTATTAAACACCAGCAGAAAAATGATTTAATAATTTATACCATAGTTAATAATGGATTTTATGAAGGGAAGCAGAGTAATATCGCGTTTGAAATAATTAAAAATTGGTGTGAGCATACAGGAGTTAAATTTGGCGGCGGAATCGGTCAGGGTGCCGGAGAAATGCTTGGACGCACCAAACATCTTCCAAAAGATAAGGATTTATTTAAAAATCTTTCCTGTACATTACAGATAATGGCAGAAAATATAGAAATAAAAAAACCAATGGAAATCAAGTATTTACACCCAAATTTTCCGAGATTTTTATGGCGGTTTATGGCAGTTCGCAATTGGAATAACATGGCAAAAAATAACGGATTAAACAAAAAGGATATACTAAAAAAATTATAAAAGCGCGATGAATATTTAACATTTTTGCTGTAAACACATATCCTCGGTATGTTTTACATTCCGTATCTACTTAATTTTCTCAGCTCAAATATAATAAATATTCCGGTAACAATGAATGCGAATCCGTCGGCAACAGGAGCGGCGGCTATTACTCCCCAAAGACCCCAAAACCTTCCAAAAATGAGTATACACGGAATAAGCGCAAGACATTGTCTGAGCATGGAGAGAAAAATTGATATTTTAGGACGGCCTGTCACTACAAATAGATTTGTTGATACTATCTGGAAACCGGCAAGAGGAAGAAGCAGTATCATTATACGCATTGCACGGGGCGCAAACATCATAATAGCATCGCTTCCGTTCGGAGCAAAAACCCTGACAAGCTGAACAGGGAAAAACATTACAATGATAAACCCGATAACGCAGATTATTGTTGCCGCGGTTATCGCGCCCAGGTATGCGCGTAAGACGCGGTCAAACTTTTTTGCACCGTAATTAAATCCGAGTATAGGCTGCACTCCCTGATTAATTCCGAATACAGGCATAAGAATCATCATCAAAACAGCGCCGAAAATATTCATCCCCGACAGGGCGACATCGCCGCCGTTTGCGACTCCCAGCGAGTCTGCGCCGTACCATCCCATGCTCATGTTGTTTAGAAGCTGCACGGTAGACATCAAAAACTGAAGTAAAAACTGTGCAGAACCGAATGCCATAATCTGTATAATAATTGAGAACTCCGGTTTGAAAATGCGTAGTTTCAGCCTTACAGCCGCTTTTTTACTCATGGCAAAAAACATAATATATAAAGTTACAGTGAACTGGGAAACAACCGTTGCCCATGCCGCGCCTTCAACTCCCCATTGAAATACAATAATAAAAAGAGCATCAAAGATAATATTAAGAACAGCGCCGAGTATCATGCCGATCATTGTAATTGCAGGGAAACCCTGCGCCCTTGTGCAATGAGAAAGGCCGAAACTTAACATAAAAAAGACTATACCGTAAAGCGTTATACGAAAATAATCTTTTCCGTATACAATGGCTTCGCTTCCTTCCTGAGCTCCCATAAGAGAGATAACCTGATCCAGGAAAACAAGAGCAATAATCATTATAAGGATACTGAACCCTATAAGCAGAAAGAAACAGTGGTTAAGAGCGTTTTCAGCATCAGATTTTTTACCCTGCCCAAGACGCATAGAGATCATGTTAGCAGCTCCTATGCCGAAAAGCATTGCAAATGCCATGCCGATCGTCATTAAAGGCAGGATAAGAGAAATTCCGCCAAGCGCAGTTTCATTAATAAAATTACCGACAAATATTCTGTCAACAATATTATAGAGAGCGTTTACAACCATTCCGGTTATGGCAGGAATTGAATACCGAAGCAGCAATTTACTAACAGATTCAGTTCCAAGCAATGATGCAGGGTTCGCATGCGATATTTTATCAGTACCAGCGGCACTTACAGTTTCCGTGAGAACAATATTTTCACCGGAGATATGTTCTTGCTTATCGCCGGATGCTATAGGTTTATCATACATTATTATTTATTTTCATCTCCTTAAAAATCTTTGCGATATATTAATCTGTAATTTTTCCTTTAATCATCGCAGCCCATATTTTTAAGTCCTGCGCGGCCCAATGCACAATTAAAAGACGAAGACAGTCAATTGCATTTAATTCCTCATCAAGTACGGTTTTTGATATAACGGATTTAATTTCTCCTGTATCTCTTGAATATTCGTTTGGAAGTTCCAGAATCCATCGGGAAAGTCCTTCGCCGTTTTTTTCATTTATATAGTCATTAACCGCGCTTTGATAATTTTCTGCGCAATCAATAATTTGCATAACATTGTCTTTGGATAATTTCTTTTTATTTAATGCTGTTTTGACAAATTCCAGCGCTGCTTCCATTTCATCAAACGCTAGAGTTGCTGCAGGTGAGTTATTTAATGAATAACGTACAAGTATCTTGTAAAATTTCTTCTGCGTGTCCATGATTGCGGCGATAGCAAGAATTACTTCATCTCTTAAATACTGCATCTGATCCTTTCTGCGTAAAATATTCAGCAATACCGGTATCGAATTTGCATTATGATAGAGCCCAAGGGCTTCACTGCCCATTATCCGCAGACGCGGATTTTCTGTATCAAGAATAATTTTTTCAATTTCGGGACGGAATGCCTCATCCTTCATTTTGGCAAGCGCAATAATTGATTCACCAGCAAGCATGTAATCGCCGGAATAGGCAAGCTCGCGAAGTTTTGGAATTGCTGCAGTACAATGATGCTTCCCAAGAGTACGCGCAGAAATATATGCTGTTGTGTAAGGATTGTTTGTTATATCTTCGATTAGCGCATTTTCTGCATTTTTTCCCAACTTATTCATTTGTTCAAGCGCCCTGATCGAATCAATCCTTGTTGCAAGACTCGGCGAACGGGCACGCTCAAGAAGCCCGTCAATTGCAAGATGTGACGGAGTATCGTGCAGCGCTCCAATTAGTATTTTCTCTTCGTGAGAATCCTTCGCTTTATTTAATTTTTCAAGGAGACTGATCGCACGAAGATCCCTGAACGAAAAAATCACTTCAAGCGCATTTGACAGCGAAAGAGAACCCAATGACTTCATTTTACCATGCCTTGTAAGAGCAAGTATGGTCAAACATATCATTATGATAAATAAAATCTTGTAGGAAACAAACGGAGATAATCCGATAAAAAAAAGCAAATCAATTAAAAGCCCTGCAAGAAATGTGCCGCTTGCGCCGGCTATTCCCAGTATAAAAAAATAAAGGATTCCCATATCAAGCATTTTCTCTGACGGAACCAAACCAAGAAAATAAGTCTGCGCAATTCCTTCTGACCCAAGATAACCGAAGTTTAGCATAAAAAACAAAAAAAACATGAAAAGAATAGTGCTGGTAACATTCCCGACAGCAGACTGCGGAAAAAAGACTGCGGGAATTAAAGCGACTAATCCAAGAACCAAACAGACAAGAAAAAGCGGTTTTGCGCCGGTACGATCAACAAGAAATTTAACCAGCATGCCGGCAACCAAAAAACCAAATCCGCCGAAAACTGAATACAGCGAAATAAGGCCGTCATTATGATTAAATACATCACGGGCATATACAACAACAAATGTTCGCGTAACACCAGATACAAGGACAACAAGAAAAAAGATAAATATAAAATGGCGGAGATAATCCTGCGAAAAAGCTTCTTTGAATATATCAATAAGCTTCATTCCGTTTCCTTCTTTCGCGCGCGGAGGCTCAGGAACTTTTTTTATCATTATCCCGCTGATAACACCTGTAATTACTCCTGCGCCAAGCAGAATCGAAAAAACAAATATCGGAGGTTCCATGCCCAGAACCATCGCTATCAGGAAACTTCCGAACATTCCAATAGCGCTGTTAATTATCTGAATCTGTGTCATGTAGCTGCCCCTGTCAGGACCGGATGCAAGCAAATTCAAAACTGGATTATTACCTATCATTCCTATACCGCGAAAAAGATGAAACAGGAGTACACCCAGCATAATTAGAAACAAGGCCAAATTCCTCCTGCCGGCATAATCAACAAAGGGCGCAGCAACAGCCAGTATCATGCAAATTGACCTGACAATCCATCCAAAACTATAAATCCCGATTATTTTAAATCGTCTTGAAAACAATTTACCGACCGGCAGCAGAAACAGGGATATGTAGAAAGTTGAGCTCATAAGTCCGATATATGTCGGAGAAGCGCCAAGACGCAGAACAAAAAGCGTTAAAATAATGCCTACCAGTAAATTCCATGATACAGCATTAAAAATATTAAACATTTGAAAAGCTTCGCGCGCTTTGCTCAAGCGGTAGGGAGAAAGATGCACTGCCATATACTCAAACTGTATCAATATGTAAAATTAAATACAAGGCTGCGTTTTTTATATAAAATTCAACTGCATAATTCATTGCTGCCGCCATCTATTGCGGTATACAGTGCAAAGAAAGAAAGATCATCGCCGCATGGAGTAAAGGAATATTTAATTTTTGAACTTATCCTCCGCGCCATTTCAATTAAACCAAGGCCTGCTCCCTTGCTTCCAATATTATTATTACCGGAATGCAGCTGCTCTTTATAAAAACTACGAAGCTCTTTTTTATCAAGCGTATTTAAATAGTCTATTTTGTTTTTTATCATTTCTACATTTTCGCTTTTCATGATATTTCCTGTTTGCATAAAAAAGGTATTGCCTTCCTTGCCAAGTATAAAAGTCCCTTTCGGATACCCAGCGTGACCATCGTCAGTTATATTTAATTTTTCCTTCTCTTCGGAATACATCAGCATATTGTTCAATTGTTCGATGTATACAGAAAGAATCTCCTGCGAAACATTCAACGGTATCTTTTCTAAATCCAGGCGTTCTTTAAGCGTTTCGGACAGTCCGCCGATACCTTCCGACCATAAAGGCCCGGAGTAAACAAAAGTGATCTTCATTTCATTAAGCATATTATGCAATCCGGTCATATCAATAATCATTTTTTCTCCGCGCTTTAATTATTCTTCGTTGATTACTATGTTAAATGTTAAATTTTTAACATCTTCCCGCATATCTTCCCCGCACTCAATCACAATTTCGTTATAACTGGAAGTTATCCAGTTTATAATTATTTTTTTTCTGTCAGAGACATGATTATCCATTTTTGCCAATAAACTAGAAAAAACCTTAACAGTGGAACTGTTTAAATAATCCATAATACAATCAAATGTAAAAATTCCGAAATCGGTATCAAGATAACTGTCCAGCCAGTCATTTATTTCACTGAAGAACTCCATAACATTTTCATTAAAGCTTCGGCCGGAAATTTTCATATAACCTTTTTCTTCATCTATTAATATATAAGGCGTTGAGGTTGTTTTCTGCCTTTCCAGATGAAATGCCATAATTGAATTCTCCTTAATTAAAAATGATTTTAAGATTAAATATTTTGAGTTTTCTCATTCCATACATCTCTTTATATTCTCTATTATATATAATTATTCTTCAACTTAAAACCAATCAGCTCAAAATCATCTACCCTGGGCGTATTACCTCTGAACTCTTCAAATGCTGCCCATATTTTTTCCGAAATGACAGAATGATCATCATTATGGTTCTCCAGAATTAAACGCATAAATGTGTTATATCCAAACGGACTGGATTCTTTACCGCCTGGTTGATCAAACAAGCCGTCAGAAGCGATATAGAATTTATTATCCGGATTAACAGGAATATTTACAGTATTTATTTCATCTCTGTTTTTTATTTTTCCTTCACCTACATTTATTCTCTGCCCTTTTATTCTCGTGACATTCTTTCCGTCACAAACAAAAATATGAATATGACCTGATGAAAAGGATATACTGCCGTCTCTTGCAATAAACAAAACAGCCAGATCACATCCATCCCTTACAGTAAAGCTTCCGTCTCCTTCGCTTTCCGTTTTAACGTTAAGCACTGTAACAAGCCGTTTTTCAAGTTCCCATATGATGTGCGAAGGATTTTTATAATTGTTTTCTGTTACAGCGGATTCAAACGTTGATACGACAAGCATGGTTAAAAGAGCGCCGGGAGTTCCGTGGCCTGTACAGTCGCAGACACACAGCAGTGTGCCGTCGTCAAAGTTTTTTATCCAGTAAATGTCACCGCCGACAATGTCTCTTGGTTTCCATATAATGCTGTAATCGGAAAAAGCTTCCTTAAAAAAACTATCACTGGGAAGCAGGTTTCTCTGTATTTTACTTGCGTATTCAATGCTGGTTATAACAGCTTCTCTTGCGGCTTCCGCCCTGCCCTTGGCAAGTCTAGACTCGTTAGCCGCATATATGGATATAACAACAATCATCATCACAATCATCAAAGCGACAAACAAAACTGTCATACCTGTTTTCAGGGACTCAAAGATACTGATATGCTGTACAGCAGTTATATACCAGGCTAAAGCAGGTATTTCACAGATAACAGCGACACCTCTTGTAGCCCTGGTTTCCAGGAATTTAATGCCGCCGTATTCAAGCTCATTCATCCCGGCAGATATTTCTTCCCAGTACTTACTCAGTTCGTCTTTTATACTGACTTTTTCCGCAACAAGCCTTATATCTTTTGCCCCGGTGATTTCATACGCAGTATTGAAGTAATATACGTTTGCGATCCCGGAATAATCCTCGTAAAGGGTATTAATAAAATCCGACAGATAAATTCCAGTTCCGACAATACCAGTCTTTTTTTTATCATCATCAAAAACAGGCGCGTTAATCCACAAATTTGTCACGCCCAAATTCGGATTATAATTAATGTTGAAATTATAAACATCGGTTTCATTTAAAGTCATCGGATACCAGTAATTATCGGGATTCAGCGGATCAAGCGGGAACGGCTCGATATCGTCTGAGTAAAACATTTTATCTGTATCATTAATCCAAAAAACCGAATTTGCCGCGAAAGCGCGGCGGTATGCAGAGAACTCTTCAAAAGCGAGTTTCTCAAGCTCTGGATCTTCAGGGTTCACAAAATACCGCTTTATCAGCGGAGAATCCGACATTTTTAATACAATGGCAATTTCGCTGTTTACATACGCTTCCAGCCTGAGCCGTTTAATTTCCAGCGTGTTCATCAGCTCATTCCCGGTATTAATAAGCACAAACCGTCCCATTAAAGCAATGAAAGCAATGCTGCCAAGAGAAAAAACTACCAGAAATAAAACAAGGGAAAAGACAATTATTTTTGAGCGCACCTTTGGGACTTCACCCAAAGAGCACTCTGTTCCAAAACCCGCAGGCAATGCGGCAGACTTCCGGAGAAACGGCATTGATAATAATCTTAACTTTTGATTTTTAATCTGTTACCTCGCATTCACTCTGCAAAGGATTTATTTCTGGCTTTCTTTGCCGGTCAGATATTTACGCAGTGTTCTGAAGAATTCCTCTATATCCAGGGGTTTACCTACATGATCATTCATTCCGGCGGCAATACATTTTTCAACGTCTTCATTGAAAACATTGGCTGTCATTGCGATAATTGGAACATGCTTACGCATGTTCCTTCGGGTTTCACCTTCGGTGAAACCCGCGGCAGGGGCATTAATTAATGAATCTTCAAATTTCCTGATTCTACGGGTAGCTTCATAACCGTCCATCTGGGGCATTTGCACATCCATAAGAATCAAGTCATATACATCGGGAGATTTGCTGAACATATCAACCGCTATCGCGCCGTTTTCAGCGCAGTCTACAGACAGGAAAGTCGGCTCAACCAATGTTTCCACTATTTCGCGGTTAATCTCCACATCTTCGGCAAGAAGTATCTTATACCCTTTAAATAGTTCGCGGTTGTCTGTAATTACCTTATCAGGGCTATGCTGCAGCCCGATAGCTTCAGTAATTGTATCCGCAATTGCGGACGGAAACAGCGGTTTAGAAAGGAATTTATCAACGCCAGCTTTCTTTGCCTCGTCCGCGACAGCGCTCCATTCAGCGGCGGAAATCATTATTACGATGGTATGTTCAGGGGATTTGGACTGCGCTTTAATCTGCTTCGCAAATACAATCCCGTCAATCCCTGGCATTTTCCAGTCAACAAAATAGATATCATACATGCCGTTTATCCCGATAAGGGAAAGAGCTTCCTGCGCACTGCTTGCGGTATCGCATTTTACGCCGAATCCCAGCAGAATCTCTTCAAAATAATTGCGGATATCGGGGTCATCGTCAACCGCTAAAATTTTGATATTGCCCCAATCTACCCCAATGTCTATTAGACCAGGCATAGTTTTGACTCCGCGCTTTGCTTTAAACGAAAATGAGAACGACGAACCCTTTCCTACTTCGGATTCAAGCTCTATACGGCCTCCCATCATCTCAATAATATTTTTGGAAATTACAAGCCCAAGCCCCGTACCGCCGAACCTGCGCGACGTTCCTGATTCAGCCTGATGAAAAGAGCGGAAAAGCTGCTGCTGCTGATCAGGACTGATTCCTATCCCTGAATCCTTAATGGTAATTTGAATAACATAAAGATCGTCTTCTTTGCCTAAAAAACGCGTCTCAAGGCGGACAAAACCGCTTTCGGGAGTGAACTTGACAGCGTTGCCAAGAAGATTGGTTATTACCTGCGCGAGACGCTGATCATCGCCTATTAAAGTGCGCGGAATGGACTTATCAATATGTACAGTCAGTTTCTGTTTCTTTTCATCCGCTCTGAAAGCGACAATATTCACTACACGCTGAAGCATTTTCTCAAAATCAAACTCTTCATTCGAAAGCTCAAACTTGTTGGCCTCTATTTTAGACATGTCCAGAATGTCGTTAATGACACCCAGCAGGTGCTGCGAAGCGTTTTCTATTTTTTCAAAGCAGTAATCCTTGCGCGATATATCGCCCGCTGATTTACCGATAACAGTCATGCCGATAATTGCGTTCATCGGGGTTCGTATTTCGTGGCTCATGTTGGCAAGGAACGCGCTCTTTGAGCGGTTTCCCTGTTCGGCCTGTTCCCTTGCGGTAATCAGTTCTGTTATATCGACAGCATGCTGAAGATGCACTTTATTGCCGTCAGGCCAGTCAATGTAACAGTCGGAATGGCGAATATGCGAACCCAAAACATCAACATAGTCGTCCCAAACAATTACCTGATCGGGATTTTTATTGAGATCAATACACGGACAGAACTCGCATCTCTTGTCTGTGCCGCGCAGTATGTTATAGCAGATTTTCCCGACCAGTTCGTCTCTTTTCTTGCCCAGCACCTTCTGCATATAGTCATTAATAAAAAGCAGTTCCCCTGTTTTAGGAACAGTAATGTAAATAAGCGCGTCTATTCCGTTCAGAATACTTTCCAGAGAGTTCAGGGCAATATTCTTCTGTTTATTTGCCTCGTTTGCTTCCCTTACAGCAGTCTCAAGCTGTACTGTTATATTGTTCCTGCTGATTGCGTTAATAATCGTCCGGCTTGCGGAACGCAGAATCAGCTCTTCATTCTCGGTAAACAGCCGCTCTTTCCTGCAGTCGTCAAAGGCGACAAAACCCCAGAACTTCTCCTGCAGAAAGACCGGCATTAAAAAGGTGGAAATAATGCCCCATGCCTTAAGGCTATCCTTCAAATTGGAATCCATGTCGCGCACTAAAGTATTAAAGTTGTTCCCGTTCTCTATTATTTCTTTCAGTATCGGTCTTTCACTATACCTTTGATCTTCCGCGAGAATACCGTGCTTTGCCCTTGTTCTAAAATCCCCGTTGTTCCACTCGTACACAAGCGAACAAAAGCCGCCTGAGTAATCGATAAAGTTCTTCCAGATACCGACACGGTCAACATCCACAGCTTCCGCTATTATCCACATAGCCTTCTGAAGGGAATCCTCAAACTTCGTTCCCGGTTCAATCAAGGTTGAAGACACATTGTTAAGCGCTTTTAACAGTTCGTCCTGCTCATGCAGATGCCGCGTCAGTTTCCTGATGTCGCTCAGATCATACAGGAAGCCAATACCGGTAAACTCATCTTCGTCCTTGACCCTTATCAGCGTAATATCGCAGGGTACAGGCTTGCCGGACGCAGTCTGGTGAGGCCATTCAAATCTGACGATCTCTCCCCCCATCGCGCGGTTCGTATTGTCAAAAGCCGCGGCTATAGCATTTCGCCCGTCAGGCAGATACTCAGGAGAGAAGTCTTCGTAATAACGGTCGATAAGCTGCTGCTTGGGAGCGTCAAACATTTGGGAAAGCTTGTCGTTAACAGCGGTAACTCTAGGAGTGTTGTCAAAGAAAGCCATGCCTATCGGCAGATTGTCGATAATGGCCTGGTTGATTCTGGCCGCCTTTAAAATCTCCTTTTCCATCTTTTTGATATTGCGAAGGTCGTAAAGGAATGCCAGTATAATCAGTTCGTCATCGACCCAGACGCATGTCTGAGTAAGGTCGCAGGGAACAATCTCGCCGCTTGCTGTTCTGTGAGGCCACTCTATCCTTACGGACTCGCCCACGCTGGCGCGCTCAATAATCTCCATGGCTGCGTCATGTGACGACCGCCCGTCAGAAAGGTATTCGCAGGAAAAATCGTCAAAGTAATCCCTAAGTATATGCTGTTTGGACGCGCCGAACATCTTTGTAAGTTCTGTGTTGCAGTCGCTGACCCTTGGGGGATTGCCGGTAAAGACAGAAAGCCCGACAGGCATCGCGTCAAGAATGGCCTGGTTGATTTTGGCCGTTCTGTTAATCTCGCGCTCCATGCTTTTAATCTTTCTGAGATCGTACGTGAACGCAAGGCCGATATATTTGCCTTCACGCTCAACGCATGTGACCGTTACTTCGCATGGCACCAGCTCTCCTGAAGTGTTGCGGTGCAGCCAGTCAACGATAATTGTCTCGCCAGTCGCTATTACCTGCTTCATGAGCCTTAAAGCCCTGTCCGCGGATCTTTCCCCGTTTGCCTGGCATTCCGGCGAGTACATATAAAAATTGTCTATCCAGTCCCGCTTTGTCGTTTCGCAGATTTTAAGAATTTCCTCGTTACAGTCAATAACCCTTATGCTTTCATCAAAAATGGTCAGACCGAAAGGCGCGGATTTGGTAATAGCCTGATAAAATGTATGCGCTTCAAGCAGCTCTCTTTCCATTTTATCGCGGATAAACGCGTTAGCGCACAGAAACGCCGCCGAGCGGAGCATTTCGATAAATTCGCCGTCAAAATAGCGTTCATTGCGCTGATCGCTGAAAATCACAAAACCCCAGAAGCTGCCCTTCAGAAAAATGGGAGTTATCAGTACAGACATTGATCCGTATTTGCTGAGTATCTCCCCGTTAGGCAGCGTGCTGACTGGGCCGTTGATTACATTTCCTCCGCCCAGCAGTTTTTCCCACTTAGGCGCGTAAACGCCGTAAGCGACATCAGTAAGCTCAGTAATAGGAGGGGTCGTACCGCCTGATTCCCTGTCCCAGCGGTAAACCTGCGATGCGTGAAGACCGTCAGGTTTGGAAGAATTGCGCCAGACATTCAGGCGGTCAAGGTCGGCCATGTCGGAAATAAGGCCCATGCCCTTTGTCATCATTTTGTCGAAGGATTCGTCAGTGTTTGACAGGAAAATCGCAGCTGCCTGATTGAGCGTGTCGGACATCTCCTTCCGGCGCTTAAGAGATTCAATTTGTTCTTTAAGGTCAGAATCTATATCCATAATTTACCAGACGCCGGTAAATATTAATTTAACCGAACCTGAATACTTAATTATAGTACAATAACAGCCTATTTGTAAATAAAAGCCTCTTGCGCTGTACAGACCTTACAAGCGTAACATTCAAGAATAACCCAGTTCGCGGAGAAGATGCACAGCGTTTTTGTACGAGTACGCGTATTTAGTTCCTTCTACCCTTACGCCGCCAAGCCTTGACGCGATCCCCTGCGGAATACGCCATTCTGAACCATTCGGGCATTTTTCCAGTTCAGAAAAACAGCCTAAAAGATTATCTGTTACACTTACGTGTCCATATATATTGCTGATTCAGTGCAATGTATCGACAATGAGCGTAAAATATTGTATTTTACTTCAAGAGGCAAATATGACCGAATCAACTAACCTGAATATTCGTATTGATAAAGAACTCAAGGAGCAGGCTGAATGCTTTTTTAGTGAATTGGGTTTGAATATGTCATCGGCATTTAATATTTTTGTACGTCAATCTTTAAGGCAGGGAAAAATAC
>Ga0209755_10000490_pt1 | contig 72448 bp, 63 predicted proteins | sample TergutCo191P1_FD_187301 | JGI IMG/M metagenome (GOLD analysis project Ga0209755, IMG submission 187301) | Cornitermes sp. P1 segment gut microbial communities from Petit-Saut dam, French Guiana - Co191P1 (SPAdes) (version 2) | ecosystem: Host-associated > Arthropoda: Insects > Digestive system...
GCACCGGCGACGCGTCCGGCTCTACCGCGGCTATCTTCACGTTATTATTGCGCTCCCTGAGTACTTCGCCGACGCCGGTAATAGTCCCGCCGGTGCCGACCCCCGCTACAAAAATGTCAACTTTTCCGCCCGTATCCTGCCAAATTTCCTCCGCCGTAGTTTCGCGGTGAACTTGCGGGTTGGCAGGATTTTCAAATTGCAGCGGCATATAACTTCCTGCGATTTCAGCGTTTAGCTCCCGCGCTTTCTTAATAGCCCCGGTCATACCCTCGTCGCCGGGCGTCAAAACCAAGTCCACGCCGAGCATTTGCGCCAGCTTGCGCCGCTCTATAGACATAATTTCAGGCATTGTGAGTATCAGCCTGTAACCTCGCGCCGCGCAAACAAAAGCAAGCCCAATACCCGTATTGCCGCTTGTTGGCTCTATAACCACGCTGCCCGGCTGCAGCTTGCCGTCCCGCCTCGCCGCCTCAAGCATCGCCGCGCCTATACGGCATTTTACGCTGCCGGCGGGGTTAAAGGACTCAAGTTTCCCAAGCAGCGTCACGTTAAGCCCCGCGCTTATCCTCGACAGCCTGACAAGAGGCGTGGCCCCCACCGTGTCTGTGATGCTCTCATATACCCTTGAACGAAACGCCATCATAATAAATACGTGCTTTCATAGTTAATACGTTGTTAAATAAAGAGATACCGCTCCCCACCCCAATGCCGTCAGCCCTCACCTGCCGCGTCTCCGCCGGCGCGGCGCACCCTATCCAGCCATCTTCCCTCCGGGCTAAATCCGCATACTGTTCACGGTATTAAATAGCTCCTGTTATATAATATGGAATAGATAACTCACAATAAACATATCTGTGTACTATGTTTTTGGCGTAAAAACCGCCATTTTTGCCATTTTCCCTCTAATCCTCTCCTTTTTTGGAAAAAACATATTAAACATGTAGACTTACTATGTATTAAAATAATATATGGTTTGAGGCGTGTCAAGACCTGCGGCAAAAAAAAATTCTTTGCCCCCTATTACATTGGAAGATAAGTGAATATAGATGATTGATTTCGGAAATATTGCGCAAATTCGAACGTGTCGGGGGAGCGTGGCCTGTCGTCCTCAATATATTGACCTAATTTGAAGAACAGGCGATATCCATACTCCCCTGTCAGAGAATCATAATCGCCTGCCACCTTTATCTGTTTGCTGCGGTGTTGGCGCCTGTTCTAACTTTTTTGCGGCGGTTTCTTTTTTGCGGCGCCCGGCTTGCCGCTTTTCAGCCCCTTGGCGCCTATATCCCTGCGGAACGTTATGCCGTCGTACTTTATTTCCGCCACGCCCTCATAGGCCAGCAGTATCGCGTCGGCCAGCGTATTGGCGCGCGCGGTAACCGACAGGACGCGCCCGCCGTTTGTCAAATATTTTTCTTTCTTCTTGTCGGCCGAGACGCCGGCGAAGTAGACGTCAATGTGCTCTTTCTCGGTGGCGGCGTCTATACCCTTTATCTCTTTGCCCTTGCTGAACTTGCCGGGGTACCCCTTGCTGGCGAGGACTACCGACACGCAGCTGCCGGGGTCAATTCCCCACTTTACAGACGCGAGATTCCCTTTCGCGCTCGCGCACTCCCTGAACGCCTCGTACCAGTCGCAGCGTATAAGCGGCAGCACGGCCTGCGTTTCGGGGTCGCCGAAGCGGCAGTTGTACTCCACTACCTTTGGGCCCTCGTCCGTCATCATCAGCCCCACGTAAAGCAGGCCGCGGTAGCGCGACTTCTCCTTATCCATGGCCGCCAGCGTGGGTACTATGATCTCTTTCTCTATGCGCGACATCATAGCCGCGTCTATCAACCCGGATGCCGGCGCGTATGCGCCCATGCCGCCGGTGTTAAGGCCGGTGTCGCCGTCGCCTATGCGTTTGTGGTCTTGAGCCGTTGGCAGAATTTTGTACGCTTTGCCGTCGGTCAACACAAAAACCGACACCTCTTCCCCGCTCATCATCTCCTCAATAACCACGGTCTCCCCCGCCGCGCCAAAACTCTTCTTGTCGAAGATGTCTACAAGCGCGGCCTTTGCGGCGTTTTGCGTTTCGCAGATTATGGCGCCCTTGCCCGCCGCGAGCCCGCTGACCTTTATTACTATGGGCGTGCCCTTCTTCTCTGCGTACGCCAGCGCCTTGGCCTTGTCTGTAAACACTTCGAAGGCGGCGGTGGGTATGCCGTACTTCTTCATCAGGTTTTTGGAGAACTCCTTGCTGCCCTCAATCCGCGCTGCGGCGGCGCTTGGGCCGAATGCGAGGAGCCCCTGTTTCTTGAACGTGTCTACTATCCCATCCACAAGCGGGGCTTCCGGCCCTACAACGGTCAAATCAATCTCGTTCAGTTTCGCCCAGTCGGCCAGGTCTTCCCAGTTCGATATTTCCTGATCAACCAACATGCACCCGTCGCGCTCCATCCCCGGATTGCCGGGGTAGGCATACATACAGAGCGGGCGGTCGGACCTCAGCATCGCCTCAAGAAGGGCGTGTTCCCTGCCGCCTCCGCCTACAATCAACACAGAATCCATAAAATCCACTTCAGCAAACCTCCGTTTTATCTTTACAGTTTGGGGTGCGGAGTTTGGAGTTTTTTGACTTTGGTGTTACCTTCACGCTCCGAACTCCGCACTAATCTCACTCTTCGTCCTCGTCCTCTTCGTCGGCGTTAGGCTGCAGGCGCGCTGTTTCCTCTACGTACTCGGCCCTTATGTCGGCCTTGCCGCGCAGATAATCAACGACCTTTGCCGTCTGCTCCTCGTTCATAAGTATGCGGCTCTGGCGCGTGAGCCTCCCGCTGAAGCCCCACTCCTTGAGCGCCTGCGGCGTTACCTCAAACGCGTCGGCCACCGCCACGAAGCGGCTCTCCTCGGCGCGCAGCGCGTAGCAGACCTTTTCGTCCAAACACGAATACTCGGCGTATGTGCGGATGTGGTGGCGCTTAACGTCGGCGGTCTTGGTTATACGGTAGAACCCCGTTACAAAATAGCGGCCCTGGTAATCCTCAAGCGTACCGGCGTACTTGGTTATGAACATCAGGTACCTGATCTTCGACTTTACAAATGTCGAGCGAATCTTGGTGCGGGCGCAGCTGTAGCAGCCGAACGTCCCGGTTTCGTAGTTGGGCTCCGACTCAACCTCGCTCTGGCGCCCCGCCTCGGGCACCTCGCGGATGGGCAGCTCCGATATCGGGTCGCTGCCATAAAGAATAGCCATACCGGTATTGCTCGCTCGGTAATCCTGCCACGCAAAACCACCGGCGGACACCATTGTACTTTCTACAGCCATTTTTTTACTCCTATAGTTTATAACTACGCGCCGTTCATACCATTATGATACGGCGCGTAATAAAAAATTAATAAAAACAAAGCCCGCAGTTCGAATACGGGCTCGTTTTCGTTCCGATTTTTTATTTGTTTTTTGGTGTTAGCAATATCAAGGCAATGCCGTCTATTTATTACAATATAATTAAGGGATGTTCCGAAAAGCAAAAAATAAATAATTTTTATAAATCCCGCGATAGGGCGCTATATCTGCGCCATCTGAGGGCATCACGGCTGTCGCGCGGCCGTGGGGCGGCGCGGGTGCCGGGCTTTCAATAAAAACGGTAAGTAAGCGTCAGCATCACAGACGGCCCCCCGTAAAATCCGGACGCCAGATCGGCGCCTATGTCTATTTTGTGCCCATAATCGCTCAAATGCGCGTCCACAACCGCGTCAAATATGGAGTACAGGTAGGTGGCCAAAGATATCCACATATAGGTGTTGCGGCGGGAAAACGACCTGTCGTAGCGCGATTTCCAGTGATTAAGGTACTCGGCGCGGTAGGCGTACCGGCCCGACTCCGGGTCCCTCATCTCGTTGTACCTCTCGGAGGCGTAGCCCATCAGCCGCTGGTGGCCGTACGCCGTCATCATCAGGGATACCTGGGTCATCGCGATCATCCCGGCCTTGCCGGGGCGGCCGTTGTATAGCTGCCCAAGGCCCAAAAACGGCACTGCGGCAAGCAAACCGGCCTTTGCGGGGTCCCGGTACTGCCCGTGCGGCGTCAGGCCGCCGGCCTCCAAAGCGTCCAAAAAGCTGTAAATATGTATCCCCACCGCCCATGAAAGGGCGCAATACGCGGTATATTTGGCCCGCCGGGCATCAAATTCGGTATTTTCGGCGGTAACGCCGTAAAGCCCGGAGAGGTAGAGCATCGCGCTGTCCCCCCGTTCCTCCCCGCGCGCCCATATAACCGCCGCGCTGTCCCGCAGGCGCCCGGCCTCGCCCCGGCGCCAGTTCGCCTCGTCCCACCAGTACACGGTAAACCCCACCGCAGCCGCCTCCGCCGCCAAAAATCCCGCCCCCATCCAGTAACGGCCCTGATACAACAACTGCCCCGCGCCGGGGATAACCGCCGAAATGGAGGCGCCGGTGTAATCTATATTATATACAGGGCGCGCGTGGGATTCCGCCGCTTCGGGGAGCGCCGGCGGCGGTTCTTCGGTAACTGGGGGCGGCTGTAGGGGTACTGCCGCCGGTCCGCCGGCGGGGGGCGCGTAGCCTGCGGAATCGGGCGCACCGACGGATGGCGTGCCGCTATCCGCCCATGGCAACGCGAATACAGCCAGCGCTATTATAATGATATACGCTCTTATCCAGCAACAGACGCCGTTTGCCATCAAACCGTTCTTTCGGGAATAAACCTGCCGTAGTAAGATAAATTTGAGGCCGGCGGCTACAAAACCGCGTCCGCCCAAGACAGCGCCCCCGCAGGCAAAAGTGCCCGCATCCCGCGAAAACTGCCGCTCGCCACGAGCGCCAGTTCATCGTCGGTAAGCTCGCCCGTACCGCTGCGGTCCAAAAGCGACTCGACCTCCTCGCGCGTCATATTGTACCCGTCCGCCTTCGCCAATTCAATCATATCCTCAATCTCGCTCAGCGCCTCGTACTTCGCCGCAAAGTACTCGTCATCGCCGAACCTCTTCAAAATCTCGTAAAGGCCCATATCCCCAAACCTCCTCCAAATATTAATTTCCCAACCACAACCACACCGTACCGCAAAAAAAATAATATATGGCATAAGCAAAAATCAATATGGTCATCCGTCACCCTGCGCCAGCCTCTTCCTGACCGTAAAAATATTTTTATCCCCCTCGCGCCGGTAATGCGCGGCGTCCACCATGTTCTTAACCATGTATATCCCCAAGCCACCAACCTCGCGCTCCTCAGCGCCGGCGCGGATGTCCGGGTCCTTCTTTTCGAGCGGGTTGTAGGGCTTGCCGCTGTCCTCGAACGCGATGATGGCCTCCTCCCCCGCCACCGAGACGCGCAGCGCCGCCATGCCCTTCTCAGGGGCGTAGGCGTAGTTGGCTATGTTTACGAATATTTCCTCCACGACAATAGAAACGCGCTTCAGCTGCTTCGCCGGGAAGCCGGCGGCGTTCAGCCTCTCCTCTACGAATACAAGCGCCCTGCTCAGATTTTCCGGTACGGCCTCAATCAACAGTTCGTCCATATCACCTCCCCGGTAGCGCAGCGCGAGCATTGTGATGTCGTCAGCCTGCTCCGCGCCGTCCGTGAATTTTTCTATCTCGCCCTTTACCGACTCCGCAAACTCTCTCAAATCCAAAGCGGAATATTTGTTGACGGCCTCTATCATGCGCTTCTCGCCGAACATCGCCTTGCCGTTGTTCATTGCCTCGGTAACGCCGTCTGTGTACAGGAACAGTTCGCCGCCCTTTTGCAGGGTGATCTCGCCCTCAGCGTACTTGATACCCTCCATGCCGGCCAGCACGAACCCCGGCTTAACTTTCAAAAGTTCGTACCGCCCGCCAGAACGCAGCGCCGGCGGGTTGTGGCCCGCGTTGACATATGTGAATTTTCCGCTCGGTATATCGAGAAAGCCCATGAACGCGGTTACGAACATCCCCGCCTCGTTGTTTTCGCTGAGCATATTGTTTACGCTTTCAAAAATTTCGCCGGGCCTCTTCCCCGACTGCGCGTTGTTCTTAATAAGCGTTTTGGCGATAACCATGAAAAGCGCCGCAGGGACGCCCTTGCCGGACACGTCGGCCACGATCATCGCGAGCGTGTTGTTGTCAATAAAGAAGAAATCGTAAAAATCCCCGCCGACCTCCCTGGCCGGGCGCATAAGCGCGTAGATATCAAACTCCGTCCTGTGCGGGTAGGGCGGGAAGATGCAGGGCAGCATACTCGCCTGAATCTTCGTGGCCACGTTCAGTTCCGCGCCTATACGCTCTTTCTCGGAGGTAACGCGCTGCAGGTCGTCTATGTGCTCCTTGAGCGACGCCGCCATCCTGTTGACGCTGCCGCCTAACCGCTCGATCTCGTCGCCGGTCCTTATGTCTATCCGCGTGTCAAGCTCACCGCCGGCAATGCGCTCCAAAACGCTTTCCAGCGTAACTATCGGGTTGGTGATCTTGCCCGACAGCTTGCCGGACAGGTAGGCAATGCCCGACACCGCCAGCGCGAACATCAGCACAAAGAACGCGAGCATAAACCGGATAGTGGTGTTGACGCGCCCCACCGCCTCCATCGTCATGCGCTCTATCGCCGCGCTGTTCTCAACAACGAGAGCCATTATCTCCTCGACCGGCAGCACGGTAACCACGCTCCAGCCGGTCTCCTCTATGGGCGAATAGGCCATGAACCTCTCGCCCGACGCGGTAGCCACCCGCTCGAAACCGCCGCTGCCGTGCCTCACCTTATTCATTACGTCATCATACCAGGGATTATTCTCCAAAAAAGCGTTTTGGGCCTCGTCAAACCACTCCTGCGCCTCAAGCCACCTCGACGATATCAGCTTACCCGCGGAATCTACAACGAACGCATAGCCGCCCTCGCCCACGTCGGCGTTCACAATCTCGCTGTTAAGGCCGGCTATTGCCACGTCAATCCCCGCGACGCCGCGAATCTTGCCGTCGGGCCCGTAAAACGGGCAGGCAACGGATACGATAGACTTGCCGCTCGACGCATCAATGTAAGGCGCGGTCCAATACGCGCCGCCGCGCTCTTTCGCACCAATATACCACGGGCGCGCGCGCGGGTCAAAGGTCGCGTTGTCATCGTTTGAAAAAGCGTCGTACTTTACGGAAAAACCCGACTCCGTACCCAAATAGAGGCTTATGACTATCTCGCCCATATCGCTGCTGTTGCTTATGAACGCGGAGGTTATGTTCCCAAGCAGCTCCGCCTCACGCCTTATGCGCGGATGATCGGCCGGGCCGCCGACGCTCTTGAGCTGCATAGTGAGCGCCCCGCTGTTCACGGTCATGGAATAGGGTACGGGAACCGGAAACAGCTTGCCGGAGTTTTTGTATATCTCGGTGGTGAGGTCGGCGAAGTAAACCGCGTCCTTCGCGATAACGCTGAGCCGCTCGTTTATGAACTTCGCCCGCCCAAGCGCCTTGGTCATGAGCTTGTCTACCGCCTCGCGCTCCAAAAACGCGCTGCTGTTCTCGGAGGCAAACTCGCCGAGCCGGGCGCTCGACTGCTCCATCTGCGCGCGTATGCTGAACAGCCCCCAAAACGTAGCCGCGCAATACGCCGTAAGCGACACAACAGACATGCCCAATACCACAAGCAGTATCTTGTGCCTGATGCCAGCCCTGCCGCCGCGCCGCCTCTCCATCGTCAGACTATCTTCAAAATATCCGTAAAACCGGTCATCTCAAAGACCTCCCTGATCTCCTCGCGCACATTTATAAGAGACATGGCGGAGTCTTTCATCTTGGCGGTCTTCTCGCCCAAAAGCAGCACACGCAGCCCGGCGGAAGAGATGTACTCAAGGCCGGCGAAGTCCAGAACCACATACTTATCACCGTCAAAAACCGACAACAGCGCGGCCTGAAACTCCGGCGCGGTGTTGGTGTCAAGCCGCCCGGTAAGGGTGAACACAACCTTGCCGTCCTGCTGTGATTTCACTATTTCCATAAACAACGCCTCCAATACTATATAGGGTTGACACTTTGTACCCAAAAAGCATACCACGGCAGCCGCAAAGGCCCAGCCGCCGACTGTTTCAATATAATATATGCCGCCAGCGGGCGCAAAAATTAGATTTTATCCGTCAATTCAGTGGGAAATCCGGTTTTGGCGCCCCGGCGGGGACGCCTGTGGAGGCGGAGGGGCAGACGGCGGCTACAGGCGCAGGATGTCGTCGACTGTGAGGCCGGTCATTTCCTCAATCTCCTCAACGGGCTTGCCCTTGGCTTTCATTTTTCTCGCGACTTCCAACTTTTCTTCTGTTCGGCCCCTACACTCGGCGTTCGCCAGCGCCGACGCCTCATTGCGCCGCGTACGGTCGCGCTGACGCTCAATCTCCCTGAATTCGTCCGATGCAGACACACTCCGATACGCTTCTACTGCCTGTATCATAATATCGCCTCCTATAACCATAAGGTTCTTCAAATCTTCTTCGGTTTTTGCGTTAAAAAACGCCAGCCACAATTTCAATTCATCCCCGGCATCGGCGACTGCCGGCAACTTGGGCAATTCAAAATTTAACTCCAAAATACCCCCGGAAGGACAACTTAGGCGGGGGCGGGCATTCCGTTGCCGGGTTGAAATTTTCTATGGCGGGTATTATATTGTGGTATACGCGAATTAAGGCTTGGGAGATACGGATGGCATCAGACGATTATCAAAAAATATACGAAAGCATACGCGCGGCGTCTGCCGGGATTTGGGAAGTGGCCGAGCCCCAAGAGATGATTTTGACCGAGGCTGACACCAACGTCTACGACAACATACGCGCGGTTCTCGCTTCCACGCGGGAAAAGGCATTTCAGGCAATCAATTCGGCAATGATTGGCTCATACTGGGAGATCGGGCGGCAGATATCCGAGGCCGTGGGGGACCGTGCCGAGTACGGTAAACAGCTTCTGCGGTTTTTGTCGGAACGGCTGACCGAAGAGTTTGGAAAAGGCTTTGATATGCGTAATTTACGCTATATGAGGCAGTTTTACAGGACATTTCCAATTCGGAACACACTGTGTTCCGAATTAAGTTGGTCGCACTACAGGCTCTTGATGAAGATTGAAGAGCCCAAAAGGCGGGATTTTTACCTGAAAGAGTGTGTGGAGTGCGCGTGGACGGTACGGCAGTTGGAGCGGCAAATCTACTCAAACTCATTGTCGGAGAACTCGCGCAGCAACGGCTGTTTGGAATTCTCTTCTTCAGTCATCTCATCTCCCCTATCTTAAGCCCGCATTTTTTCATACGCTGCTTTTCGGCGTACATCCGCTCGTCGGCCAGCGCCAGAACATCGTCAATTTTATACCCCTTGTCCCCATACGCGCACCCAAACGCGATATTGCAGCGGATCCCGGCGGCGGCGCTGTTCAGTTCCTCCAGCTTCTTCTGCCATTTTGCGATTATGGCGTCTATATCGCTCTCGGTACACCCCATCGCTATCCCCACAAACTCGTCGCCGCCCGTCCTGAATATCTGCACCCTGCGGTCGGCAACAAAGTGGAAGCTCTCAGCGGCCATCTGCAGCAGATGGTCTCCGGCCTGATGCCCCTTGTTATCGTTGTAATACTTCAAATCGTTTACATCAAAGGCAATAACGCCAACAGTCGCCGCGTGTTTCTCTACGGTCGCCTTAAACGCTATATACTTGTTGCTGCCGGGGAGTCCGGTAAGCGCGTCGAGCTCAAGCTTTTGGAGCAGGTCCTGATAATACTTCACAAAACCGTTCACCTCTTTTACAAGCAGCCTCGTATCCCTCAGTTCCAAATCCAATTCGTCGCGCTCCGCGCGCGCTTTATCCAATTCACGCTGCAATTCTTCGAGTTCAGCCATTTACCCCCCATTTTTGTTGATGACAGCATATCAAATCATATATCCATAATATAATACGCGCCGTAGCGCAAAATCAATCCCGCCCGCCTGCGGAACTCTTTTCGGCATTGTTAAACTCGGCGTTGAGATAGTACACGCGGGCGGCGTACCAGTTTTTGAGCCTGACGACGGCGGCGCCGAAATCATTGGGCTGCGCGGGCCTCGTGTCGGTGAATGGGGCGAACGTCTTGTACCACCAGTGCGCGAAGTTCCGCTCCGCCGACTTATCAAGCCTCTCCGCCATCACGTCTATAAACGCGGGTATGGAGGCGATTGTGTCGTACTTCTCGTTCCAGCGCTCCCTGTATTTGGCGAGAAAAACCGGGTCTTCGTAGAGCCTCTTAAAGAAATCGTGCACCGGCGGGCGCCTGTCCGGGTGGTTGAAGTGGTCGTTGAACCCCGACGCCATCCAGTTCCGGTAGCTCCAGCCGTAGCCGCTGTCAAAGTCCCAAAGCGGCCCCATGCTTATCGCCCCGCCTTTATCCTTATATATAAATACAGAGCGCGGGTGCGAGAGGTCCGTGTTGGCGGTTAGCTCGTTTATCAGCAGGTAATCTATAAACGTGGCTATGTTTATCATCTCCCGGTAGCCGCTTTCGGGGAATTTGGGGCTGGCGAGCGCGTCGGCAAGGGCGTTCATGTCGCGCTTTACGGCGGCAAGGGCGGAATCCGCCTCCCCCGGCGCCGTTTTGCCCCCCTTAGGCGACTTTATCATTACGGGCAGATTGTAGCTCTTTGTCCTGAACCTTGGTTTCTTGTCGTAGTACTCGTCGAGCTCAACGAACCAGCCGCCGTTTTTCTCTATGTCCACCCGCCCAGGGCCAACCCGGTTAGACTCGGTGAGCAGGTAATTGCCCCTGTACTCCCCGTTAAGGTAGAGGTCGACGAAGTTGAAGGAATGGTTGAAGGGGAAAGCGAAGCGGTTGCCCAGTTCGAACGCCACTGCGTTGTAGAGCAGGGTCTCGTCGCGGTGCTGTGCGAGCAGCACCCAGTCTTTTGACGCCGCAAGCCCGAAAAGCGGTGTTTCGTTCCTGAATTTAACGCGGTAAGACTTTTTCTTGGCCCTGAAATCGCGCCAGCTGTTGTTCCCCCGCCCCCTTACGCGGTCGGGCATTTCCGGGTTGGCGGCGATATTGTTGCGCGGGTTGGCCGAATCGGTGAGCGAAAACGACATGAAAACGTACTCTTCCCTGCTGACAACAGCCGCGCCGCCCATAGTATTGATTGTAACCACCGGGATACCGCCGGCAATGGCCTTCCCTGCTAAAAACAGCGAAAATGCGGCCGCTAACGCGAAAATCGGCCTGATCATCCACCGCTCCCCCTGATGATCGCGGCATTGCCGCGGTTAATATTTAATATTTAATGCTTTGGGGGCAGCAGGCAATACCCCTCGCCATAAGCGCTCGCGATCCGCCCTACCGAATCCTCGGCGAATTCGATCTTGCGCCGCAGGCGCGAAACCAGCGTAGATACCACATTGGCCTCCGCGTTGCCTTGCCAGATTTTCTCAAGCAGCTCTTCTGTGGAAAATGGTTTTTCGGGGTGGGCGCGCAGAAGTTCAAAAAGCACAAATTCGCGTTCGGAGAGAACGGCGCCCTTCCCCAAGGCGTATATGATTCGTTTTTCAGTGTCTACGTGATAATTCGCGTGTGTCGACTCGGACCCCACTATACCGCTGCGCCGCATCAGGGCCTGCACGCGCGCGCCGAACTCTTTCAAACTGTAGGGCTTGCACATATAATCGTCGCCGCCGGCCATAAGCCCCCTGACCTTGTCGTCGGTCTCCTCCATACAGGAGAGGAAGAGTATGGGCGCGTCGGTTATGGTGCGCGCGGCCTTGCAGATAGAAAAACCGTCTATATCGGGCAGGAGTACGTCCAGCACCACGCAGTCATAACGTTTAGAGCGTAGGCGGTCCAACGCCTTGAGGCCGGTATCCGCACACTCCACCTCCATCCCCATTTCAACGAGATACTCGCTGTTGGCGGTAAGGATACCCTCCTGATCGTCAATAAGCAAAATCAACGGCATTCCCGGCTCCCTGAAAGTATCAAACAGCACAATACATCAGTCAACTGTAACAATACATCAACTATCTGTCACATTCCAAAATAATATCTGTTTGGTATGCGTGTCAATACTTTTTTTTATTTTTTTTTAGAAAATGCGGAACCGATTCCGGCCGTATGCAAAATTAAACTAAAAATGCCGGCAACCCTATAGGGAAATAGTGCTATTTGGGCCAAAAAACGCTATTTATGTGAGTCGTGGCAGTGTCCAGACCCTCCCCATGAACATATCCCGCCTCTCCGCCACGGATACATCCCCGGCGTCCTTTCCCTCATACTTCTGTCCCGACACCGCCGGATTCTCCTGCCGCGCCGTGTCCTTATCGGACAAATCGTAGAAATTTTTCACATTTTCCATCGGTCCCGCTCCTTTCGCAAAAAAGTTTATGCCACAAAATCCCTGCCGCACACCAACACCACACTGAACCCGTGTAGCAGCTATTATTTCAGAATACTATGACATTTATTATAATTGCTACAATATGTTATAGCAATCGGTTAATCACCACAAAAAGCTGTAAGAATTACTCAAAATACAAGAAGCGAGCAGCCGCAATTCAGTGTGGAGCCTGCCCGCTTCTCAAAAGCGCGATAATACGCGAAAATGTCAAAAACAGCGTTATTAATATAGTTTATGGCCTTTTTATACCCAAACCTTTTTTGCTTTTTCTCAAAACGGCCAAAATCTGACATACATATCATAACTCTATATAATATAATCAATTTTGAACAAAAAATCAACAAAAAAAATGCAAAAAAAAACATTTTTTTCATACGAAATCTCGCGAAATGTATTATATTTATATATCAGCACTAAAAATGGGTGTAAAAACCTTATTTATGGGTACAGCTATGGATATATACGAGAAAGTAGAACAATTAAGAACGGCACTCGGCGCAGTACGGCCCTTCAAGGAACCAAAACTCAAACGGTTGCGGAACCACTACAGGGTTGGCCTCATCTGGTCGTCCAACGCATTTGAGGGGAACTCGCTTACCGAGGCGGAAACTAAGGTGGTGCTCAAGAAGGGGCTGACCACCGTGATAAAGTCGTTGCGGGAGATACACGAGGTTGTCGGGCACGGCAAGGCCTACGACTACGTATTCTCCATTTTTAAGAACAAAGAGATAACCGTAGAGAACATTAAGGCGATACACAAGCTGTTTTATCAGGTGATCGACAAGGATGAGGCGGGCGTTTGGCGCAAGGATAATGTCATCGTCAGCGGGACAGGCTTCGTCTTTCCGCCCGCCGGCGAGATCGACAGCCTCATGGAGGGCCTCATTACCTGGATAAACACCACCCGCGGCACCCTCCACCCACTGAAGTTCGCCGCGCTGCTCCACCTCAAATTCGTGACAATCCACCCGTTCATAGGCGGAAACGGCCAGGTCGCGCAACTCCTGACCTGCCTCGCGCTGATACAGGACGGCTACGTACCTGCCCTGATCCCGCCTACCATACGGCCCGCCTACCTGAAGCTGCTGCGCTCATACCAGCAAAAAGGGGCCGACACCCCCTTCTGCGAATTCGTAGCCGAGCGTGTCTACGAGTCGCACAAAGATATCGCCCAGCTGTTCAACATCGATACCCCGTAAAAAGCGCTGCTGTACGCGGTATCCATATATTATATAGAATCACGTACCGAATCGTTATTCCCCCAACGCCCGATTTTTCGGCGAAACCGGCGCCGGCGCATATTATATTCAATATGATCGTCCGGGCCGGAAACCGGGCGGCGCCACCATTTCCCCAGGGCACGCCCATAGTGGATATATACGAAAAAACGGATAAATACAAGGCGGCGCTTGACGCGGTGCGGCCCTTTGAGGAGCCAGCGCTCAGGCAGCTGCGGGACTATTACCGGGTCGGGCTCACGTGGTCATCCAACGCGCTTGAGGGGAACACGCTTACCGAGATGGAGACCAAGGTGGTACTCGAAGACGGGTTGACCATTGGGGGGAAGCCGCTGCGGGATATACACGAGGCAATCGGGCACGGCAAGGCGTACGACTACGTATTCTCGGTTTTTAAGAGCGGTACGATAACGATTGACAACATTAAGGCGGTACACAGGCATTTCTACCTCGCGATAGACGAGGAAAACGCCGGGCGCTGGCGCAGGGAGAGCGTCATCGTCAGCGGAACGGACTTTGCCTTTCCCACGCAGGATGAGCTTGACGGGCTGATGGACGGGCTTATAGCATGGATAAACACCGCCCGCAGCACCCTCCACCCGCTGAAGTTCGCCGCCCTGCTCCACCTCAAATTTGTAACGATCCACCCGTTTATAGACGGAAACGGGCGCGTTGCCCGCCTCCTGATGTGCCTCGCGCTGATACAGGACTGCTACGTACCGGCTGTCATACCGCCCATACTGCGGCACGACTACCTGAATCTGATCCGCTCATACCAGCATAAAGGGATTGACACCCCCTTCTGCGAGTTCATAGCCGAGCGGGTGTACGAGTCGCACAAGGAAATCGCTCGGCTGCTGCACGTCAACGCCGGGCTATGAATCCCGCAAACAGGCGAATTATCCCCATTTGATGCCGCAAGGGCGGGTTTTAAATCGGCCCGCCACACAAATAAATACAAGGCTGGCACACAGGCCCGCCCCCGCATTACGCCTTACCGTACGCCGACCTTAAAAGCAACGCGCTCCCTGCCGCCGTCACGGGTGGTGATTACGCCTCGGATCAGATACGTGCCCTCGGCAACAGGGCGGCCCTTGCGGTCCGTAAGGCCCCAGCTGCCCACAACGCGGCGGTCAATACCCTTGCCGTCGTCGGAAACAGTAACCTTCGCGACCAGATTGCCCTGCGCGTCAAACACCGACAAGACGCTCTTATTGACCGCCCTGCCCTGCCAGAAGAATGTTACGCTGCCAACGCTCTTTGACACAGGATTCGGGCCTGCGGTAAACACAGCGCTCAACGTCTTTACAGGAGCGATAAGCCCGGTTTCATCCGCATCGTCTATGATGACACGGTCAGACCCCGTAATAGACACCGTCGTAGAAATCTCATAGCTGCCCAAAGACAATTCGGAAACCGCCTTATAGTTAGTCCCCGCGACGACATCCACCGATACCGCGTAAACACCTGTCGCAGAAGGGGCCTCGGCCGACCCGTTGTACCTGATAACAGCCACCTCACCCATCCCCGCAGGCTTGCTCAACGAAAGCGGACGGGGCTCGCCGGTGTAAAGCGCCTGACGCGTGTAAGAGAAATCAGACGCCGACGGCTCTTTCTTCTCTATAACGTAACTGCCAAGCACAGCTGCGCCGGGAGCGAATGTCGAACCGCCGGAAACAGACGCGCTGACTGTATAAACACCGGCGTTTACAGGCGGATTCACACTGCCATTGTACATCACCGTGATCGTGCCCGTACCCACAAACACAGATGTGACGGAAACAGGCTGCTGATAGCCGCTGTAAGTTTTCGGCGAAAGGTCAAAAGTTAAGTGCTCAGGCCCGATAGCAGCCAAAATATCAATGATAGTGACGCCGCCACTACCGCCAACGACTACATAACCACCACCACTACCGCCACTACTACCGCCGCCAACATAGCCGGGACAGCCGGGGATAGAGGAATTGCAAGGGGGCGGAGGGGGCGCGGGCAGCACCGCCATCACAATCGGGATCGCAGGGTTGACCTGCACTATGAAAGCCACGAGCAGCGGAGGTTTGTTGTGAGCCGGAGGTACCACCGTAAACTTTCCGTTATTGCCCATTACAACAGAACCATAGCCGGCGCCGGGAAGATAATCGGGGTTGAGCGCCGCAACATCAACGCTCCAATGAAAGTCGGCATTGTCGGGAAGACCGGCGACATCATCCGACACCACGGGCAATTCGAACGTGAATTGGGCGCCGCTGGCAGAAGAGAGTATCCCGGATATCGGAGACGACGGGGGAACCAACGGCGTAAACGCACTGTTTGATAAAAATTCCGTAATAAGGTCCTTACGGTCACCGCTGCTAAGAATATTTGCGATAGCGCTGTTGCCGAGAATAGACGCCTCCTCTAAAACCAGCGAGCCGCTGCCTACATTATTAAAAAATTCACCAAGAAGAGACTCTTCATGTTCATCAACGGCATCGTGAATCATCTTGCCGATGTCGTACAGCGGTATCACCACCAAATTCGCCGTTACCGAGCCGCTGAACTCAGGGTGATTAACAATCTTAGCCGTCACCGTATATACGCCGGGTGCGGTGGGCCAGGTATCCGTGACGTTGCCATCCTCATCCTCATACGTATACAGGATATTATCTTGCGTAAGGGACGGATTCCCGCTGATCAGCACCTCTCCGACGCTCCGAGGCGAATCGCTTGAAGCCACCGTTAAGTCTTCAAGCGTCATGGAACCGGAAATATTTGTCTTGGCGCTTGCCGCGAACGGGATGACGATGTCGAAATCACCGTAGTTCCCGCTAACAACCGTTACCGTAACAGCAGCCTGATCACCGTCATTATCGTCGGCAGTAAGGCCGTTGCCAACAACTACAGCCAGCTCGCTGCCGGAGACTGCCGCGCCGGCAAGTATAGAGTTTTGATTCACAGTAATTACTGCCGAATAGCTCACATCGCCGTAAACAAGCGAGCCGTCAAGCGCCGGGAGCAGATCGTCCAGATTGATGTTAAAACCCTCTGTATAGTCTATGATAATGTTATGCGCGGAAACAACAGGCGGTTCCACCGCAGCCTTGCCAACCACGACCTTGCCTTTGGGTTCGGCATAGCTGATGTCGTAATTGCCGGATGAAAGCCCGCTCAACGTAATATCGTAGCTGCCGGCGTTATCGCCGGCAGCGTAACCGCACTCATAGTGAGGGTCGCCCAAAACATCCAGCTCTTCACCGGGGGCGAGAGGAGCGCCCTCCGCTATGTAGTAAGTATAAGATGTATAGGGCGGAGCAGCATCGCCGTAGGTGATGTTTATGTCATTGGCTCTTACGGTAATCGGCTTTTGCGTTATCTCAAAATTCGCCGGTGTAAATCCCGTAATAGTATAATTGCCGCCCGCGCTGAGCGTACCCTGACTTATCTCGTAACTCCCTAAATGCTCGCCCGGCTCCCGCGAGAGCGCCCCCGTGAATACGTCGCCGGTTACCCAATTCCCCGAAGTTACCGTAACGGTAAGAGCGGGGTCGCTTGTGCCATAGAATTTGGAATTCGCGTCCGCCGCTATGGTAATGAACCTCTTCGTTACCTCAAAGCTCACATTAAACGACGGCGCTGTTGCCTCGCCGCCAGATACCGTTACCGTGGCCGTGTGCGTTCCCACGGGTAAATTCGCGTTCGGGCGCACGGTGAAATTGGCGGAAGCGTCTTTAGATAAAGTTGCCGACGGTGCGGTAAGCGAGAAACTGGCAGCGTTCGCTCCCGATAAGGCGGCGGTCATGGTAAACGCCTCGTTTCCCGTGTTTTTCATGGTTACGGTGTGCGCCGCGGGCTGATTGCCGTATTCGCTTGTCGTAAAAGTATGTGGCTCGCTTTGATTCAGCGTTATTTCGTGACGTATCAACCACCGAGCGGTAAGCGATAAATTCTCATTGGCAGTATATTGATGATTCCGAATATAAAGAATATTGCCGCCGCCGAGCCAGTTGTTAAAATTGTAGAACTGTCTCGTCGGCGTATGGTGAGTAATATACTCGGTTATGCCTTGATATTTCGGCTGCGTTGCAGGCACGGAACCCAAAGCGCCGCCGTTAGCGTTGTATGTTATGGTGTGTGAAGGGTAAATTATATCCGTAATAGCCGCAACTATTGCCGTTTGGGATTTTTGCTTTGCGCCGTGACTCACGAAACTACCGCTAATAACACTACCGCTACCGCCGCTACCGCCTCTGTCGCTGTTACGGTTATCAGCATTACTACCATTGTTACCAGACGGAGAGCCGGTGCCGCCGCCGCCGCCGCCACCACCATGATTTGTACCGGCAGTCGGAGCACCACCACCTCCTCCTCCGCCGCCCCCGGTTCCGCCATTTCCGCCTGCGCCGATAGCCGAGCCGGAGTATCCGCCTCCTCCGCCTCCGCCGCCCCCGCCCCCGCCGCGGGTGCCGTTGCCGCCTCCGCCGCCTCCACCTGTTCCGTTAGCACCGCCGTTACCGCCTGTTGCGTTTACCGTTAATAAATCCAAGACAAACAATATTCCCGTCCCTGAAGATCCGAAACTGGGATTACCGTTGCCGCCGTTGCCGCCGTTGCAATTATTCGTACCACTACCGTTGCAACTACTGCCTCTACTACCACCAGCACCGCCATTGGCGCCATTGGCGCCTATACCCGCTCCTCCGCCCGCAGCGCCGCCGCCGCCCGCTCCCCCCGGCCCCGTATTGGTACTGCCTGCACTATGCCCGGCGCAACCGTTCCCGGCATTGCCGCCGTTACCGCCGATAGCGTTTAAAGTTCCGCCGCCGCGAAGGATAAGGGTATTACCATCATCAAGCCGTATTGCTGCATTGCCACCTGTCGCGCCCGCGCCGCCGCTGGCATCGTTACTGGTTGGCGTTCCTCCCGCCGCTCCCGCGCTTCCCGTAACATTAAGCGTAACCCCCGCCGGAATGTATATCGTAACAGTCCCCGAAATCACAAGCCCGTTCTGATTTGCCGCAGCATTGATAGTTCTGTTTTGCGAGACCTTATAGTTTCCGCCCGTTATGGTGGAGCCTGCCGCCGTCGGCAATTCCGTCCAAGACTCCCAATACGCCTGCGCCCAAACCGTGGCTGTAGAGACAAGTACGAACACCGCCGCCGCAGCTGCCCGCGCCAATCTGTTCCCCATCCACCCCAATTCCCCCCGCGTTTCCGCGACGACGTTACCGCTCCGTCCTTCTACCTCCACAGTTTTCAACTGCGCCTCCTTTTTTATAGTAACAGATATTTATTTTTTACAAACGTCATCCAGAGCAATTGTCACAATTCTCTATGACAATCTCTTAATACCGCGTTACCTTTGTGACATTTTTGTGACATTCCCAAATTGTCACAATTTTTTGTGACAAGTCCTTAAAACACAAGAAGCGGGCAGGCTCAACCGGAGTTAGAGCCTGCCCGCTTCTTAATTTGGGCGTTACTTCTATGTCAAGTGCGGGGTTTACCCCCATGTTTCCTGCCGGCCTTGTGTGCCGCTTACATATAAGATACCACAAAAATTCTTGAAAGTCAAGGGAAAAGTGATTTTTTTTGCGCCGGTGCCTCATTGCGCCGCGTACGGTCGCGCATACGCTCAAGTTCTCTTAACTCGTCCGACGCAGACACACTCCTATACGCTTCTACTGCCTGCGATACCGCTTAACCGGCCTCCGTTGCGGGCCGGTATGTGCAGGGGAATGTCAGGATTATGGATGTGCCTTTTCCCAGTGTGCTTTCGGCTCTTACCTTGCCTCCGCACCCATCCATTATGCTTTTTACTATATACAGGCCGAGGCCTCCGTCGCCGTCTTTTGCCCCTCTGCCTCGCGATACTTTGTAGAAGCGTTCGAAGATGCGGGGCAGGCACTCTTCGGCTATGCCGCAGCCGGTATCGGTTATTGTGACTGTGGCGGAGCCTGCGTCTGTTGTCGCGGTAATTGAGATGGCGCCGCCGGGGCCGGTATAGCGGGCGGCGTTGTAGATTATGTTGTCGAAGACGCTCCATATTTTCATTGGGTCTATCGAGATGCCGGCGTCGTTTCCGGCCACTATGTCTAAGGTTATGCCGTTATCGTCCAAGTACGCGTTGTATTTGCTTTCTACCTGCGCCAGCAGGCGGTGCAGCGACTCCTGTTTTGGCGCGTAGAAGTTTCTTCCTGTTTCTATGCGGCTGGCCTCAAACAGGTTTTGCGTGAGGCGCTGGAGATCCATTGTTTTTTGGTACGCTATGCGCACGCCGCGCTGGTATTCTGGCGACCCGCGCGTTTCGGTGTGTTTGGAAAGCGTTTGCAGGCTGGCGCTCAAAACGGTAAGCGGCGTTTTGAGGTCGTGCGAGATGTTGGCTACCATATCCTTGAACCATATCTGGGAGCGGATGGTTTCTTCGTTCTCAAGCAGGTCGTGCTTAACGAAGGCGAAGTAGACCCAGACCATAGAGAGCATGAGGGAGATGGGCATGAGGTTTATAAAACTGAACGCGAACGACAGGTGCGGCAATACCGCGCAGATAATAATGCTAACTATGCGCCTTTTCTTTTGACCTTCGGACGCGCGCATTTTTTTTATGAGAACCGCGAGCATGAGAAGCAGGCAGAGGTAGGTGTATGCAATCCCAAACGGGTAGATAATACCGGGGGAGACGCTTAGCGAGCGGACCGCCGAGATGTCGTCGTAGCCGTAGGATGTATAGTACAGCGTATGCCAGTCGGAGGTCCATACAAGCAGCACCACAGCCGCCGCTATTAGAAAGATTAATGCGTTGACTATTGGCGGCAGCCTGATTTCGCAGTATTTCTGCACAAACATCAGAAACATCGGCATAAGGAACATTGAGCCTACGTAGTAAATCTTGACGGCCACAAGGCCGGCGGCGGCCGTGGAGGCGGTCATTTCCAATATAGACCCCAGCGCGATGATGAATATGCACAAATTTATCAGCAGGAAATATTCCCGCTTCGTGCTCTTGAGCCTGAACAGCACGTAATAGCCCACCATGACGCTTATTACTGCGGCGGCGGCTGTCGCCAGTATCATTATGTTGTTCAGCATACGCTATTGTTTTCCGCTGCGCGGCGGCGTGAGGCAGTAGCCTGCGCCGTAATAGGTTGTAACCCGCCCCAGGACCTCTTCGGCGAACTCGATTTTTTGCCGCAGCCGCGAGGCCAGCGCCTTCACCGCGCTGCTTCCCGCGTTGCCCTGCCAGATATCGTTCAGGAGGTTTTCGTTGGAGAACTGCACTCCGGGGTTCCCGTGCAGGAGTTCGAACAGCATGAATTCGCGCTCGGTGAGGAAGACGGTTTTCCCCAGTGCGTGGATAAGGCGGTTTTCGCGGTCAACGTAGAAGCCGTCGCTCAGTTTATCCCGTTCTAAGCGTTCGCCGCGCCGCATGAGGGCCTGCACGCGCGCGCAGAACTCTTCTAAGCTGTAGGGTTTGGCCATGTAGTCGTCGCCGCCGGCGGTGAGCCCTTTCACCTTGTCGGCGGTTTCCTCAAGGCAGGAGAGGAAGAGGATCGGGACATCGGTCAGCGTCCGCGCGGCCTTGCAAATGGCGAAGCCGTCCAAATCCGGCAGCAGTATGTCGAGCACTATGCAGTCGTAGCGCTTAGAGCGGAGGCAGTCCAGCGCCTTGATGCCGGTATCCGCGCACTCCACGACCAACCCCTGTTCGGCAAGGCAGGCGCGGTTGGCCTCAAGGATCTCATCGTTGTCGTCTACCAGCAAAACCGTCGCCATAACCCCCCCGTACGCCCATCAACCTGTGTTCATTCCCGAAATTGTCACAATTTTTTATGACCATCGGCCAAAATGCAAGAAGCGGGCAGGCCCGGTACGCATCTGGGCCCGCCCGCTTCTCATAAAAATTTTCAGTCAAAAAGCAAGGATAACTCCCGGCTTATTGGAGCGCAAATTTTCTTTTGGCTTCGTCCAAAGAGTGCCCGTTCTCCAAGTACTTAAGTAGCCGCGTCATTCCCCTTTGCGCCCCTTTTTTCATCCCTTCTTTCATCCCCTCTTCTCTAAACTTTCCTGCCATTTGGAACTTTATTTCTTGCAATTTCGCGTTTTCGGTGGTTAGCCCCATTGCTTCCCACGCGGTATCGTAGATTTCCCATCCCTTGTTTTCCCAAAAAATCTTTTCTTTTTTTGTCATAATGCCCCCTTATTCTTCCCGGAAAATTCTTTTGCCGCAAGTTCGTAAGCTTTTAAGCGGTTTTTACAGATTTCAACAGTGCTTTTGGGCACAGCGTCTGACTTCTTATCTTCCAGAAACAGAACAACTACGTGTGCGCGTACAGCTAAATACAAGCGCCAATTATGTTGTGCCGTTCTATACCGTATTTCATAGCAACGGTTACCGATTTGGGCCACCGATTTCACCATCGGCGCGCCCGGTATTTCACCGTTTTGAAAACTTCTCAGGCACCTGCCTATCTCAACTCGCGTTTCATCTTCCAACGGCGGCGTTTTTATTTCTGTATATAGCGCGATCTGCTTAATCATAATACTAATAATATACTATAAACCTCTCCTAATTTAATCAATATAATACATTCACGATCGAAAAGCAAGGGTCAAGAAAGGGGCAGGCCCGGTACGCATCTGGGCCCGCCCGCTTCTCATAAAACCCTCATTCCCCCGCTTATGCGGCAGGGGTTTTCGCGGGGCGAAAAACTATTCCTTAAATGAGACCTCGCCCGTTTCTATGTTGTAGTAAGCGCCTATTACCGTCGCTTTCACGTGTTTGACTATGTTATTTCCCTTGATAAGGTCCACAACATGGGCGACATTCGCGTGAATACCATCGTCGGCATTTGCGCTGTTCGCTATGACGGGGGTGATGGCGTTCAGGATAGTCATTAAATTTTCGGGGGTAACGGCGTGTTCGTCCTTGTGCTCGCCTTCGTGGTGCTCATCCTTGTGCGCGTTTTTTGCCTCAAAAGCGCCGTTTACCGCGCCGCAGCTGCTGTGGCCTACGACCACTACTAACGGCGAATGGAGGTGTTCGACCGCGTATTCGATAGAGCCAAGCGCCGCCGTGGAAGCGATATTTCCGGCGTTGCGGATTACGAAGATATCGCCAAGCTTCTGATCGAAATAGATTTCGGGGGAGACGCGGGAATCGGCACAGGTAATGACAACGGCGAACGGCTTTTGCCCGCTTTTTAAGACCGCCCTGTCGGCGGCGTTGGTGTTTCTCGTCATCGTCTGGTCTTCAAGGAACCTTTTGTTCCCGTCTTTCAGGTATTGCAGCGCCACTTTCCAGTCTTTTACCGCGTCGCCGGGGTTATGCACATCGTGTGCTGCGGCGGCCGATTGTTCTGCGGTGACCGGATGTGCGGCGACATCGGAGTCAACGCCAACCTTTTTACCGCCGACGCACGCGCCGGACAAAACCGGCAGAACTGAGCATGCAACCACAACCGTAATAAGGGATTTCAGGCCTTTTTTCGCATTGCCTGGTATGCGTTTTCCAGATAAAATACTCATAACAAAACCTCCATTAGATTGTTTTTATGTTTGGCGGCGCCCAATTGCCACCTGTTTCAAAGAGCTATGAGAAAAATAATATCCGGGTAAAAGCGTGTCAATAGCTAAAAAAAATAAATTTTTACCATAAAAGCAAGGGAACCGCCGCCCTACTGCCGCACCGGCGGGGCGCCCATGCGGCTCCTTTTTACGACAAGCGTGGTGCCGCCCTCAAAATAGGGGCCTATGAAATCGACCGACTGCTGCCGCTCGCCGGTTATCGACAGGCTCCCGCCGGCCATGTCTATCTCCCCGGATATAAGGGACGGGAGCAACTCGGCAAACGGCATGGTCGTGACCGTGACGTTCATGTTCAGCTCGTAAGCTATCCGGTGGGCGATATCCAGGTCAAAACCCACCGGCACCCCCTCCGGCGTCGCGTAAGCCATGGGGATAAGCGTATTCTGCCAGCCGTACCTTATAGTGCCGGCGCTCCCGTCAAAATCGAGGCGGTGCTCAAGCCTGGGCATGGACTTCACCCCCTCGTCGGACGAGAACCACTGCTTCTCCAGCACACCTATTATCCCGCTCTCGCGCAGGTTCGCCAGCACATCGTTGCCCTTTACGCCAAGCTCCGACCCCTTAGCCACCGCAAAGCCGTAACCGTCTTCCGCGACAACGAAAGGAAAGACCGCGAGGCTGTTATTGCGCGCGGCGAGGTACAGCGCGATGGGCATATCCAACGATATCGCGTCGACCTTGCCCTCAAGCAGGTCCGAAACGATATCCGCCAGCGACACATAGTGCACGTGCTCGACGTTGGGGATAACACGGTCGATGTACTGCTTGAATACCGACTCCTCCTCGCTGGCGATCCTCGCGCCGCCGAAATCGGCGAGGGATGAGAACACGCGCTTAGCGTGGGCGCCGGTCGAATCGCTCTTTGCGCAATTTACCGCAAGCAGCGCAGCGAGCATCACTGCATATATAAATCTGTACATGCCTAAAACGCAGCCCCCTCGCGGCACTGATTAATCAGGCTGCCGGCAAGGACCATGCCCTTCTCCCTGTCTGTCAGCTCAACATTAAGCTTTATGGACAAGCCGTCGCCCCTGCGGACAGCGGTCAGCTCCGTACCGTTTTGTATTGACTTGCGGACATCAGCGATTGTCAGCACGTCGTCCTTATTGAGTTTAGCGTAGTCATCCGCGTTTACAAACGCTGCGGGGATAATCCCGAAATTAACGAGGTTAGCGCGGTGTATGCGCTCCATTGATATGGTGATGACCATCTTAACGCCAAGATACATGGGGCATATAGCCGCGTGCTCGCGCGATGACCCCTGTCCGTAAGATTCCCCCCCGACAATGATGTTGTGCACGCCCTTTACCTTGTTGCCGAGCGCGCGCTTTGAGAATTCGGGGTCCTCGCGCTCGAATACGAATTCGGCGTATTTTTGGATGTTTGAGCGGTATTTCAGGCGGCTGCCGGCGGGCATTATGTGATCGGTGGTAATCTTGTCGCCTACCTTTATAGTTACGCATCCGTCAATCACATCGGGGCAGGCCTCGTTTGACGGAGGGGCGCCAATATTTGGGCCGCGGAAGATTTCTACCTTCGACGGGTCGGAAGACGGCTTCAATATCATGCTGTCATCAATAATAAACTTATCCGGGACGGTTATCTGCGGATACGGTTCGTTTTTGAAATATTCGGCAGGGTCGCAAAGCTCCCCTGACAGCGCGGCGGCAACAGCGGCTTCGGGGGATGAGAGATACACCTGCGCCGACGATGTCCCGCTGCGCCCGAAGAAGTTGCGGTTGGACGTGCGTATAGACACCGCGTCCGTCCTCGGAGCTACGGAGTTGCCTATGCAGAACCCGCAGGCTGTTTCCAAAATCCTCGCGCCGGACGATACTATATCCGCGAGCGCACCGTTCCCGCTCACCATCTCCAATACCTGACGCGACCCGCAGGCTACACCGAGCGATACGTTTGGGCTGACCTTTTTGCCCCTGAGCATCGCGGCTGTGAGCATGATGTCGCGATAAGACGCGTTGGTGCAAGACCCGACAAGCGCCTGGTCGACTTTCGTCCCCTTAAGCTCCGACAGTTTTTTTACGTTGCCGGGCGAGTGCGGGCAGGCCGCGCGGGGTTCGAGGGCCGATAAATCTATCTTGATGACACGGTCGTACGCCGCATCGCTGTCCGCGTGCAATTCCGTGTACCCCTCTTCCCTCCCCTGCGCCCTGAGAAACAGCCGCGTCTTTTCGTCGGACGGGAATACGGACGTTATCACCCCAAGCTCCGCGCCCATGTTGGTGATGGTCGCCCGCTCCGGCACGCTCAAAGCATCAACCCCCGGCCCGCCGTACTCGACCATCGACGAGGCGTTGCCCTTTGTACCCATTATCTCCAAGAGCGCAAGCACGACATCCTTCGCCGACACCCAGGGCCGCAGCGTACCCGTCAGTTCCACCTTAACGACTTCGGGGTAGGTCAGATAGAACGGCCCGCCGCCCATAGCCACCGCCACGTCAAGCCCGCCGGCCCCTATGGCTACCATCCCGATGCCGCCGCCGGTCGGAGTGTGCGAATCGCTGCCGAGCAGCGTCTTCCCCGGCTTGCCGAACCGCTCTACGTGCACCTGGTGGCAAATCCCGTTGCCCGGCTTGGAGAACAGAATCCCGTACTTAGCCGCGACGGTCTCAAGATATTTATGGTCGTCCGCGTTCTCAAACCCCTCCTGAATGGTGTTATGGTCAACATAAGAGACGGACAGCTCGGTCTTGACCCGGTCGAACCCCAGCGCCTCGAACTGCAAATACGCCATAGTCCCAGTGGCGTCCTGCGTGAGCGTCTGGTCGATCCGTATCCCCACCGCGCTCCCCTTCTCCGGCTTGCCGGCCACTATGTGCCCGTCCAAAATCTTCTGTACTATACTCTTCCCCATCAATCCCGTCCTTTTCATTATTATATATAGATAGGCATCCGCGCTACCCGTTAAAATCAAAAATAAAACATTGCAGCGGCTTAATGCAAGAATTACGCCGTCTCCACCAGCGCCGCGAACGCCGTGCGCCGTGCCTCCGGGGGCGGCTCGGCGGGGCCGGGGCCGCCGGAATTGGCGCCGGTGATGAGGAACCTGCCCCCCTCCCGGCGGCACTGTACCTCTATCCCGTCGCCAAATTTCGCCTCCGCCATGTAGTTGACCTGCACCCGCACCCAGTCCGGGCCGCCGCCAAGCCCGTCTCCGGCGTCGTAGAGGGCGTTTTCTATCAGGTCGCCGTAAACGGCGCTGTTCATGTGCATATTGGTGTCCACCTCGCAGCAGCGGACGGTGTGCAGGCTCGACGAGTACGGGCTGCCCCACCCCTCCGGCAGGTCTATTTTTTCGGGCTGTACGCAAACCCCCATATCGCCAAACAGCGGCAGGTCCACGCCAAGCGCGGCGGGGCGCAGGATTTTGCGCCGCTTCAGGTCGAAAAGTATCCACAAACTGTTCCACTCCATCAGCTTATTGCCCGCGCCGTCGCGCATATCGCCCTGGCGGGTGAAAAATGTCCCCCTGACGATCTCCGACGGCCAGCTGCGGACGGCCACGCTTTCGCCGTACTGGGGCATACGGGCAACGGCCAGCCCGAAACGCTGCAAAATGAAACTCATGCCGCGCGGCCCGATAACCGCGTGCCCAACGCCAAGCTGCCCGGCGTTTTCGTCACCAGCGTTCCCGGCCATACGCAAAAGCGCAGAAAGCCGCAAACGCCCCCGGCAATCAAGGTCAAAGTAGCTAATCCGCGCTGCGCTCTCGTACACCTGACTCATATATGGTATCCTTTCAGTTGACTATTCACAGTATAATTTATATATGTTACAACACTAATACATAATAATATATATCAGCGCCATACAGGACTCCAACGATTATGCACATGAATAAAAACGAAATAGTACTGCTTCCCATAACGTATATTACCTACATCCACAGCGCCCCAAAGGCGTCTCGCTCTCTAACGCTGCGCAGTATCCTGATTATCGTTTTTACGGTGGCGGCAAATTTCCCCGACATCGAGACACTTCCCGCTCTCTCCGCCCCTAAATATCCCTAAAAATTACGCAAACGCTCTACAAGAGCCGTTTTGATGCTTTGCCCGTTTTACAAATTTTACAAAAAACAACAATTATACCCAATCCCTACCGGGGAAGGAGAGGAGAAGGAGAGATTTATGGAAAAAGCATCAATCAAGACCACGGCTCAAACCAAAGTCAGGGACAAAACTCGTACTAAACGCTTCGAGGACGGGCTGCCGGAGATACTTTCGCCTACCGTTGACATCATCTTCAAAATCTTGTTCGGCGACGAACGCAACCGTGACATTCTGGCGGATTTTTTGTCGGCGGTGCTTGGGTTCAGGGTGACAAAGGGCGCGATAACGCTTGTTGACCCGCATCTGGCACGGGACAACATAGATGACAAACTGGGGATACTTGATATAAAGTTGAGGCTCAAAAGCGGAAAGTACGTTAATATTGAGATGCAGGTCGGGAATTTAAAATCCATATTCAAGCGCGTAGAATATTATATTGATAACATGATCGTCCGGCAGATGAAGGGGGGCGACGATTACGATAAGATACTGCCGGTGGTGGCAATTATCGTATTTAAAGATACCGTACTCCCGGAAACGAAACGGTTTCACTGCGAATTCGCTATGCTGGAGAAGACGGAGCATTTCGAACTGCACGGGTTGAAAGCGGTTCACACCCTTGAGCTGCCTAAACTGCCGGCGGGCGGGGGTGGTAAGTTGGAGGATTGGCTTAAGTTTATCAAATCTGAGAAAAGGGAGGATTATATGGCTGTAGTGCAAAAAAGCAAGCCGATGAGGCGCGCGTTGGAGGTACTGGAAGAGGCGAGCGCAGACCAGAGGGTACGCGACGAATACGTCTACCGCGTGATGGCCATAGCCGACGAGAAAGCCAGGCGGGCTTATTATCGCGATAAGGCCAAAGAGGATATTAAAAAGGCTAAGGAGGAGAGCAAGGCTGAAGGCAAAGCTGAAGGTATGGCTGAAGGTATGGCTGAGGGCGTGGCTCAAGGTAAGGCTGAGGGTTTGGCAAAAGGTATGACTGAGGGCGCAGCGAAAGAACGGCAGAAAAACGCCAACGCCATGATCGCCGAAGGCATACCCCCGGAAACCATCGCCAGAATCACCGGACTCTCAGTAGACAAAATCCGGAAACTGTAAAATACCGAACAGCGTAAAGTTGGCCTCTCCAAACGGAGAGGCCCCCCTACTCCAGCCCCACCGTAATATCCGGCAGCACCAATTTGGCATCGGTGTCTTTGGGAGGACCTCTATCAAAATCTCTTTTATGGATACCGCCAATAATTTTCTTTCCCCTTGTATTCCGTCACCCCGTAATATATATTATCTACATTCACAGCGCCCCAAAGGCGTCTCGCTCTCTAACACCACGCATTATCTTAATTATCGGTTGTACGGTGACGGCAAATTTCCCCGCCATCGAGACGGTTCCCGCTCTCTCCGCCCCTAAATATCCCTAAAAATTACGCAAACGCTCTGCAAGAGCCGTTTTGATGCTTTGCCCGTTTTACAAATTTTACAAAAACTAACCGTTATACCAAATCCCTACCAGGGAAGGAGAGATTTATGGACAGAAAGAAGCGGTCAATCCGTGTCAGGCGCAATATCAAGGACAGTATATTCAGGAGCTTTTTCCGCAGCCGCGCCCGTTTTCGGGAGCTTTACAACGCTATCAAGGGCACAAACTACGGCCCGGAGACGCCAATGGTGGAGACCACGCTGAGCAATGCCCTTATCATGGAGAAGGTAAATGACGTGTCGTACCTGATAGACGGTACACTGGTCGTGTTCGTGGAGGCGCAATCTACTATCAACTACAATATGCCCCTGCGGATGCTGATGTACGTTGGCCGGGTCATGGAGGTGCTGATGAAGAGCAAGAACATATACCGCGAAAAGATGGTCGAGATTCCGGATGTCGAATTTTACGTCATCTACAACGGCGCCAAACCGTTTCCCAAGCACAAAAAGCTCAAGCTTTCCAATATGCGGTGCGCCAAAAGAAAAAAAATTACCCCAAAACTTGAACTTGTCGTTGACATTTATAATATTTATGGAGGGCTCAACCCCGGCCTCCTGAGCCGTAGCCGCTCGCTCGGCAGTTACGAGGAACTCGTGGAGAGGTACGACCGCCATTACGCGGTAACGCGCGACCGGTCCGAAGCGCTGAGGCGCACCATCGACGAGTGCAGGGCGCTGGGAATACAGGAAGAACTAATAGAACTTTTCGCGAAAGGGATGGATAACATGATATTTACAAAGTTCAATCTGGAAGATGCAAAGGAAGTCTGGCAGGAAGAGGCCAGGGAAGATGGCTTGGAAGAGGGTATTAAGAAGGGTGTAAAGAAGGGAATGACGGAAGGCAGGAAGGAGGGTATGGCTCAAGGCATGGAAAAAGCGGCTCGAGCCATGATCGCCGAAGGCATACCCCCGGCAACCATCGCCAGAATCACCGGACTCTCGGAAAACAAAATCCGGAAACTGTAAAGAAACGAACAGCGTAAAATTGGCCTCTCCAACCGGAGAGGCCACCCCCCTACTCCCGTACCACCGTAATATCCGGCAACTCCAAAATGGCGGCGGCGTTCTTGGGAACCTCTATCAAAATCTCCTTTATGGACACCGCCGAACCGAATGATAAACGGTACACCGTGCCCGGTGCCAAATCGCCTAACTGCAAAGTGCCGTCGCCGCCGGTGAAGGTGGCCAGCTTCAACTCGCCGGGATCATCCTCGCGCTCTACCCTCACGTATGTGTAACTGAGCGGACGCGCTCCGTCGCGCAGACGGGTCTGCACCATAATGCCGTCCCTGCTGCCTATGCGAAGAGCGTAGCCCTGCTTGTAACCGCCAGTTACGTAGAAACGGTTGTTCTCAAGTATCGCGCCGTAAGGGGCGTCTGTTAAGGTCAGGGTTATTGGCGTGTTGGTGTGCGCCGATACGCCGGTCTTGTACGCCGCGCCGAGCCAGCCGTTGTGGCTGTGATCCTGCCTGTAGTAGTGCGACCTGTCTACGTGGACTTTTGAGCCGGCAAGTGAGTTTCTTGCGTCAATCAACACAAAGCCGCCGCTCACCGGGCGCCCGAATGCCCACAGGCCGTCGGCGAACATGAACGAACCCGACAGGGTGGTATTTACGTACTGGTACTGCGTTTCCGCGAAGTATGTGTTGCGCATCGTCATGCCGTAGCCGGCGTTTAGCGCGGCTCGGTTGTGGTTCTGCATGAGGGTCGCGCGCACTTCGGGGATATCCAGGTTGAATACATCGCGCATCGTGAAGTTTGCCGAATAGCTGCGCGACCCTGCGCCGTAGCCGCCGCTCGACCAGTTCCAGTTTGCGCCCGCGCTGCCGCTTACGCTCGAATTCACGCTGTCGCCCAGCGCCACTTCGTATTGAGGCCCCTCTTCGTAGGGCAGCGTGTCGGCTGGGAGTATCTCCTGCATTATAAGCGGGGTGTAAGACAGACCCACGCCGGCAGAAGCAGACGCCGAGAGGCGGTGCTTTCCGTAGCTACGGGAGAGGCCGGCGCCTACGCCGAAACCGCGGCCCATGTTTGTGGAGAAATACGGCCGTTTTACCCCATTTATAAAGTTTATGCCCGCGCTTGCGCTCATGGCAACCCCCAGAAGGCGTTGTGACAGGCGCACCCCGTAGTTGTAATCTATTGGGTGGTGTTCCGCCCCGGCCACCGCGTCTGTTTCAGTTTCGCGGTTGAAGGTTACGCCGCCGCCCATGGATATGCTGCCGCGAAGAAAACCAAAGCCGAGGTTGCCGGACACGCCCGCCATATCGCGATTCTCCCGCTCGGTGTCGCTGAACGGGTCGGGGTTGTAGGCTGCGGTGCTGTAGTACCCTCTTGCCGAGAGGCCGATGTTGGGCAGCGGCCCACCGTCGAGGCGGCCTGTGATTTGCCTGTTCAGCCTTATTATACCGGGGCTTATGTTTGGGGAGTAGCTCACGTTTACGTACTGCCCTGCAGGAGCGCCGGAGCCGGGCATGAAGTTCGCGCCGCCCTGCAGGCTCATACGGCCGAACCGCCCGAAGTTAAACGCGGTCTGCGCCAGCATCACGTTGTTGAATGGCGACGACAGCCCCGTAACGCCAAGGCTCACCGTGTGGGTAAGGCCGTAGAGATAGTCGTAGCTCAACGCCGGTTCCTGCGGATCGTAGTCATAGGCGAGCGGCCGGGGCACAGCGTCGCGGCGGACGCCGACCACAGCCGATACGCGCGACTCTCCCTTGCGCATATTGCCGGGGGGGGCCTGTATGTACTCGAACGGCACCTCCTCCACGCTGCCGTCCTCCATACGTAGCATCAGGCGCACACTGTTGCGGCCTGTCTCGCCGCCGAAGCCGCGCACTTCATGCCGGCCCGCTGGCAGGTTGAAGCGCTGGCGGTAGATGCCGTCCATATACACCTCAACAGTACCGGCGCGCGGCATGAAAAAGGTGATAGTGCTCTCATCGTCCTGCGGGTTGTTGCCGAAAAGCCCCTCGTTGTACTCGTAGCGCGCGCCGCCCACCGCCCTGCCGCCGAAACTCAGGTAAACATCGCCAAGGGTGAGGCGGGAATGCCGTGGCACAAACTCGCGCACCAGCCGCGCGTCGCCGCGGCGGTAATTGTCCGATGTGAAAGGCTCGCCCATAACCGGCTCCCGCGCCCACGCCGATCCCTCCAGCGTCCACTTGAGCATTGCGGCCGCGCCGTTGCAACTTACATAGAGCGGAGCGCGCGAAAAATCGCTGCGGCTGAACTTGATGCCGGCTACGTTGTAGGCAACGCTCGAATACGCGAGCATCTCGCTTGCCGTGTAGTTCATGTATAGCGAAAAAAACGCCGGCTTCACGCGCTCGCCGCGGGGCTGCCACACGTACCCACCCTTGAGGTTCAACCGCTGAAGCACTTTCTTGCCCGGCGGGATATCAATGCGCATCTCGTGCATACGCTCGTCTACCGACACGTCGTAACCCGCCGCCGTCAAAACGCTCGCGGTAAAGTACCCCGCCGAATCGCCGGCCTCCGCGCGATCGTCGGGGATAATTACGGCGTCGAGATACTCGCCAAGGAGCGGCGAGATAAAGCGGAAATCGGAAAAATTCTCATCGTAAACCACCTCGGTGTTGCCTGTCGACCGGCCGTCTACAAACATGATGTATATGAGCTGGCGCGGCCTCTCCGGCGCAGCGCGGCCAAAAGCGAGGGCGAAAAGCTCGGCCTCAGACATGCGCCTGAGCTCGGCCTGCGTAGCGGGACGCACCACCGCAGGCGACGCGGGCAAAGCGGACGGAACAATCTGATCAGGCGAAACAGCGCCGTCAACAATACCCTCCGGCGACAAGACCGAATCTGCGCCGGCAACACCTTCGGCCGGCGATAACTCAGGCGCAGCACCACTGCCGTCGTCCCCATCGAGAGCGGCGCTGCCGGCGGAAGGCAGCAAAACACCGGCGGTATCGGCAGGCGGCAGTTGCTCGACAGTCAGGGCGCCGTCCGATACGGAAACGACCGCGAAAAGCGCCACCGTACAGGCTGTCAGCTTACCGTTCACATAACCATCCTCTTGGCGGTAATTTTTCCCCTATTTCGTATCAATCTCAAACGACACCTCTCTGGCGGAGAGCGCCTTCCTGTAGGGGTAGGAGAAAGTGAACCTGCGCTGCTCGCCCGGCATTATTGCGTTCTTTCTGCCGGAAAAGTTCCTTATGCGCTCCCTGTTCCTGCCGGCGCCTATCGTTATAACCATCTCGTCGGGCTTTACGCGGCCACGGCTTTTGTTCTCAGCTATCACTTCGACCGTGCCCTCACCCAAAAGCCGCGACGACACAAACGTCAGGCGGCCCGGCCTGTCGGTCTCAAGCGCGATTACCGTGAAGTAGGCCATATAGGTGTTGAGGGCCGCCTGCACACTCTCGGCCTCGCCGGAAAGCGGCAGCGGAACCTGCCGGGCATGCAGCACAAACGCCTTGTCGGCCGCCACCTTATGCCCGGCCTTGTAGGCTATCTGCACACGCACCCGCTGCTTGGCCTGCAACACCAGCTGCGCAGGATACACCGTAAACTCGCCGCTACGGATAAGGTTTGTGACCTTGGGCTCGCCGTTTATGTCCACCTCGCGGTTGTAAACCACAAGCTCCACCGCAACAGGCGCGCCGTCGGCAGCAGTGTGCGCCAAATCAACCCAGGCCATATTCTCGCCCATGTCCGCTTTCATTATTATTACAGGCGGCTCCAGCGAAAACGCGGCAAAAACCGCTGCGACAGAAAACAGTACTGCAAAAACCACAAAAATACGATTACGCAATCTCTAACCCCTTTCGGTTAAAATTTAATCCGGCGACAACAGCCGCTCTATATGCAAACCAATCTCGCCGCTGTAAAGACCGCCGCCGCGGCGGCCAGCCGCAGAAGCCTCGCTCGCGTCTGTAATACCCCACAACTCCATCTCGTACAGTTCCTGAACATCCTCATCCAAAAACTCTACCTCGTATATGTAACCGCGGCCGCGATAATCATCCTCCCGCAGCTTCCTTACAACCACACGATTGTATATATCCGTATAACGCAGCTCCATATCACGCAAACGAACAACAGCGGAAACCGCGCCACGCACATGCTTGAGAACACCGCCATCAACAAACGCCAGCTGCAATATAAACGTGCCCATGGCAGCGTTAGACACAGAAAACGTACCAAGCCGGCGCATATCGCCCTCGCCGGGCATTAAAAACTCGCTCGAAACTACCTCGCTGCTCACATCGCTTATCACAGGCAATAACGTGTCGGCGGATGACGACGCGGCAACAGATGACTCCTCAGGAGTGGGCGCGTCTACAAAAGACGGAGGATCGGAGGCGAACTTTAACATACGGAAAAAACGGGACTGCGCGGAAACAGGGGCGGATAACGACAATAATATAAACGTAAACAAAAACAGTAACGGCAACGATAACGAAAAGGCGGACGATAAACGCGCTTTGAAATGATTGTAACTGCGTATACGGCTAATAACCATTATTCACGTCTTGCCTTTGATAAGAAAAATGGCGCCGGCCTTTTGGCCGGCACCCTTTGATACTTACTCGATTACTTAGTTAACTGCTTACTTAGTTATTGATTTACTGTTCTTGCTTTTTTGTTTTTGGGCGATCAATACACTCCCCAGAATGTGAAATACAGGTCTTCGGTGTACTGGCCGTTCTTGTTTATCCTGGTCCCTACCGATTCCTTATCATTATCATTAATATCCAACGCGGCGTTTACGAAAAACAACATGGCCGGCTGCAACACTTGCGGAGTTTTAGGTACGCCGCTTACGGTTACCGGGCTGATGCCCTGAAGAGAGCCGTATTTTGCGCTTGTTGCGGTCATTCCTCTGGCCGGATCAAGAATTTTTGTGAAAAAGTTAAATGTGGAATCAGTAGCCAGCCCAGATTGAGTCTCCACTAAAGGTGATGCAAAACCTCGAATCGCGTGGTCATTAGGTACTGCAACACCGGATTTCGCGCACCCGGCAACGCTGTCAACCGCAAAAGTAATACTACTCCCAACGCACTGTCCCGTCGCAGTCACTTTATTATCGTTGTTTACAACAACGTTGTTATAATCTACAACCTCCCTTGCCACAAGGCTCCCCAAGTTATTCGCAACAGACACAACACCGCTCCCAGTACCCAAAGTACTTCCAATACCCACCAACTGCACAAACGATTCTCTATCTCCTGAAGCAAAAACCGCCGCCGTATTGAGCATAACATCAATCATCGGTTTTGCCGCACTGGACGCATCGAACGCTACAGTGCCAATAGCAATCTTTATCGGAACCTCTGGAACGTTGTCGGCTTTCAAATAAACGCCCTTAGCCGCATCCTTATAAGTAGTATCCGCAACCCATGTCTGACATACCAAATTCTGTATAACCCAAGACGCGCACCTCACATTATCAATTTTTTCAATTTCCACAATCTTACCCGGCTTCAGGTCGGCGTCGGCGTCGTCATTCCTTTTTTCCCTCATAAGATACCCGCCATTCCTCGTACTTACAAGCAGGTCCCACCTGAAATAATTGGTTTCGACAAAAACATACCCGGCGTTTCCTACTTTAGTTATGAAATCTACATCTTTAATCAAATGTATCTCAGGGTTTGTGGGATCAATATTCGGCATTGTATACACAGCGGCAAACGGATCATCCATTTTCTGCTCAAACATAATCCGAATCGGAGCCTGCCCAACCGCCACCGCAGACCCAGGCCCATCGGCCCCTGTATAAACAGGAACCCTCGACACTGTCTGCGCCGTAGTAACCCCCACCACCCCAACCAATCCAACAACCCCCACCAGCGCCGCCATAGTAACGGTAACAATTTTCCTTACATACTTTGCTTTTTTGACACTCATAATATTGCTCCTTATACATGGTAGATGACTATTTACGTTTTTATTTTTAACTTACAAGTTACATTATTTACATCATTACGTCATTTAAGCGTTTAAGCTCTCGCGTTTCGCAATTTTATATTTATTTTTATTATGCGAATTTCGCATCGTTCACACCGGCAAATCTGTTGTTATTAATTACAAAATCGTTGCAACAGGTTTATGCCGCCGTCTGTTTTTCAGGGGGCAATATCCATATACGGTTATATCGCGCCGGATGTATTCAGGTGCCATCCGTTTGCGCGGCTATATGAGATACGTGTATGTTTGCGCCCCTGCCGGCAGTTATTGCGGTCTCCCCACCGCGAATTTTTAGCCATGGCGCGTAATTTCCGCCCTCCTTTCCTGATTTTTGCATCGCCATTTGGGCGATTTAAGTCGTTTGGCGGCATTTTTTGGTACGCGGGTGTAGTTATGCATACTACTGCGGCGTTTTTGTAATGTTTGAGTTATCAATGGGTTACGAATCACTAATTTTTTGCTGCGTGGTTTTTGCGTGGCTGTTTTTTGGGTTTGCCTCATTTTTTTCTTGCATTTTTTGGTTTTTGTGGTTAAATTTTTTATCTGCTGCCTGTTTTGTCATCTTAACATTTATCGAAGGGCGCTGCCGCGTGGAGGCCGGCGGGCTTTTTCGGCATTGTTTAACCGCAAACCAAAGGAGGGGTGTTATGAGATTAATTACCGCAGAGGAGGTTCAGGTTTTGTTCAGGCTTAAATCTATACAGACTATTTACAGGTGGGCGCGGGACGGGCGCATCCGGGCGGTGCGTTTTGGGGCCCGTGGTATCAGGTTTTGTGCCGAAGAGATAGAAAATATTATGCATTCCGGCACGCCATTTATTAATTTAAAGGCAGGCAGACCCATAGCGGCCCGCGCTGTCGCGCACAGGAGGGTAAGAGCATGGGAGTAACAAAATCAGCAGTATCGGTTGCAGGCGTTCCGGGCCTTAGGGCCAGGAACGGGAAGTTTGTGGTTGACAAGATCGTTGACGGCGTCAGGATATACAAGACGCTCGACACGGCCGACGTCAACCTTGCGCGCAAGATTGTCGCCCGTTTGACCAACGAGGTTTTGGAGGGGCGGTATCTTCCCAAGCGCGTGAGTTCTTTGACAGTTCAGGATGTGCTCAATTTGTTCTGGAGCGGGCATCTTGTCCACAAGCCTTACGCGAGGTGTATCAAGTACACGCTCAACGCGATCGCGGACCGGCTTGGCGGGTGCGAGCTTTCCAAGATATCCAGGGCCGACATAGAGCTTTACAAGCGGGAGCGTTTCAGGGATGTGAGCCGCAATGATCCCAAGGGTTTGCGCACGGTTTCGCCGCGCACGGTGCAGAAGGAGCTTCAGCACCTCAGCATGGCGATAAACTTCGCGGTTGACAGCGGGGAGCTTGAGTTCAACCCTATCAAGCGGTTCATACACGTGCCTCAGGGCCGGCCCAAAAAGGTTGTGCTCGACGACGGTTACGACGACGGCCCGCAGTGGAGGCTGCTTTACGGCGCGCTTCACGAGCGTGTCAGGCATATCGCGCTCGCGCTTTACGAGACGGGTATGCGCCCCAAGGAGTGCTTCAATATGCGCTGGGGCTGGCTGTCTGAGAAAGCGCCCGACAGGTGGGTCATAACGGTGCCGGGCAGTGTTGACAAAACCGGCAACGAGCATGATGTTCCGGTGTCTTTGCGGCTGCTTGAGATGTTCAGGTCTATGGGCTTGGGCACGGCTGCGGCGGTTGGTGGCGAGGCGGTGTTTCCGGCCCAGCGCAAGGAGACGGGGGTGCGGGAGAACATCGGGACGGCGTTCACGAACGCGCTCGTGCGGTGCGGGCTGGGCGGGCTGGGTATTTCGCCCTACGCGCTGCGGCGGACGCGGATCACGGTGTGGGACGCGGTCGATTCGAACGCTTGCCGGTACGCTGTGGGGCACGTGGCGCGGGAGGTGCATCTGAAGCACTACGTGAGGATCTCCCCGGAGCGTCTTTTCAGGTTGGTGGGGCTCGATTTCGCGCCCTCGTTCAGGCCGGCGGCGCAGGCCGGGCAGGCTGCGTGTTTTTGCGTGGCTTCTGCGTGACCTTTTTGGCGGCTGCGTGGATTTTGCGTGATAATAGCGGTATAAACGGGTATAAAAGAATACATCGCGTATACGGTTTCAGAGAAGTTGCAGCACAGTTAAGTCATTGATTTTATTAGGAGTGTTATGGAGGGAAGCGGCGTAAAGGGTGTAGTTATGCATACCATCCTTTTCCGTTCCGGGGCGCCGTTTTTTCCCTTTTGCCGCCGTTGTTTTTGGCGGTTTTGGGGATATTCTTCCGGTTCGTTGTAGGATTTATCGGCATTTTTCCCATCGGACTTTAGTGGTAATTCACGTTTTGTCCGTGATTTTTGCCGGCAAACGCCGTTTTGCGCCGTCCAATCCCTTCTGTTTTGGAGGGATTGGGTTTGGTACTTTATATAATATAGTATAATTTGCGGAAAAAATCAAGTTTTTGTAGTATTTTGGTTGGGATTTTTTGGGGGCGGGCGGGAATTTGTCGGGGGGTTGGGAGATTTGGGGGGCGTCGGGCGGCCGGGGGGTGGTTAGTCGGGCAGGCTGTCTACACCGGCCTGAGCGCTGTTTAACGAGAGGCCGTATGGGGTTCCCAGAGCTCCTTCGCACTGGTATACCTTTTCGAGCAGCCGTTTCCCGTCGGTAGAGTACACTTTCAGTATGTTTACTATAGGGCCTATCTCATTTATCGTTTCGAGTCTGGTTTTAACAAAATCAGGCCACTGCCCTTCTTTGATGAAGGGTTTGTAGTCATCAAGCATTTTCCTGGTCAGATCGGTCATTTTAAAACCTCCAGCCTTAGATTATTTCCGAACCGCCCGATAACTCTGTAGCTCAGGTTTCGGCCCAGAAGCAACTCGTCCTGATGTTTTGGGTAGTCCGTATTATTACCAATATATATGCTGCGCGTCCCTTTTGGCACAAAAATTTCCAAATTTATCGGATTTCCGCCTCTACCCGTAACCCATTTGCTGAAATCGGCATTAGATTTTTGTGTTACGGATGTACTTAGAAAAGCCGGTACCGGTTTTACATCTCCGGCCTCCCAACCCGCGTGATACTCGGCGCAAGCTACCCGATAAACTGTGGTATCAAATGGCAGCTGAAATTTGCTGATTGCGGAATCTATAAGGCGTATGTCTCTTTGGCAGCGCGCCTTAATTGCTTCTGAGGCTTCTAAAATCCCGTAGAGCATCGGGTTGACGAACTTATGTTCGCCGGTAGTATATTCGTTCAATGCTTCCGTTTCGGTCGCTCTGCCGTTTTTCGTCAGTTTGTCACGGTATACCTCGTCACTTAGCCGTTGCAGTTCCGCGACCTCTTTTTCGGTCAGCGGTTTGAACATCGGTTCCGTACGTGGGGCGGATATAGGGTTGGAGGCAGCAAGCGCGGCGCTGGCGGTATTAACGGCCTTTTTGGGCATGGCGGCATCTCTTTTCCGCGATAACGATAAAGCTATCGCACGGTCATTGGGTGACATTTTTTAGCAATCCTTGAAAAATGCAGAGATTCGCCGTCGGCAATTGTCAACAATTGTGATGGCCGGAGTTGCATCCCCGTAAAACAGGGGGACGCCGCCGTTGTCAACCAAGAGAGTACACCGTTAATCCATTAAACCAGAAAAACCGCAAATCAAGCGGTATCAGTAATATACATTGCGGCGGGGGGGGAAATCAAGTTTTTGTTGTTTTTTGGGTTTGATAAATGTATACGCCGCGCGGATGCAGGATGGTTGCCTACGGGGTGCGGGAGGCGGGGCGGTCGTCTAACGTCAACTTTGCGGCGCGGATGGATGTGGGTATGGCTTCGGGGCGGGCGCGTTCCGTGTACTTTTCCCACGTCTGCCGGACCCCTGCCGTATCTCCCGTAACGGCAGACGACGCCAAGAGCGACGCCATAAGTATCCGGTTGCTGTAAAGCTCCGGGGATATCTCGTCCTGCGGCAGCAGTTCCAGCGACAGGCGCCTCATTTCGGGCGCGTCGTAGGTGCAGAGCGACTTGTAGTAGGCCATCCATTTCGCCTGCGGTTCCGAGAACTCCCATCCGGCGAATTTTTTTTCTATGATATCCCAAATCCGGCGCATATCGGCGGCGGGCAGGTACGGCAGCGTCTCTTGCAGTATCTGCGTTATTGCCTGCTGCGCCAGCACGAAGCCCGCGCCTCCGCGCCATACGGCGGCATCGTTCAAAATCAGCACCGGCGCGGGGGCGGGCGCGCGCGGGCTGGCGGTATCGGCGGCGTTCAGCGCGAGGTCTGACGCAAGCGTCTTTGCTTTTTGGACATCAATGAGGTTTGAGGTGTGTATATCGGGCAGCGGGGTGTTGGGCGACAGGCTCAGGCTGCTTGTGTCGGCGAAGATGATCCTGTTTACGGGCACTACAAATTTCCGCAGGTCGCTTATCTGCTTCACGCGGCTGTTCATGAAGCGGTGCTTTACGGCGTACCGGTCTACGAACGAGTGGAAGTTGGTATTGGCCGGAGTGGGGTCCGCGTTTACAAACGGCCTGAGCAGCCCGCTGCCGGCTACGCGGTAAAGTTTGTCCTCTACCCCCAAAAACCACATAAACGTCTCGACGTGCATATCGGGCGCGATCTCGAATACGTCCCGTTTTATGCTTATATCGGTTGCGGCGTCTTTAGCGGCGATGATGATAATGTTGGAATCAAACATGTACATATCATAAACCGGGAAATACTCGCCGAGCGCTTTAAGTACCGACGCCAATACCGTCATATCGGACTCATACGCCTGGCACCACTGCACAAGCAGCCCGCCGTCATTGAGGTGGCTGCGGATGTGGCGGTAGAACTCTACGGAGAAGAGGCTCGACACGCCGCTCACCCAGGGGTTTGACGGCGCGGAGATTATTACGTCATAGGAGCGGCTGCCGGCGGAGAAGAATGTTTTTGCGTCCTCTATGTGTATGTTGCTGCGCGGGTCATTGAACGTGCTGGCGACCTTCGGCCCGATTTTCTTAGCTAATTTAACCATGGCGGGTTCGATTTCCACAACATCCAACCGCTCCAACGTTGTTTCATAGAGCATATAGTGCGCCGCTATACCGGAGCCCATGCCAACTATCGCCGCCGTGCGCGTTTCGTGGCGTATGCTTAGCGGCAGCATTGCGAGGAGCGACGCCGTGTACTCGTCGGGACTTAGCTCCTCCGCCGCGCCGACGCTCGCGTCCGGTTTGCCGTTTGTAGAGAGTACGAAGTTGTCGCCCGACCGAAACAGCGTGATGGACGCCGTCTTTCCGTCAATATGCCCCAGGATATGTTTCTCCTTAGAGATAACGCCGTGGCGGAAAACCCCGGATGATGTCATCACCGGATCGATTTTGGCGAACAGGACGGCGGCGAGCAGCACAACCGCCGCGGCGGGGCGCGCTACGGCATACGTCAGCGACCGGCGCGTTTCGGAGAAGTGGCGGAGCACGTAAAGCCCTATCGCGATATCGAGCGCGGCGCCGGCCGTTATCAAATACTTCAGGCCAAAAGACTCCATCAACACCCAAACCGCTACGACTACGCCGAGTATCCCGCCCGCCGTGTTGACGGCGTAAACCTTGCCGATGGCCTGCTCACCGTAGCCGTTTTTGTAGAGCATATGGATGATAAGCGGCACCGTCATGCCCGCGCAGACAGTCGTGGGCAGCATCACTGTCATACATATCAAATGGCTGACGATGTTGAAAAAAACGTACCCCTGCGCGTTGACATCCAACCCGTCTATGGTAAAGGACATGAACCTGAACATATTGCCGTACGTGAACAGCGTCATTATGGCCGTGGCGCCCATGATTATCTGTATGATACCGAGAAAGCGCGGCGTGTTTTTGATGGAGTCTAACCTGTTGCGGATGAAGAAGCTGCCGAGCGCAAGGCCGAGTATAAAGGCGCTGAGCATCAACTCAAAAGAGTGCGTCGAGCTGCCGAGGACGAGGCTAAGCATACGTATCCAGCCTATTTCATATATAAAGGACGCCGTGGCGGTCAGGCAGGAGACGGCGAGCAGCGGGTAGTAATAATTCCGCCTGTCTGCCGGTGCGGCGGGTGGTCCGGCATCCGCGTTAGCAGCGCGGGCCGTACCGTTATTGACCGCGGATTTATCATTCAGGCACAGCGCCAATACCGCAAACCCGACGAACAGGTCAAGTATACCGGCGGCGGCAATAGCCCCCTTGAGGCCCCACAGACTTGTCAGATAAAATCCGCTTATCAGCACCCCTGCGGATGCCCCGAACGTGTTGACGAAGTATATGACCGACGTCTTGTACCCGCTGAGCCCCGGAAACCGCCGCAGTATCCCCCCCGCCATAAGCGGGAACGTCGCGCCGAGGAGTATAGACTGCGGCAGGATGATGACCGACGCCGTCACCCATTTATATATGGTAATGGGCAGCGGCCGGTTCAGGTACGGTATTACCGCCGTAAACGAGATATCAGCGTACCGTATGAAGGCATCGTGAAACGCCAGCGCAAACAGCCCCAGCGCGATTTCCACAAGCGCGTAGGCAAAGAGCAGGTTCCTCAGCCGCGATACGCCGAGCGCGGCGATCCACGACCCAAGCGCCATCCCGCCCATGTAGATGACCAGCACCAGCGTCTGCGAGTACGCCGCGTGGCCCAAAAACTGCTTCAGGTACTGCGACCAGATAGACTCATAAATGAGCCCGGAGAGGCCGGATATGAAGAAGAGGGCGAAGTAGACATAGGAAACCAGGGTGGCCTTTGATAAGGCCGACGCAATATTTTTTACCATTGCCCATGTCCTTTTGATTATATTATTAACAGGTGTCCGGCCGGGCCGTAATTATAAAAAATAGAATATTACAATGAAAAATGCAACAATAAAAGGATAGGGGGCAATCAAATGGGACAGATTTATCACGCAGTTGGGCTGCATCTTCACCAGCCGCTCGGTAATCTTTTGCAGTTGTTCAACTCCGCGGACGAGAAGTGGGAGGCCAAGCAGATTTTGTGGTGTTACGACCGCATTACGCGCATGCTTGAGGGGTACGAAGACATTGCGCGGCTGCACCTCAGCTGTTCGGGGACGCTTCTCAAGCAGCTTGAGGACCCCGGCATAAGGGAGACGTTCCAGCACGTGGCGCCCATAGCCGACTTCATGGACCGGTTCCGCCGCTCCCCCATCGAGTTTGTGGGCAGCGGGCTGTACCACCCTGTTTACCCGCTCATCCCCAAGGCCGACTGGGACGCGCAGACCGAGTGGTGGCAGGGCCTTGGGCGGCATATGCTGGGGCGCGATGTGTTCCACGGGTTCTGGCCGCCGGAGATGGGGTTCTGCATGGAGATGATACCGATGTTAAAGAAGCACGGGTACCGGTATGTGCTTGTGGACTGCTGGTATATAAAGCCCCGTCGCGAGATGCGGTGGGAGGAGCGGCGGTACCGTCCCTACATTGCGCGCTACGACGGCGCGGAGATTGTGGTGGTCCCGCGGGACAGGGAGCTTTCGGACGCGCAGGAGTCGGGGCTTGACCCCGGCTGGTTCCAGCACGAGATTTATGAGCGGACCAAGCACTGCGACTTCCCGGCGCTTGTTACCACGTGGACCGACGGCGAGAACGGCGGGTGGTTTCGCAGCACCGATACGAAATCAAATTTCTGGGGATGTTTCTACCACGAGATTATGAACCGCTACCGCGCGGGTACGCTGGGGTTCATCCCGTCGCATATTAATGAATATTTGGACAAGCACTATCCCGACGAGGAGGTGGAGGTTCACCGCGGCGCGTGGAACACGGGCGACCACTGGGGCGGCGACTTCGCGCAGTGGACCGGCGGGCTTTTGCAGAAGAAGGGGTTCGACGAGATGCGCAGCGCGAGCGTATACTACCACCGCACCAAGAAGAGTTTTGACGAGCGCGGCCAGTACATAGAAGACCGCGAGGGCGTGAAGCAGATGATATTCGACGCGTACGACGCGCTTCTGACCGCCGAGACAAGCTGCAACTTCTTCTGGGGCAGCGCGTGGGTGCACAAGTCGTTTGACATGATTGAAAAAACGTACCGGCTGTTAGACGCGGCCAACGAAAAACTGCGGTCGAAGCAGGCGGAGGAGGCCGTGCAGGAGACGCGCAATTCGGAATCGGACCCGGAGCCGGACGGCGGCTTAGAGGGGCCTGCATAAAAAAATATAAAAATATTGATATTTTTGTTGCATTTTCAGAGGCATATATTATTTTTTGTATACATTAGTACCGTATAAACACTTTAACAACACAAAAAAGGAGCCTCCTACATGGCAGGTAAAAGCTTGACTCAAACTCAGGTTATCCAAAAGCTCTCCGAGATGATGGAAGAAGAGCTTTCCAAGAAGCAGGTCAAAACGTTTCTTGACAATCTTTCGCAGCTGGCGTACAAGGAAGCCAAGAACGGCTTTACGGTTCCCGGCTTGGGCAAACTGGTCCTCGTGCAGCGCAAGGCCAGGACCGGCAGGAACCCGGCCACCGGCGCGGTGATCAAGATCGCCGCGAAGAAGGTTGTTAAGTTCAAGGTCGCGAAGGCGGCTAAGGACAACATCCTCGGCGAAGCGCCCGCGAAAAAGGCCACCGCCAAAAAGGCCGCTCCCGCCAAGAAAAAGGCTGCTGCGAAGAAGAAGTAATATAACCTGATTTTTATTAAGTTTTGCTTAAGGCGGGGCGCGTAACATCGCGCCCCGCCTTAATTATTAAGCATCGCCGCGATATCCGCCGGCAGCTCCGCTTTTATCTCGCAGTACTTGCCTGTATGAGGATGCGTAAAGGATAAAGACTCGCAGTGCAGGGCATGGCGGCGGGATACAATTCCGTCTCCATCAACAAATCCATACACACTGTCCCCCTCTATGGGAAATCCGATATGCGCGAGGTGCACGCGTATCTGGTGCGTGCGGCCCGTTACGGGCCTTATTGTTAATAAGGATAATCCGTTATCAAAAACGCGCGCGCCCTCTATCACAGTAACCGCGGGCTTCCCGCCGTCATCCACCCGAAACTTGCACCGTCCCTCCGCCGCGCCCTTATCCGCTGATATCGCCCCCTCTATCACAAAAGGGGCAGTAACATCGGGACATCCCGCCACAACCGCCTTGTAAATTTTTGTGATTGAGCCGTCAACGAACAGCTTGCCGAAGATCCCGCCCTGCTCCGAATCCTTCGCGACGAGCACCACGCCCGATGTCTCACGGTCGAGCCGGTGCACGGGGTGGCAGCCGGGGTAGGGCGGGTTATTCACCGTGCGCAGTTGATAGACAAGGTTGTTGCGGAACGACCTGCCCGCGCGGTGTACGAGTAGGTTCCCCGGCTTGTTCACGGCGAGGGTCCATTCGTCCTCATATATAATAGAATAGGAGAGGTCGGCGGGCGGCTCCTCAAAATCGCCGGGATCGTAGGAGACCGTATCCCCCGCGTTAACGCAATCCTGCCAGGTAACAACCGCCCCGTTTATGCAAACGCGCCCCTCGCCTGTTATCTCCGCCCACTTCTCAGGCGAGTGGTATGTGAATCTGGAGGCAAGGTATTCTGCAATGGGGACGGGTGCGCGTACATTTGTGGGGACAGCGGATGAAAAGACCATAGCCCGTCCCCCCGATATTACAATTCATTTATATATATGGGCTTTGAGCCTGTGTAGTCCTGATTCAGGTAGTTGATGACGATAAGCTCCGTCCGCTTGTCTTTGTCTATATTGACGATAAGCCGGTCGATGTACCGCCGCGCTATGAAGAGCCCGCGGCCGTGGGTATCGTAGAGGCCGAGCGGCAGGCCCTTGTCGTCTTGGGCGATCTGGCGGTGGAGCCAGTAGAGCACGTCATTCTTCTTGAGGCGCCCGCCCCGGTCTTTCACGGATATCGCGTACTTCTCGGAGTCTCTGGCCATCGCGACCTCTATGGCGGCCTCCTCCGGCAATTCAAAGTCGAAGTCCCACTCCTGCCGGTTTTCGGGGTTCTCCTGGCGCACGCCATAGAACATGGCGTTGGTAAGCAATTCCACCACGACCATTTCGAGTGTCTTGCCGCGCTCGCTCTCGTCTACCAAGGCTACTATCCGCTGCGCGTCGTCGGCGAGGCTGTCGGGGCGCCGCACGAGAAAACGGCGCACGTCGGTGTTTTTGGCGAAGTGCCGCTCAAGGCCGAATACGTTGTTCTCGAGCAGGTTGTTGAGGATGATGTCAAGCTCGGAAAAGTTGAACGGCACCGACTTAACGAAGATGTTGCCGATGTCGTAATTCATGGCCAGGTCGAGATAGTCTTCGACATTGTAGGCTGTAATCAGCACACGTTTTACTTCGGGGTACCGCTGCTTCACAATCTTGAGCAGGTCGAACCCGCGTATGCCCGGCATGTGTATGTCGGAGAGGATCAGGTCTACCTTCGTTTTCTCGAGCATCTCGAGGGCGATATTGCCGGAGTCGGCGGTCAGCACCTCGTACCGCTCGTCCATAGAGAGGAAACGCGAGATCATGTCTCTGATCAGCTGGTCGTCGTCGACAAGCATAATCGTATAAAGGCGGCGTTCTAACACTATCTCTCCCTCTCCCCCGCGAGTTGAGCCATAAAATACCCGAAAAGTAGAATATATATTATTTCAATAAAAGATTACACTATTTTATATAAAAATATTATATTGTAAGTGAAAGTGCTATTTTGGGTTACAGTTTTTTTAATCACGGTATGGCTGTATGTTTTGCGGGGATACGTCTCCGGCTGTCGTAAACGCGGCGGCGAATCTCGGATTTACTCTCTTGGTTGAACGGGGATGCGTCCCCGGCCGCCATTAATTTTGGCGGCGAATCTCGGTTTTATTCTTTTGGGATGATTGCCGGTTTGGGCCTTGCTTTTGCTTTGGCCTCTGATTCGATTGTTGGCATGATATTCCACCTTAACCGTTGGTGTTTAATGTGAAACGCCGATTTATCGAGCAGGCATTTCCGGCGCTGCTGTATTGGGCGCGGCTGCCCGGGTTCGCCGCGTTCTGCGGGGTATCCGCGGGGATTTGCATCGCGCGGGCGGGGCTTTTTTGGGCACCGGACGGGGGATTTGTATCCGCGATTCCACATAAACTGCTGTTCGGGGTTATGATCTGCGGCGGATTGGCGGGGATATTGTGCCGGCGGGCGGGGTTGCGGGCGCTGTTTTTCCTTATATGCGGCACGGCGCTGTTCGCCGGGAGGGACCTTGGGCTGAGGGATTTTTATAAGCGTATGGGGGCTGTCGCCGAAACGCAGCAGATAATGACGCTCACGGTGCGGATATCCGGGCCGGTGGCGGAGCAGTACGGTGGGTACCGGTTCAGGGCAAAGGCCGTGGGGGCGGAAGGGGCGGAGGTTGATAAGCTGTTAAAGGGCAGGATGCTGCAGTGCATGTCGCGGGCGGCCGTCCCGCCTTACGGGGTTATGACCGTACAGGGCGGGTACGCTCCCCCCCGCCCCGCCGCCGGGCCTGTGGGGTACGACCAGCGCGAGCACTTCGCGGTCAACAACATCCACGGCAGCTTTTCGGTCAGCAGGGTACTGTCGTCAACGGATATAAACAAAATACCGGCGGATAACGGAGTATTACCGGGTGACAGCGGATTATACGGGGATAACGGGATATCCCCCGCACCAACCCCAAAAACCACATTTGCGGACGGGCTGTCCCACAAAACGAGGAAGAGCGTCCACAAGATCATCAACATGGCCTCCGACCCGGAGGCCCGCGCGGTCCTGCACGCCGCGTTTTTGGACGAGAAGGAGTTTCTGACCGACCGGCTGAACGTCGTCTTCCGCAAGTCCGGCATCGTCCACCTGCTGGCCATCTCCGGCTTCCACTCCGCGCTGCTCTACACGGCGGTCTTCACCATGCTCGGCCTGCTCGCCGTGCCGCCCCGGCCCCGCCGCGTCCTCGCCATCGCCGCGCTCTGGGGGTACCTGCTGCTCATCGGGTTCATCCCGTCGCTATTCCGGTCCACGGTCATGGCCACCTTCTTCTGCGTGTCTATGATGCTGCAGCGCAGGAACCATGTCGTCCACACTATGGGCATCTCCGGGTTCTTCTGGCTGTGCCTGTCGCCGCACAGCCTCTTCTCGCCGGGGTTCCAGCTATCGTTCGCGGCAACGGCGGGTATCGTGCTCATGCCGCAGATATTCGAAAGGGTAACGGCCGGGTGGGTGTCGCGGATACGGAACAAGCCGGCGCAATTCATTGCCGATAAGGTTTGCGCGTCGTTCTGGATGTCCATCGCCGCCACCGTCTCCACCGCGCCGCCGCTGTTATATCACTTCGGGATGATCTCGCTCTACGGCATACTATATAATATGATAGCGATCCCGCTCATGTCGGTGTCGATGTGGGCGTTCTGCGCGGCGTTAGCAGTATCCCCCATTGATTTCCTGGCGAGGGCGGCGGTGTGGGTGGCCGAGGTTACGCTGATATTGATAACGTATCTGGCCGGATTCAGCGAGGCAGTGCCGTTCAGCGAGGTGATAATCCCCGATAGCAGCGCGCTGCAACTCGTTGTTATGACTGTATTTATGGTGGGTCTGTGTGCAATCGCAAAGGATCTGCGGGGAGCTTATTCTCTGAGGGTTGGATCAATATCAATGTTGATTTTCGCGGTAACGGTATTTATGTCATCCGCAAACAAAACGACGGAAAATCTCGAATTCAGGGCCAAAAACTCGACCATAAACGTCATAATCCACCCCGACAACAGGGCCTGGGTAATCGCCAAAGGCCGCAGCGGCGAGCTAAAAAATCTTCGTACACGAGAAATAGAGCCGCTCCTGTACCGCAAGAAAATAAGGGATATCCCCCTATTAATTACAGACGAGACCGCCGAGGGCGAAGCCCACGAATTCGCTTTCTCCACGGGGACCAACCCTCAAATAATAATCCTCCAAAACACCCGCGGAAACCGCAAAACCGAGGGCGGCGAGGGATATACGAAGATTGAGGGGCTGCGTGTAATAAATGCCGCCGGATCATGCAGCCTGCGGATTGACACATCCGGGAGGGTGGAAATAAATGTCCGCAGATAACTCACAAATTTGGAAATTTTTGTGCCAAAAAGAACGCGCAGCATTTATATTTGGTAATAATACAAAGTATCCAAAGTATCAGGATGAACAAGAGGACTACCGGGACGAGTTTGAGAGATACATACTCGAGGATGGGTTCGCCGGAACCACAAAAGCGCCGGGAATAAAAAATTGTTTATTTAGGCCTTGCATTATTGTTGCCGCATCAATTATATTTGTACTGGTAATCGGAGTGTAGCCCAGCCTGGTAGGGCACCTGAATGGGGTTCAGGTGGTCGGGGGTTCAAATCCCTCCACTCCGATTTATCCCGCCGCCGAGCAGGCCGCCGGTATGGCGGGTGCACCCCCTAAACAGATAAAATTTGGGCGTTGGACAGGCGCTTTTTTTTTTATCCTCCGATTTTTGATTTTTTTTTGATTTTTGTCCTACCCATAAAGTAATTTATATTGTCTCTATTGGCATCATTTTTGGGATAGCAATTAACCAGGGGTTTTTTTGAAGAAATACACGTTCAAGGGCGGCGTTCATCCGAGCCACTGCAAAGAGCAGACAGCGCGTCTTCCGATAGAAGACTTTCCCGCGCCGGCTGTGGCGGTTATTCCGCTGTCTCAGCATATGGGCGCGCCTGCCAAACCGGTTGTCGCCAAGGGCGACAGGGTGCTTGTGGGGCAGCTTATAGGCGAGCCGGGTGGCAACGTGTCGGCCGCGGTGCACTCTTCAATATCGGGAACTGTGCGGTCGATAGGGCCGTTCGCGCATCCGTCGGGGCGGCTTATAAACGCCGTGGAGATAGAGAACGACGGGGAAAACGAGGCCATGCTGTACGAGCCGATAGGCAGCCGCTGGGACGAGGCGGCGCCGGGGGAACTCGTGCAGGAGATCGCGGCGGCAGGCATAGTCGGCATGGGCGGCGCGGCTTTCCCTACCCACATAAAGCTCTCTCCTCCGAGCCACAAACCCATTGATACTCTTATAATTAACGGGGCTGAGTGCGAACCGTATCTAACTGACGACCACCGTATAATGCTTGAGATGACCGAGAGTATTCTTGTCGGGGCGCTTATAATGAAAAAGATATTGAGCGCGAAAAACGTGTTCTTTGGAATAGAGGACAACAAGCCGGACGCCATCGCGGCCGTTCAGAACAAATTGTCTTCGTCGAGGTTCGACTCCATAATCCTCTCGATCCTCAAATCCAAATACCCTCAGGGCGGCGAGAAGTCGATCATCACCGCGATAACCAGGCGCAAGGTGCCGTCGGGCAAGTTGCCTATGAACGCGGGGTGCGTTGTTCATAATGTGAGCACGGCGCTCGCCATATACGAGGCGGTAATGGAGGCCAGGCCGCTCTACAAGCGGGTCGTAACCGTAATGGGCACAAAAGTGAATTCGCCCAAGAACCTTATGGCGCGCATAGGAACGCCGGTCAGGGCGTTGCTTGAGGCATGCAACGTGAATATCGCCGGGGCCAAAAAGATCATTCTGGGGGGGCCGATGATGGGCACCGCGCTCTCGGATTTGGATGCGCCGATCATCAAATCGACATCGGCGATTTTGGTTTTGGATCAGGTTACAGAAGCCGTAAGGAAGTACCCATGCGTAAACTGCGGCATGTGCGTAAGGGTTTGTCCCATAAGGCTTATCCCCTCCAGACTTGCAAAGTTTGTGGAGAAGGATAATTTTGAAGATGCGGTGGCATGGAACATTATGGACTGCATAGAGTGCGGTTCCTGCACCTATATATGTCCGGCCAAGATAAACTTAGTTCAGTACTTTAAGCTGGGTAAAATGAAAATCAACGCGGCGCGCGCGGCGAAAAGGCAGGCGGGATAATTATGGATGAACAAAAATTAGAAACTCCGCACCTGCATCTGTCGAACGCCCCGCATATACGCGCCCAGTTCTCGGTGCCCCTCATGATGAAGGCGGTCCTGCTCGCGCTGCTTCCCGCTGTCATCGCCTCGGGCGTGTTCTTCGGCACCGGCGCGCTCCTGCTGATCGCGGTCTGCGTCGTCTCGGCGGTGGGCGCGGAGTATCTGGCAAACATTATAATGAGGCGCAGGCAGACCATAGGCGACTACAGCGCGGTGCTCACCGGCGTGCTCGTCGCGTTAAACGTCCCCCCCTCAATGCCGCTTTGGATGGGGGCGCTGGGGTCGGTTTTCGCGATTATCGTGGCCAAGATGGTCTTTGGCGGATTGGGGTGCAACTTCATAAACCCGGCGCTCGCGGGGCGCGTGTTCCTGATCGCCAGCTACCCCGCGCCCATGACATCCTTCCCCGCCACCAAATTCGGCAGTATCAACGGGTTAGATGCCCAGTCCCTGACAAGCTCCTTACATGACTGGTCTATATTGCCGCCCGACGCGGCCAACTCGGCATCAATCTCCGCCGCGGTAGACGCCATAACATCGGCCACCCCCCTTGAGGCGATAAAATCAACCTTTGTACTCGACAGTTACGCGGCAAATATTTTAGAGTTCCAAAAGGCCCTTACCGACCTGTTCTTCGGCAATGTGGGCGGGTGCCTCGGCGAGACCTCGGCGCTGGCGCTGCTAGTGGGCGGGATATTTTTGATGGCTACCCGCATTATAGATTTCAGGGTTCCGCTATTCTATATATTAACTGTTTTCGCGCTATTTTGGGCGACAAACGGGACCGGGACCTATTTTACCGCCGAATCTATAATAACGCCGACGTTCCACGTGCTCGCCGGCGGGCTGTTCCTCGGGGCGTTTTTCATGGCGACCGACCCGGTTACCTCCCCCATCACCCCGAACGGGCGCATCATCTTCGGCGTAGGGTGCGGCTTGCTGACATTCGTAATACGCAAATACGGCGGGTACCCCGAAGGCGTATCGTTTGCGATAGTGCTTATGAACCTTGTGGTCCCGCTAATCGACCGGTGCACGCGCCCGGCAATCTACGGGGCGAGGTGAAGACACATGGCTGAACTGTTAAAACTCGTTCTCGCGCTGACGGTGGTAACCGCGCTGGCCGGGCTGGCCATAGGCGTTACCAACAAAAACCTGGGTGGCAGCATCGCGGCCATGGAGCTTGAAATACATCAGTCAGCGATATCCTCGGTATTCCCCAAAGGCGTCAAGATCGACGAGATCGCCGGGAGCGCAAGCGGCCTGCCTGAGAAGTACTGGCGGGCGTCGGCCAACGGCGTAATTGTCGGCTACGCCTTTGACATGGTCGGCAGAGGGTACGACGCGGCCCCCATCAAGTTCATGGCGGGCGTGGCGCCCGACGGCAGGATTTTGGGGGTAACGGTACTATCACACAATGAGACGCCGGGGTTAGGGTCACGCGTAAACGAGATACCATCCACAAAGTATATATGGTACCCGGTCACCGAAACGGAACAAAAGGCCAGGCCGTGGTTTACCGAGCAGTTCGAGGGGCTCTCGGCGCTGACGAACATAGCCATCGAGAAATCCGGCGAGTGGCACAAGTTAGACGATGAGGCGCGGGACGGCCTGCGGAATAAGAACGCGGTCACGGCGATTACCGGGTCGACCATTACCACGGCAGCCTTTACGAATACTATTACGCAAAAGGTCAAGGGGTACCTCGACATCATCAGCTTGCAGCCCGCCGTAGCAATAAATACCGATGCGCCGGGCGAATCCGCTGCTCCCTCAGATACTGCCGCGTCTGTGAATACGGCGAATTCCGCCACAGGGACGGCTACAAAAGCTGGCGTAGCGAAGAAATCCATCGGCAAGGAGATCAGATAGATGTTAGATATCGACAAGGAACTTAAGCGCGGAATAATCACCGAGAACCCGATACTCATACTGGCGCTGGGCCTCTGCCCGTCGCTGGCGGTCAGCACGTCGGCGCATAACGGGTTAGGCATGGGCATCGCCGTGATGATGGTGCTCGCCATAACCAACGTCATCATATCCATAGCGCAGGGCTGGATCCCCAGCAAGGTCCGCATCCCCTGCTACATCGTCATCATAGCGACGTTCGTCACCATACTGCAAATGTTCATGAAGGTCTACACGCCCACGCTCGACCGGCAGCTCGGCATATTCATACCGCTTATCGCCGTGAACTGCATCATCATGGCGCGCGCGGAGGCGTACGCGTCAAAGAACAACCCGTTGCGCTCATTTGTAGACGGCATCGTGATGGGGCTCGGTTTCACGCTGGCGCTCGTGCTGCTCAGCGTTTTGCGCGAGTTTTTGGGCAACAATAAAATTTTCGACCTGTTGGTCATACCCGGCTTCCAGCCGATGACGGTCTTCATCCTCGCCCCCGGAGGTTTCTTCATCATAGCTTTCGTTATGGCGCTGGTAAACATCATCAAGTCGAAGAAAGAGACTAAGGCAAAGACATGAAAATCAATACGTTAGCTATCAGCACATCAACCAGCGCAAACATTATTTACGGTTATAATGCGGAGCGCGTGGCCGAAGGGGGCGCGGTATGACGGATTTCGTAACTATCGTCCAGATATCCATAGGCGCGGTGCTCATCCAGAACTTCGTGCTAGCCAGGTTCCTCGGCCTCTGCCCTTTCCTCGGCGTCTCCAAAAAGCTTTCGAGCGCCACGGGCATGGGTATGGCGGTGCTGTTCGTAATGACGATCGCGTCGATGTGCATCTGGTGGGTCGACCACGCGATACTGATCGCGATGAACGAGGAGTTTTTGCGCACCATCGTCTTTATCCTTATAATAGCCTCGCTCGTGCAGCTCATGGAACTGGTGATGCAGAAGTTCACCCCGGCGCTTTATGAGTCGCTCGGCATCTACCTGCCGCTGGCGGCTACGAATTGCGCCATTCTGGGCGTGGTGATCATAAACACCGGCGCGAACCCGTTTACGGGTAACGAGTTTACTTTTATAGAGGCGACCGTCAACGGCGCGGCAGCGGGGGTTGGCTTTTTGCTCGCGCTTGTGCTGATGGCGGGGCTGCGTGAGCGGCTTGAGCTGGCGGATATCCCAAAGTCTATGGAGGGGTTCCCTATAGCGTTCATCACGGCGGGGCTTATGGCGCTGGCGTTTTTGGGATTCTCCGGGCTGTCGTTTTTTCCGGGGGGACATTGAGGGACCGGTGCGGATATTTATCAATACGGATATTAATGTTGCTGCCGGTCCCGGTATCAACAGCGATATCGCGGATTTATCAGTTACAGTGCTGAGGATAATATTATGGAAATAATGATGCCCATGTTTGTAGCCGGAGGTATCGGCTTAGTCTTCGCGATCGGGCTGGGGATTGCGTCGCGCACCCTGCAGGTCTTTGTCGACCCGCGGATCCAGCGCGTATCAGACGCCCTGCCCGGCGTGAACTGCGGCGCCTGCGGGCTGCCCGGCTGCACGGCGTTCGCCAAAGCGGTAGTGGAGGGCAAGGCGGATGCGGCGGGGTGCATCCCCGGAGGCGAGAAGACTACAGCCAACATAGCCGACATTTTGGGCGTAAGCGTGTCGGCAATTGAACCTATGGTTGCTGTTGTGCACTGTCAGGGAGGCAAGCGGGAAGCTGTGAACCGCTCCATCTACAAAGGAATACAGGACTGCCACGCTGCGGTGCTCGTCGGCAACGGCTCAAAAATCTGCCCCGACGGCTGCCTCGGCCTCGGCAGTTGCGTCAAGGCCTGCCAGTTCGACGCCATAAAAATAAACAGCAACGAACTCGCCGTAGTAGACCACGAGAAGTGCTGCGGATGCGGCAAGTGCGTGCCCGCCTGCCCCCGCAACGTCATATCGCTCATACCGCAGGTGCACAAGGTCTACCTCGCCTGCTCCAACCACGACAAGGGCGCAAAAGTCAAGCGGTACTGCTCGGTGGGCTGTACGGCGTGCACAATCTGCGTCAAGGCGACTGAGTCGGGAGCCGTCGCAATAGAGCAAAACCTCCCCGTGCTCGATTACACGGGAGACGAGATATTCATAATAGCCCACGCCAAGTGTCCCATGAAATCCTATGTAGACCTGGCCAAAATGCGCCCCAAGGCCAACATAGACACCAAGTGCAACGGCTGCGACCTTTGCTCACAGGCGTGCCCGGTGAATGGCGTTATATCCGGCGACCCCGGAGCGCGCCACATAATAGACAAAAACAAATGCATAGGCTGCGGCATCTGCCTCAACGCCTGCCCGGTACACGCCATCGCCCTCTGGGGCGGGCTTGGGTACGATTCGTTCGAGCGGCAGAAGAGGCAGAGGGTTACGTCTACGGAGTGATTAGTGTGGAGTTTGGAGTTTTTTTGTTGATTTTGATTTTAACTTCAAACTCCGCGCGTGATTAAATCTCTGCCAGCAACTTCTCAATCAGCGCAGCCGCCTCATCATACCCCCCAACAAACATATTCCGCACAATCTTGCCCACATCCCCGCCAATCACCGGCGCGTTCGTAAACTCGCCCAGTTTCTTCATGCAGCGGTCTATATCCCCGGCGTTCATAACGTTTATGGCGTTGTGCAGGTCATTGAGCAGCGCCCTGACAGCGCCGATGTCAACGTCACCCGCGGGCTTTCCCTTCTCCCCCGCCCCGGTGGCCGCCGCAATCTCCTCCATGAGCGTCTCCAAATCGGTCAGCATAAGCGGATTATTTACGTCTATAAACTTCTTATCGCCCCTCGTTGCCGCGGCCTCCAGCGCGCGTGCCGCTTCGGAGAGCCCGTCAGCGCCGATGTTCGCCGCCGCGCTTTTGAGAGCGTGAACGTAAATAAGGTACGATGCCAGATCGCCCGTATACAGCGCCCTGTCGATCTCCCCTGTCTTGGCCAAAGCGTCATCGCGGAATACTGCAAGGGTCCGCAGATAGCCTTCCATCTTGCCGCCGGTCATTATTATACCCTTTTTGACGTCTACATTTGTGAGACGTATACCCGCGCCGCTCTCATCCGCAGCCTCAGCCTTTGCCGGCGGCGTAACCGTTAACCACTTCTCCTTTGGCAGCCAGCGCTCCAGTACCGTATTAAGCTTATTTGTGTCTATTGGCTTTGAGAGAAAATCGTTGAACCCGTTCTTTATGAACATCTCCTTTACGCCCGACACGGCGTTTGCGGTGAGCGCTATGACCGGCATCTTGCTGTAATATTCCCCGGGAAGCTCGCGGATACGCTTTGCAGCCTCTATGCCGTCCATACCAGGCATCATGTGATCCATGAATACGATATCGTACCGGTTCTCCCTTATGGCCTCTATGGCGTCGGGGCCGTTCCTGCGCAGGTCGATGCTCATTTTATACGGCATGAGAAGCCCCTCGGCGACCTTGAGGTTGGTGTTGATGTCGTCGACCACAAGCACACTCGCCCCGGGCGCGATATGCCTGCTCAGAGCGTCGCGCCCGGAGCGGAATTCGTCGAGGTTGCCGTTCAGGATATTCGCCACGGATGTGGAGTATACCGGCATGGCGAGGGTACAGATATTCTGTTCGTCAGAGGCCTCACCGAACATGGTCAGCTGCACTATCTGCGGGCTAACGCCAAGCTCCACGCGCAGTTTTTTGATGCCGGCTACAAAGCAGGACGCAGCGAAAATAAACGAATACTCCTCAGACGTCAGCTTCTCGCGCAGCTCGGCGTCGCCCGAAACTATTGTGCACTTAACGCCCAGATTCTCTATGGTGGAGACTATGGAGTCGGCGTAGATGTCGCGCCGCTCGTACACAAGCACGTTCTTTTTTTCAGGGTCTTCCACCACAGCCGTCTTGTCGGGGCTTGTAAACCGCTGGGGCAGCTTAACGGTGAAAGTACTCCCCTTGCCGTACTCGGAGGCAACTGTTATCTCCCCGCCCATTGCCTTAACGATGTTCTTCGTTATGGAAAGCCCAAGCCCCGTTCCCTCTATGCCCCTGTTACTCTCCAGGTCTACCTGCACGAAGTCGCCAAACAGCTTTTTTACGTCCTCGTCCTTTATCCCCTTTCCAGTATCCGATACCGTCATGGAAAGGTTTATAGCGCCCTCGCCGGCCATCTCGCCGCTAATGGAGAGCGCGACATACCCGCGCTCGGTGTACTTGACGGCGTTGCTCAAAATGTTGAGAAGGACCTGACGGACCCTGATCTCGTCGCCGCACAGCTCGCAGGGGATGTTGCAGTCTATATTGGTAACAAAGCGGACGCGCGAATCCATCACTTTCATCCTTATGATGCTTATGACGTCGTTCACCATGGACGGGAAGAGGTAGTCGGACGGGACAATGTCCAGCTTCCCGCTCTCTATTTTGGAGAAATCGAGTATGTCATTGATGATGGCGAGCAGGTTGGTCCCGGCCTGCTTGATGGTCATTACGTGGCTGCAGGAGGATTGCGGCATCTTTTCGTCGCGCAGGGCAAGCTCCGACATGCCGATTATGGCGTTCATGGGCGTACGGATCTCGTGCGACATACGCGCCAGAAAATCGCTCTTGGCCTGCGTGGCCTGCAAAGCCGCCTGCCGCGCCTCCTCCGCATCGGCGCGCGCCTTATCTAAAGTGGCTATGGTGTACTTGCCTATGAGATATATCATTATATAAAGGAATATCAGCCCCGCAACGTCAAAAACACCATCCATTTGCACATACGTCATGCCTATTATATGGTTGGGAAAAACGAACATCGCGACGGCGAACGCGGCGGCGGTAAACACCATGACGACCACCGACGCCTTCAGGTCGGCATACATAACGCACAGCAGGCCGCATCCCACCAGAAACGGAAAGATCAGCCGGTCACCGCCCACCGATACGTAAAAAACGAGCTCCTGAAAAGTAGTAATCAGCAGGACAAGGATAGTAATAGCCCGCTTTGACAGCTTTTTGCCTGATGTAACGGCGAATACCGTAGCGACCCACACCGCGCTGATTATAAGGCGGTATATCCACCCCGGCCCTTCGGGAATGGCCGCCGTATAAAAAAGCTGCTTGACGACCGCGTACAGCACTACGGCGATGCGTGTAGGCTTTATCGCGGTAATATAGAATGAGTCTGTTTTATCCAATTGTAATACCGGCCTCTTTGAGCTGCATTTTTGTTGATTTGAAAACGCTATAATTTATATGGACCCCACAATTAAATATTGAACCTGTACCGTCCCGGCGGCACGGGTATAATATTTAACCGCGTAATCTATAATCGTGTCTTCAATAATATACATTATGACTATAATATCGCACAAATATCAGAAATAAAAAATCTCCGCAAGCAATAGTTTTTGCGTATGGATATTGACACCGCCGCCGGATTGATACTATATTGGTATGAAAGGAAGAGGTATATGGAGAGACATTTATTGCTGATATCCGCGCTGATTGCACTTATACCGGCATACACATCCGCACAAAATTCAGACGGCAGCGGCATAACGGTAACGCGAGAACTGACCGGCATTCTGACGAGTGTACCTGAGGCGGAGGCGAGCTACTGCCACAAGTTTAAAATACCGTTTTTGCGCGGCGGCAGCCCGTTCACCGTGGGGAATAACGCGGAGGTCGCCCTCAGGGGAATTCTCGCCCCCACCGCCGTAAACGCGGCAGCCGAAGCGGCGCTTACGCCTGCGGCGTTCTTCCAGCTGACGGCGGGCGCGCGGGCCGGGTCGGGCTGGAACATCAAATTCTTCGGCGACTACGTATACGCAATCGGCATCCACCACGCCGACAGCGCGGGGCGACCGGCTACGGACGGCGGCCCATTCGACGGGCTGATAACGAAATCATGGGCGGGCGCGGCGCTGCAGTTCGACCTCGCCGCCGTAATCCCCGGAGACTGGAACCATGTTGTGGCCAGGTCATACCACGAAATCAACTACACCCACTACACCCGCGCGGGGAAGGACGACTCGTGGTGGCAGTTCGAGTTCGACTACGGCGAAAACCGCAACGGGCCAAACTACTACGGGAACCTGCTTATAGGGTACCAGATGCCCGCATTTTTCAAGATGGCGGGGCTGCTGGCCGAGGGGCACCTGTTCCTTACCGGCCCAAAGGGGCGCGAGGCATGGGGAGACGACAGGGTGCGGTGGACATTCTCCTTATTAACCCAATTCGCCCTGCGCGAAAATATCGACCTGGCCGCGCTGGTGCAAACGCGTGCGATGCGGAATTTTATAAACGATAACGCGGAGGACATCTACTATCAGTACAGAATATTGGATACATCAGCACCCATAAGTCTAAGATTTTTCAGGGTGGTAGCTGCGGTTACACATAAGCTTTAGTTTGGAGTTTGGAGTTTTTGCTGATTTTGATGTTAGCCCCACACTTCACACTCCAAACTCCAAACTTATAATTTTCCCGCATTATTTTTTGACTTTCACACGTACATTATATTATTTTATCTTCAAATAATTGTTGAAGGTTATATTACCAACACTATAAAAAAAAGGAGTACCGGAGTCAAATGCAGCGTCACAAAACAGTAGAAAAGCGCGACCGCACCAGCAAAAAGGCCAATGCGGTCAACCGCGCCAACCGTTCCCGCGTAAAAACGGCGGTACGCGGCGTTGTTGAGGCGAAAGACAAGGATGCGGCTGCGGCAGCCCTCCAGAAGGCGGTTTCGGTTCTGGACAAGAGCGTAAAGATCGGCCTTATCCACAAAAACAAGGCCGCTAACCAGAAGTCGCGCCTTTGCAAGCTGGTCAACAAGGCCGGGGCCAAAACCGAGGAGAAGTAGTAATCCCGTGACCGGCCGAATTCGCCCTTTGGGCTGCGTTGCGGCCGCGCTTTTGTTGATATGCACCCTTGCATCCATAGCGCGGGCATCGCCATTTCTATCAGCCGAGATTGCGGACGCCCTCTCCGCCAGAAGCGAACTCCTGCGGAGCGCCGGCCTGACGGACGCGGACTTTTTGTCTTTTGACTCGTGGATAGAGGCAAACGGCCTGCAACTCTTCGAAGAGCGCCTTGCCGAGGCCAGGGCGGGCGGCCCCTGGCCCCACTATATGCGCGGGCTGATAGACCCCGACGGCGACCGCGCGGCAGCATTCTACGGACGCGCCATGGCTGCGGCCGGCACAGGCGAACTCTGGCTCCTCTCTTTGGAATTTATACGCTACGAGCAGTTACCCTGGGCCGAGGCCGCGTTTGATGAACTGGAAAAAAAGATTCTGACCGGGGGAGGCTCGGCCGCGCCGTTCCTGTCGCAAAAACTCATGCTCATGGGGCACACCATGGCTATGGCCTCCCCCAAACGGGCCGACTTCTGCTACACCTCGGCAAAAAAATTCGACCCTAACCAACCCTGGTGGGCCTACAAAAGGGGCGGAATCGACTTCCCCAACAACATTATCACCGCCTCCCCCACCTTTATTGTAGAAGCCGGCGCCGTTATCTGGAAATCGTGGCGCGCCCAAATCGGACTCGTCTGCGGACTGTACCGCTTTTTAAGCGTTACACTGTTTATCTTTATCTGCACCGTATTTTTCATCTTTTCGATAAAATATCTGACATCCGGCGCGCACACAATCGGCGACATACTATTCGGCGGAGCGTCCATGCGCATACGAACTCTTTCGAGCGTTATCGTCGTCCTCTCCGTGCTTTTTATCGGAGTCCTGCCGGCGATGTGGCTGATAGCGTTTCTGATCTGCCGGTTTATGCCCACCGCCGAAAGAAAACTACTCATGTTCGCCTGCGCGGTTCTTGCACTCACGCCGCTTGATCCCTACATATCAAACTTTTTGCGGCACAGCGTAAAACCGAACTCCGCAGCAGCTATTTTGGACAGGGTCATAAGCGAAGGGTATTCAGACAGTCTGCACAATATGGCCGCGCACGCCGCCAAAAATCCGGGCAACTACGCGAACCACCTTGCGCTGGCCGTAAGCTTGGCCAAAAAAGGGAACTACAATGCCGCCGACGAAGCAATAAACGAGGCCCTGAATCTGGCGCCGGACGACCTGATAACGCTCATGTACGCCGGCAACATCGCGTTTTTTAAAGGCGACATAGCGGTTATGGAGCGCCGCCTTGGAGACCTGCTGGCCAAACACCCAAAGAGCGCAAGGGGCAGGTACAATCTGGCGCAGGCGTACATACACGAGGGCACTTTCACCGCGTCGGACATGATAACCGAGGCCGCGAAGATCGACGCGACGCTTATAGGCAACTATATGCGGGAGAACGAGCACCACTACAGCGGCGACGCACCGCCTATGCGCAGGGTGATGCAGCCGGCCGTCTCGCCTGCCTACTTTTGGAGCCGGCTCTTCGTTACCGACCTGAGAAACGCCGCAACGGCAGGCCCGGGCGGCGCAACTATAGCCGGCGTAAGCCCGATAGCCGTATTCGCCCTGTCCGCGCTGCTGTTCATAATGCTGGCCGCGCTTAACGCCGCGCTCTGGAACGGAAACAAACAGAAGGCGCGAACATTCTTCAACTGCAGAATATGCGGAAGGCTGCTGTGCAGAAAGTGCAGAAAGGGCACGGTGTGCGCAGACTGCTACAAGGCCAGCCTCGACTCGAGCAACAGCGCCGCGACAATGTACAATCTGCAAAAGAAACTGCAAGACAGAAACGTAATACAAAAGGATGTAGCCAAATGCGCGCTGGGAATACTGATACCCGGTTCCGACCAACTTTACAAGGGAGAAAAAATATTCAAACCGGCAATGGTAATGCTGCTTACAAGCGCGATCTACGCGGCGTACATATGCGCATTCACGTTCAGAACGTACTACCCAAGCGTTACGGTGATAAACCCGGTATATTTTGCCGCACCGCTGCTGATATACAACTTTGCAGCGCTTATCAGGCAATTAACCGGCCTTGCGTCAACACTTAAACGGCGAGCCAAAATGACTCCAAAGGTGTAAGATATGGTACTAAGCGGCGCCCTTAAAGAGTTTATCCTCGGAGACATCTTCAACCTTCTGACGCTTCAGAAGGCCACTGGCCGGCTTGTCCTCTCAGACGACAGGCGCGAGGGGGGCATAGTATTCAAGGACGGCATAATCGTGGGCGCCGACTGCGGCGATGAGAACCTGCCCAACAAGCTCTTCAACTACATGGTAGGCATCAAGCGCAAATCCCCCGACCACGTGAGCCAGCTCTTCAACGCCAACGCCGGCAACCTGAGTCAGCTCGCCTCCAACATAATTGAACGCAACCTGATGACCCAGAAGGAGCTAAAGACCTTCGCCGAGTCTTGCGTGGAGGATATATGCTGCAGCCTGCTAAACTGGACCCGCGGAACGTACCGCTTCAACTCGCAGCGCAGCGTTGCATCGGCGGCCTGCGGCTCCGTAACCATACCCGCTGAGAATATAATCATGGAGGGGATGCGCCGCATAGACGAATGGGCGCGAATGCAGGAGTACATACAGGATCAAATGATCTTCGTTCCCGCCATAAAGGGCGGCGCCGGCAGGGACTCCAACGATGAGTTCGACGTAAACGCCGCGCCGGAGGAGTATATACTCAGCCTGCTCGACGGCAGTTGCACCGTGGGGAGCATAAAAAAGTCGTGCTGCCTCTGCGAGTACAAGGTGTTCGAGTCCATAAACATCCTGTTGCAGACCCAGCGCATCACCGCCCTGCACCAGAAATATACACAGTCCATACAGGCCGCCCTCAAGCGCAAAGAGGCCGAAAATGAGGCGATACTCAACAAAGGCTTCATCGGCTCGGCAGTTTCTGTCGCCGCCGCGTTGGTATTCGCAGCTGTTATGCTATTCTGCCGGTTATACGTAATACCCGAATCGGCCCGGAGCGCTGATGATGCCGCAGCCGGGACGCCGGACGCGGTAAGGGCGGCTGTGCAGTTGCACTATGCCACAACGGGGGAACAGGCCGGCGATCCCGCCGCCTTGAAAGAAGCCGGGCTGTTGACCGACCGGGATTTATAAAATCGCCATATTTTTTTGTTTTTTTCAAAATTTATTTGCATAACACCTTATCTTTATATTATTATTATATATATTACTGTAACTACGCGCAAAGTCGCTATACATACAAAAAGGATGACTTCATGGCATCAATTAATTACGCAGCCCGGCAAATAAGCGTGAAAATCGTTTATTACGGCCCCGGGCTGAGCGGCAAGACCACCAATCTGCAGGTGATCCACAAAAAGACGCCTCAGGAACACAGGAGCGATATGGTGTCGCTCGCGACCGAGACCGACCGGACGTTGTTCTTCGACTTCCTGCCGCTCGACCTCGGAAAAATTAAGGGCTTCGCGACGAAGTTCCAGCTCTACACCGTACCGGGGCAGGTATACTACAACGCCACCCGCAAGCTCGTGCTGCGCGGCGTGGACGGCGTGGTGTTCGTCGCCGACAGCGGGGCCGACAAGATCCAGGAAAATCTGGAGAGCTTCCAGAACCTGGAAGACAACTTGGCCGAATATGGGTACCAGCGCGAATCCATACCCATCATCATCCAGTACAACAAGCGCGACCTGCCCAACGCGCTGCCCATAGACGAGCTGAACCGGCACATCAACAAGTACAACCTCCCTTACGGCGAAGGCATCGCCTACAAGGGCGTTGGCGTGTTCGATACGCTCAAGCAAATCGGTAAGATAGTCATCGACTATCTTAACAAGAAGTACTCGCGCTCGGCTCCCGGCAGAAGCGCGCCCCCGGCCGCCGCTCCGGCCGCCCCGGCGCCGCATTTCACGCCGCCGCCCGCGCAGCAGTTCGCCCCTCCCCCGCCGCAGTCATTCGAAATGGCGCCGCCTCCCCCGCCGCCAGCTTACACTCCGGGACAAACGGGGCAGTTCGCGGCTCAGGGGTACCAGCAGCCGCAGCAGCGTTTCGCGCCGCCGCCACCTCCGCCGACGCCGTCGTACGAGCCTTCTTTTGAAATGGCGCCATCGTTTGAACCGCCCCCGCCGCCAGCTTACACTCCGGGGCAAACGGGGCAGTTTGCGGCTCAGGGGTACCAGCAGCAGTTTGCGCCGCCTCCGCCCCCCCCGCCGCCGTCGTACGAGCCTTCTTTTGAGATGGCGCCGTCGTTTGAACCGCCCCCGCCGCAGTCATTCGAAATGGCGCCGCCTCCGCCGCCGGCTTACACTCCGGGGCAAACGGGGCAGTTTGCGGCTCAGGGGTACCAGCAGCAGTTCGCGCCGCCTCCGCCCCCCCCGCCGCCGTCGCCGTTTGATATGGGCGGGCAGCAAGCGCAATCTTTCGAACCGCAAACGCCATCCTTCGATATGGGCGGGCAGCGCGCACAGTCGTTCGAGATTGACGCGCAATCTTTCGAACCTCTGCCGCAGGCGCCGTCATTCGAAACCGTAACGCCGCAGCCGTTCGAAATGCCGCCGCAACACTCCTTCGACCCGTACGCGCAGCAGGAAGCGTCACCGTGGGCAACCCCCGCCGACGCCGATCCGTTTATGACGCCGCCTGCGGCCGCATCACAGCCACCGCCTACATTCGAACCGCCGCCGGCCCAACCGCAATCCATAAATTACGACGATATGTTCATGGTGGAGCCACCACCCGCGCCGCCGGCGCAAGGTACGCCACCAGCAGGCAACCAGGGAGGCTACGGCCAGTCCCCTTTTGATTTTGAGATGGCGCCGCCGCCGCCCGCGCCATCTCATTTAAACGCCCCTCAGGGCGTAACGGGCGGCTTTGCAGGCGCGACGGAGTTTTCCCCGCCGCCGCCGCCGTCGGCAGACCAGGGTTTCGCGCAGTTCGGCGCAAATCCCCCCGCCGCGTTCCCGCCGCCGTCAAACGCGGCGCCGCAGGGCGGCAAATCAGAGCTTGACATAGAAATAGAAAAGTACCAGCGCGAAATAGAGGAAAAACAGAAAAAAATGCGTAGCGGGTCGCCGGTGAACTTCCCTGTCGCCCCACCACGCCCCGACGTACACCAAATGCAGCCGTACCCGGGCCCGGCAGACCACAATAACCACTTCAAGTCGCCGACGCCGGCCGGCCCCGTGCTGGATTTCCAACCGTCCCCCCCCCCGCCGCCACCGGCCCAACAGTTCACGGGCGCTTTCACGCCGCAACCGGAACCCATACAGCAGCAGCACTCCTCGTTCTACGAGTTCGAGGCGGAGCTCGAAGCCGGCGCGTCGCACAAAAACGGAACGGACGACTACCGCTCAGTAGACAGCGCGATGTTTTTCACGTCTATAGACAGAAACAACGCGAGACAGAAAAAACCGGTTAAACCGCCGGTAAACCCAAAGTTGCTCAAACAGCAACAACAACAAAAGGGCTTCATGTCGAAGCTCTTCAATAAAAACCAAGGCCAGTGAGGAATAGCAAACCATGAAAGATATGATACTCTTCCCAGAGGATATTGACCGCCTCGACAGCATCCTCATGCCGCTGACCCAGAAGGCCAACCTGCTTCTGGCAGTCCTCATAAATAAAGACGGACGCCTGCTCACAAGCCAGGGCATCCTCGAAACGGTAGACATCGTCTCACTCGGCGCGCTGGTAGCCGGCAACACCGCCTCCACTCAGGCCATAGCCCACTTAGTCGGCGAAACCGAGTTCTGCGCCATGTACCACCAGGGCCGCGACAAACACTTCTACATAACAAGCATAGACGAAGAAACATTCCTCGCCCTGATATTCGACGACCGCACAAACATAGACCGCGTAAAAGTATTCGCGCGGCAATTCGAACGCCAGATGAAAGATGCCCTCGTACAGGTCTACGACAAATCCGAAGATCAGGTCGACCTCGATATGGACATGAACAACGTCCTCTTCGGCGGCGCAAGGCCGGCAGCAGCAGCCCCGGCGGCAACATACACGCCGCCGCCGCAACAACAGGGCGATGTCTACTACATGGATATGAACGCACCACCGCCGCAACAGCCCCGGTAAATATGAAAAACAACGCCTCTTTCGTATGCCCCGTATGCGGAGCCGTGCTGCCCGCAAACGCAAAAGTCTGCCGCGACTGCGGTTCAGACGATACTACCGGATGGTCCGAAAATACATACTTGGACGGCATCGGCCTGCCGTTTGACGACGACGAATACGAAGATATGAAAAAAAAAGAGTTCGGAGAGGTAAACGTAAGCGGGAAAGCCGGTTCCAGAATTGATTGGAAGATGGTTATCGGAATAATTGTTTTGGTGGCTATGATTTACGCCATTGTGGCCAGATAAATCAATACCCGCCTGCCGTAAGTTTGTTATTGACGGATTATTGAATACACGATTAAATATTAATACCCGCACCACCCTGCGACTGCACGACAGCCGTGATGTCTCAGGGCAGCGCAGGTATTAATATTTAATCGTGTAATATATAATTGATTATTGAGGAATGGCTGATTATGATGACCGGACTGCTGCTGCACTCTGTAGACGTGAAACCCAAATTCAATATGTCGTCATATCCGAGGGATAAATTCAAGGCGCTTTTGGACAACTTAATACGTAATGATGTAAAAACAATCACCGTATCGCAACATACATCAATACAACACATATCCGCACAAATATCAACCGCAATAACTTTTGACGACGGATTGACCAGTTTCTACGATAACGCCTGGCCCCTGCTTGAGGATAAAAAAATCAAATCGACAATATTCCCGGTTGCCGGATTGATCGGCAAAAACGGACATTGGGACGTGATGGGGCAGACATCCCACATGACCGCGCCAATGCTAAGAGAAATCGCGGCATCAGGCCACGAAATCGGCAGCCACTCATTGACACACGCGAATCTCGTCTGGTTAGATGACGATGAACTGATGAAAGAGCTGCGGGATTCCAAATCAATACTTGAGAATATCACCGGTACCGCCGTGAAATCGCTGTCCTTCCCATTCGGCAGCTGGAATACACGGGTGTGGGATGCGGCACAATCTGCAGGATATCAATACGCAACCGCCTATCGCGGCCATCAACGAGTATCAACCGAAATACTGCCGGTGATGGGGGTATTTCGGTTCGACGGAATTGATGATATTGTCGGACGGATACCACCGCCATCATCACCGCTATCATCCCCAACCTCAAAAATACTGGCCCGGATGATGTCGCACTTCTCCAAAGGTACGCCTATAGTCAAGTTCAGGAAAGAGTACATCAGGTTTCCGGGGTGAGGATGTCGATGATGGGACTATCACCCGTCTCTCATTTGATATTATATTCAAGACTCTCAGCATCTTTCTGAATGATGGGCAGCCAGTCACGTGCCCCGTGGATTATCCGCCTCACACGGGCGATTTTTGCTTTTTCATCAACGATAAAAAAGATGAAATACTCCTTTACGATTATCCTGCGGTACCCCAGCGACGCGAGACCATCGTTGTCTACGAGCCGATATCCTTGCGGCATATACGAGAGCTGTTTGTCGGTTGTGTTCTTAATTTTTGTTACGACATTTCTCGCAATCTTTCGTGATAACAACCATTTGAAGAGATTTCGACGAATACTGTCCAAATCTTTTTTGGCAGCATCAGCGTAAACCACCCGGCAGTTATGACCGTGCATTTGCGATCTCCCGCCTGAGTTCTTCCAATTCCATCTGTTTCAACTGGCGCGATAACTCTTCGCTTGTGTAATAGATATTAGCCATCTCTTTATCCTTGTATTGGTCTTTCTCGCACTCCCGCCAATACGCCTCCCGCTCCTCCGGATTCTCTTCCATGCGCCGTTCCATGCGCTCAACTTCAGCCTCAAAATCCGCATCGTTAAACCCCGGCATTGGAACTCCAGGGTGCTGCAGTTTCCAGAGTATCCGCTCCAAGCGCATACACTCCGCCTCAAACGCGCCGTCGTCGTCCCACTCATCATTCCAGCCCTCGCCTGCCTCGCCGTCCCCCTCGTCCGCATCCGCAACAGCGCTGCCGCCACCACCGCAGACCTCGCCGTAGTACATCGTAGGCTCCCTGACCTCCAAAACACCGCCATCGCCCTCCGTGCTAACGTAAGGCTCGTGCTTTTTGTCCTCCGGTGACACCCTCTCTTCCTTATCCATATACCGCTCCTATGATTGAGTACAAGATTTTTTTGTCGTAACGGACGCTCATGGCGGCCGCCATATGCTTTTGCGCGTGGAATTAGATCAAACCCTGATTATCGGGGAGTAGAAACGGGCGGAGCCCGGCCCTACGGGTACTTCATTATAAATATAACTTATCCCCAAGACCGCGCCAAATTTTTATTTATAATCTTTAAAAAAGTCATCGCACAGAACTTTTTATTTGACAATATACGCCGCACATACTATATTACTGTGTATGATATCGTGCAACCGGACGCCCCGGTTGAAACCGGCAGGATAGGATAACCATGACAAACAAGCAGATAAAAGCCCTGAAAGACCGCCTCTGGGAGGGCGCCGACCAGCTCCGCGCCAACTCCGGGCTCAAATACACCGAATACGCAACTCCAATACTGGGGCTGATATTCCTGCGCTTCGCCGAAAGCAAATACCGGAAGTTCGAGCCAAAAATCCTCGCCGAACACCAAAAGAAAAAAGGCACCCGCACAGAACGCCCTATCCACGAAATCGCGGTCGAAACATGCGGCTACTACCTCCCGAACGAAGCGCGCTTCGACTACCTCCTCAACTTCCCGGAATCGGCAAATCTGGCGGAAAAGACCAAAAAAGCAATGGAGAAAATAGAAAAATACACCCCCGAACTCGCCGACACGCTCCCAAAAGACGTCTACCACTCCGTAAACAGCGAAGACGACCCGCTGGTACTGGCGAAACTGTTCAAGGTGTTCAAAGACATCCCGACCGACGTAAACTTGGACATCTTCGGCGAAATCTACGAGTTCTTCCTCGGCAAATTCGCCCTCGCCGAGGGACAGGGCGGCGGGGAGTTCTTCACGCCGTCCACCGTAGTGCAATATATGGTCGAAGTCCTCGCGCCTACCGAGGGCAAAATCTTCGACCCGGCCTGCGGCAGCGGCGGCATGTTCGTCCAAACCGCACACTACATCGCCCGGCACAACTCAAAAGGAAACAATATCAACCTCCGCGCGTACGGTACGGAGAAAACCGGCGCAACGGTCAAACTCGCCAAAATGAACCTCGTCCTCAATAACGTGCGCGGCAGCATAACCGAGGCAAACTCCTACTACCGCGACCCGTACGACTGCCTCGGCAGGTTCGACTACGTCATGGCAAACCCGCCGTTCAACGTAGACGAAGTGGAACTCGACCTCGTAAAACCGCACAAACGATTCAACACATACGGCGTGCCCCAAAACAAAACCAAAAAAGCCAAGGGCGACGCGAAAGAAACCGTGCCCAACGCAAACTACCTGTGGATCAACCTCTTCGCCACATCCCTAAAAGAAACAGGCCGCGCCGCGCTCGTCATGGCCAACTCCGCGTCCGACGCAGGCAACAGCGAAAAAGACATCCGCACGAAACTCATAGAAAGCGGCATCATCAGCCAAATGGTCACACTGCCGTCAAACATGTTCACAAGCGTTACCCTGCCCGCAACACTATGGTTCTTCGACCGCGCAAAACAACGCAAAGACGAAATCCTCTTCATAGACGCAAGAAACATCTTCACGCAAATCGACCGCGCACACCGCAAGTTCTCAAACGAACAAGTCAAAAACCTCGCCGTCATCAGCCGCCTCTACGAAGGAAATAAAGAGGCGCTCCGAACACTGATAGACGAATACAAAACCGAACTCGCAAACGCACCCAAAACAAGCGGCGACGAAGACACCAAACCCAAAGCATACTGGCAAGAACAAATCGACTGGCTCACTACACGCTTCCCCAAAGGAAAATACACAGACGTAGTAGGGCTGTGCAAAGCGGCGAAACTGAACGGCGAAGACGGTATCATAGACCAGGACTACTCGCTGAACCCGGGACGGTACGTAGGCGTGGTAATCGAAGACGACGGAATGACGGAAAAGGAGTTCAAGGCGGAGATGCGGGGGCTGTATGAGGAACTTGAAGGGCTGAATAAGGAGGCGCGGAGGCTGGAGAAGGATATTGCGGGGAATTTGCGGGAGGTCGTGGGGGAAATATGAATGAATGGACTGAAGTGAGATTAGGTGAATTGGCACCTTTCAAATACGGTAAAGCATTGCGTGAAGAAAATCGCAAAACAGGTAACTTTAACGTGTATTCATCAGCCGGTATTTGTGGTTTATCAAATGAATATCTTGCCTCAAAGGGGATTGTTGTTGGTAGAAAAGGTACAGCTGGTAGTGTATTTTATTCAGCAACACCATTTTTTTGTATTGATACCGCTTTTTATATTGATGTGGTTTCATGTAACTGTGATATGAAATTTTTATATTACTATATGCAGTTAATGAACTTAGGTAGTTTTAACAATGACGCAGCGGTTCCTGGCCTAAATAGGAATTTAGCCCACAAACTAAAAGTACGAACGCCACCACTCCATGCCCAAACCCGTATAGCAAAAATCCTCTCAGCCTACGATGACGCAATCGAAAACAACAACCGCCGCATCGCGCTCTTGGAAAAGGCTGCGCGGGAGCTTTATCGGGAGTGGTTTGTGCGGTTTCGGTTTCCGGGGTACAAGAAAGCGAAATTTGTTAATGGGTTGCCGGAGGGGTGGAAAATTGGTAAGGTCAGCGATGTTGTTCAATTACAAAGAGGACATGACTTACCACTAACTTCTGTCAATAAAGGAATTTTTCCTGTAGTTGGCTCTGGTGGTATTATAGCTTATCATAACAAATCTACGATAAACGCACCTGTTATCGTACTTGGTCGTAGTGGCAGCATTGGTGTACCACAATTTCATAATTATGCGTGTTGGGTTCACAATACTGCAATATATGCTAAAAACATATATGCTAAACCTTACTGGGCTTACCATGTTTTATGCCAAATTGATTACTCTTTACTGATGGGTGGAAGTGCTGTACCTACACTTAATCGAAATCATGTTGAAGCTCAAAAAATTGTTATTCCTTCATGTGAAATTCAAGGTAAATTTGATTATTTTGTAAAAGACTTCATGGCGAAAAAAACAAATCTTCAACAACAATCCCAAAACCTCGCCCGTCAGCGCGACCTGCTTCTCCCCCGTCTGATGAGCGGAAAGCTGGAGGTATAGATATGAAAACCAAAGTAAAATTCCCTAAAAATGAAGTGGTCGAATTCGAACTAGGAAAACCTGTTGTAATACTTGGGGCAAATGGCTCAGGAAAAACGCGTCTTAGCGTAAAGATTGAAGAAATAAATGATAAACGCTATAATGTTTCAAGTGTAAATACTAGTACTATACTTATTCACAGGATCTCAGCACAAAAATCACTAACAATTTCAGATACCATTTCCCTGACAGATTACGATAGTTCATGGAATGCTTTGTTTTGTGGGAACGCCCAACAAAATGCTAAGAAATTACAGCACAGATATAGTTTCAAGCCAGCAACATTCCCTCTGAATGACTATGACAAAGTATTAGCCCTTCTCTTCGCGGAAGACTATAAAGAACTTCAAGAGTACCATACTGCGAATAAGCAAGCTATAGCTAATAAAGAAGAAATGCCTTCGGTTATTACTACTGTACGTGAAAAGGCCATAGAAATATGGAATGCCCTTTTACCACAAAGAAAAATTGAACTTATGAGCGGTAGCATACACGCAAATTACGATAGCATAAAATATCATGGCAAAGAAATGAGCGACGGGGAACGTATAGTGCTTTACATGATTTGCCAAGCATTAATACTACCGTCTGAGAGCACAATTATTATTGATGAACCCGAATTACATATTCACAAAGCCATAATGAAAAAATTATGGGATAAACTAGAACAAGAACGTCAAGATTGTGTATTCATTTACATAACTCATGATTTGGATTTTGCGACTTCGCGAGATACAGATAAAGTTTTGTGGGTAAAAAGCTTTAATGGTACTAATTGGGATTATGAATTTCTTGATACTCTGAGCTTTGAGCAACTACCTGAAGAATTATTGTATGAGATACTGGGAACACGACAAAACATACTTTTCGTTGAAGGTGAACGGAATAGTTATGACCACGTATTGTATACTGAATTTTATAAGGACAAAAATTATCATATCATACCATGTGGTGGTTGTTCTGAGGTATTGAAAATATATAAATCGAAAAAAGCTTACGAAAAACTAAATAACATTGAGGCTTATTGCCTTATTGACCGAGATTTTAGAACAGAAAACGAAATAAATGCTCTTGAAGCAGACGGGGTAAAGTTTTTGAAGGTAGCAGAAGTTGAAAACCTATTTATAGTTCCTGCATTACTTGATATTATGGGAAATCAACTTGGCTGTGATACCAATACTATACAGCAAGCAAAAGATTTTATTATAGAATTGTTTGGTAAAATTAAAACAGGACAAATCGGAGAATCTTTTATTAAAGAAATCAATCATCAGCTTACTATACTAAATTTTAAAGATAAAGAGGCAACACCTGACGAAATTCAAAATGAAATTGCCAACACTTTTTCCAAAGAGAAGATACAAACTTTTTTCAACGACAAACAATTGATTTACAACAATGCAAATACGGTAGATAAAGTATTGGAAATATTTAATTTCAAAGAATTAAGTAAGAAAGTCGGCGAGAAATTAGATGTTAAGAACTATCAACAACGTGTTATCAATTTATTGCAATCAAATCATAATGGCATTAGAAAACAAATATTGGATGCACTCAATCCATATATGCCGGATTTGCCATAATAAAGGAACATAGCGCGATGCCCAAAATCATAACCGAAAACCACATAGAACAATCCGCCATCTCCCTGCTCACCACCGAGCACGTCCCGCTCTATTCCCACATCAACTGCATGACCGAAAAGCCGGAATCTCTCCCCGACGGTTCCGGCAGGGCCGACAAAAAGCAGGTAGTTCTGCCGGACGTTTTGCTCAAAAAATTATTGGAGCTAAAT
>Ga0209755_10000491_pt1 | contig 72434 bp, 33 predicted proteins | sample TergutCo191P1_FD_187301 | JGI IMG/M metagenome (GOLD analysis project Ga0209755, IMG submission 187301) | Cornitermes sp. P1 segment gut microbial communities from Petit-Saut dam, French Guiana - Co191P1 (SPAdes) (version 2) | ecosystem: Host-associated > Arthropoda: Insects > Digestive system...
AGGTACCCTTTCTGGTTGTCCAGTTCGACCCTGAACATCGTGTTTGGCAGGGCCTCGCGGACGATCCCCTCTACCTCAATTGCTTCTTCTTTTGCCACATATACTCCTTGCCTTAATCGTAACAGGCTGGGGGGGCTTCTGTCAAATGCGGGTCGGGGGTGTTTTTGTTTTTGCGCGCGCGTTGACCCGTCGCATCCGCCAGTATACAACTAGGTGAAATCCACAGCCTTCTTTGCCGAACAAGCTGAGATGGAAACGATTATCAATGCCTCTTGGCTTTCTGGGGGTTCCCTGGAGTCGGATCGCGATTTCTGATTCAAGGTTCTTATCCCGGCGACAACCCCGGCATGTCCCATTCCCTGGGTATCCTTACCGGCATACCCGTCTTGGTATCCACGAAGGCCCAGGTAACCTTGGCCGCGATCAATAGGTCTTCGCCCCGGCGTATTTCCTGGGCCAGGGTTCCGCTGACGGCGCCTTTTTTTGTCGGCCAGGTTCTTATTGTCAGTTCGTCGTCGGTTACCGCCGGCAGTTTGTAGTCAATTTCGATGCGGGCGATAAAGATTCCGTACCCGGCTCTTGTGATCCCGGGAAAATCAAAATTCACGTCCTTTAGGAACTCGTAACGGGCGTATTCCAGGTAGTTTAGGTAATTCGCGTGGTTCACATGGGCGTACATGTCGCATTCGTATGTGCGAACCCGTGCGTGACATTCGCTGACCATGCCTTAGTTTAGCAAAATCGCCGGCAAAGGGCAAGCTAGGCCGTCGCCGCCTTCCCCCCGCCAAGCCCCGGCTTCCTCCTGGCCTTGATCCGTTTCCAGGCGTGCATAATCAGCGCGATTGCGATGACCGCGTTCGCCACGAACACCCGGAAGTACTCGCCTATCAGGGCGCTGCCCATAAGGCGGTTTCCGGCCATCGGCGCCAGGATGAACAGCGAATGGAAAAGGATCACGCCAAGTATGGCGTGCTTGACGGACGCCTTGCTGACCGTCGCGCCCCCAACCAACAGCGCGGCGATTGCGTACAGGCCAACCTGGGAATGCGCGCCGTAGGTCTGCATTACGCCGAAGTTCTGCAGCATTATGATCTGGCCGTAGGCGGCAAGCAGGGTTGAAAGGATCATCGCGATTATGCGGGTTCTGTCCACGTTAATCCCCGCGGTGGTGGCCACCGCGCGATCCTGTCCCACCGTCCGCATGTTCTGCCCCAGGCGCGTCTTTAGGAACCAGTTGATAAGGAAGCAAAGCCCCACGATAATCAGGTAGGTAAAAATGGGAACCCTTACCCGGCCAAGCCCGGTGCCGATTGCCGGAAAAAGCGTTACCAGGAAAATGGCCGCCGCGATAACGATGTACGAAACGGGCTTCGAAAGCGATTCGGCGCTCTTCTCCACCAGCCTTGCCCGGACGATGCGGTATACCGCGTACAGCGCCGCGAACAACGCAGCCAGGCGCACGGCGGTCAGCCCGACCACGCGATCCTGGTATAGAAAGTAAAGATAGGGCTCGACGACAAAGCTAAGGCCGTAGGCCAGCCCAAGCGCCGCAAACAGTACCAGGGGCTTGGCCAGGCCGCCCTGCCCGCGCAGCCTAAGCGGCTGTTTTTTTACCAGGTTGAATATTACCGCGCAAATGACGAAAGCCAGGACGATCCAGAAGGCGACGGTAATAATGTTCAGCAGGGACACGTTGTCCAGGGCCTGCCGCATGTTGTTGTCCCGATCCAGGTCTATCGCGTTCAGCACCCCCACGCCGGTGGCCGTCATAAGCCGCTCGTTGGAAATGGTGATCACCCCGCCCATGACGAACAGGAAAAAGAACTGGTAAAACCCGTCCGCGAAAAGGGCGGTAACCATGCCGCCGATCATCTCGGAGCCCTTCATCTTGTTAAAGAGCCTGCCAATAAGGTAGCCAAGAACGACGGCTATGGGGGTCGCCACCAGGGCTACCAGCGCGACGCCGCCAACCCCCTGCCCGCCCCAAAGCACCACAAGGAACATCGAGATCTGCGCGGCCATCGCCCCAATCACTATGCCGAAGTTTAGCCCCAGCCCGGCCGCGACCGGGATAAGCAAACTAAGCACCATGAACGTGTTGCGCCCGAAGCGCGTGAAAAGCTCGCTAAAGAACATGACCGTGGACACGCCCGACGCGAAAAAGGCGAACAGGGCCACCCCGGCGAACAGTATGACAACCTTGTTTTCAAAAAGCACGTTCCGCGTCCGGTCGAGCATCAGGGATTTGTCCGGCATCAGCGTCCGCCCCCCTTTACCTTGGTCAGGGCGTAAAGGATAATCCCGTTCGTAATAATCAGGCGCAGCATCTCCGGAACCCCGGCCACGTCCGGCAGCATCACGTTGGCCAGTGGAAGGGCGATCGTGAGAATGCCGTTGAACAAAAACGCCCCCAGCAGGACGTCGAAAACCCTGGCCCGTTTCACGGTGGCCCCGCCGATAAGCACCGAGGCGACGGCGGTAAAGCCCATCATCAGCGGCGCGTTGTACATCTGCAAAAAGCCGAAGCTCTGCGCGAATATGATGATCCCCACCGCGCCAAGCGAGGTGGAGATCGCCGTGCCCAGGATACGCATTTTCTCGACGTTAATGCCGGAGGCTCTGGCGTAGCCTGGGTTGGAACCCGCCGCGCTCATCATCATTCCCAGGCGGCTCTTGGTGAAGACCCACATGGCTATGCACCCTACAAAAAACACCAGCAGCAAACCGGTACGCATGGTGAAGGAACCGATGGTGAACATGAAAAGGTTGTCAAACGCGCCGCCGAAATCGTCCTGCAGGTTAATCATCTGGCGCAAGCCCCGGCCGGTGGCCGGAAGGATCATTATGCTTGTGCGGACGGGTATAAGGGCCCACACGATGTTGAACACCGCCACGGCGGAAAAGCCCACGTAAACGGAAACGGCCATCTCGCTTCCCTTTACCCTGTTCAGCAGCATCCCGTAAAGAACGCCCATGCCCGCGCCCAGGGTTCCGCCGATCACGATGGCGACCAGGGCCAACACCACGGAGTGCAGGGCCGGGTTGGCGATAAAGTCCAGGACGCCGGCGTGGTTCATTTCGATGCTAAGCACGGCCCCGAGCAGGCCGCCGACGATGCCGACGGTAACGCCGAAGTTGGGGCCTATGCCGCTCTGTATGCCCGGAACCATGGCGAGAACCAGGATTCCGAACATCCCCCAGCGGCGCAAAACGTCCCCGAAAAACGAGGGGAGATCCATGCTGTAAATGCCCGCCAGGACGAACAGCAGGACAAAAAGCGCAAGTATTATTATGCGGGGCAGGCCGAAGTCCGCCAGAATCTTTTTCACGATTCGCCGGTGGATCGCCTGATCCCCGGCGCCCATTGCTATACCCATTTTTTACACCATCCCTACTTCTCGCCGACGACCGCGCTCATTGCCATGCCAAATTCCGCGTCGGGGGCGTCCGGGGGCAGGATGTTCGCAATCCTTCCGTCCGACACTATGGCGACGCGGTCGCACAGGCTCCGCAGCTCGGCCAACTCGCTACTGATCATAATAATGGTAAGGCCCTCTTCGTTACGCAGTTTCGACAGATAGTTCAAAATAAGTTCCTTCGCCCCGATGTCGATACCCCGGGTGGGCTCGGAAACGACGAGCACCCGGGGGTTCATCGTCAGGGCCGAGGCCAGGCAGACCTTTTGCTGGTTCCCGCCGGACAGGGTGCCGGCCTTTTGCCGCCAGCTTCGGCAGCGGATGTCCAGAAGGCCTATCATCTTCTCGGCGTGCCGCCGCGTCTCGCCAAGGTTCAGCAGATTCATGAACAGGAACCTTCTAAGGAAGCCATGCCTCGTGGCCATGACGCGGAACATTATGTTATAGGCAATGCTTTCGTCCAGCAAAAGCCCGATCCCGCGCCGGTCCTCCGAGACGAAGGCAACTTTCTTGTCCAGGGCGTCCCCCAGCCTGGAAAGGTCGAGCGGCTCCCCGAGCACCTCGACCTCGCCGTGGGCCGGAAACAGCCCGCCGATCCCGTTGGCTATGCCGACCTTGCCCTGCCCGGCCATCCCGCCGATGCCGAAGATCTCGCCCCGGCGAACGTCGAAGCTTACGCCCCTGACCGTCTCCCCGGGCATCTCGACGTGCAGGTCCCTTACGCTGACCGCGACCGGGGCACCCTCCAGCGCCGGCCCCTTGGCCGACGCCAGCTTGCTTATCGGCCGCCCGACCATCAGTTGCGCTATTTCCACTATGCTGGTCTCGGCGACCGCCTTCGACGCCACCAGCTCGCCGTCGCGGAGTATCGTCATGCGGTGCGCCGTCCGCATAACCTCCGAGAGGCGGTGGGTGATAAACATGATGGCGATGCCCTTTTTCGCGATGGCGTCCATCACCCCCAAAAGCTGGGACGCCTCGTCCTCGGTAAGCACGGCGGTGGGCTCGTCGAACACAAGAAGCCTGATGTTGAGCTTGTCGATTTCCCTGGCGATTTCGACGAACTGCATGTACCCAACGGGCAGGCCGGCCACCCGGACGTGCTCCTCTATGCCCATGCCGATGGCGTCCAGGGATCTCCGCGCGTCCCCGGCCATCTTCTCCGCGTCCAGGCGTTCCAGGCTTTTGCCGAAAACGCGGCTGAGCACCGTGGGCTTGGTGTCCTCCCGGCCAAGCTTTATGTTTTCCGTGATCGTGAACCCGGGGATCAGCATGAACTCCTGGTGGACCATGCCTATGCCGGCGGCCAGGGCGTCGGTTGGCGAGCCGAAATTCACCTCCTGCCCACAGACCCTTACGACGCCCTCGAAGCCGCCCGTGTCTCGGATTACCGTCATCCCGAACAGGATGTTCATCAGCGTGGATTTCCCGGCCCCGTTTTCGCCCAGAAGCGCGTGAATCTCGCCCGGTTTTACCGAGACGGACACGTCGTTGAGCACGGCGTTCCCGTTGTACGCCTTGCGTATGCCCAGCATTTCCAATACGCATTCGTTCTGCAAGCTGATATCCCTTTTTTACGAAACAAACCGCCCGGCTGTCCGGACGGTTTGTTCCAATATTGGTGCCCTAGCGCACCGTTGCCGCAAACAGGGAGTTAGAACGTGACAAAGTCCGAAAGTACCCTGTAGAAATTTTCCAGATACCTGCCGTCGCCGACCGGCCAGTTGCTAAGCTCCACCGAGGCGTCGAAACGACCCGCCACCTCGTTGATAATCCGGGTCAGCGCCGCGCGGTCGTGCCGGCCGACGCGCCCCTCAAGGTACTCGATGGAATAAAGCACGCCTACCTCGACCAAAAGCATGTTGATGGGGATGGGCCAGGTGGAGAACCGCCCGGTGCCGCCCGCGGCCGCTACGGCGTCGGTAAGCTGGGACAGAAGGAACTCGACGTCGCCCTCGCGCCCTTCCATCGAGACGTTAAAGGCCGCCGGAAGCGCGTGGAAGGGGCTGGGGCAGCACTGCAGGGGATAAAGCCCGCCGTGGGCCGCGATCTGGGTGATCAGGGGCTCCTGCATACCGCAGTTGGTGGAGAAAAAGGCCGTGTTCTGGCCGTGTTCCGCGACCCAGCGGGGCACGTTTTCCAGGATGAACATCTGCGTCTGGGCAACGCCCTCGGCCATGGGATCCGGCGCGGTCAGCTCGACCCAGCCAAGGCCCTTTTCGGCGGCGGTCTGCATAAGCAGGGCGCGCCTGGCCGCGATGTTTTCCATCCCCAAGTGGCGCGGGAAGGAAATGTGGGCGAAAGTGTCCGCGCCCATGGCGTAGGCCTGCTCCACGATGACCCTGCCCATGGACAGATCGTCGGAAAGCATGGCGATGTCGGCGTGGACGGCGACCTCGGCCGGGGGCTCGTGGGTTACGCCGACGAAGAAGAAGATATCCTCGCCGAACAGCTCGCGCGTGGCCTGGATTGCCGCGATTGTGCCCGGGACGGCCTGCAGGAACACGATCGCCCTGGCGCCGGCGTCAGCCAGGGCCAGCGTGTTGGCGATGGTCACTTCCATTTCCGCGCCGAAGTTATCGGGATACGTCGTCCTGATAATCCGGTCGGATCCGAACCTCTCCTGCATCATGACCGCGGCCAGATACTCCTCTTCCCCCTGGGACACCGTGCCGGTTATAATACCAATCCTCCACCCGTCGGGGGCGGCGTCGTCGGCACAGGAAGCCAAGGCAAACAGTATAACGACAGCCAAGGCAAGGCCGGCCAGTTTTTTGAACATACTCGTTCCTCCTACAAAAATAGTTTGTTCGGTTACGTTTAACCTACGCCAGCATATCAAACTGCCCATCGATCGTCAAGGGAAAGGAAAAACGGCCCGGAAAGCCGATACTATAGAAAAGGGTAGGGAGGTATCGTGAAAAACTTTTCAGGAACCTGCGCCGCGGCCTTTCTGTGGGTTGCCGCGCTGGCGACGACCGCGCTTGCAATGCCCGGGGCGGGGAATGTGTCCGCCGGATCGAATCATACCGTGGCCATAGGCATGGACGGCACGCTTTGGGCCTGGGGGCGTAACTGTTACGGCCAGTTGGGCGACGGCACCACAACCGCCCGCCCGGCTCCCGTCCGCATAGGGAACGCCGCGAACTGGGCCTCGGTGTCCGCCGGGGTTGGGCACACCGTTGCCGTCAGAAGGGACGGTACCCTGTGGGCCTGGGGACGCAACTGGGAGGGCCAGCTTGGGGACGGAACCACGAGCCGCCGCCTTGCCCCCGTGCGCATAGGGAACGCCACGAACTGGGCCTCGGCCTCCGCCGGGGTTGGGCACACCGCCGCCGTCAGAAGGGACGGCTCCCTGTGGGTCTGGGGGAGAAACTGGTACGGCCAGCTAGGCGACGGCACCACGACAGATCGTTTCGCCCCCCTCCGGGTAGGTGCCGCGGCGAACTGGCTCTCCGTGTCCGCCGGCTGGGACCACACCGTGGCCGTCAGGGCGGACGGCACTCTTTGGGCCTGGGGCGGAAACGGCCAGGGACAGCTGGGCGACGGCACGACGACCGACCGGCACGCGCCCGTCCGGGTGGACGCCGGGGCAAACTGGGCTTCGGCCTCCGCCGGCTGGGATCATACCGTGGCCATCGCCCGCGACGGCTCGTTGTGGGCCTGGGGATGGAACGGTGACGGCGGCCTGGGCGACGGCACGGCGACCAACCGCCATACCCCCGTCCGCATAGGCGCGGCGACAAACTGGGCATCGGCTTCCGCAGGCGAGGGTCGCACCGTGGCCGTCAGGGCCGACGGCACCTTGTGGGCCTGGGGATGGTACGGCGGGCTGGGCGACGAACTGAGGATAAGCCGCCTGCACCCCGGCCGGGTAGGAGCGGGGGCAAACTGGGCGGCGGTGTCCGCCGGATCCAACCACACCGTGGCCCTTGGCAGGGACGGCTCGATGCGGGTTTGGGGGGAGCAGTAGCCACGCCGAGGGCTTGACAGGGTATTTGCCAAGGGGACGCTGGGCTCTCCCGGTTTCCTCCCTTGAATATCACCGGCAAAACCGCCATACTAACAAAACATGAAAAAGTTTGTTTTTGTCTCCGGCGGCGTGTGTTCCGGCCTGGGGAAGGGCGTTTCGGCCTCGTCCCTGGGTGCCCTGCTGGAGGCTCGGGGACTGAACGTCCGCATGATGAAATGCGATCCCTACATCAACCTGGACGCCGGGACCATGAGCCCCTTCGAGCACGGCGAGGTCTACGTCACCGACGACGGCGCGGAAACCGACCTTGATCTTGGCAACTACGCCCGTTTTACCAAGGGCCGCCTGACCAGGGCGAATTCCATGACGGCCGGCCAGGTCTACCAGTCGGTTCTGGAGCAGGAAAGGGAGGGGCGGTACCTGGGCAAGTGCGTCCAGGTAATCCCCCATATAACCGACGAGATAAAGCGGCGGATAATGGCCGTCGCCGACGAGGACGTGGACACCGACGTGGTTATCGTGGAGATCGGCGGCACGGTGGGCGACATCGAGTCGATACCCTTCCTGGAGGCGGCGCGGCAGATAATCCACGAGCGCGGCAGGAAAAACGCCATCTCCGTCCACCTTACACTTATAACCGAGGTCTCGGGCGGCGAGCTCAAGACCAAGCCGTCCCAGCACTCGGTCAAGGCCATGCAGGGGATGGGGCTCCAGCCGGACGTGCTGATTTGCCGCGCCCCCAGGATGCTGGACGAGGACAACCGCAGGAAGCTCGCCCTGTTTACCAACGTGGATCCGGACGCGGTGTTTACTTCCAAGGATATCGACACTACAATGTACGAGATACCCCTTATGTTCTTCGGGCAGGGGCTGGACCAGGTGGTGCTTAAGAAAATGGGCGTGGAATTCCGCCACTCGAACCTGAAGCCCTGGGAATCGATGATGGAGCGCTTCGCCGCGCGGAAGGGCAGGGTCCGCGTAGGGGTCGTGGGCAAGTACATGGAACTGCACGACGCCTACAAGTCCGTGTACGAGGCGCTTTTCCACGCCGGCGTGGAATGCGGGGTCGAGGTCGAGGTCGTCAAGATCGATTCCTCCGACCTGGGCGCCGTTCCCGGGCTGTCCGCCGACGGCGCCCCGCTTGTGGACGGGATTCTGATTCCTGGCGGTTTCGGCGAGCGCGGGATCGGGGGCATGATAAAAGTGGCCGCCTGGGCGCGGACGAACAGGGTTCCCTGCCTAGGGATCTGCCTGGGAATGCAGGTCATGGTGATCGAGTGGTGCCGGAACGTGATTGGCTGGGCGGACGCGGATTCGTCCGAGTTCAGCAAGGACACGGGGCATCCGGTTATTGCCCTTCTGGAGGAGCTGGAAGGCGTGGAAAACTACGGCGGGACCATGCGCCTGGGCCTGAGCGAGGCCGTCGCGGAACCCGGGACCCGCGTCTCCGCCGCCTACGGCGTGCCTGGCGCGTCCGGCCTGGTGCGCCTGTGGGAGCGCCACAGGCACCGGTACGAGTTTTCCAACAGGTTCCGCGGCGAGATTAGCGCGTCCGGCCTTAAAATCGCCGCGCTTACCCCGGACGGCGGCCTGGTGGAGTGCGTCGAGTGGCCGGACCATCCCTGGGGCGTGGGCGTGCAGTTCCACCCGGAGTTCAAGTCGAAGCCGACGGCGGCGGCCCCTCTTTTCAGGGATTTTGTTACCGCGGCCAGGGATTTTAGTTTTAAGGGTAAATAGCAGGCAGGAGGAGCAAACTGGACAATAGGCCTTTCGTTTCCCCGGTTCCGTTTTTGCGCGGGCTTTCCCTGCTTGCCGTCGTGCTGTTGGCTGGGTGTTCCTTCGACTACGGCGACAGGACGGGCATTTCCGACAGGGACATGCCCGACATCGTAATGGAAAACGTCGAGTACGTGCGCGTCAGATCCTCGGACATCCAGGCGCGGTTCCTTGCCGAGCGGGCGGAGCGTTTCGAGGATCGCCAGGTCATGGAACTGCGGAACTTTTCATTCGAGCAGTTCGAGCAGGGCGACGTCAGCGCCTTCGGAAGGGCGGGCAGCGCCTCGGTGGAACTGGATTCCCTGGACATTTTTATGACGGACGGCGTTCGGCTGGAGGTCGAATCCGAGGAGATCGCGATAGAGACCTGGCGGCTTGAATGGAGGGACGCCACGCGGATCCTCCTTGGGGGGGACGAGGACGAGGTCCAGATTTCCAGGGACGACGGCACAGCTTTCTCCGGCGTGGGGTTCCGCGCCGACGCGCGGCAGCGTACCTGGGAGTTTTCCGGCTTCGTGGTCGGCACCTACGTCCACGAGGATGACGAGGACGAGGATTACGGCGCGGCGGACGATCCCTACTATTTCGCGGACATTCTTGAAGGAGGAACGGTCGAATGAGCGTTTACAGGTTTGTGCTTGCCCTGTCCCTTGCCGTCGCCTTTGGCGTCGCCGGCGCGGGGGCCGACACTTTCACTTTCAGGGCGGACAGGATGTCCGGCACCAGGGCCCTGGGCAGGGAGGTCACGATTTTGGCCGGCAACGCCGAGGTCCACGCGGACAACATGCTGCTTCGGGCCAACCGTATCGAGATTTCCGGGGACAACAACCAGTTTATCGACAGCATAGGCGACGTCTGGGGCATGGAAACCGAACGAAACATCGTTTTCCGCGCGGACAGGATCCGTTACGACCGGGATCGCAGAATCGCCAGGCTGGAGGGCAACGCGACGCTCGAGGACAGGGAAAACGAGGTCGTCGCGAAGGGCAACTTCATAGAGTTCGACGAGGAGACCGAGATAACGGTGCTCCAGATTTCGGTGCGCCTTTTCCAGGACGACATGGTCAGCCGCGCCGAGCACGCCGTCTACCGCCGCACCGAGCAGTTGCTGGATCTTTCCGGTTTTCCGGTGGTCTTTAGGGGCGACGACGAGTTCCGGGCGGACAGGATACGGGTTGACCTTGAAACCAACGACGTAATCATGGAAGGCGCGGTCTCCGGGACGATAAGAAACTAGTGGCCGCGACGGAAAACGACGACGATCCGACCGTCGAGGACGCCCCTGCCGCCGAACGGCCGGAGGGCTCGGTCGCCCCGGAAAGGCACACCCTGGGCGTGACGGGCATACGCAAGCGCTTCGGCAAAAAGGAGGTCGTCCGCGGCGTCAACTTTACGATGTACAACGGCGAGGTCGCGGGTCTTCTGGGGCCGAACGGCGCGGGAAAGACGACGATCTTCTACATGATAGTCGGCTTCTACAAGCCGAACGGCGGCTACGTCCACATGAACGACACCGACATCACCGCCATGCCGATGTTTCGCCGCGCCCGGATGGGCATTGCCTACCTGCCGCAGGAGGCCTCGATATTCCGCAAGCTGACCGTGGAGCAGAACATCTGGGCAATCCTTGAAAGCCGCCGCGACATCGACAAGGACGCCAAAAGGAAACGGCTGGAGGAGCTTCTGGGCGAATTCGGGATAGACAGGATCCGCAAGCAGCTGGGCTTGACGCTTTCCGGCGGCGAGCGGCGGCGCACAGAGATAGCCCGCGCCCTTGCCACCGAGCCTAAGTTCCTCCTGCTGGACGAGCCCTTCGCCGGGATTGACCCCATCGCCGTCTTCGAGATCAAGCAGATTATCCGCCGCCTGGCGGAAAAGGGCATCGGCATCCTGATTACCGACCACAACGTCCGGGACACCCTGGAAATAACCACCGAGGCCTTCATAATCGCCGAGGGTTCCATAGTGGCGCGCGGGGATCGCGACACGATTCTTGCCAACGAGATGGTCCGCGAGGTGTACCTGGGTTCCGAGTTTAGGATGTAGGCCTTAAATCGCCCTGGTGCCGCCTTCCTTCAGGCCGGCCTCGTAAAGCTTGCCGCAGGATATGAACATCGGGTGCTTGGTGCCCGCGAGGATTATGTCCGATTCCTGGGCCATGTCGATCATGTCGCGGCTTGGGGTCTTGCCGCGGACGAAAATGACGGCGTGGATGTCCAGCAGCGCGGCGGTCCTTATGACCTGCGGGTTTACCAGCCCCGTCAGCAGGATAACGCGATCCTTGACGAAGGCCATGACGTCGCTCATAAGATCGGCCCCACATGCCGAGGATACCTCTATGCCGGCCTGATGCTCGCCGCAGTAGAACTGCCCGTCCAGTAATGAAATCGCCTGTGCTACGGTCATTGCGCCCCCCCGCTTTTTTTGTCAGGTAAGTGTACCACAGGGCGGATAGTGTTTCAATAGGCAGTTGCGCCCCTGCGCGGAAAAGCCCGGCGGGCTTCGCGGCGCGTATCCGGGCGTTTCTAAGCCCCGCTTACCAGACCCAGCCCGCCCGGACGCCGACCCTAGAGAAGCGGAAACTTGCGGATTCGGGCGCCAAGGGAAAAACGCTGACGAACGGGTTAGCGAAAAAACCGCCCGTCCGCCCGCCGAGCCGCGCGCCGGCACCCAGGGATAGCATCGCCCCCACCCAGTCCCACCAGTGTTGGTTAAAACCGGCTCCCACCCCGGCCTCTAGATAAAACGGGGAGCCGGGCAGGAAAAAACGGGCGGTTACCAGAGCCCCAAACTCAAAGGGAACATTGTACAGAAGAAGTGCGCCTATCGAAAATAGCTCGTTTAAATCCCGTTCATAATGAAGGCCGAAACCAAGGCCCGGCCAAACCTCAGAAGGGGTATTAAGAGTATAGGAAACCTCGGCCGAAAGCCAGTTCACCCTGGGGTTGTCCGGATCGCGGGGCTCCCGCGGTGCTCGGGTCTCCCGGGGTCCCCGCCTTGACGGATCCCTTCCGGCCGTGCCCAGCAGGGTCGAGACCACGGCGTCGTTCCAGACATTCGCGGTGTGGATGCGCCGGATAATCGCGGTCTCGACCTCGATGGCCTGGATCCGCAGGCGGTAGATGTTGCCGAAGGGCTCGAACGCGCCGGTGTAAATAAACTGGACGCCGGCGAGCCTTCCGATTGACTGCGCCGTCGCGTCGTCGATCAGTCCGTCGATGGCCAGATGCATCTCCGCCGCGATTAGGTCAAGCTGCGCCCTGTTTACAACCAGAACCCTCTGCGTGTTCACGAACGCCATGATCATCTCGTCGATTAGGTGGTTCGACATCCTGGCGGAATCGGCCCGCATGGAAATGACGGCGATCCTTGTGTCCGGAGCCATGCCGGCGGAAAGCTCCTCCGCCGCGTTCCGTATCGCGTCTCCAAGCCTTGCCGTCTGGGCTTCCGCGGCTTTGGCTCCGAGCGCCAGGGCACATGCCAGTATGAGCAAAAATTTCTTCATTGTGTCTCCTTTGGTTTGCCGGTCTCGGCGGTGTTTCGTTCATAAGTTTGGCTTATCAGCATATCGGATACAGGATATACCACAAAAAGCAAAAAATCAATAGACAGATATGCTTTTCGGCATATCCTGTCGGGATATGGGTTTCAGGGAAAATCTAAAGGCGGAGCTGTACTGTTCCGGGATCCTTGTAAAGGAACTGGCCGCCAGAACTGGCATAAAGAAACACACGATCGACAATTACCTGAGCGTCCGCGGCAGGATGCCCGCCGCCGACGTGGCCGTCCGCATCGCCCGCGTCTTGGGCGTGACCGTCGAGTACCTGGTAACCGGCTCCGACGCCCCGGAAAACCTCTATCCCATGCGTCTTTCGCTGGAAACCCGCAAAACGGCTCGCGTCGCGGAGCAGCTAAAGCCAGACTACCGTAAGATAGCCCTGTCCCTCGTCACGTCGCTGAAAAAACACCAGGAAGCTGCGGATTCGCGCCCGGAGTAGCCGGCGCGGCTACTCCACCAGGTTGTCCACGTTCGCGTCGATAAAGTTGACGAATTCCCTTCTCGACGGTTCGTCCATGTTCCCCGCCCCCCGCAGGAAGGCTTCCCAGCGGCCGACGAAGGCGGCGGCGGTGCGGCGGGGGAGGGGGAGCCGCTTTCCGGCAAGGAACATCTCGCTGTCCCTGTCCCGCCATATCCTGTCGGCGGCCTTGCAGATGATCCTGATGTCGGCCAGCACGTTTTTCTGGGCCCTGGCCAGAAAGACCGCGTTCCGGCCGGCGAACTTCTTGTACGCCGAGTAGTCCCAGTTGTCCAGCGGCACCCTAATCCTGCTTAGGATCTCCCCCTGCCCCAGAGCGCCCGGGCCGGGGCCGGGCGAGAAGCGCGCCGCCGTGATCCACCTGGAGGACTGGGCGCTTCTAAGCTCGTACTGCGCGTCCAGGGCGGTAAAGGCCGCGACGCTGTCCAGGTGGCCGCAGACGTTCCCCCCTATGGTCGCCATGTTGCGGATCTGCGGCCCGGCTATGTTTCGGATGCAGTGCACGAGGACGCCGGGGCCGAATTTCCTGAGCTCGATGATCCTGCTCAGCTTGACCATCGCCCCTATCTCCAGGTAGCGCTCGGAGCGGTTTATCCTTCGCATCTCCTCGATTTTGTCCAGCGAAAGGATTGCGCCGGGCGCCGGGCGCCCGCGGATCAGGGCGGTGCCGCCGGCGAAGGGCAGGGCGTCCGGGTGGCGGCCCCAGTCGGCGAAAAGCTCGGCGTAGGTTTCCGGGGAAAGGACCGGTTCAGGAAGGCCTGCCATAGAGCCTCCGCATTTTCGTTTCCAGGGCCTTTTCTATGCCCTCGACCAGCCTTTCCGGATCCGTGCAGCGGCACCTTATCCCGTCGACGGTCCGCAGGATCTCGTCCCGCGACGGGCGCTTGCTTCTGCCCAGGAGCGCCCCGGCGATCAGCGTCTTGCCGGTCCTGCAGTACCCGCAGTCGTCAAGCCCCGCCTCGGCGAAGCCGCTTTCGATGTCCTGGTACTCGTCGGTAAGGGAAAACCCTTCCATGGTGATGACCTCGCTTTTCTGCAGCCTGAATGCCGGGATAAGGCAGGCCGGGCATACGCTGCCGTTGAATATCACGGTGCAAAGGCCGCACTTTCCCGCAAGGCACCCGGACTTCGTGCCCATAAGGCCGAAGTCCGCGCGAAGTATGTCGATAAGCCGCGCCATGGCCGGGCAGCGGACCACCACGTCCTCGCCGTTCAGGATAAATCCAACGTTCACTGGGCGTCCCCTTCCTTTCCCCCGGCCGCGTCCGCGTACAGGGTTTTAAGCGGTATGGAGCGGAAATGCCTGTCCATCATCTGGGAGACCGCCTGAAGGTACGCGGCCGGGACGCAGGCGAAGGGCAGGTCCCCTATTCCCTTGGGTTTTTCCGAGGAATCCCGGACGAAGCCGATCTCGACGGGGGGTATTTCCGACGCGCCGGCGATGTCGAAGCCGTCGAAACAGTCCTCGGGGACGCGGCCGGAAACGTAGGCCGGCTGCTCGCGGCAGGCCCAGCCCAGGGCCTGCACCACGGAAAGCTTTAGGCTCCTGCGGGCCCTGTCCTCCTGGAACACCCTGCCGCCGTCCACGGCCAGCCACACGCCCCGGATTTTCGGGAGGTACTCGACCGGGTCCAGCTCGACCTCCACCACCGCCGCCGCGGATCCGGGCCGCAGGAAGCCGGCGCGGTCCGGGGATCCCTGGGGGAGGGGGAAACGCCCGGTCCACTCCGGGTCTTCCAGGGGGGCGGCGGTTTCCCTGGCGCTTATGGGCAGGGGATCGCGGAAGCGCAGCGCCTGGATGGCAAGGCACGCCCGCTCGACCAGCTCGGCAAGGGCGGTGGTCTTGCGCGACATGGTCGCCGGGCCCGATTCCAGGGCCCCGGGCGCGGGATCCCCGGGCTCCTCGTCGATCTCGCCGTTTACGCGCACGTTTCCCGCCTCCACCCCCAGGATGCCCAGGGCGATGTCCGACCATGCCGTGCGGCCGGAGGCGCCGGGCATTCCGGTTTTTATCTCCAGCGATCCGTCCTTTTCCAGGGTCAGCTCCACGCCGTAGCCGCCGCCGTCCGGGCCGGGGTGCAGGGGGCCGTTTCCCTGGTAGCCAAGGGCTATGCCTATGCCGCGCAGGCCCTCGGCCCGGGGGGAATCGTCCTGAGGGGGCTGCTCCCCCCTTTTGCGCCGGAGAAGCTCGTAGGACGCCCACTTGCGGCTGTAGTCGCTCATGTCCCTGGCGGCGTCGACAAGCCGCTCCCAGGGGATCGCGTCCGCTATCGGCAGGCCGGGGGAAAGGGTGCCGGCCTTGGGGAAATTCTCCCTTCGCCATTCCGCCGGATCCTGCCTTCGGCCGTCGGCGACCAGCGAGACGTGGCGCTCCATCGCGAAGGATCCCTGCGCCAGGCCGAGGCCGGCGAAATGCCCCTGCGGGGGGATGTTCGTCATGTAAGCCGTGCCGGTGAAGCCCGCGTTCCTGGCCGAGTGGATCCCCAGGCATCCCAGGCATAGCTGGTCGAGCGCCTCCGCCGCGCCCACGCCGTAAGCGCCCATGTTGGCCGAGGCCTCGACCATGGTACCGACAAGCTCCCCCTTTTCGTCGAACGCGCTGGACACGCTTATGCTCGCGCCGAAGCGCTTCGGCGAAAAGCAAAAGTCCTCCTTCCTGGAGAGCACCATCCGCACCGGCCTGCCGGTGATCAGGGCCCCGAGCGCGGCGTGGCACGAGACGAGCGAGGGGTACCACAGCTTGCCGTCCAGGCTGGGGTCCACGGCGCAGGGCTCCACGCGGACGGCCGCGTCGCCAAGGACGCGGGCGACGGAACGCCTTACGTGAAAGGGCCACTGGGTCGCGGTTCGCACGACAAGCCTTGGCTGGCCTTCCGCCCGTTCCGGATCGGCTTCCGGTTCCGTCCAGGCGACGGCCCCGCAGGGCTCGGGGTACCAGTGCTCCTGGATGCCGGTCTCGTAGTCGCTTTTGACGGTGGACGCCGCGCCGGCGAAGGCCGCCTCCGGATCCCCCACGCGAATTTCCCGCCTTGCCGCGACCGTCCGGGCTCCCGCGCCGGCGGCGTCGGCCGTCGAAAAGACCGGCTCGTCCTCCTCGGCGACGACCTTGCAGTCGCGCGCGATTTTTTCCAGGCCGTCCCTGTCAGGCCCCAGCAGAAGGGCCACCGGCTCGCCTATGTAGGACAGCTCCCCGCCGGCGAGCACCGGGACGCGGGAATCCGCTAGGCCGTTCTCCCCGGGGATGTCCTCGGCGGTGAGCAGCACGTGGTCCTCCGGAAGCTGGGGGCACTCTATGGACACGAGCCTGCCCCTGGCGACCGGAGATCTGACGACGAGCGCGTGAAGCATCCGCGGAAGGTATATGTCGGACACGAAACCTTGGGCGTCCATTGCTTTGAGTATAAACGGTGGCCGGCGGTCTGAACACCCGGCGGGCGTTTCTGCGGAAAAATTCCCGGCCGGCTAAAGCGCCGCGCGATTCCGCGCCTTAATTAGGGTATGAGACATTTTTTCCTCGCCGCCTGGCTGTGCGCCGCGGCGCTCGCCCAACCCGTCCCCGTCCTGCCGGCGGACGGTTTCCCGGGGATCCCTCGGTTCGGCCTGCTCTGGGCGGGTTCCTGGGAGCGGGGCGAGACCCTGCACAACCGCGGGGATCTTGGCCTTGCCTGGCAGGGGCTGTCCCTTAGGGCGCAGGTCCTAGACAGGAGACCCCTGGAGTTTGGGGACGGGGGCGCTTGGGAGGGCTTCTCGCAGGGGCCAGGCGTCGCGGCCTCGCTCGGGCTGTACCACGGGGCGACCGGATCCAAGGCGCTGTACGGGGTGCTCCAGGAGCAGGGGCTTCCCTCCCGCCTGCGCGGCCCCTGGTCCCGCGCGGTGCCTTACGCCGAAATCCGTAGGCCGACTAGGGCGGACCTTAGGACGGCGGTCTCCTCGACCGGAACTCCAGAGGCGTACCTGCGCCTGTCCGGCCCGCGCCTCGCGCTTTCCGGGGTGGGCGGAACCCTGCCGGGGGTTTCGCTGAGGGGCTTCGCCTCGGCCCAGGTCGCCGTCGAGGGGGATCTTTGGCCTGCGTTCTCCGGCGGGCTGGAGGCCTCCGTAGGGTCGGCCGCCGTTTCCCTGGAGGGCTTCTTTACGGGGACGCGGCTTGGGGCCAGGGAAAGCCCTACTTGGTTCAGCGAGTCCCCCTCCTTGCCCGACAGGGACTTCCGTCTTTGGGCGGCCTCGCTTGGGATTGCCACGCCCTTTTTCCTGTTTGCCTCGGACCTGGCCCTGTCCTCGACCTTCGGCTACGGCGACGGCCTTTACGGCAACGCGGCGATTCGCCTTCCCTTTCCCGGCCGGTGGTCGCTGTCCCTGGCGGCGGAGGGCATGGGGGAACGCTACGTCGGCAGGGGGGGCGTGGCTCATGGGGGCGGCTTAAGGGTCGCGGGAAGAATCGAGAGGAGGGGGCCGCGCGGCGGTCTGTTCCGCGCCGAGACGAGCCTTCGCGCCCCCGCCCTGGACGCCCCCTTCGACCGGGGATCCTCCGGCGTTTCCTACCGTTTTCCGACCCCCCCCGCCGGCGCGTTCCCCCTGCGGCTAAGCCGCGTGTCGCTAGACGCCCACAGGGACGCGTCGAACCCTGGGAGGATCCGGGACGGCGTCGACGGAACGCTCGGCCTCTCGCTGAACCCGCCCCCGGTACCGTTGCCCAGGATTCTGTTGCCGCCCTCCGGAAGGTCGGGCCCCAGTCCCTTGGGGATAAGCCTTTACTGCTCGTTGCGGGGCCTGGGTTCGACGGACGGGGTTCCCTCGCCGCACCCGTTTTTTCCGGCGGACGGCAGGGAATTCGACTCGCTCAGGGTGGGCTGCGAGCTTAGGTGGTCGCCCGGGATTCTCCAGCTTTCGACAAGGTTGCACTACGAGGCGCGCTCCGTTGGGGAGGGAAAACTTGACGGATCCGTCAGCGTCGCGATCCGCTTTAGGCGCGGACGCCTGGGCGCCAGGCTTGCCTGGCCGGAGATGCCCGGCAAGCCGGACTACACGCTGTCCTGGCGGCTGGAGCTATAGGGGTCAAATCAGTCGAGGTAGCTGTCGTCCACATCGTCGCGGCAGTCTCGCGCGAAGGGGTTGTAGTCGATAAGCGCGTCCCCCAGCACCCGCCTGGCCAGCTCGTAAAAATAATCCACGCTGATGTTCTGGCGGCCCAGATCCACGCGGGCCCTGTTCCTGTGCCTGGCCGCGAGTTCCTCGGTGTACTCGAAAAGGGGATAGACGCGGAAATTTATGAAGCCAAGCTCGTAATGGGTTACCACCGGGATTATCCCCGCCCGTTCGATCGAAATGTGCCTCGCTCCGTGCCACTCGACTTTTTTCTGCGCCTCCAGGTACAGAAGCCCGCCGAGCAGGGTGTTGTTGTCGTGCTGCGCGGAAAGGAAGTTGCCCAGGGAGTAAACGACCAGAGTCTCGCCGCCGTCGCCCCTGGGCAGGAAAACCATCGGCTGCAGGACGTGGGGATGGTGGCCAATCACCAAGTCGACGTTGAGCCCGGCCATCAGCTCGGCAAGCTTCACCTGCTCGGCGTTGGGCGAATGCACGTATTCGTAGCCCCAGTGCATGGACACTATAAGGAAATCGACCAGGGGGCGCAGCCCGGTGATTTCCCTTTCCATGACCTCGCGGTCGATCAGCGGCACCATGTAGGGGCGATCCCTGGGCAGGGGCATTCCGTTCAGGCCGTAGGTGTAGGTAAGCCATCCCACGCTGATGCCGTTCGCCTCGGTAATGGTAAAGGCGTCGCGGGTCTCCTGCGAACCGTACAGGCCGATAAGCGTTATCCCTGGATGCGCGTCCCAGAAGTCCAGGGTGTAAACCGCGCCGCGCTCGCCCATGTCCATCGCGTGGTTGTTGGCGTGGTTTACCACGTTGAAGCCCGTCTCTATAAGGGCGAGCCCGGCCTCCGACGGCGTGTTGAACAGCGGCCAACTGGAAAAGCCGACCTCCTCGCCCGCGAAAACCGTCTCCTGGTTGACGAAGGCGATGTCCGCGGCCTGGATGATCGACATTATGGGGAGATAGTACGAGACGAAGTGGCTGAAGTCGCCCTCCGGGGATCTGCGGAACAGGACGTCGTGGAACAGGTTGTCCCCGGCCGCCACCAGGGTAAAGGTGTGGATTGTCGGTTCCGGGGCAGGCGGCTTTTCGACGTAGACCTCCGGCTCCGCGCCAAGGCAGGATGCCAGGAGGAAAACCGAAAGAAACCCGACGACTGCGGGTCTGCTGCTCATAGATTAAGCATACCATGCCGACGGAAAAGCGCAAGCCCGGCGAAGGGCGTTTCCGTACGCGAAGCCTCAGCCCTTCGCGATCCTCCGTCGCCGCAGCGCCCGGACAAGGTTCCCGAACTGTCTGTCCCTGGTCACAACCAGCAGCCCGGTTCCCAGCAGCCCGAACGCGAGGGCGTTAAGCGCCAGGGGAACGCCGAAGGAAACCAGGCGCCCGCCGCCCGCGAACGCTTCCAGCAGCAGGGGGGAAAGCAGAAGAACCGGAACCACGGCGAGCGCGGAAAGCACCGAAAGCTTAAGCGCGTAGAGCAGCGCGGAGGCCAGGGCACGACCGACGGCGATGCGCGGGTTCCTTCGCAGGAAGGCAAGCAGCAGGGCGGTGTTCACCACGCTGGCCACGCTAAGGGCCAGGGCTATGCCCGCGCCTCGGAAATGGCGTACCAGTATCGCGGCCAGGACAATGTTCGCGACGAACGAGAAAATCCCGGCCAGGGTCGGCGACTTGGAATCGCTCTGCGCGTAAAAGGCCGGTGCCAGGATCCGGTTCAGGGCGATAAAGAAAAGCCCGGGCATGTGAAAGGTAAAGGCCGAAAGCGTCAGGGCGACGGAGGTCTCGTCGAAGGCGCTTCCCTGGAAAATCAGGCGGATAAGCGTTTCCCCCTGGGCCATCGCGAAAAAAGTGACGGGGATTGTGACAAGCGCGATAACGTCCATCGCGGAGATCAGCCGCTCGTTGAAGTTGTCCCATTGGTGCGACTTGGCGTACTCGGCAAGGTTGGGCAGCAGCACGGTGCCGATGGATACGGCGAACACGCCCAGGATCAGCTCCTGCAACCGCAGCGAATATTGCAGGCTGGAAACCACGCCCTCGCCCGCGTTTCCCGCAAGCGCAACGGAGACCAGATCGTTCAGCTTGTGCGCCGCCATTCCTATAATCGTGGGCCCGACAAGCAGCAGCACCTTGCGGGTGCCGGGGTTGGAAAACGCCCGCCTTAGCCCGGTGAAAAAAAATCGTTGCCGGTTTTTAATGACGAAGGGCAACTGCAGCGCGGTTCCCAGCCCCCCCCCCAGGAGTATGCCAAAGGCCAGGGCCCGCGCCGGGTTTTCGGTGTGGGGGCTTAAAATCAGTGCGCTGATTATGACGACGATGTTAAGCACAATCGGCGCGAGGGCGGACGGCGCGAAAACGTGCAGACTGTTCAGTATGCCCTGGAAAAGCGCGGCGATGGAAATGAATCCCAGGAACGGGAACATTACCCTGGTAAGGAAAACCGCCTCATCGAACTCCTCCAGGCCGAAAATCCGAACGGCAAGCGGCGCGACAAGCACCCCTGCCATGACCGCCAGGGTCACGACGAAGGTAAGAAGCGTGAAAATGCTGGACAGGAATTCCCGGTTCTTCGCCTTGTCGCCGGCCAGCAGAAATTCCTTGAACGTGGGAATAAAAGCCACCGCGATGGATCCCTCGGCGAAGAGCCTGCGGAACAGGTTTGGCAGCATGAACGCCACGGCGAAGGCGTCGGCCAGGGCGCTGGTTCCGAGCAGATGCGCCTTTACCATCTCGCGCGCCAGGCCCAGGAACCGGGAGACAAGTGTTAGCAGGGACAGTATGGTTCCGTGGCGAAGCAGGGAGGCCCGGGGGCGGGCGGGCGAGGGTTCTTCCATCTATTTCCCCAACGCCTTCACCCGCTCGATCTCGTCGCGAATCGCCGCCGCCTGCTCGAACTCCAGCTTCTTCGCGTGTTCCAGCATCTCGCTTTCAAGGGCCTTGACAAGTTTTTTGCGCTGGTCCGGAATAAGCACGTTGTAGGATTTCTTCAGTACCTCGATGGAAGAGGCCGCCGCGTCGCCGGCTTCCGTCGCGTGGCGGGTCAGTATGTCGGCGATTGCCTTCTTCACCGTTACCGGGGTGATGCCGTGCTTCTCGTTGTAGGCGACCTGGACTTCCCGGCGGCGGGCGGTTTCGGCGATTGCCTTTTCCATCGCGTCGCTCATGCGGTCGGCGTACATGATTACCTTGCCGGCGGCGTTCCGTGCGGCCCGTCCGATTATCTGCACCAGGCTGGTAAGCGATCGCAGAAAGCCGATCTTGTCCGCGTCCAGAATCGCGATAAAGGAAACCTCCGGCAGATCTATGCCCTCGCGCAAAAGGTTTATGCCGACGAGTATGTCGAACTCGCCCTGCCGCAACTGGGTAAGGATTTCCACGCGCTCGATCGTCTCGACCTCGCTGTGGATGTAGCGGACCTTAAGGCCCAGGCCGGAAAGATAGTCGGTAAGATCCTCCGCCATTTTTTTTGTCAACGTCAGTATCAGCGAGCGTTCCCCGGCCTTTATGCGCTTCTGCACTTCGCCGTAGATGTCCTCCATCTGGCCCTCGCTGGGACGCACCTCGATCTCCGGATCCAGAAGCCCGGTGGGGCGGATAAGCTGCTGCACGACCCTGGTTGACTGCTCGGCCTCGGTCTTGCCAGGGGTTGCGGAAACGAAAACTGTTTTGTCTAGCCTTTCGACAAATTCGTCGTAGCGCAGCGGCCGGTTGTCCAGGGCGCAGGGCAGGCGAAAACCGTAGTCCACCAGGCTCTGCTTGCGGACGCGATCCCCGGCGTACATCGCGCCAAGCTGGGGCAGGGTGACGTGGCTCTCGTCGATAAAGGTCAGGTGTTCCTTTGGAAGATAGTCGATAAGCGTGTCCGGGGACTCCCCGGGTTTGCGCCCGGCCAGAAGCGCGGAGTAGTTTTCGATGCCAGGGCAGTAGCCCATCTCGGTGAGCATTTCTATATCGTACTCCACCCTGGTCTTCAGCCGCTCCGCCTCCATGATTTTGCCTCCGGCCTTGAAAAATTCCAGCCTGTCGGCAAGCTCCTGCCTAATCGCGCCCATCGCGTTATGCACCATGTCCGCCGGCATGACGAACTGCTTAGCCGGATAGATAAGCGCGCGGTCGATGTCCTCCAGCATTTCCCCGGACACCGGGTTGAAGCGCCGGATTCGCTCGACCCGATCCCAGTCCAGATCCACGCGGTAGGCTTCCTCCATGTATGCCGGGAAAATCTCCAGGGTGTCGCCGCGGCGGCGGAAGCGGCCGCGTTCCAGCAGCGCGTCGTTGCGCTCGTACTGAAGCTCCACGAAGCGGCGCATCAGCGCGTCCACGTCGACGACTTCGCCCCTTGAAAACGTCGACGTCATTTTTTTGTAAACGTCCGGCGTTACCATACCATAGATGCAGGAAACCGTCGCGACGATGATCACGTCCTCGCGCTCCATCATGTTGCGCGCCGCCGAAAGCCGCATCCGTTCGATTTCGGAGTTTATCGACGCGTCCTTTTCTATATATAAATCGCGGCTCGCGACGTAGGCTTCCGGCTGGTAGTAGTCGTAGTAAGAGACGAAGTACTCGACCGCGTTGTGCGGGAAAAAGCCTTTGAACTCGCGGAAGAGCTGGGCCGAAAGGGTTTTGTTGTGGCTAAGGATCAGGGTGGGCATCTGCACCTCCTCGATGATCTTGGCCATGGTAAACGTCTTGCCGGAACCGGTGACCCCTTGCAGGGTCTGGTACTGATCGCCGGCCCTGATCCCGTCGGCAAGGGCCTTTATCGCCTCGCCCTGATCGCCGGCCGGCTGGAACGGCGACACTACCTCAAACGAACGCATGTTTTCTCCACTTGCACCAGTCTACGCGCGCCCCGTGAGCGTGTCAACGGAGGAATCCCCGGTTTGGGGGCGTTGTCGCTGTTCTCCGGCGTCTTCCGCCGTTTTCATATGTTTTCAATGTTTTTCAACGGAAGCGCCCGCCCCAAAAAAACATCGCAAAAAAAATAACTTGACACCGGTCCGGAACTGCCCCCATACTTTAAGGATAGATACGTGTAGCCGATTGTGGACCCTGGGTTGGAAGGATGTGCATGTTACGGTGCCGTGGCATTGCAGTTGCGAATTATGAAATCAATCGTCAATTTAAAGAGGTGAGGGTATGCTGCCTAAATCCAGGTTCCACGATACGCCGGTATTGTTATTATTCGCGGTGGTTTCCGCCGCCGTGTTTTTGGGCTCCTGCGACAACCCGTTCAGGCCGGACATGGGGGACCAGGTCGTCATAGGGCGGCCCACGATTTCCAATATTTACCCGGCCTCGAACGCCATCCTTACCGGGGAGGTAAGGTTCGCCGGGGACGCCTGGGCGCACCGCGAGCTTCGCCGCGTCGAGGTAAGGCTTGGCAACAACACCACCGGGGAAAGGTTCGGGGATCCGGGGAACCCGATTCTCGACTGGACAAACATAAGCGTCTTTGGCGGAACCATAGTAAGGACGGAGGTTCCCGGCGAGGGAATCGACGGGAGCTGGGGCTTCACGTTCGACACCGGCAACCTTCCCGAGGCGGCCAGGCCGGCGAGATCGTCCATGGACGACGGCATGTTCAGGATGCGGTTCAGAGTGGTGGACAACAACGAGGATCCGGTCTACTCGGAGGAACTTGTCTACAGCGTGAAGAACCTCCCCTCCCTGGTGCGGATGACGTTCCCGACCGACGAGGCGATAATCGAGTCCCGAAACGGCGCGGACGGGGACTCCGACCTAAGGATAATGAGCGGCGCCCTGGTGCAGGGCCGGATAAGCGACGTGAGGGGCCTGCGGCCCGGCTATCCCATGATCCAGGTATGGCCGGCCGACAGGGCGGACATTACCGCCGACCCGGACGCCTTCGCTGGCGACAACCGCTTCGGCTGGGCCAGCATGTTTCTGGTTGACCCAACCTCGGGCGTAAACGACGACCCCGAGTACGGGGACGAGGGCCGTTACGACGGCCGGGCCGGAACCATAAACGTCGCCAACTTCAGCTTCAGGCTTAGCAGCTTTAACATAGTCCCGCGCGCGGACGGCGTGCGGGCCGCGGTGTACGACGGCGGCGAGCTGGAGATGGGGCCCTACCTCTTCCGGATAATCACCAGGGACACCCGGGGCATAACCGGGCACTTCCCGCCCCTTAACCACGGCAACGACCCGGCGGGCCCGGATTCCCCGGATCCCTTTAGCCCGGGGAACCCCGTGGCGATATACCTTATCAACGACGCCTCGCCCCCGGAGATCTCGCTTGCCTACCCGGGGAACGCGCGGGCGATGCGTCCGACCCTTTACGTAACCTCCGGGATCAACGAAAGAAAGGTGTCCGTGGACGATCCCTCAGGCCCCCCGAGGCCGGTCTTCCGCCTGCAGGCCGTCGCGAGGCACGGCGACGGGATTACCAGGGCGACGCTGCGCTGGGATCACCCGGAGCGCGGCGGCGGGGAGCTGGAACTGGACGCGGACGGGGGCGGAGCGGAAGGCGTTCCCACCGGGATAGGCAGGGGCGAGGTACGCTTCACCTTTACGGCGACCCGGGACACCCGCGACGCGGCGGGCGACATTGTCTTTGTCTCGCATTCGACGGCGTATACGCTTACCCTTAGGGTTTGGTCCCGCGTCGGATCCTATGCCTACCGTACCTTTAGCCTGGTTATGGACGGGGCGGGCCCGACGGTGGGCGTAAACCCGGCCGTACGCGGGGCGTATTCCCCGGCCGACGGGGACGCCGAGCCCACGCACGGCGGCTTTATCAACAGAAACCACGTTACCGTGAACGGGAACATACAGGTTTCGCTGGACCGCCTGATGGCCGGCTCCGGCATAATGGGCCACGGCGAGGGCAGGGGCGTTCCCCCTCCGGCCCCTGGGTACCAGATGGTGAAATGGTTTGCCGAGCCGGCGGCGGGCGACAACCCCGAGGGGGCCTCCGTGCTTTCCCTAATCCGCGCGTTCCAGAACGCCCCCAGCCGCGAAAACCTCGCCTTCTTTTTTTACCCCACCCACGCCCACCACGGGTGGGTAAGCCCGCCGGGCCCGGGGCCCCACCCCGCGTACGGAACGAACAACTTCAAGTTCGACACCACCGAATGGGACAACGCCGATCTTTGGCTGTACGTGGTGGCCATGGACGGGCTGTACAACCTTGGGTTTTTCATGCAGAAAATCCGGGTGGACCAAAGCACCGACGTTCCCCGGGTAGACGTTACCGGCTTTAACCCGGCGCTGGGCCCCGGGGATCTTGGGGTAAGCTTTACTGGCGCCGATCCCACCAGCCCCGGTTTCATTTCCCGGCCCAACGTCCTGCAGGGCGGGGGAACGGGCATCTACCTTAACCTGTCCGACGACGACTGTATTCAAAGGGATGTCCAGGATATAGTCATAACCCTCTACCGCCTGGATCCCGTCGATTTTTCGAGCGTGCTCTCCTCCGGGACGATCACCGAGAACGCCCAACTGTCGGCCACGCTGCCCAACTCGATCGGGCAGCGTGAAAATACCCCGGCAAACGCAAGGGGATGGTCCGGGAACCTTACCCAGGCAACAATGGCCTCGGTGCTTGGCCAGCCGGGGAATAGCCTGGCCCCCGGGACATACAGGCTGGATATAAGGGTGCGCGACAGCGAGGCGTACAAGGTACAAATCGGCAGCGCCGCCCCCGGGCAACTCTATACTGAGGCGTATTTCTACTTTGCCGTTCATACCGCCGTTCCGGTAATAGACGTGGCCGCTCCCGGGGACATGAGCTTCCAGGGGAGCGGGGGGATCCGGGTGTACGGAACGGTAAACATACCGGGCCCCTGGGGTCTGGGGAGCCTGTGGGTTTCGGTTTCCCTCGATCCGGATGCCCCGAACCCCGTATGGCGGCACCACAGGATTCCCTATGGTTGGGACGGGGCCGGCCTTAGATCGCTTGGTGGCGGCATATACGAGTGGGCGAAAATAGTGGACTTCGCCCCGGATGACGTCGAGGGCTACTTCCGAAGGTTTGCCGTGACGGCCTTCGATACCAAGGGCTTTTACGCCAGGGTGGGGCGGGGCGTCAGGGTTGATCCAACCCCGCCGACAATAAGGTTTACGGGCTTTAACCAGGGCCGGCCGCTAAGCCAGCGCGCGCCCGGTTCCCCGGCGAACGCGCAGCAGGTGTTCGAGGTGTGGGGCAACGTGCACTTCCAGATAGAGGTCGCCGACACTAGTGGCATTGGAACCGTGCCCACGCCGCCGGATGTTGACGGTGCGCCGCCGACGCTTGCCGACGTAAGGTGGTGGCTGCTTCCCTACGGCGCGGATTCCCCCGAATGGGACGATCCGTTCCCCGCCGGTCCGGACGGGGCGGGTGGCCAGTTCTTTGCCGGGGCCCCATCGCTTTCCATTACCGAGGCCTTCGGTGCGGTTTTCGACAGCCGCCCGCTTCAGCCGGGCGCCGAGCCGAGGTACTTCAAACTGTACGTTATCGCCGGCGACGTGCACGGCAACCGGAACGAGCCTGCCGTAAGGCTGGCGGACGGTTCCCCGGCAAGTCCCGTAAACTGGATCAGGGTAAACCAGGCCGCCGACACCCCGGTGCTTGCCTGGCTTGACCCCCCCCCCCCCCCCCCCCCCCCCCCCCCCCCCCCTTGCCCCGGGGGGGGTGCGATGGCCGTGCGCAGCCCGGACGTCGGCGGTAATCTTTTTATAAGCGGCCGCGCCCTGGACACGGACGGCTTTTATTCCGGCGGCGTGGAAATACGAATCGGCGCCGGGCCCGGGTCGTACAGCCTGCATGTCCTTTCCGGCGACGAAGTGGACTTTGACGGCGACGGCGGCGCGGTGAACTTTAGGTTCGACGTGATGGGGATTAATCCCCCGCTTCCCGATGGCCCCATATGGTACGAGGTAACGATAAGGGATCACGACGGGGCTATCCCGGACAGAACCAGGAACAAAAACCCGCAGTTGGATTCGTCCGGCGAGCAGGTTCGCACCTTCCTGGCCGCCGGCAACGCCCTGCCGGATATAAACCCGATGCCTTCCCGTTCGTACACGCGGGCGGCCGGCTTTATCCTGGACACGGTGCCGCCGGAGATTGTCCTGGACGCCCCGGCGGGCGCCACGTTTAGGAACGTCGACGACCTGCTCGCCGCGTTTCCCGGCGGCACGGTAACCGACGACAACATCCGCTACTTCGCCATTACCTTTGACGGCAGAACTTTCCGCCTGCTGGAGGGCGCGACGACGGGCTCGGAACATTCCTGGGACTGGGACATGGACGTCAACCTCCGGGCGGAGCTTGACGCCTGGTTCCACCGTGCGCCCCAGGGCCTGCAGACCATAACGTTCGTGGCCGAGGATCTGGCGGGCAACCGTTCCCAGCCACAAAACTGGAACTTTGCCAAGGACGACATCCCGCCGGATCTGCGTCTTACCGGCTTTAACCAGGGCCGCCCGCTGAACGCGGAGAACGAGTTCGAGGTGTGGGGCAACGTGCACTTCGCGATAACCGTTACCGACGCGCAAAGCCTTGGAAGCGCGGATCTGTCGGCAGACGCGCCGCCGTACGTGGCGGGCGAAAGGATGTCCAACGTTAAATGGTGGCTGCTTCCCTACGACGCGGCTTCCCCCGAATGGGACGATCCGTTCCCCGACGGTACCGGGGGGCGCTTCTTCTACCGGGGGAGTTTGAGCGCGACCTTTAACGCGGTTTTTGACAGCCGTACCCTAAGCGAAACCACAACATATAACCTCTACGTTATCGCCAGGGACGCGGCGGGCAACCAAACCGAGCCGGCAAGGCTGAACGACTACCCAATCAGGGTAAACCAGAATGCCGACCTCCCCGTGCTTACCGGCCTTGCCCCCGGCCTTAACCCAGGGGAGCCGGCGGGTTATCCCATTCGCCGCCCCGATGCCGCCGGGAACCTCCGCATAACCGGGCTTGTCCGCGACACGGACGGCTTTAACCCGGCCGTCACGACGACACCCGATCCGAACAATCCCGGCAGGTTCCTTCTCGCAAACGATTACGTGTTTATACAGTTCCGGGTCGGTGACGATTGGTACCCGGCCAACCCGATTCCGGTTCCCGCCAGCCTCGACGGCACCGGCGCGGTAAACTTCAACTTCGACGTCGTTACGGCCGCCGGTTTCAACCCGCTTGTTCCCACGGCCCTCCGTGTCGATGGCACGATAAGATACCGGATAACGTTCCGCGACGAGCCCGGGTATATCCCGGGCAGGCTCCGGAACAAGAACCCGCAACTGGATCCGTCAGGAGATCCGATCCATGCCTTCCTTACCGCCGGCGACGCCCTGCCGACTATCCCCGTGGCGACGGCCGGGGAGAACTACAGGAATTTCGGCCTAATCCTGGACAGGGTGGCGCCCTTGATTAACGCAAACCTTGTCCACACCACCCCCATGTTCCGGCACGGCGCCGGCCTTGTCCCGGCAATCCCGGAATATAGCCGCACGGTAACCGACGCCAACCTGCGCTTCCTGGACGTTTCCTTTGGCGGCAGAACTTTCCGTCTGCTGGATGGCACCAGCCCAAACGAGTGGGATTGGGACAGAACCGTCCCCGTGGTGGTGGACGGGATTCCCTCCCCCAATAATACCGCCAACGTCCAGGCGGAGCTTGTCTCCTGGTTCAACAGCCCCACGACAGGCCAGGGCCTGCAGACCGTGACGTTCGTGGCCGAGGACTGGGCGGGCAACCGCTCCCCGGCGCTGAACTGGAACATTACCAAGGACAGCCAGGGCCCCGTCCTTTCCCTGTCGGGCGGGACGCGACGGGTCATCGACCACGAGCGCGTCGAGGCGTCTTCTTTCCCGGGCAACTGGCCCGCCGACTGGCCGCACGGCAATGTCATGGAAGACGGCAGTACCGTCCATGACTGGCTTGCCTGGCCCCAGCCTTTCCGGGATGCCATAGCCAACTGGCCGTCCGACTTCGCGGCCATTCTGGATCCGCAGGCGGTCGTTGCCAGGATCGAATTCGAAAGGAACCAGGATCCCTCCGTCCTTGACGGCATAACGACCATAAGCGGAAGGTTCGTTGACGGGTTGGGCACCGTTTGGAACATGGGTGCCGGCGGCCGTCTCTACGCCGACTTTAGTTACCGCGTCAGGAACCCCGGGTGGGACGACGTGGAGACGACGGTCTGGGAAACCCGCAGGCTGTATTTTGACGAGCAGTACGGCGATCTCCTTAGCGCCGCGGATTGGGTAATAGAACTTTCCCCCGACGATCATGAGGGCGAGCGCGTCTTCGACGTAAGCTTCGGGGACGCGGCGGGCAACGTGACGACGGTGCTGGGCATACGCTTTTTCCTGGACACCGACGATCCGTTCTTTTTCGCGGGGGACAATCCGGACCTGAACCGGAACAACCCCGATCTGTTCACCGTGGTTCTGGGCCTGGGGCTGTCTTCCGATCGTACCTTTGACGGGCTGCTGGATCCGCAAATGCCGGACGATCACCCGGTCTCGGGCCGCCTGGAGGCGGAGCGGCGTATATTTAGCGCCGTCGGCGCGGAATCCAACAACGACCGGGTTTTCCGGTTGCAGGGCAGCGTGCAGGACGTCAACCTGCGGCAGCTTACCGCCACTATCGGCTCCGGCGGGGAGCATCCGCACCGGATAGTTGCCAGGCACGACATGACGGCCAATCCCCCGGCCGACGATGAGCAGGGCTTTGCCCACGGTCGCCGAAGGCTTGGCCTTGCACCGCTTTCGAACGGAAACGGCTGGGCATGGACCCTGGACATACTCCAAAGGGACGTGGTTGCCTTTGGAATGAACGGCGAGATAAGCGTAAGCCTGGTTGCGACGGACGTGGCAAACCGCAGTACCGTGGTGGAATGGCCCTTCCTTCTGGACAGCACCCCGCCGAACGTCGTGTTCCAGCAGAACGACGTACACCCCGGAGACGACTATGACGTCCCGTTGGGCGGAAGCAGCGTAAGGGACCCGATTGCCGGGGTACGCGACATAAGGCTGGCCGTGGCCAGGCGTAACTATGCCCAGGCGGGCAGATGGGAATGGTTCGGTTACGCCGCCGGGGCGTGGACTCCCGCGCCTTCCGAATGGTATTACGTTTCCTTTACTGGGGATCGCGCGTGGGTAAGCTGGGAAGTCCCCAGCCTGGCCGGTGTCATAGCCCCGCACGCCGTTACGGAAGGCCAGTACAGGATGGCGGTTATGGCAAGGGACAGATCCCTGCACTGGCTCGGTGCCGACAGGGACGGCAATCCCGTTACGGCCGGCGATACCGACGCCGATCCCGCGGTCTTCTTCGTCGATCGCGGCGGCCCCTCCATTGCAAGGGGGGGTGATACCGGAAGGCAGGTCTTCAACACGAACGACCACACCGGGAACCTCGAATTTGTCTTTTACATAAGCGATCCGAACACCGTGGCTTACTTCCGCGCCCGGATTCTCAACGCGGCCGGGACTTACACCCATATAGACAACGTCCCGCATGACATAACCGGCGATCCCTGGGGCACCCAGAGGGTTACGCTGAGTCCCGACATGGGTACCCTGCCCGACGCCGAGTACACGCTGCACCTAATCGTTAGGGACGCGGCAGGCAATTATGCCGAGGTGAACCACACCGTGCGTTTTGACCTTGGCAACACCCTCCCGCTCCTTGCGGTAAACACGGTGAGCATGGCGGCCGGGATGGTGACCGGGGCCAACAACGCGCTTGTCGGGCCGGTCACGATACGCGGCGCGACGACCGAAGGCAGCGGACGGATCGTCGACGTGCGGTACGCGCTGGTACCGGTCGCCCGGCACGACGAAAACATGAACGACGCGTTCTTTAGGACCCTCGACTGGGAAACAGGCTACTGGTACACTAGCGACAATCCAATCCTAAGGATGGGGGACAACCCCGGCGTTGCCTGGACAATCGACATACCGAACACGCGCAATATCATGAGTACCGCGAACGCCCAGGTGATGGGATCCTACGTGCCCGTCGCCCCGATGAATCGAAGCCTTTACTGGAACGGTTCCACCGCGGATCGCGAGGTTCACAGGGTCGTTCTGGCCCTGCGCGCGGAGGACCTGGCCGGCAACGTCAGCTTTATGCCCAAGGATCTGTGGATATATCCCGGTGGCGACAGGCCCACGGCCAGAATTCTGTGGCCTGCCCCGGACGCGCTGATGGGCGGCCCGTTCACGATTAGGGGCGACGCGCGGGACAACGAGCGCGTCGAAAGCGTGTTCTTCAGGATAAGGATAAATGACGTCGTACGTGGGGACATGCTTATTCCCAACTTTAACGCCGACGGGGAGATGCAGGATGGATACCAGGACGCCCGGGAAATCCCCGGCCATGGTTCGGGCTGGTTCATGGCCAGCAGCAACAGGTTTGGTTTTACCGACTGGTGGGCCCCGGTAAACACCTACGGCGAGCTTAACCCGGGACTGCGCGGCACAACAAACCTGATGCGAATCGAGGTTCTGGCAAAGGACGCCGCCTATCTCGGCCCCGGCCTGGGTGTCGATGGCTGGGATTCCGTAAACTTCACCACCGGCGAACCCTATTCCCTTACGGCCAACGTCGTGTCGGGTTTGCCCATGTTCGCGGAGGAAAGGATACTTAGGCTTGCCCACCACGCAACGGGCGGCTGGGTGCCAAGTGACGAATGGGGCGTGCCGCTGCCACAGGTTTCCCCGGACAACGCGACCTGGCGAACCCCCGCGGAAGTCCACATGGGCGGCTCGGGGCGCGCGACCTTCCGTTTCGAGATAAGGCACGAGATAGGGCTGCGATCGATAATGTTCGACGGCATCGACCTTCTTGACCCGGACAATCCCTACAACAATTTCGGCGCCACGGGTACACCCGCGGCAAACACGTTCCAGGGTGCCCTGAACCGGATGAACACGGCCAACGTCCCCGCCACCGGCGGCCTTTCGAACGAGACGTTCGGCTCGGGCATCGCGGCAAGGGTCGTCCTTTCCGGCGTCACCACATCCCTTGGCGCGGAGCATTCCGGCAGGACCTTTATGATCTGGGGCGGGACCGAAGGCGGCGGACTGTTGCACCGGGATCTGCCCGGCATACCTAACGAAAGGTTTACCGCCTTTACCGTGCCCCACGGTATAGGCGCCATCGACCTGGACGGCGTGGAGCTTATCGAAAGGACCGCCGGCGAGGAATTCTTTACCTGGACCGTGTTGGTCGAGGTAAACACCAACATTATTGCAGGCGGCTATTTTAGGGGTGGATCCGGCCAGTTCCGGTTGCCCATAACGGCAACCGATCGGGCGGAGCCCAACGCCAACAGTTACACGAGAACCTGGTTTTTGCCCATCGACAACAGCCCGCCGGCCGCGCTCTACGAGCTTACCGTCAGGCCGGCCGGCTCCGCGGCCACGCTTGGAGGCAGCGCCGGCGCCGGCGCGGGCGACGTGGGCGGGGTTGACAGGGTAGTGGTATGGTTCCAGCGGTATATTGGTACTGGTACCCAAAGGGTGTATCAGCCCGTTTCGTGGTGGCGCGACGGGGCCAGCGGATTCATCGACAACAACAACACCTTCCAGCCGGGCGAAACGATAAGGGTTTTCCGTCCCGAGGCCGTTGGCGACGATGATGAAGGATGGGGTACCCAGTTGCTGCCCCAAATACCGGCAGGTGGTACCGGGGGCTATTCCGCCATCGTCATAAACCGCAACGATCCCCAGGGCACTCTTCCGCCACAGTTCGGCAACCGCATCGCGACGGGCTGGGTTCCGGGTGGCCTGGGGCAGATTTGGAATTTCACGATCGACAGCCTGGGTCTGGCCCCCGGCCCCGTAAACATGCATTTTGTCGTGTTCGACCGCGCGGGCAATGCCACGCACCAGGTGCAGCCGCTTATCGTAATGAACAACGCCCCGGCAATAGGGCAGATCCGGCTTGCCACCGACATACGCGGCAGTACCGCGTTGCAGGAGCAACTCGGCTCCGGTACGGGCAACGTGTCCGGGGCAACCGGAATACTAAACCACTTCCGAAACTATGCCCCCCTTGCCGTTCCCCCCGGCTTAACCGCCGAGGAAAGTGACATTCGCAGGGGTATAACGCCCCCGATAACGCCGGCTACCCAGGTAATAAGCCACACGCAAACCGGGGCAAGGCACCACATCGACAACTTTACCGTGCGTAACAGCCTTCTGGCCATGCACGTACAGACCACGCAGGAGCCGCACGAGGCCAGGCAGAGAACCTTTAGGATGGACTACGTTTCCGGTGCGACGCGGCTTTCCGGGGCCCAGATTGGGAACATAAGGGCCGGCATGATGTACATCGTCCAAAACCCTGGCCCGACTGTCCCGGATGCTAACGACAACCAGCCTATACCCTGGCAGACTCTGGGCGCGTCCCACGGAGTGGTCCACGCCGGCTATGCCTTCCTTGCCGCGATTGACGCTCCCGCCGAAACGTTTAACTGGGGCGACGCAAGTGTCTGGGAACTTGACACCGCCGGGCCGGCAATCTCCGACCACGTGTTCCCCGGAAACCATAATTTCGCGGACGAACTCCCTGCTGCGGAATTCGCCTTTAGGAACGCGGCCTTTGGTACCGGTACCGGGCAGATCAGGGACCATAACCCCGCGAACACCGGGTTCGGCGGTACTACATGGGTGGAAGGGTACTCGCTGTTTATAGTCAAGGTCTTTGACGGCGACGAGGATGACGTGTTCGCCGACTTTACCCTGCTTTCGATACGGGTAAACAACAACGACCAAACGCCGCCCTTCGCCCAGCTTTACGATCTTAACCCAATGTCCGAGAACCTGGGCCCGGCCGCCGCCACGCCGCCGGGGGGGCTTGTGCCCCTTGCCATTGGACAGAACCGTACCCGGGGCGGCCTGTGGCGGGACGACAATCTTGGCAACCTTTCCAGGCCGGGCCACATCGAGCCGCGCAGGATTCGTAACGCGGCCAATACTGCCTATACCCACAGCCTTACCCCAACGGAAATGGGCGAGGATCCGAATGCCCCCGATTGGGAAAGCGTGTACCCCGCCGCGTTCTTTGCCGTGGACACCGTGTCCGGCAGGGTCGTGCTTAGGGGCTATGCCGAGGACGACCAGCGCGTGGGCGGGGTCGTGCTTGAGTTTACCAGCACCGCCGCCGGAACACCCTTGTTGGAGAGGATACCCATACTGCGATCCCGTTCCACCATTGGCGCTCCGGTACCTGGAACTGAGACCGTTCCCGCCAGTACGGGCCTGCTTGAATCGGCGCAGGGAAACAATGTGCTTTTTACCGACAGCATAGATCTGTACCGCCACCGTGTGGAATGGGCCTTTGTCTGGGATACCGCCGCGTTCCCCGCGAACACGGTAGTTGGCAACATTACCGTGCGGGCCATAGCCGTCAACGCCACCACAACCCCGGATAATATCCTTTCGGGTACGTTGCCGACCGGTACCAGCATAAGCCCGGCGGAGGCGGTTGGTCGCACGGCGGCTGCCGTTCGGGGTGCCGGCGTCATGGGGCGCTCCCATGTGGGTATGCTGAACTACGGCTTCCCCGAGGCCCTGCAAATGTACAACCAGATACGGGTGAACATACGGCCCTACATAACCGGCTTTAGGCGGGACGCAAACGAGGGCTTCAACAATACCAGGTCGTTGCAGGGAAGGTTCCCCTTCTCCAGGGGGGAAACGGTCGTGGTAACCGGGTTTAACCTTGGCGGTACCGGAGCGACGACCGTTTCCCTGCCGGAGGCGGCTGGTATTTCGACTTACGTGCCGTCCACTGCGGATCGAGGCAGCTTTGGCATCGGTGCCGGTTTGACCGATGCGGAGGTCGCCAGTCGTTACCGCATGTTCGAGATACCTGTCGATGCGGTAACCGGTAACGGCCTTGTAACGCTGGCGGTTGGTACTTACCACGCGGCAAACACCAGTTCGGAAAGGACCCCGTTGCACATACAGCCCTGGAACACCGAACGCTCCCTTGCGGCGGGATCCGACCTGTGGGACAACGTTACCAGGGTACACATCTGGCAGTCCGACGACGCGACGACCGGCTATAACCAGGGTTCGTTCCCGGCGTCGACACCCGGCTGGCCGGTCTTTGGCGCGTCCATGTCGATTGATCCCCAAATCGGGGTGCTGCACTCAAGCCACAACGAGGGCGGCGACGGCAATATGGGCAGAGTTTTTATCGGCACCAATGAGGGAGACAGGGAAACTGGCGAAGCCGTTGGAAACTTCCCGGATCCGATTATTAATTCCAGCATCTTCGTCAACGAACAGGGGGATCCGTGGGCCGTATACAGCGCGATAGGCAGGGCCGGCGGCGGTCAGAACTGGGATGTTTTTGGCGGCGTATGGGTACATGGGCCGGAAGGGGGAGGAATCGCGCGCGGCAGGGGTCCTTCCAGCTATCCCGTCGAAAGCACCTGGCATTCCGGTTCGGAGTGGAGCGATCACACTATTCATCCGTTCCCGCTTGACCAGTTTAGGAACCCGAGCGTTGTAACCCATGATGACGGTACCTTCGAACACATCCATGTTGCCTACTTTGACAGCGAAAGCGGTTCCATCAGGTACCGGTACAACCGACGCGGTTTTACCGGAGATGCCTTTACGGCGACCACTGCCGGTAACAACGACGGCGGCGGTACCAGTACGGTTTTGGGGTTGGGAAATCCAGGCTGGAATACCAGTACCGCCGCGGCTACTATGGGAGGCCAAAACAGGGCAAACCACATACTCCGCGCCTGGACCAATCTCGACGGCGGTATTGCGGCGAGGGACAATACTCCGCTTGCCCCCACAACTGTTGCCGGGGACATTGCTGCCACCGTTGCCGGCTTCCCCGTCGGTACCGGCGACATCGGTCCCTTCCCCCGTCTGACCGGTGCTAACGCACGGGTTGTCAATCCCACGACTCGCACCACCACAAGGGCCGGCGAGCACAACGACATCGCCGTTACCAGCCAGGGCTTCCCGGTCATCGTGTACTTCGACGAAACCAACAACACGCTCAGGATGGCGATAAGCAATTCCGTTACGCCGGTTGCCGGCAGCGCGTGGCACATCGTTGACAGCGTAATTCCGGCTAACGCCGCGGCCCCATTCCTCGCCCTGCGCGAGGGCACGGGCCGGTACGTAAGCATGAGGATTGACACCAGGCCGAACAACACCCCGGTGGGAAGCGGCAGCGTCCAGAACAGGGTGCACATATCGGCCTTTAACAACATTACAAACAGCCTTGTGTACATTCGCGGCATTGTCGTGGCTCCCACCGTCGACTGGACCACCGCCAACAGCGCAGCGGCGTGGATGTTCGAGGAAGCGGTGGTCGTGGGCGGCGTTGGCAACGTGGGCCGCCGCAGCGCGATATCGCTGGACGGGCAGGGAAGGCCCTGGATCGCCTTCCTGGACACCAGAAACCTGCGCGGCAGGGACGGGGTAAAGGTTGCGTTCCGCGACACCGCGCTGTTCCCCCGCGCGCAAACCGACATGCACGGCAACAGCATTCTTGGCTGGGAAACCATGCACGTTCCGGCACAGTTCAACGTGCGCGACGAGCAGAACTTTAGGTTCACGTCCCAGCTTGGCATGGAAAACTTCCCCACCAGGAATTTTACGGGAACCCCCAATCCCGAGACAAGGTTCTGGGGCGCGGCCGTCGGCTTTATGTCCGACGACCTTTTCCGCATAGCGTACTGGGTACGGTAAAGGAGGCGGTAAAAAATGAAGGCGAAATATATTCCGGGGCTAGCCCCGGCGCTCGCGGGTATCGCGCTGTTGTTGCTTGCCTGCGAAAACCCCTTTAGGGTCGGCCTTGGCGAGGTGGTGGACATGCACCATCCCACCGTTTCCATGACGAGCCCAGGCAGCGGCGCCTTTGTTCGCGGAAACCAGCCTCTCGCGGGCGTCGCCGGCGACGACCTGGCCGTGGCGTCCGTGTACTTCCGCATAATGGACTACCCGGTTCCCCCGGCCATAAGGGAAGGCCACTCCGCGGGGGAACTTCTCCGGTGGCAAAGGGTGGAACTTAGCCTTCCCCGAAGCAACGAGGGCGTCTGGACGCACAGCATCCCCACCTACGTTTTCCTGGACGGCGAGATTCGCGTCCAGTTAAGGGTAACGGACGGCGCGGGAAACGTCGTCGTTACCGACGGGATTGTCCTTTTCGTGAACAACGATCCCCCGGCCATCTCCATGAGCCTTCCGGCCCTTGCGTCCGGCTCCGGGGATGGCGAGCTTGGGGGCGACAACCTTAACTTCGGCTTCGCCGGGGATCTTAACCTGCTGGATCGCAGGGTGGACGCCCGCCTTGGAATGGTGGCCGGAACCATAACCCACGGCGAGGGCGTGTTTGTCGGCTACCCGGCGGCCCCCGGCCGCTTCCCCCCGCAGTTCCGCGTCTGGGAGGTGCGGGGCATACACGACGATCCCCTGCCCGGCCTTCCCATATTCCCAGCCGGGGTTCTCCCTGGGGAGGAACAGGCTCCCTGGCAGCGCCTTGGGCACGACGCCCATGGCCGGAGCGAGCTTACCCTGATGAACCACCCCGGCTCCCTGCAGTTCCTGTACGACTTTTCCGCGCTGGGCGAGGAGGCGCACAACCGGTTCTTCGCCTTCCAGCTTAGGGCGCAGAGCGTCCGGGAATCCGCCGGGGACGGGTTCGAAACCGTCCTGTTCCCCGGGGGCAAATGGAGCCCGTCCGCGTGGGAGGATCTTTCCCCGGAACAGCGCGTGGAAAACAGCTTCGTGGCCTTCTTCCTGGCGGGCCCGCAGGTTCCGCCGGGCATCCAGCTTTTGGGCCTGCAGAATATCATGTACCCCGGGGCCTGGGATCCGGATCTCCGGGGCGGGGAGGGGGATTACCGGGACATGCCCGGCGTTCCCTACGACCACAACTTCCTTACCGACCAGCACTTTAACGTGACGCGCGGGCCCTTTACCATGCGGGTAAGGGCGTTCCACCCCGAGGGCGTCGCCGAGGCGATGGCCTTCTGGGAAACCGGCGGGCGGCGCGGCCGCTTTGTCTGGGATCCGGCCACGGGCCACCCGGAGCCGGACAACAACGTTGACGCGGGCCTTCCCTTTAGCAGGTGGGGCCTCGCGTCCGGGAATCTCCACGCCACCCGCCACTTTGTCTTTACCCGCGGCGGCGGCGGCAGGATAGAATTTTTTGGCGGCGACAACTGGGCCGCGCTTTACTCCGGCATAACCTCCCCGGAAGGCTGGGACAGGCTGCGGGACGATTCGCAGTGGCGGGAAGCGACCCCGGAGGAATTCGGGGAGGGCACCTTTACCGTAACGATACACGTGAGAACCGAACTGGGCACGGTAAACGCCGTTCCCCGGACGACCACGCTTGCCATAGACGTGCTGCCCCCGGCCATAGAGATTACCCAGATCGTCGGCGGCGTCGGTGAGCTCGGGCGCTGCCCGGACAACGATCCGCCGACCGTGGTAAACGACGTAATAGAGGCCCAGTTTTTCGTGTCCGACGACACCGGGCTGCGGGCCTCCGGCGGTCTTTTCGCGAGGCCCAACGGCGCCCCTTCCGACGAGGTGCTCTTTGTTTTGGTGTGCGATTCGGAAGCCGGCGTGGTTAACAGCCTTCCCGGTTATTTTTGGCCCCTGAACGCCCCCGGGGATATCCTGGTTTCCATCCCCGGCTCTAACGTGATTAGGCAGGGCGCGGTTCTTGACGGGCGGGCGCGGCTGTGCACCGCGGATCTCCGGGCGAACCAGGTCTACAGGATTTTCGTCTTTGCCAGGGACAGGGCCTTCAACGTGGGAAGGGCGTCGTTCCGTTTGCGCGTCGAGCCGGACACCGACTTCCCAGTCTTCGACTTTAGCATGGGCATCGTGAACGCCGGCGTAAGGGAGCCAAGCGCCTGGGTGGAGGGCCTGCCCGAGGGCGACCCGAACCATGGCACGGGCTTTAGGATCGGCCAGGGCGGCCCGCGCAACATGCTGCGTCCGGGCCACGACATAAGGTTCAGCGTAAGCGACGACGACAGCCTCTACCTTGTAAGCGGCTCGCCATACACGCTGGGCATATGGATAACCCGTTCCTATTTCTACCAAAATCACGCTGAAGGCGGGAGGTGGGAGATTCGCCCGGAAGGCGCCGGCGTGCGCCTTCCGGACAGCCGGGTAAAGGAACACTTCCGTCCCCAGGGCGTCGACGGCGCCGGGCGGCGTTTGCCCGTTCGGGGAAGGGAGGGCACGATACCGCAGCGTTATTTTGCGGAGGCCCTTGGGGCCCCCCACGCCCATCTTCCGGACGGCATTTACCGCATAACGGTGAGGGTTTACGACTGCCCGCACAACAAGCTTACCATGCCGCCCGCCGAACCTGCGGCGCGGCCGTACAGGTACAGCGAGGCGTCTTTCTGGATCGTCGTGGACAACGAGGCACCGGAAATCGTTATCGAAAGATTCTATGGGGGCCATTTGTACGGGCGCTTCCGGGACGAGCTTGCCCCCATGCCCCTGGACGGTATTTCGCTCAGGGTTACGCCGGACGCCGGCGTCGGCTTCACGCTTTACCACGATCGCCTGGGGCTTGTACGCCGGGATCCCGTGCGCGTCCTCCCGGGCAACTGGGTTTGGGAGTACGACTTTAGGGCAAATCTGCCCGAGCTGTCGTACATAGCCACGGGGAACGTCGATTTCGTTATGGCCGTACCGAACCGCTTCGGCAACAGCGTTCCCCAGTCCTGGCGGCACAGCGTGGACATCGTGCCGCCGGAAGTAACGGTCAGGGGCATCTCGACCTTCGCAAGACCCAGCGCGGCGGGCAGGCACGGCATTACACCGGCAAACGCCGGCCGCCTTGCCAACATGGTTCTGGACTTTAACGTCGGCGCCATGGACGACGCCTCCGGCATCGCCAGGATACATTGGTGGCTGTTGCCCCCGGGCGAATCCGTGGGCACCTTTACCCACTTTCCCTCGGACGAAAGGGATCACCCGCCCTACGGCGAGGTAAGGCACACCCAGTCCGGAGGCGTTTTCGGACGGGTCTCGCCCCTTGGCGGGACGATTGTCGTTGACACCTTGGGCCTGGGCCTGGACGACGGCGAATACTGGCTGCACGTTATAGCCGTGGACGGCGCGGGCAACCCGTCCGTCGGCGGAGACCTCCTAGGCGAGCCGGACAGAAGGCCGGCAAGCCACTTCCAGACTATTTACCTGCTACAGTACGAGGACAGGCCATACATCCGCGTCGAAACGATACAGCCCAGGGACGGCGCGGCGCGCGGGCACGATCTGGGCGTCACCGGTACCATCGAGGACGACGACGGCTTTGGCGCCGGCATGTTCTCGGATCCGGGGACCGTCGAGGTCTGGATATCCCCGGACAACAACCTTGCCGGCGAACCGGGCACGGCGGCGATGCTGGCGGCCGGATGGCACAGGGCGGAGGTTCCTTCCGACGCCCTTAATCTTGTGGGCGGGGAACTCCGCCTGGCCTTTGCCCTGCAAAACCTGAACTGGCAGCCGGGCTTTGCCTTTGGCGACGGCACGTGGCACTACGTGATTCGCGTGCAGGATTCCCCGGCGAACAAGGTGCCGCCGCCGCCGGGCAGCCCGACGCCGGAGCGCGCGGTAAGCTACAGCCCGGTGTTCCACTTCGTGCGCGACGTTGAGCCGCCCGTGCTTGTCCTGGACAGCCCGGAGCCTGGCCGGTTCGTCTCCGGCGCTGGCTTTTACATAAGCGGTTCCATAGCGGATTTCAGCATTTACAGAAACCCGGCCGGCCATCCCGTCCTGTTCTGGAGTCTCAACCACGCCCCCCTTCAGCCCCTGGCGCTTGACAATACCGGGGGCATAACCGTTACCTCCACGACGGATTCCGCCGGGAGGGAGACGGTGGAATTTACGATAGACCCGGCCCGTGTTTTGCAGATTCTTGGCTCGGGCCCGGGCTCGGGCCTCGTTGACGGAATCAATACCCTGCAGTTTAGGGCGAGGGACATACCTGGCGCGTTCACCGATATCTCGCGCACCTTTACGAGGGACACAACGCCTCCGGAGGTGCACATTAGAAGCCGGATATCGACCTTCTCCAGGCCTTCCGCAAGGGATCGCCACCCGGCCTTGGACATTTCCGTTGACAACGCGGATCGCCTTGCCAACATGGAACTTCACTTTGCCGTGGACGCCACCGACAACGTTTCCGTGGCGGGAATACACTGGTGGCTGCTTCCCTCCGCCGTGGACGTAACAGACTTTATGCAGTACCCGGCGGACCGGGACCATACGTCCGGCGCGTTCGGTTTCGACGTGGCGGGCGGAGGACGCGGCGCCTTTGGGCGGATCGCGGCCCCCGGCGGCGTTGCATCCATTGACACATTCGGCCTTGGCCTGGCCGACGGGGAGTACCGCCTGCACGTTATCGCGATGGACGGCGGCGGCAACCAGTCCATCGACGGGCCCGGCGTAACCGGCGTCGTGCAGACCATCTTCCTGCTTCAGGAGGAGGACAGGCCCTACTTCGCCGAGCGGCTAAGTCCCAGGGACGGCGAGGTGCGCGGGCACGATCTTGTCGTGACCGGGGCCGTCTCCGACGACGACGGTTTTGGCATAGGGATGAGCCCGGCGCCCGGTACGGTTCGGGTATGGATATCCCACAATCCGCTCGCCGACGGCGTGGAACCAAGCGGGGCCGCGATGCTGGCGGCCGGATGGCACTACGCTTACGCAAGCTCGGGCCTTACCCTGATCGACGGCAGGGATCTTGTCATGGAGATTGACCTGTACGAACTCTTCGGCAATTCCTTCGTTTTCCGCGACGGCATGAAGTACTACGTGGTACGTGTGCAGGACTTCGCGGGGGAGGGAGCCGGCCTTTACAGTTATCGCTACAGCGAGGTGTTCCACTTCATGCGCGACGTCCTGCCGCCCGTGCTTAGCCTGACCCAACCGACGCTTGGCGGCGTCGTCATGGAGGACACCCTCCGCCTGACGGGTTTCGTCGGGGACGCGAACCTTCGCAGGTATGGCGGCAACCCCTACCTGCTCTGGAGGCTGAACGGCGTCGGCGCCCTGGCCAGGCTTCCGCTTGTCGATGGCGTAAACGCCACCCGCACGGTTGAGGACGGAATCGAGACGTTTGCTTTCGATATCGAGCCGGACGTCGTAATGGGTCTTTTTGGGGACGCCATTAACGACGGGGACGGCAATGACGGCAGTAACACCCTGGAGCTTAGGGTGGAGGACATGACCGGCGCGTTCGCCGAGGTTTCGCGCAGCTTCGTAATGGACGGCGACGTCCCGAGCATCAGCCTTGACATCTCGAAAGTCGAGATGGACTGGGAACACGTTTCGTGGACGTGGTGGGATCCCCCGACTACCGACGCGGCCGATCTGTTGGAGTGGAACAACGAAAGGCGTGAATGGGCGGCGGAAAAAGCTTTGTCCGTTATCAGTGTCCCGGAAACCGCCGAGCCCACGCTTGGCGGCAGCTTCGCGGACGACGTTTCGTACATAGACGTTTCCAGTGCGTTCTTCTGGATTAACAACGGGCCGCGGGAAAACATCCCAATTGAACCCCACGAGAGGGGCAGGACCGTTAACTGGACGATACCCCTTACCGTCGGCGGCCAACGCCTACCCGACGGCGTGCATACCATACGGATGGAAGTGCGGGACATGGCCGGCAACAGGGCATATACGCCGGAGATCGCCTTCAGGATAGACTCCGACGTGCCGGAGATCGGGCTTCTTGGCTACAGGCCCCCGGTACTGGCGGCCCACCCCGACCCGTTTGTCCGGGGCACGGCCCGGGACGCCAACCTTAGGGACGTGAGGCTAGAGCTGAGACGGAACGGGGTCCTGGTACCGCCGTATTACGCTTTCGCTCCGGGACCCACGCACGTGTACCTTGTCGCGGCGTCCGGGAATCCCGGCGTTAACGGGGACGACTGGTCCTATCCGGATGGCCAGACGATGCTTGCCTGGGATCTGGACCTAACGCTGGCTTTCCCCGGGCTTTTCGGCGAGTCGGGCGCGAGCTACGAGATAACCGTGCGCGCCGTGGACTTCGCGGGGAACCTTTCGGAACCGGAACGCTGGACGTTTACATGGGACAACCTGCCGCCGACAATCGCTTTCCCCGGCCTTAGGCCCGGCACCAACGACAACCTTGGGCCTACCAGCCCGGCGCTGCTGTATCCGGACGGGGCCGCCTTCAACCGTATCGACCGCGACGTTATACGCGTAGATATTACGGACGCTCACAGCGGCATAAACAACGTGCAGGCGCTGATACAACCATGGAGTTGGGCGGCTGCGGAAGGGGGATGGCCGGCCACCGCGTCCTGGAGCGGCGACTTGGATTTGGATGACCCCGATCTTTTCGGCGGCTCCCCAAGAAACCGCATATTGAACCTATCCATGGGAGATAGGCCCGACGGTCTTTACCGGGTAAGGGTACGCGCCGCGGATTCCGCCTGGCGTGGCCCCGGGAATGTTCCGCCCGAGTGGGCCTATTCGGACTGGCTTTACTTCTACTACAGTCGCGGCAACCCCGTCATAGTGTTCGATCCGAACACGCCGCTTGACATGTCCTCGCGCTACGGCACCGGCGTCCCGGCGGTTCCGGGCGATCCGGAAAACCCGGGTATTCCCGGTGCTCCGGGGTACCTTACCTTCAGGGTAACCGCGACCTATGCCAACAGGATTCGTTCCGTAACGGCCACGGTCGCCGGCGACGCCTCTCGCACCGCGACCGTCGACGTCAACGTCAACGATTGGGCCAACCCCGGCGCCACCGTAACCATTCCGGTTCCGGTGGATATAAATGCCGACCATGGAAACTTCCCCGTAACCATAACGGCAACCAGCCTTTCCGGCAGGACGGCCCCCCCGGTTACAAGGACAATCACCCTGGACAACAGGTCGCCCGGAGGCGGGTTCAACACGCCGGCGTCCGACGAGGTCCTGCTTAGCGGCCAGCGCGCGCTGATAACCGGAATGACGGACGCCCCCGGCCTTGGCATTGCCAGGGTGTATTTCCGCCCGGGTCTGCTTGACTCCGCCCATGTCTTTGACGTGGATGCACTGGCAATCGCATACACGGCTGCCAATGCCGCGCTTGACACCCGCCGCAACGACCATATATTCGCCGATGCGGAAACATGGTTCCTGCTGGAGCAGGGCGCGCAAATGCCCCCACACTTTAGGCTTCTGGGCCATCATACGTTTAACTGGCAGCTTGAGGTGCCCCTTGTGGAACCGGGGGATCCGCCCGGCCCCATTCGGGTACCGGATGGCGCGGGCGGCTTCCGGGACAGCCGGGGGATTGTGGAATTCACGGACATGCCCGGGATGACCAACCGGGTGGGCGACGTATACCACCTGCCCATATGGTTCCGCGTGGTGGATCGCGCGGGTAACGCCGGCTTCTTTGGCCAAACCATACTCATCGACCCGGACGGCGACAGGCCGTACCTTAGGGTTGACGGCTGGGACAACGAAAGGGCCGATCAGGACGGACAGAGGGGCGGCACTATCGTCTTCGGCGGCGCGGCCCTCATACCAAGCCCCTACGTGCCCGTGCATTCCGTCCTTTACCGTGTCTTTGTCGGTCCGCCGGGATCCGACCGACCGCCCACTTCCGTAACCGGGGCCCAGATGGGCATATCCGAGGAAAACCTGGCTTCGGCGGGGGAACTTGCCGTCCTTGCCCGCTCCGGATACACGTTCCTGCACGGCGGGAACTGGTTCCGCGCCAACCTGCAGGGCGGCGGAAACAACGTCCCCTGGAACTTTACCCTTAACGCCCTTGGGGAAATAACCGCCCTGATACCGTCGAGCGACACCATGATCCGCGTGTGGGTGGAAATGGTCGCCCTTAGCGACGATACCGCGGCCGGCAAGACAAGCCTGGGCAGCGGAGTAATCCTGGGCGTGGGCACCCCCGAGGCCCCAAGGCCGACCGTCAGGGAGTTCTACCTTAGGTCCACCGCGCCGCAGATATCGGACGTAAGGGTAAACACCGTACCGCTTCCAATCGGTACGGCGGCTCCGCTTCCCCCGCTCCGGGGCACGTTCACGATAACCGCGTTACTTGACGCCGCCGAGGACCAGACGATCACCGACGTGCGGATAGGCCGGCCGGACGAGGTCAGGCCGGAGGATCGCGCCTTGGTTATGGCTTGGTACCCGGGCATTGATGCGGACTACATATTGGAGGGCCTTACCGTTGTGCCGTATCCCGCCGACCAGTCGCGGTTCTTCAGGCTTACTTACTCGATTGACACCACGGCCCTTTATGGCGGGGTGTGGATGGCCGGCGGCGGCGTCTACAACGTGGACATCCGCATAAGGGACAACAGCAACCCAAGGATGGAGGGCGCGGTGAACGTGCCCGTCCGCATTGACAACTTCGCCCCCGCGATCGATCCGACGGGGGGGAACCGCTTCCAGGTCGGACGCAACGCCCAGTTCCAAAGCACGGCCTTTGACTTCCAGGGCCCCGTGCCGCCGGCGGGCTTTACCGCCGCCTCGGTGGACAGGGTTTACGCATGGTTTGAAAGGTCGATAAACGGCGTGCCGCATTTTGTCGCCATCGACGACCGCCCGACGGCGGGTGGTATAGAACCCGTGCCATCGGCGGATCTTTTTCCGGGCGAGGGGCCGCGTGACCGTCTGCGCAGAACGCCGGTATCCGGCGCCGACACAGATCCGCACGAGGTGTGGCGGGGCAGGATGGCAAGCGTGGGCGCTAACGGCAATGTAACTGTCGTTCCGGGCTCGTTTGATCGTGATCCCGAAGATCCCTCTTGCGGTTACGTTGTTTCCGTTCCGACCGGCGCGTTCCTAAGGGTAATCAACCGCAGCACCGCGGCGCCGGATCCCGGCCTGCTCTGGGTTCCAAGCCACTATGTTCCGGGTCTCGGCTACAGGCAGGTTAATTGGGTGATCACCCTTAACACCCTGCTGCTGGACGACGGCCCGATCACGCTTAGGTACATCGTCTGGGATACCGCGGGCAGCGCCAGCTTCCACGAGCAGCACATCGTCATAAAGAACAACTTCCCGATCATCAGCGACGTAATCCTGCACACGTCGGTTGCTCCGGGCAATTTTGCCGTGCGCCACCAGGGGCCCGATGGTATTGATCCCAACGTTTCGATGCGATTGTCGCTGGCCCAGACCCAGAGCGAAAGGGGCTTGGGCTTTATCGACTCGGGCTTTATCGCCAGGAACCAGTTTATCGGCTTTACGGTAAACACAATGCGCGGCAACGCCCCGCTGAACTACCGCGTCCAGGCGGTTACCAGGGAACGGATAACCCTGAATGATGCCGAGGTTGCCCGGATGCGGGCCGACAGAACCAACGCCAATATGATCAACATGTACACCGTCGTTTCCGCGGGCAATGTTTCCATGGCCAACTGGATCGCCATGGGGGTTTCCGGGGTAACGGATCCGGCCTCGCTTCCCGGCACGCACTTCGTGTTTACCGGCGCGGCCGGGCTGCCCCCCGGCATGACCGGCGAGGTCTGGCGCTACATACCCATTTCCGGCGTTGCGGCCAGGCAGGCCATGGGACGGGCGGACTCTGCCCGCGTGGTACGGCCCAACCGCAACGATGCCGCGGTGTCGCCTTCCGGGCCGGTTTCCGGGGGTACGGTTGCGTATCCCTATACCGCGGGCGATAATTTTAACTTCTGGGGTGTGAACCTTGGAGACCCGACCGTGGGCGACTTTATCTATGATCCCGATGGCTTCACGGTAGTCGGGCCCGACGATGAGCTGCGGCCTGACTTGCCACGGCCCACCAGGATTCCGCAGTTCCTTGTTACCGACAGGCCCTACGGCGAGCAGAACCATCCGGGCGACCACCGCAGGCCGTTCTTCCTGTTAAGGGTGTGGGACAGCGTAACCTCCGGTGCGCACGCGTCGCTGGGCGCCTTGGGCGAAAACTACCAACTGCACACCGCCGCCGTCATCTACATGGACATCTACACCTACGACGACTACCGCCCCAGCATTATGCTCCACGACTTAATGCCCGGCCTCGAACTCGAAAGCGTGATCAGGGCGAACGCGCTTGATCCCGGGACAATGTTCTACAGCGATGCCAACAGGAACGTGAACCGTACCCGCGGCGGCCTTTACAACCAAGGCACGCTAAGGGAACCGGCAAGGTCCGGCTACATTGAGCCTGCAACTTACCGTACCGGTGCCGGCGTCGGTACGGCTAACGCCGCCGCCGTAAGCGGGCAAATCATACTGCGCGGCCGCGCCACGGACAACCGGCGTATCGACTACATACAGTTGGCCACGGTTCCAGGGGCGGGGGTAACCAGGGCTCCGGGCACGGGTGCTAACGCCGGACGATATGTGCTAAGCAATGTGGCTGAAGATGCCTGGAGGACAATTCTGAGACGGGGCGTTGGCGGTACGATGCAGGCGGCCCCCGGCTTCGAGGGCGTGGTCGGTGTACGCGAAACTTCGCACTGGTGGTACGGCAACGTGGTGGAATGGTCCTTCCTCTGGAACACCGAGGATCAGGCGTCCGGAAACCCCGTGGGCAACGTCGTGGTGGCGGCCAGAACCAGGGATCACTATCCCGAGCTTTTCAGTGATGAAAACTTCATCCGCGTGGACATTGTGCCATACGTGACCCGCATGGAACGCCGGTCGCCATATGCCACCCTGCGCTCCATGCAGGGCTGGTACAGCTTCTACCAGGGCGAAACGGGTATTAGGGCCCTGGGATGGAACCTTGGCGCCGGCGGCACCATGAACATCCAGCACGGCCCGACCGGAGCCGACGTTACGGCCATTACCATGCTAACCGGAGCGGCGAACCGCACCCATAACATGATCACCTTTAACATGCCGGATACCGCCCGCAGCGGCAGGATAAACATCACGGTGGGCACCGGTGGCGCGGCCACCCCGATTCACAACCACAATTCCAACCCGGCCCATGCCTGGAACAGGGACAACCTGTTCGGTACCCATTCCGAACTGTGGAACAACAGGCCCCACGCCCATGTCTGGCGCACCGCCGGTACGTCTGCCGCGCCGCGTACCTACATGGGACCGCTTGCCAACAGCATGGGTCTTGACCACCCCGGCATGGCGCTTGAGTACTCCGGGGGAGGGGGTGTGTTTGGAAGGCTCCACGGTACATGGTCGGTTTACGGGGACGACATGGTTCACTACGGCAGGAACGACGGTTACGGCATTACGGGGTTGGGCACAGGTTCCGAAGCTACTAGGCTTGCTTCAAGAACGGTTGTGGCAACATCTCCTGGCTTAGCGGTAGGAGCCATGATCACTTCTCCCGGCGATCCCTTTGTAACGCCAGACATTAGCATGTTTGGCGGCGGCGGCGTGCCCAACATCGCGTTTGTGCATCAGTGGGACGGGAACGAAAGCGTGATGTTTAGGTCCGATCTAAATTCGCAGGTGCCGTTGACAAGTACGCCTTTGGCTAGCCCTCTGGATACCCATGCTCCTGCTTCCGGAAACCACGCCGGCCAAACCGAGGCGGGAATCGTAAACTTCCCGTTTGTCATTGGGTTCAGCGGCGGACCGACCCCTCGCTGGCAGAACATCCGTACCGCCAGTGCCGCGACCAGTACAGCCTCGGTTGGCGATCCCGGAGTACTTTACACAGCCGCCTTCGACAGATGGAGAAGGAGCCTCGTGTTTGTCACAAGACAGGGCACGACCAATACAATGGTAATCATCGATGGGCCCACCGGTTTTGATATTCCAACCGGGCCTGCTGATGCCGGTCTTCCTTCCGGTAATATTCCAAGGGTCACCGGCGGTGTAACCAATTCGTCCAACGCCGGCGAATTCAGCGCGGTGGGTTTTGACGGCACCGGCCCGATTGTGGCCTACTTTGCGAACAACACCGTGCGGATAGCCTTTGGAAACGGTACTGCGCCCGCTGCCGGATCCTGGACTAGGCGTTACGCTCTGTCAACTGGTCATGGCCTGCGCTTTGGTTCCGGCACCTACATCAGCATGGCGGTTGACAGGACCGGCGGCATACACCTTGCCTTCTTTAACACCAGGTACGGCGCATTGGTTTACGCACACGCCGCCAGCAGGGATGCCGCGATTAACGGCGGTTTTACCGCCGTGGTCGTGGACACTATGGAAGACGTAGGCACCTGGACTGACATTTCGGTTGACCACTGGGGCAACCCCTGGATTGTCTACGGCTACCAGGGCCGCGAGAACAACTTCGACGGTGTTCGTATGGCATACCGTAGCCGCGCTTCCGCCGGTGTCGCCAACATGGGCGGTACCAACGTGCTGTTTACCCGGCCCAATACCTGCCGTGTTACCGGTGGCGATATAACCGGTTGGGAAGCCGTGTCGATGGCGGCGCCTTTCAGGATCGCAAGCGACCGCCTCAACATCGAGGCCTGGCCGCCCAACAGGCGCGACCTTACTGTCGGGGTCACTGACACCGCCGGCATTCAGACAATGGATGCCTCGCAAAGGCCCGGTGGGGGAGGAACGCAGGGAAGGGCTTGGGGCGCTGCGATAGGCTATGCCAGCGGTGTCGGCGATAACAGATTCCGCATCGGGTATTTCTTCTGGCCGACGTTCTCGGCGGTGGAATAGTGGTAGTTAATACGGGTAATTACAGGTTACCCGTATTTCCGCCGGGGTGCGAAATAGTATATTTCGGCGTCGCGTCGGAACGGATGTTTACCGAAATTTGGTTAGGGGGATGGCGATGGCAAAGAGAGTGGGAACAAACCGGCTTCACTATTGTCGGCTTTAAGGTAAAGCGGTTCGCCGTGCCGGACGGTGAATGGGCGCGTATGGTATAATGGCGTTGACGGGTCTGTACCTCGAAAGGCCGCCCCTTTATGTGGTCGATTTTCGGGCGGTGCTTGAAGGTGCATGTGGGAATTATAAGTCAGCGACGCGGGGGGCGTATGCATGTTATAAGAACACCTGGTTTCCGCCGTCTTTCATTGTTTTCATATGTTTCCGGCGTTTTTCGTCGGGGGCCGGGGAGGCCGCCGCCCTAAAAAACGCTTGACACTGGCCTGGATCTGCCTGAAACTTTAATTATAGGTAGGGGTTGTGGATGTTGGTTGGAAGGACGTGCTTGTTTTAAAAGCGTAGCGGCGCGGGTGGTTTTGCGAATTGCCGGTTGCAAAGGGGTTGCCATAACCCAAGTGCCGCAAGACGCCGTTGCCCGGGGTCGTGTTTTCGGACGCCGCGATTTTGGATCCCCGTAACATGGGGCCGCCCACGATTTCCGATGCAGCATAAGCCGCTGACGTGGTCCGGGCGGCGTTTTTCCGGGCCTCGGCGGGCCGGGCGTTCGCGGGAATTTAGTTAGGGGGCATTCGTTATGGGTAAAAAAAGGCGGCCGGGAAACGGGGCAAAAGGGAACGGCAATGGAAAGCGCCGGAAGACCCTTCCCTTCGCCGGTCTCTTGCCGAAAAATCTTTCGCGTGGGAATCTCGGGCGCGCCGTCGCAATCGGCTGCGCCGTCCTGGGGTTGGTCGGGCTGGCCCTGTTCCTTGCCCGCCCAAGGATGCTGTGGTACGTTGACGAGGATCTTACCGCCGCGTGGAACAGGTTCCTAAGGGATTCCGACGCCCCGGTTTCCCGCTTCGAGGTTCGCGCCCGCGTCGGCGACTCCCCCTTTCCGGAGGGCAGGTTCGGCTTTACCGTTAGCACCTCGGGCCCCCGGGGGGATCCTGTTCCGGGGACCCCCATCGCCATCTACCCGAACCTTAACCGCGACAGGAGCTTTCGGGGCTGGCAGGTGCTGGCCCTGGATCCCTGGATGGTCTTCCGCCGGCATTACGTGCCGGAGCCCGGCCGCGCAATCCTGAACAGCGCCGGCGACCGGGGCAGCCTGCTTCTTGCCGGCAACGATCCCCGGGCGGTGCGGGCCTGGACCAGCCAGCTTTTGCAGGAAAGTCCGGGCGTTTTCAGGCCCGGCGAGGATCTGTGGCGGGAAACCGGCGAGAACCTGGTGCGGGACTATCCGTTCCAGAGCGGGGCGTCCTCCTTCGCCTGGATACAGACCTGGCCGCTGCTTTTCCGCGATGGCGACTCGTTCCTTTACGCCCCCCTAAGCCAGGCCAGGGCCTTCGCCCACACCGCCCGCCACAGCGCGGGAATTCTGGACGCCACCACCTTTCCCGAGCCCCCCGGCTGGAACAGCTTTGGCCTGCAGGCCGAGATGCTGTGGGCCAGGACGCACGGGAACGAAAGGCGGGTCGCGGAGACCGAGCGGTGGCTTGGTACCGCGGCCACGCAGACCCTTATAGCGGACGAGTTCGAGTGGATACCGGCGCACCCCTCGGGAACGCCTTTCAACACGATATCGTGGCGGTCGCAGATGGCCTGGCTGCGAAGCTCGTATGTCTGGAGGGGAATGGAGGGAGTCTATGCCTACTAGAACCGGATTGCCGCTTTTGGCCGTTTTTGCGGCCGGGCTTTTGGCCGCGCTTCCCGCGCACGCCGGGGGCGGAAGGGAGATTATTACCCACCGGGCGGACGGCACCGACATATGGCAGACGGAATTCGACGTCCGGGATCTGAGCCCGGGCACCTGGAACATAATCATCAACGCGACGGACACGGCGGGCAACGTCGGGGTTTCCGGGCCCTTCAACCTTAGGATCGATCCCATGTCGGGCCTGCCTGGTACGCGCATCGTTTACCCGGCCCCGGAGCAGGTCGTCCGCGGCGACGTGAACGTCGTGGGGGTTACCCACGCCCCCTTCGGCGTAAGGCGGATATACGCCAGAATCAACGACGGGGATTTCTTTCCGGTGGACGGCCGGGAATTCTGGCACCTTAACGTCCCGGTCGGCGGGCTGCCGGACGGCAGGCACAGCGTCTTCGCCAAGGTGTCGGACCTGGACGGGCTTGAGGGCGCCGTTTCCAGGATCGACTTCGTCGTGGACACCGCCCCCCCGTCGATCGGGCTTACCAGCCACGAGGTCGGCGACCTTGTCTCCGGCAGGGTGCGGATCCGGGGAACGGCGGACGACGCCAACGGGATCCGTGCCCTGTTCCTTAGCCGGGACGGCGAGAACTTTGCCCCCCTTGCCCACTCGGGATCCAGGCGCGCCACGGCCAGGGACTTCGGCTTTACGATAAACACCAGGAACTACGACGACGGGCCGATTGTGTACTTCGTCATGGCGGTGGACGGCACGGGCGACCGGACGGTGGAGCCCTTCCTCTTTTTCGTGAACAACGTTCCCCCGGATGTTGAAATCCTTTCGCCGGCCCCCGGCGACAATTCCTTCGGCCTTACCCAGGTTTCCGGCCGCGTCCTGGCCCTTGCCGGCCTGGACGAGTTCTTTTTCGAGTGGGCCGGCCGTAGGGAGGATATTCCCCTGCTGCCCGGGGATCCGTTCTGGACGGTGAACGTGCCGGTGGAGGGCCGGGGCGGCAATTTCCGGGTCACGGCGGTCGACCGCGCCGGCAACGTCGCCAGGCGGACGATCCAGCTTCGGGACCGCCGTCCGGTCGCGGCCCCCCTGGTGCTGGTCGATTACCCGGCGTTTTCGGGCAGGACGCGGCTGGCCTACGACCAGCCGATTTACGGCCGGGTCTCCGACGGCTTTTTCCCCAGTGCCGTGCTTCTTGAGTCCGGATGGCTCGACGCGACCGGCTCCCTTGTCCCGGCCCAGCCGGGCTTCCGCATAGACCCCCACCTGATCCCCCCCGGCCGCCACAACCTGGTGCTAAGGGCGATCGACGAGGACGGGCTTTTGGGGCCCGCCCTGACCCTGCGAACGGACAGGCCGCCGCCGCCGGTTGACGCTTACGGGAACCCGGAATTCGTCCTGCCCGCGCTTTCGCGTATAAGGTTCGAAAGCCCCGCCGGGTACTGGCCGGACTCGCATCCCTGGGTCGGCGACTCCGTCACGATCGGCGGTTTCGTCGAGGGCTACGCCCCCGGGGATCTCCTTGAGTACCGCCTGCACCGGGACGAGCCCTGGAGGCGCGTCGCCCTGGGGGAACCCGACGAGTACGGGGAGCCCAGGGGGGGGGCCTTTTCCGTCACGGTAAGCCTTGCCGGCCTGCCGGAGGGCCACGTCCCCCTTGAATTCCGCACGGTCAGGCGGGGGGCCGGGGCCTTCCCGGTGTTCCTGCCGGTGAACAGGTTCGTTGGCCTGCCGGAGGTATCGTTCATATCCCCCGCCAGGGAATTCGGCGCGATCCACGGGACGGTGACCACGACCGGCGCGGTGCGTTCCGCGGTTCCCATCGTCGGGATAAGCTACTCGGTGGACGGCGGCGACGAGTTCGTCCCGCTGGACTTTACGGCCAGGGCTGGGACGGCGATGTTCGGTTTCGCCGCCAACTACTCGCTTTTGTACCACGGCGGGCTCGACCTTGTCGTCAGGGTCGTCGACCGCGCCGGGAACGTGGTCCTGGCGAGCCCGGCCTTCGACTTCGACGACTCGGACGACCTGCCCGTGCTGATCCTGAATTCCCCGGTCCCCGGCCAGCTCGTCACCCGCGACTTCGAGATCTCGGGCCTGGCCTACGACGACGACGGCGTCCGGGCCGTGTACTGGCGAATACTTCTGCCCGGGGTTCCCTGGGAAACCAGGGACGAAATCCTGGAACGCGCGTCCCTGGAACCCGAGGAAGAGGGGTTCGTCGGCTTTAACAGGGTGGAGACGGCCCAGAACTTCCTGGTGCAGATCGGCATGGATCTGGTGGCCGACGGCCTTAACGTCCTGGAGATCTTCGCCGTGGACATCTTCGGCACCGCCGGGGATCTTACAAGGGTCGCCTTCAGGGCGAGCGTCTCCGCGCCGGAGACGGTGGTGCTGGAGCCGGCCATGGAGGCCTGGAACACCGGGAACGTCATGGTCCGCGGGACCTCGTTCGACCGCAACGGCGTTGCCGCGGTCTTCGTCTCGATGGACAACGGGGTTAGCTGGCAGAGGGCCGCCGTGGAAAGCAGCCAGGAGGAGCCCAGCGGCTGGGCCATCAACCTGAACACCAGGGCCTTCGCCGACGGCACCTACGCTATGCTCGTCCGCGCCGTGGACGGTTTCGGCGTTTCCTCGTACTCGTCCGGCATAATCAACATCGACAACAGCGCGCCGGAGGTGGACGTCGCCCTGCCCCGCGAGGGGGAGTCCTTCTCCACGGAGATTTTCGTTTCCGGGCAGGTCTACGACGGCATGGCCCTTCGGGGCATCTCGGTCAGGATCGTCAACATCGACGATCCGGAGGTCCGGGAGATCCGCGATCTTGGGCCGCGGTTCGTCGTCATGGAGCGCTTCGACGTTTCCGGGTTTCCCGACGGCGAGTACGTCGTCCAAATCAGCGCCTGGGACTATTCCGGGAACGAGACTATCGTGGTCCGCAACGTCAGCCTGTTAAGGGGCGAGGTCGCCTCGGAGGTCGCGATAATCAACCCCCTGCCCGGCATAACGCACTCCGGTCCGGTGGTCGTGTCCGGCCGGGTATCCGGCGCGGTGGTCCCCGACGCCGTCATGCTGGCCGTGAACGGGCAGCCGTCGGCCATGGTGATGGTCGACCGTTTCGGGGTTTTCCGCCACGAGATGCCGGATGGCGCGTTCGGCAATTCCCCCTATTACGTGTTCCGGGCCTCGTTCCGCGGGCCGGACGGTAAGACCATAGAGTCCGTCGAGCATTCCGTGATCGTGAACGAGTACGGGCCGGTGCTGGTGATAGACAGCCACCGTGACGGCGACGCGATCACCGGGCGTCCCTGGCTTTCCGGCCGGGCCTTTGTCCTGCGCCCGGAACCGGACGAGCCGCCGTCCAGGCGGGAGGCGGCCGCGGCTCGCCCCGACTCGGTGTCGGTCAGCTTCGACAACGGGCGGACCTTCGTGCCCGCCAGCGGCAGGGAAAACTGGAGGATCAGGCTGGAGACGGACGAGCTTCCCGCCGGCCTTCTTCCCGTCGTGGTAAGGGCGGTCTTTGGCGACGGCAGTGAGGCCGTCCGCCGCCTTGTTCTTGCCGTGGACACGGCCGCCCCCGTCGTCGCCACCATCGGCCCGGCGGAGAACACCCTGCACAGGCACGGGATCACGGTGTTCGGCTCGGCCGAGGACAACTTCACCCTGGACGCCGTGGAGATAAGCCTGCGCCAGGGCAGCAAGCACCTGTACGCGGTGCCCGGCTTCGTCGAGGGCCTGTACCTGGAGGCCAGCGTCCTGGGCGGGCTTCTTTGGTCCACCGGCATCGGCCTTACCTTTTTCGACGACAACGTCAAGCTGCAGTTCAACGTCTCGCAGGCGCCCCCCGGCCGTTTCCAGGGCGTGGCCTTCGGCGGCAAGATTCTCGCCAACGTCTGGGCGGCGAACCTGCGCCGCTGGTTCGGCAACGACTGGGAGTGGTGGACCACCAGCCTGGCGATAGGGGCCCACTTTTCGTACTTTATGATGGGCGAGGGCGAGAACGCCCAATGGATGGGCCAGCTTCTTGGCCAGTGGGAAATCATCAAGGCGGACATGAGCCACTTCGTCCCGGCCTGGAGGTTTTTCAGATCGATTTCGCTGTTCGTGGAGCCGGGCGTCTGGTTCGCCCCGTCCGACGTCGACAACGATCCGCTGGGCGCGGCCTGGCGGTACCTGTTCGTCGTCGGCTTCGGGCTCCGGTTCAGCCTGTTTTAACGAAGGAGGAGACGCATGATATCCGCTGTTGTCGTGGCGCCCGGACCGCGGCGTTTCGCCGCCCTGGCCCTGCTGGCGCTTGTCTCGCTGGCGGTCCCGCTTTCCCAGGCGTGGGCCGGCGGGCGCAGGCACGTCGAGACCATGTCCGCCGGCGCCGACGAGACCTGGGCCTACACTTTCGACGTTTCGGAATGGAGTACCGGCACCCACAACGTAATCGTCCACGCCCGCGACCGCGCGGGCAACGAGGCGGTCTCCGGGCCCTTCAACCTGCGGGTCGATCCCTACGCGGCGCTTCCCCTGGTCCGCGTGGTTTACCCGGCGGACGGCGACGTCATCAGGCAGAACATCAGCGCCCTGGGCGTCGCCTCTGGGCGCTACGGCATAGAAAGGGTGTTCGTCCGCCTGAACGACGGCGACGAGGCCACGGCCCACGGCGCGGACTACTGGGAGAGCCTGCTGGACTTCTCCGGAATTCCCGACGGCAGGCACACCCTTTCCGTGCGCGCCCTGGACTCGGGGGGGCTTTACGGCCCGGAGGAACGGGTCTCCTTCGTCCTTGACACCGCCCCCCCGCTCGTGGAGCTTACGTCCCACGACGTCGGCGATATCATCAGCGGGAACGTCACGGTCCGTGGCCGGGTAAGCGACGCCAGCGGCATCCGGGGCCTGTACCTAAGCGAGGACGGCGTGGACTTCCGGCCGCTTTCGGCCAGGGGGGGGCGGCGCGCCCAGGCCCTGGACTTTTCCTTTCCGGTGCGCACCAGGAACATGGACGACGGCCCGGTGGTCCGCTTCGTGCGGGCCGTGGACAACACCGGCCTGGTGACCGACAAGCCGGTCCTGCTTTTCGTCAGCAACGTGCCCCCTGCGCTGGAGATCCTTAGCCCCCTTCCGGTGGATCCGGTGTTCAACAGGTTCATGCTTTCCGGCCGCGCGTTCTCCAGGGTGGGGATCGCCAGGCTGGAGTACCAGTGGGGCAGGCACCGGGGCGAGATAGAGATCCGCCCGGGGGACCCGTACTGGAACGTGGTGCTGGAGCACTCGCCCGGGACCGCGAACAGCGTCGCGGTCACCGCGACGGACAACGCCGGCAACAGTGTCAGGATCGTCCAAAGGCTGGACGATCGCCGCAGGGACATGGCGCCGTCCATAGTCATCGACTATCCCCCCGCCGAGGTCCTGGACGACATGCCCCCGGACACGGCGATATACGGCCGCGTCGAGGGGGGCTTTGGGCCTTCCAGGGTGCTTATAGGCGGCACCGTCTATTCCGTGGACGCCTTTCCGGCCTTCCGCATAGATCCGGCGCGCCTGCCGCCGGGCAGAAGGGGCAACCTTAGGCTCTCCGCGGTGGATTCCCATGGCGTCGGCGGGCCGGCCTTGGCCCTGCGGGTGACCAGGGCCGAGGGGACCTTCCCGGTGGAGTCCTTCCGGGAGGAGTCCCGGGTCTCGGTATCCAGTCCCGGCCGCGGGGACTGGGTCGCCGGCGGTTCCTTTGTGCTCGCGGGGGGCGCGTCCCCCGGATCGCGGGTGCAGTTCCGCCTTTCCCCCCGGGATCCCTGGCAAACCCTGTCCCTCGACGAGGGGGGCCGTTTCGAGACGGAGGTCACGCTTCCGGGCGCCGTCCAGGGGCCCGTCCACCTGGAACTCCGCGCGGGGGACGGTTTCCCCGTTCACCACCCCTTCAACAGGTCGCCGGCGGCGGCCCCGCAGGTGCGGTTCGTTTCCCCCTCGACGGAGCCGGATCCGGATCTTCCCCCGCGGCTGGTCAGCGGCAACAGGACCGTGGTGGGCGAGGTCGTCCATCCGGTGCCGATCGTCGGCGTCGAGTACTCGCTGGACGGCGAGCACTTCGCGGGCCTTCCCTTCGCGTACTGCGCCGGAAGGATCTGGTTCAGCTACTTCTGCGACTTTACCGCCCTGACCGCGGACGGGGGCGGCCTTTCGTTCCGCGTCACCGACGCCGCGGGGACGGTCTTTTACCTGGCCCCCTCCTACGCCATTAACCCCGAGCCGCCGATCCCGGTGATCATAGTCAACAGCCCCGTGGACTACCAGCTTTTCACCACGCCGTTTACGATTTCCGGCATCGCCTACGACGAGGTGGGCATACGCAGCGTCCATTGGCGGATTCTGGGTCCCACCCTGGAATCGATCGCCCCGGGCCCCGCCGGCGACTCGGCCAGGGTCGTCGCCCAGGCTTTTATCGAAAACCCGGACGTTGCCTTCAACGAGGTCCTTACCGACAGGAATTTCAACATTCCGGTGGACTTCACGATGATTACCGACGGCGAGTACGTCCTGGAGATTTTCGCCGCCGACGTTTACGGCGTGCCCAGCCCGGTCGAATCCCGCACGATCAGGATCAGCACCTCCCCGCCGGACACGCAGATCATCTCGCCGCTTATAACGAAGTTCTACGGCGGGACGATCACGATAAGGAGCTTTTCGGCCGACGCCAACGGCATAGACACCGTCTCCTTCTCGATAGACAGCGGCAACACCTGGCAGTACGTCGCGCTGCAGCCCGACGGCTTCTGGGAGCTTCCCCTTAACACCGCGATCTACACCGACGGCGTCCACGCCGCGCTTATACGCGCCAGGGACAGGTACGGCGTCGCGTCGTTCGCCAGCGCGATGATCAACATCGACAACACCCCGCCGGACCTGCATATCTCGTTTCCGGCGAACGGCCAGAACGTGGGCGCCGACATGCGGATTATGGGCAGGGTCTTTGACAACAACGCCCTGGACAGGCTGGTCTTCCAGGTCATAAGCCTGGCCAACCCGGAGTACCGGCTGGAGTTCGAGAGGGAGCACCCGGGCGGCGTCGTCTTCGAGAACGCGAGCCTTTACGGCTTCCCGCCGGGCGAGTACCTGGTGCGGGTCATAGCCAGGGACCTGGCTGGCAACGAGAGCATCGTGTCCCGCGAGGTCACCTTTGGCGGCGGCGACGCTCAGATCGCCCTTTTCAACCCCTTTCCCGGCGAGACCTACTCGGGGCCGATCGGCGTGGTCGGCATGGTCACCGGCTCGTCCGTGCCTGACGGCGTCGCGCTGGTCATGGACGGGCGCGCCCTGGGCAGGGCCGACGTTGACCGCTTCGGGATCTTCCGCCACTATATCGATGAGTCCCTGCTTGCGGACGGGCGGTCCCACGATATTTTCGCGTACTACTACGCGGACACCGGCGAGCGCGTGTCTAGCCCCGTCCACACGGTGTTCTTTTCCCGCTTCGGCCCCATTCTTACGGTTGACAGCCACAGGGACGGCGACATAATCACGAGCCGCCCCTGGCTTTACGGCCGCGCCTGGGTTTCCAGCGAGGCCCTGGAGGCCCTGGAGGGCGATTTGCATGACGAGGACTTCGTGCCGGCCGGAAGGGCGGAGCGCCGCAGGGTCGCCAGGGATCTCGCCCTTGCCGGCGTCCAGGTAAGCTTCGACAACGGCCACACCTTTAGGGACGCCAGGGGCGGCAGGGGCGACGCCGACTGGAGGTTCCGCCTGGAGACCGGCGAGCTGCCGGCCGGCCACCTGCCGGTCCTGGTCAGGGCCCGGTTCGCCAACGGGGACGAGGCCGTCCGCCGCGTCATGCTCTACGTCGATACCTCCCCCCCGATGGTGCATACCCTTGCCCCCTCGGAGGGCATCGCCTTCCGGGACAGCATCCCGGTTTACGGCATAGCCGGGGTTTTCAGCGAGAACAACAACCTCGCCCAGGTGGACGTCAGCCTCCGCACCGGCGACAAGATGCTGTACTCGGTCCCGGGCTTTCTGCAGGGGGCGTTTGTCGACGTCAAGTTTTTTGGGGCGACCTTCTTCTGCGTGGGCTTTGGCCTTAGCTTTTTCGACGACAACGTGCGCCTCCAGGCCCAGTGGGGCATCGCGCCGAGCTACGGGCATCAGTCGACCTTTGTCGTCGGCGGGCGCTACACGGGCAACGTGTTCGGGATAAGGCTTCTGGCGAACATCTTTAGCCTGCCCTTCTCCTGGTTTTTTGGGCCGGACTGGGCCTTCTTCTCGATGAACATCGCGGTCGGGGCGAACTTTTCCTGGTTCAGCATGGCCTGCGATGTGCACGACAGATCCTCCCTGTTCATGAGCGCGGTGGTCGGGCAGTGGGACTTCGTCAACGTCAACATGCGGGAGATCTTTCCGGACTGGCGCTTCTTTAGGAACTTCGCCCTGTACCTCCAGCCGGAGCTTTGGTTCGCGAGCTCGGACGTCCAGGGCGAGACGATTTTCAGGCTTACCGTTGGTATGCGTACCAACATTTTTTGACGCGCTTGCCCTAAGCCCCGCGCCGGTGTAAAATGGTCTTGGGGGGAAGGGTTAGCATGAAAATTTTGATGGTTTGCAGCGAGGCCGTGCCTTTCGCTAAAACGGGCGGCCTCGCCGACATGGTGTCCGCCCTCTCGATTAGCCTGGCCGGGCTGGGGCACGACGTAAAGATCGTGCTTCCCAGGTACTACTCGATAGACAGGGGCGGGCTGGACCTGCTGCCCGGGGCCCTGGGGGTTCCGGTCGGCGGCGGCGAGGAATGGTGCGGGGTCTATACGACCGTCCTGCCCGGGTCGGGCAAGAAGAGCCCGGTCGACGTGTTCCTAATCGACCACGAGATTTACTTCGGCAGGGACGGGATTTACGGGACGAGCGTCGAGCCGGACTTTATCGACAACCCCAGGCGCTTTACGTTCTTCAGCCGCGCCGCCTTCCAGCTCTGCCGCAAGCTCGGCTGGTTCCCGGACGTGCTGCACGCGCACGACTGGATGTCCGCGCTGGTGCCGGTGTACCTTAAGTTCGCCGAGCGGGGCGTTCCGGGCAGCGCGCCCGGCTTCGAGAAGACCGTCTCGATCCTGACCATCCACAACCTTGGCTACCAGGGCATCTACAGCAAGGGCTGCTACAACTACACGGGCCTTGGCTGGGACGTGTTTTACAAGGCCGGCTTCGAGGACTGGAGCATGGTGAATTTCCTGAAGGCCGGCCTGTACAGCGCGGACAAGCTGAACACCGTCTCGCCCAACTACGCCGAGGAGACCAAGACCGCCCAGAACGGCTTCCGGCTGGACGGCGTCCTTCGCTACCGGAGCGCGGACTACTCCGGCATCCTTAACGGCATAGACACCAAGGTGTGGAACCCACAAAAGGACAAGGCCATACCCAAGCCCTATTCGGCAAGGGACCTGTCGGCAAAGGCCCTTGCCAAGGCGGCGCTGCAGCGGCGGTTCGGGCTTCCGGAGGATCCGGGGGTGCCCGTGGTCGGCATGATTACGCGGCTTACCGAGCAGAAGGGCGTGTGGGAGCTTTTCGGCGCCGGCCACGGCTCCGCCTGGTCCATCTGCTCCGACATGGATCTGCAGTTCGTGCTTTTGGGATCCGGCGACGCCTGGTGCGAGAACGAGGTGCGCAGCCTCGCGTCCAGGCTCCCCAACCTTAGCGCGCACGTCGGCTACAGCGAGGAGCTCAGCCACCTTATAGAGGCCGGCTCCGACTTTTTCCTTATGCCCAGCCGCTACGAGCCCTGCGGCCTGAACCAGATGTACTCGCTTGTCTACGGCACCCTGCCAATCGTCAGAAGGACCGGGGGCCTTGCCGACACGGTGGAAAACTACGACGAGGAGACCGGCGCGGGCACCGGCTTCATGTTCGACCAGCTTACCCCCAGGGCGATTTACGACACCGTGGGCTGGGCCGTCTGGGCCTGGTACAACCACCCCGAGCATATCGCCGCGATGCGCGAAAGGGCCATGAACCTGGACTTTTCCTGGGAAAGGTCGGCGAAAAAATACGTGGAGCTGTACGAAAGTACCCTCGGGCTGCTTACGGACGGCCGGGATCCCTTGTAACCAGGACCTCCATTACCCGCTGGTGCTTTAGGCGCGACACCTTTATCCGCAGGTCGCGCCAGGCGAATTCATTCCCGGCGCGGGGCAGTTCGCCGGACTTTTCCATCACCCAGTTGCCGACGGTGGTGCCCGGCGCGGGCTCGGCCTCGGCGTCCATGCCCATGAACTCGAGCATGTCCTTAAAGCCCGTGCCGCCGAGCACGGCGAGGCTGCCGTCGGGGTTTTCCCGCATGGGCTCCTTCACGTTGTCGTGCTCGTCCCATATCTCGCCCACCAGCTCCTCGATGATGTCCTCGATCGTGACGATCCCCAGCGTGCCGCCGAATTCGTCCACCAGGACCGCCATGTGCGACTTCTTTTCCTGAAGTGTCCGCAGCAGCCTGGGTATCTTCATCGTCTTGGTGACGAAGACCACCGGCTTTACGATTTCGCCGGGCGTCCGGCCCTTTTTGGCCACCTCGTGGTGGAAGTCCTTTAGCAGGATAACCCCGGTTATGCCGTCTATGTTCCCCCGGTACACAGGCAGGCGGGAAAACCCGGTCCTGGCGAACACCGCGTCGATTTCCTCGGCCGTGCAGTCGACGGACACCGCCGCCAGGTCCACGCGGGGGGTGACGATTTCCGCCGCGGTCATCTCGTCGAACTCGATAGCCTGGCGAATCATGCGCTCCTCGCGCCTGTTGATGCCGCCCTCCTGCCTGGCCTCCCCCACGAAGGTCAGAAGCTCGTCCTCGGTAATCGAGCGGTCGGCGTTTACCCGGAAAACCGCCACGATGACTTTCTTCCAGGCGGCGGCCAGGCGGCTTAGCGGGGAAAAAAGAAGGATGAGCGCGCGCAGCGCCGGGGCGACCCCAATCGCGGCAAGCTCAGGCGATTCCTTGGCGAGCGTCTTGGGGGAAATCTCGGCGAAGACCAGCACCAGCACGGTCATCGTCAGCGTGGCGACGGTGACGCCCCTGGCCCCGAACAGCCCGATAAACAGCATCGTGGCGATGGCCGACGACGCGGTGTTGACCAGGGTGTTCCCGATTAGCACGGAGGAAAGGAGCCTGTCGTAGGATTCCAGCATCCTAAGCACCAGGCCCGCCTTGCGGGATCCCTTTTTGCGCGGGTCTGCCATGCTTTTTAGCTTGGTCCTGCTTGCCGACGTAAACCCTGTCTCGCAGACGGAAAAGAACGCGGAAAGTGCCAGCAACGCCGCCAGGGCGGCGACAAGGCCTAGGTAATACGAGGCGGGGCTGTCCATCTTGAAAGGCGCCGATCAGAATCGAACTGATGCATAAAGGTTTTGCAGACCTCTCCCTTACCGCTTGGGTACGGCGCCGTATGGGCGCGCGCGGCGCACCCATGTCTAGAGTATAGCAAATGCGCGGGTTTGTGTCCAGCGTCCGGGCGACGTTGCGCCCCCATAGTTCATGTGCACTAGGAAAAAAAAGACCTCTTTTTGAAATTTACCGTCGTAATATTTCAAGAATCTGGCAGAATTGTGTTGACAAACTCCTGGACGGCCTGTACCATTGTCACAGTTAGTTTTGTTCTGGACGTTAATATCTTGTAAATAGCTAGCGTTTCAGGTTCGAAATGAACAGGGAGTGTGGGAAATGACATTTTTTCCTAAATATCTACCAAAATTCGTGCCAAACTGGCATTTTGGTCTAGATTTCTACCCCCCCCCCCCCCCCCCAGTGCGCTTTCAAATGAAACACAGTTAAATAATCCTTTCCCAAGCAATCGCCTGCGGCTAAGCATGTCTGTGGACTTTGCCGGCTGCACAGGTTTTGCGGGTATGTCTCCTTTTTGCATATACTCCTTTAGGTGGGGTCTAGCATGTGCCCTTGGTGTATGCAATTCACTTAGGTGTGCCTCCGAGTGTCTCTGGCGGCACATTCCGAAAACCCGTGCAGTCGGCAAAGTCCACAGGCCGAACCTTAGCCGCGCCTTTCCCAACCCAAGGGCGGGAGCCCGTTTCCCCAGGTACAATCGCACGTTGTGCGACGGTAATAGATTTTTGTCTGTTGCGGGCAGTATTCCGTGAAATTTGCTTTTTCTGAAGGAGGACTTTAAATGAAAAAAATGGTTGCGGTTTCGGTGATTCTCGCGTTTGTGGCCGGTGGCGCTTTCGCCATTAGCCTTAGCGGCGAAATAATCGGAGGGATAAGGGTGTTGCAGGGCACCACTTCGGATGCTGACGATGAAATTCGTTCGACCGGTTCAATGGGCAGGCTTCGCCTGGAGGCTACCGGCGCGATGCCGGACGGGACCTTCGGCGGCTGGCTTCGTCTGGAAGGGCATCTTATAAACCAGGGTAGGGCGGATTGGGATCCGTTTTATATCCAGGGGCATGGATGGTGGCAACCGCATCGAATGTTTTGGCTGGCGATCGGTAATAACGGCGATGGCTTTTTCGAAAGAAGCGGGCTTGCCGCATGGGATTTTTACCGTGTCGCCGGCAACGTGGGCATTGTGGATCCGGGCAACGCATGGGCCGGCGGCTATGGCCCGGACTGGCTCGTTTTCTATAACGCCTTTTACGGCGGGTTCGAAGACTGGGGCGGCATGATAACCATCAGGCCCATACCGGAGCTTTCGCTAAACTTTGGCATTCCGTTTATAAGCATGAACACGGATCCTATAGATTTCATCATCCAGTCCGCCCATGCCCAGGTGGTCTTTCACCAGGGTTGGGGAAACATTGCCGTTACCTATGTGGGCGGCGGGGATCCGGGCGGCGACAACCACGGTTCCGTCTTCGCTTACCTAAACTTACGGGCGATAGACAGCCTTATACTGGATTTCGGCGTGGGTCTCAACTTGGAGGGGGCCGATCCCGAAATCGGTATCGGGCTGGCCGCGCAGTATACCATCAGCAGCGAGTTCGGTCTTAGGGCCCGTACCCTGTTCCATCTTAACATGGCGGACTACAGCAACAACGGTTTCCTGTTTGATTTGCTTCCCTTCTTTTCGCTGACCCCGAACGTGACGATCTTCTGCGGCCTTGGGATTGCGTTGGACTTGCCCGACGAAGGCGATGCCGTTATAGATTGGCACGTTAACCCCTATGTCGAAATTGGCGCCGAATGGGGCCCCAGGTTCTTTGCCGGCTTTAGGCTCTGGTCCGTTGGCGGCGCCGCGGATGGCCACCTTAACTGGGCAATTCCGGTCGGGATAAGGGTTGGCCTATAAACGGCCTGTGGGAAAAACCGCACGTCGTGCGGTTTAAATAGTTGTCTGTTGCGGGCAGTATCCCGCAAAATATGACGTGTTTTTTTGGAGGCGACCAAAGATGAAATTACGGAGATTACTTTTTGCGGCCGTTGCAGTGGCGATGGCCATTGCGTTGGCCGGATGTCCCAACCGGACTGGGGACGATAATGGCTTAGAGGTGGATCAGGTGGCGACCCCGCCTAGCACGGCAGGGTTTGAGGTGCTTTTTAACTGGTCCACGGATCCCCGGACCCAGGCTCTTGTTCCTGGTACCACCACGGGTTTGGCGGCAATTGGCGTAATACCGGGGACGCCCGATGATGATCACACTTTTGGTATTTCGGCCCCTGGCTGGGATGCCGATCTTCTGACGATTGGAATTGTCGAGATCGCGAATCAAAGATCGCTCGAATTCACCGTTACCGCGGGCTCGGGCGACGGCTGGGGTGCCGGCATCGAGTTGGTTAGCGATGAGTTCGAAGGGTTCCAAGTCGGCGACCGTATCTTTGTAAGCGGCGCTCTTTTGGCCTTGGGTACGCCTGCCTGGGATGCTCCCCCGGAACTGTGGCTTGGCATAGACAGCGTTAGTCCCACTCGCCGTGATCTTGACCAGAGGAGATCCGTCGGGAGCTTTGAATTTGACGAGGCACTAACGGCGGCCGATATCGCATCCCTGCTTGGAACTGGCTTTGAGGGCGCCCCGGTGGAAGGCATAAGGCTTGGTGCCCGTGCGGTGGGCACGACGACGGTAAGGGTTGACCACATCATCGTCATGCGCCCGTCGGATGCCTGTACCTGCGGCGTGCCCGGCTGTCCCGCCACGGACTGTACCTGTGATGCCGGCGACTGCGAGTGCGACTGCGACTACGATCCCCCTTGCTGTTCCGATGACTATGACTGCATTAATTGCCAGTGCGAGCCTATCGTAACAAAGACTTTGGGTTCCTTCATTACCCTTCAGGGAATTTCCCCTGCCCCCGCCTGGCTTAACTATACGGCAACAGTTGGCGATGATTTCGCCGGCGGTAGTTCCGACATTGGCCCGTTGCATTCCAATGAATGGAATAATGATCCGGTTATCGGTGGATGGGTTGCGCATAATGACGCGCTTTCTCTGCGGGTTTCTGGTGTGTATAATTGGCATGGTTTGCAGATTGACATGGGCATTTTTGAGGCTGATGACGTGGTTACCGTTACCGGGAGACTCCCTGCCACCGCTAGTGGGGCAATGTACTTAGAAGCTTATGGGCTTGACCCCACTGTGTATCTTGCGCAGGAAAATGTCAGTGGAGTGACGTTTGAATTAAGTGCCACGATCACAGCAGCCGCGCTTGGTGCTGATACATTACGTGTACAGGTTCAGTCGGGAACTATACCGCATTTCTACATCGACAACATTACGATTGCGCGACCGGGCGGAATTCAAACCATATTCTCGCTGGCGACGGATGCACAAATCCAAGGCCAAACCCCGGGGTCATTTGATATTACTACTCTTGCCCCCTTTAGTGATGCCGGGACTCCTGTCTTTGCCGCCGTGGCAAGCCCTGTTACAAGCCAGAACATATCAATCCAGATGATTGTAAACGCTGGTGCTGATCAAGGATGGGGGCAAGGCCTCGACTTGGAACATGCGCATTTTGAATTTGAGGTTGGCGATCGGATTATTGTGGCCGGCGATATTACCCAATGGGGCGGTACGCCGGCTTGGGGTGGAACTCCCCATGTCTTCCTTGGTGCAGCCGGCTTTTCTGGTGATGGCGGTGTCGAGTTGGAAAGAGTTGAAGCCGGTGGACCGTTTTTGTTTGATGTAACGCTTACCCAGCCCCAGGTTCAGGCAATAATTGAGGCTACTGGCGATAATCCCAACGCGATCAGGTTGGGAGTGCGGATGGAAGGTCTGACGGAAATCAGGATCGATACCATCACGGTTCAGCGATAACATGATCCAGGGTTGCCCGGCCCAAAACCGGGCAACCGTTGTCCCCCATTTCGTAAGGAGGTTTCCATTGAAGAACATTGCAAAGTTTTTGCCCTTTGTCCTTGCGGCTCTGGCCGTGTTCCTTATACCGGCCTGCCGCACGGACACTGATCTATACCCGGATGGAATTTCGGGCAGGACGGCCTTTGAATTCTTCAGGGAAGAAGGGATAACCATTGGCTGGAATCTTGGCAATACCCTTGACGCCGTAAACAGCGCGGGCGTGGCGGTGGAAACCGGCTGGGGCAACCCTGCGGCAAACCAGGCGATATTCAACGGGCTTAGGGATCAGGGCTTTAACCTTGTGCGCATACCGGTAACCTGGGCGGGTCACATCGGCGCGGAGCCCGACCACCTAGTTTGCCCGGGAAGGATGGACCGTGTCGCCGCGGTCGTCGGCCTTGCAAGAAACGCCGGCCTAAATGTTGTCATCAATATTCACCACGATGGACGCACCTATTCGCCGGTGGGCAACGACCAGACCGGAACCTGGCTTTCGGTCTACAGGGCGGCCCGCGATCCGGTGGCCCGTGCGCAAATAACCAGGCAGTTCGAAAGGGTGTGGGAGCAAATCGCCGCGCGCTTTATAAACCACGGCGAGTGGCTTATGTTCCAGGGATTCAACGAACTGCATGTCGGCGACTGGGGCACCGGCCTAGACCGCCCGGACGAATTCGAGGTAATAAACGAGTGGAACCAGGTCTTTACCAACGCCGTGCGTAGTACGGGCGGCGCAAACACCTACCGCTTTCTTATATACTCCGGCTACAACACCAGTTTCCAGACCGTGGCGGCCTACACCCAGGGACTGTTCGTACTGCCCGACGATCCCACCCCCAACAGGCGGGTCATTAACTTCCACTTTTATCAACCCAACAACTTTGCCCTGTTCCGCACCAACCCCAACTGGCCTCCGGCGACGGGATCCGGGAGCATTGAAGGTATTAGTAACACCTTTGCTGGTTTTAGGGAAACGTTTGTCGATAACGGCATTCCGGTAATCATCGGCGAGATTGGCCCCGTAAGGCACGGCCCTGTCGCGGCTCCCCCGGCGGCGGGTCAGGCGGCTCCTCCCGTTACCGACGCGGAAAAGGCGCGTTGGGAAACGGCCAGGGCAAACAGGCTGCACTACATCGAGATCGTGTACGCCATGGCAAGGGAAAACGGGCTTGTCCCGATCTACTGGGACAACGGGAGTTTGGGTCCCCTTGACTGGGACAGCGCGAACATACGCTCCACCACTGGCGAAAGGTTCGGCCTGTTCAACCGGGCCAACGGCCAACCGAATTCCGAGGAAAGCGCCGAGGTCATCCGGGCCATGATCGACGCCATAAACAGCGCCACGCCGCCCTGGAACTAAAACTTAGGAGGTTTCCATGAGGATCATCGCAAGGCTTTTTCCTTTCGCGCTTTTCGTCTGTATCGGGCTTTTGGCGATGGCCTGCGCCACGGGCAGGGGAGTGCGCGGCACAACCCCGCAGGGGGTCACGGACAGGACGGCCCTTGAGTTCTTTAAGCAGGAGGGGATAACCGTCGGCTGGAACCTGGGCAACACCCTGGACGCGGTTGGGGGCGGCCCGATGGCAAACGAGACCGCATGGGGCAACCCGCTTGCGAACCAGGCGATATTTAACGGGATTAGGGATCAGGGCTTTAACCTTGTCCGTATACCGGTAACCTGGATAGGCCATGTCGGCGACGGGCCCGGCTACACGATTAACCGGGAAAGGCTGGAGCGTGTCGCCGAGGTGGTCGGTCTTGCCAGGAACGCGGGGCTTAAGGTTATCATCAACATGCACCACGACGGCCGCACCTACACCGCCGGCGACCAGCCCGGAACCTGGCTTTCGCTTCTAAGGGCGGGAACCGACCCGGCGGCCCGTGCGCAGATAACCGGGCAGTTTGAAAGGATGTGGGATCAGATTGCCCGGCGTTTTAGGGATTACGGCGAGTGGTTGATGTTCCAGGGGTTCAACGAGCTGCATGTCGGCGACTGGGGCGACGGCCTAAACCGCCCCTGGGAATTCAGGATAATAAACGAGTGGAACCAGGTCTTTACCGACGCCGTCCGCAGGACGGGTGGCGCGAACAGATACCGCTTCCTGATATACTCCGGCTACAACACCAGCTTCCGGACGGTGGAGGCCTTTGACACTCTGATGTTCGTCCTGCCCAACGATCCCACCCCGAACAGGCGAATTGTGAACTTTCATTTTTATCAGCCAAATAACTTTGCCCTGTTTCGCGAGAACCCGGTCTGGCCGGCCGCGACCGGCCCCGGCAGCGCCGCCGGTATCGAGGCCGTCTTTGCCGGTTTTAGGGAAAGGTTTGTTGACAATGGTATTCCGGTAATTATCGGCGAGATGGGCCCCGTTAGGCACGGGCCCGGTTCCCATGGCGGGGATGCCGAGCTTATCGAAACGGCCCGGGTAAACAGGCTGGCCTATGCCGAGCACGTATTTGGTACGGCAAGGGCGAACGGACTTGTTCCAATCTACTGGGACAACGGGAGTTTGGGCGGCGGGGGTGAAAGGTTCGGCCTGTTCAACCGCAGTACCGGCTGGCCGAATTCCGAGGAGAGCGCCGAGGTCATACGGGCCATGATCGGCGCCGTAAACAATGCGACACCGCCCTGGGACCAAAATTAAAGAACGGTTCTGGGTGGTTCCGGATTAAATGCCGGTAAAACAAATTTTTTGGAGGAGAGTTTTATGAAGAAGACGAAGATGACGCTGTGCGGAATTGCCGCAGCCCTGCTTGCCGTGGCACTTGTTGCCTGTGGTACCGGCGCCCCTGCCGCAAGGCAGGCGGACGATCTTGTTTCGGTTCTTGCAACCGGGGAGTGGTTTGCCATGGACGATCAGGGTGCCCCTGATTTTGGCTCGTCCACCGCCGAAATGACCGAGATCGAGATTGGCGGCGTGGAAGCCTTTCACATTGCCGGGGAAGTGACCGATACCTTCCAGTGGGGCTTTGCCGGCTTTGGTATTCACCCGGACGCGGCGACCGTTGAAATGCTTAGGGTAACCGAGGCTATCTCCTTTATGGTAAGGGGCGACGGGCAGCGCTACTCGATTCAGTTCCAGACCAGTGACGTAAGGGACTACGGGTTTTTCTGGGTTCTTTTCGACACCGAGGCGGACGAGGCTGTTAGGATTACCATTCCAATGCGGAACTTTATGCAGCCTGGTTGGGCTTCGCCGGTTGGGCGGCTTAGGCAGGATCGCGTGACCGGCCTGCAGTGGCAGACCCACGAAAGCTGGAGACCCGGCCCGTTCGAGTTGTCTATATGGGATGTCAGGTTGTACGTGCCGGCGGGAACGGCGATTCCCGAAGTGGCGGCGGCCGTCGCCCCTGTGGACTATGCTTACTAGTCTGAAACAGGAGGCAAGAAATGTTAAACCAAAAAAGGACGGTCGGGTTTATCTTTGTCCCCATTATGCTTATGATGGCGCTTCCCGTATGGGCCGGGGGAGGGGCCGATCGGCTTAGGGGCGCGGATATCGTCATAGGAAACTTTTGGGAAGATTATGATGTCGATACCTTTCAACCGACAAACGAAATGGAGGCAAGGATACTTGCCTACCGCAGAAGAATTCTGACCGAGCACGGCTTTAGGATGAGCCATAGGCAAATCGCGAACTGGAACGAGATGCTGCAGACCGTGGCCATTTCGATTATGGCTGGACAGCCGGTGGCAAGCGCCTTCTGGCTGACCCCGGCCTGGGGCATAACCCTGCAAAGGCAGGGCCTAATCGCTCCGATAACGGACAACGTTGACTTTTCGCCCAAAAGGGTAGGCGACGGAAGGGTTGAATGGAACCAGAGCGTAAGAAACCTGTTTACTTTCGGCGGCCGCTCCTATGCCATAGGTATTGGCTACGGGGACAGTCTTCAGGCTTCGGTCGTCTTCTTCAACAAGCGGCTGTTCAGGGAGGCCGGCCTTGATCCTGAGCTTCCGTACAACATGCAAAGGAATCGCACATGGACATGGGACAACTTTCTTCCCATAGCCAGGCAGCTTACGCGGGACCTTGACGGCGACGGTATAATCGACACATGGGCCATGCCTGCGGATCTTTCCACGTATATTCTCGATGCGATTGTCTCTAGCAACGGTGCCAATTTCGTTGGCAGGAACCCCAATGGGACGTTTTACAATGCCAGCGGCAGCCCGGCGTTTCTGGAGGCCCTGCAGTTTGCCATGCGGCTTATGAATGACGGTGTCATGATGCCCAGGCCGGAAGGCAGCCACTGGAATTGGTACATGCCGGCGTTTACCGATGGCATAGTTGCGATGCGGGTGGAACCTTTGTACGTAAGGAACGACCTGCAGGGTATGGCGGATGACTGGGGCATGGTTATGTTCCCGATGGGGCCCAGGCGCAATAATTTCGTGGTGTATACCTTTGAAAACGTGCTTGTAATCCCGCACACCTTCCCCCCTGCCGAGGTTGAAAGAATTGTCTCCGCCATAGACCTGTGGAACAGGCCCGTGGACGAATCCCCTTATGCTTGGCAGGACGGACTGTGGCACCTGTTTCGAGATGCCCGCGCCGTTACGGAAACCATGGCGATTATTCGCGATCCCAGTCTGTTCATGTGGCAGTACCATATATTGATACCTGGCTTGCAGCGTGGCCACATTGCCTGGGAGATGTGGTGGCACGAAGGGGATCCCGCTCAGCTTGTCGAGGCGGTTTCCCTTGAATGGAATTCCCTCATCGCCGACGTCAACGCCGATCTTCTAGCCGCGGCACGATAAGAGTAAGGGGAATGCCTTGGAAGGCATTCCCCCCTACCTGCTCAACAAAACATCTTTACTTCTGGGGGCGTGTTTCTTGTTTCCACCGCTCGTCGTATGGCGGGTGGATCCTAGCGATTACACGCCCCAAAATGGAGGGGCTGGTAATCGCAACCACAGAAGGAGGTTTTCTTATGAAGAAAACTATCGTTTTGGCCTGGATACCTTTGGTTCTTGGCCTTGTGCTTATCGGTTGTCCGGGAGGGCAAGATCTAACCCCTCCAGAACCCTTGGCGGCACCGGAAATTGAGCTTGAAGGCTCAGTGGTATCCTGGGACGCCGTTTCCGGGGCGGGCGGATACAGCGTCCGCATAGCCGGTGACGAAGTGGAAGGCGGTGCCCTTGGCTCTGACGTAACCAGCTTCAATCTTGCGCCCCTGAACCTTAGCGTCGGGGATCACGTCGTTACGGTGCTTGCCCTTGGCGTGACAGGCCAAAGCCTGGATTCCGCGCCGAGCCTTCCGAGAACCCTTTCACTGGTTTCCTCGAGTACCAACATCGCCTGGACCGGGTTCACGAACCCGATGGCAACAGGCGTTAGTGTTGAGGTTGACACCAATAGACCTGTTCTGAAATCAACACGAGAGCTCATAGTTGCAAATCCCTGCGACAAGATTAAACCTCATCCCGAACCTGCGGCGCCTGCCCCTGTATCTTTCCGAAACTATCCTGAAGCGCTTGACAAAA
>Ga0209755_10000492_pt1 | contig 72208 bp, 65 predicted proteins | sample TergutCo191P1_FD_187301 | JGI IMG/M metagenome (GOLD analysis project Ga0209755, IMG submission 187301) | Cornitermes sp. P1 segment gut microbial communities from Petit-Saut dam, French Guiana - Co191P1 (SPAdes) (version 2) | ecosystem: Host-associated > Arthropoda: Insects > Digestive system...
TCGCACATGTCAATCATACAGGAGGGGCCTGCAGGCCCCTCCTGCGAGCAGGTATTGTCTATCAACAAAAATAATTAAATTATCTCTTGACAGATTGTATTCCATGTATTATATTTATACTATTGGTACAGCTAAACGTAGGTGCGGCTCTCCAATAGAAGCATGATCTTTAACACCATGACGGTAGTTTACACAGATTTTGGGACACTCCCGGTCAGGCGGGGACCAGTGTTATAAACTGCTTACGCCGGCACGAGCGGCACTCAAAACAACCTTTCCGCCATGCTCACCGTGATACTCACGCCTCAAAATCCTTTTACCGTCCTCGCTACGGAAATCTTTTATTTCGACAATCTCGCCAATCCAGCCAATCAACCGGGGAATGCTTTTTTTGAATTGGTCGCGGCCGTCAGGCTTCACGTGCGGCAAAAAATCATCAATAATTTTTTGTGATAGCTTATTCACGGACAACCTCCAACTTTATGAGATCGCTTGAGCGCTCCGTGACCTTTATTACGACCACTCCTCACGGAACGCTCTTTCACGCCGCAGCCGCAATTCCCTCTCCAGCGGCGTTTCGCTGGCCAACATCGCCTTGCGCTCTTTCTCGATTTGATCACGCGCATAATCATCAAAAGAGTATGTGCCTTCCGGCCATGACTGCATTGTAGGTTTGTTCATTGCCCACCCCTTATAATTAATTTTGTCCTGTTAAGAACGATCGTATACGACCCGCTCGCCCCATGCCCTACTGCATTTATTGCGTCATACCCCATCTCTACCGCCAGAACCCCGGGATCCTTGGCTTTGGGAAATTCAACTCCCTCCACCCAATCCTTTGACGCCGCACTCGATCTTTTTTGCAAGTCCTTCAATGGGACGTCCAATAACGCATGCCGTTCGTTTCTCAACAAATCGACTCTATCCAAATCTTTAGTACGATCAATTTCAGCGGTAAGCCTTGAAAATTCATTAACCGCCAGTTTTTGCTCGTCAGTCGCAAATCGATTAAAATAGGCTAATCGGTGTTGCTCCTTGATATACTCCGCGGCCTCTCTGTCCTTTGGCACGGTTAGTATCTTTGCCGATCTGTCAATCGTAAGCGTATCCTGATAATTAAACGGCTTGCCCTTATCCACGCCAATCGCTGCGTAAGTATCCATCTCGGCACTAATACCGCCCCAATTTCCACCCTTGGAGTAGTCAGCAGCGCAGTACATACCTTGCCCGTGCTGTGCACCGCCTACATCACAAGAAATATACCAATCGCCACTTCTTAGTTGCTCCTTATATTGGTCTAACAACTCTTGGCTGTCGGCGTAAACTGTCCTCTGAGCCACAAAATGGTCATCCTTTACCAATTCGTCAAACTCTTCCTTAGAAACAACTCGCGGCAACCCGTCAAAGCCCTGTTTATGCACCACGTCTTTAATCGTGTGCTTAAACTCGCCAGAGTTGCCCCTGTACTCACCAACAATACTCTTCCCTTCAACAACGCCGCTAAACTCAGGCCTTGTATTAAATATAGCACTTTCCCCGCCCAAATTCAAGTCTTCACCTGAACTTTCTTCCGTTACCGCCTCAATCAACTCCTCCGGCACCCGCCGCGAATCCTCCCCGAAATGGATGTTCCGCTTCTCCAGTCCCCGCCGGTACAGCGTCTCGTTCACCGCCTCGGCCTTGCCGATCATGGCAGCCCGCCGCTTGTCCGGCTGTTCCTTGAGGTAGTCCTTCACCCTCCGAAACTCCACTTTCTTCGGCATTTCGCCATAATGCGGGTCTTTTATGCACATGCAATTGGGGTGCGCGGGCAGCGTGGGGAAGTCGTCTTTGCGGTATACCCCCGGCCCCGCGCCGTTGTCGAGCTCGGCGAACAGGGTGCATTCGTCGGTAAAAACGTGCCGAGAGGAGAGCGACCACTTGTAGCCGGTCACGCTGTCGTCATCGTCGAACCGCGCGTTCACCCCCTCGTTGTAAGCGCGCGCCAGTTCCGTGCGGCTGATCCGCTCGGCGTTGTACCGGATTTTGGCGCTCTGGGCCGCACCGAGGGCCTTGTTTATCGCGTCCTGGCCCTTGACGGACTCCACGGCGGTGATGAGCTTCCGGTAGGCGTCCTTGAGGTACTTGGTGGGTGCGTCGTTCGGGGATAGGGTACGGTATTGATTTGTATTGACGGTGCAGAGGGGACGGGCCGAACACGGTCCGGCCCCTTATGATTTAACCTGGCACGTGCGTCATACCCCGTTTTTGCTTTTTAGATGTATTAAAAACGAGTAGACAACCGGCACAACGGTTATTACAGCCAGCGTCGTCAACAGCAGTACGAGCCTGATTGTGTTTTGAAGGGGCAGAAATGCAGTGCCGATGATGACAATTCCGCAGATTATCCACAGGTATCCGGCCATCCGGTGCGTTTTATTCCAGTTTTCGGTGTCGTTGAGCGTCCAGGGCAGTTTGATGCCTATCGTGTAATTCTGTTTGTTTTTGGGCATATAATTGCCGAATACAATTAAAATGACGCCGACAAGGGCAAACACGATAACGACTACCGGGATGTTGACGCCCATAGCCATAAACACTACAATCGGCCCAACCACGATAGAAACGACCGGCACGATCCATTCCACTATTCCCAGCATCGCCTTTGCGGCATTCTCCCGCTTGGGGTCGTTGCGGACAAATACTATAAGGATAATGTTCGTAAGCATCAGACCCAGCGGTATGCCGAACACCGCGACATATTTGGGCGCGAACCCGTCAGCCTCGCCGTTAATATTCCAGTGCACGGCAACAGTGTCGGGCAAATCGCCGTAAAGTGCCGCCCCCAAAATCATCGGCAAGAGGCAGACGAGGGATGTCAGCGCCAGCGTGGCGAAGTTAACTTTTGTTTTCATCGTTTTTTTCTCCTTTGAATTGAGCCAGCCACAGCATCGCTTCTTCAAAAATCGACGCGTTCAGCTCGTAAATTATAAAAGTTTTGTCTCTTGTTTCGAGAATAAGCCCCGCTTTTTTCAGTTGGGACAGGTGGTACGACACGGTCGCCCCGGCCATATCAAAATGCCGCCCGATCTCCCCCGCGCTCATGCTCCCGTTTTTAAGCATGATCAGGATTTCGCGCCTGGCGGGGTCAGAAAGTGCCTTGAAAGTTTCCGCAAAACCCAACCGTTACCCCCTTTCAGCGGTATTTAGAAATGTTTCTAAATACAAAAATACATCACCGGGCGGCGCGTGTCAAGACTTATTTAGATTTTTTTCTAAATACCCTTAAAAATCGGGGCTGGGGGCATAAATTCGCCCGTCCGTCGCCGGCGGCCGGGAATAAATATCCCCGCATAACTTGATTTTTTCCCGTCCGGATTCTACCATTTATATATATTGACTATGCCGACACCCTAAACGCCGGAGGCTCAGTGAGCATACGCTCCAAAGTTCTTGTCCCCATGATCTGTGCAGCGGTCATCTGCACCCTGACCATGGGGATTGTCGGTATTTACGATGTCCGCACCCTAGTCCACGAACTGCAGGAATCCGATGTGCACAAAGCTAACGACATCGCGAATGCGTTTATGGCGCAGCGGTCCGTATCCGCGGCGCAGGCCTCGGCTACAACGGCGGACAACTATGAGATCAAGACGAATATAGCGGCGTTCGCCGAGGGCAAGGGCGACCGCAAGTCGCTTTTGGCGGTCGCCACGAACATAGCGGTGAAAAGCGGCGTAGAGTTTATGACGATCACCGACGCGAAGGGCAACGTGCTGGCTCGGACGCACGAACCCGAAAACTTCGGGGACAACGTGCTCAGCCAGTCGAACGTAAAACATGCGCTCACCGGGACGCAGTACACCACGATTGAAGCGGGTTCGGCGGTAAAGCTGTCTCTGCGCAGCGGGGCGCCGGTCCATTATAACGGCAAAGTAGTGGGCGTGATCAGCAGCGGCTACCGTTTCGACCGGGACAATTTTGTCGATATGGTGAAGGAGGTGAGCAAGACCGAGGTTACCATTTTCCTGAGGGACGAGCGCATATCGACCACCATCCTGAACGACGACGGCAAGCGCAACATCGGCACCAAGGCGCAGGAAGATGTGGCCAAAAAGGTCTTGGGCGGGGAAGACTACATGGGCACGATGGCAATCGCCGGCAAAAACATGTTTACCTACTACTCCCCCATCCGTACCACCGAAGGAAACATCGTCGGGATGATGTTCTCGGGGTTAGACGCTACCGCTATGGAGAAGAAACAGTCGAATATGGTAATGATAATGCTCGTGATCCTCTCGGCGCTCATAGCCATTGTGGTGTTCGTGGCCCGCTCGATATCCGGCGGCATCGCCAGGCCTATAAAGGTGCTGGCCGGCGCAGCGGCAACCCTGTCGGAGGGTGATATCGAGAATATCCGCTTGGATATGCCGGCAGACGCCGCCTCTAAGGACGAAACGCAGCAGCTGGCCGCGGCGTTTAATAAGCTCGTAGATGCCAACGTCGCGCAGGAACGGCTGATCAACTTCGTGGCCAAGGGCGACATGACGCACAAAGTCCACTCCCGCGGCGATAAGGATACGCTGAGCAAAGCGCTTCAGGAGATGGTAGACAGCACGAAAAAGCAGGTAGATATCCTCGAACTCCTGGCTCAGGGCGACCTGACCGCCGACATCGCCTCGAGGTGCGAGAACGATACGATGAGCATCGCCATAAAGCAGACGATCACCGACCTGAACGGGACGTTAAAAGAGATAAACACCTCAGTGGACCACGTAAAGAGCGCGAGCGGCCAAATCTCAAACGGCGCGCAGTCCCTCGCCGAGGGCGCCAACGAGCAGGCGAGCTCTCTCGAAGAGGTGTCGTCGAGCCTTGAGGAGATGTCGTCCATGACCAAGATGAACGCCGAAAACTCCAACAAGAGCAAGGAGATGGTACAAAGCACCACCGATGCGCTCGGCCGGGCCGACGGGGAGATGAAGCGCATGGCGGAGGCCATCGACACCATCAAGACCTCTTCCGACAATACCGCCAAGATACTTAGAACGATAGACGATATCGCCTTTCAGACCAATCTGCTGGCGCTCAACGCCGCGGTCGAGGCCGCCCGTGCGGGCGAGGCCGGCAAGGGGTTCGCCGTGGTGGCCGAAGAGGTGCGGAACCTCGCCCTGCGTTCAGCCGAGGCGTCCAAGAACACCGCGGCGATGATTGAGGAGTCGGTCAAAAGCGCCGACATGGGCGTGAAAATCACCGAGGAGGTAGCCAAGTCGCTCTCCTCCGCGGTCGAACGCGCCGGCAAGGTAACCCATCTGATAAACGAGATCGCCACCGCCTCTAACGAACAGGCACTGGGCATAGAGCAGGTGAACACAGCCGTAATGTCGATGAACCAGGTTACGCAGCAAAACGCAGCAAGCTCGGAACAGTCGGCAGGCGCGGCGGCAAAACTGAACTCTCAGGCGAACGATCTGGCCAATCTGGTGTACAAATTTAAGCTGAAAAAATGAGGAGGTTTTATTGATAACGGGGTCAGAAGCAATGAACCGGCATGTAAAGCTTGGACGATTTATACTGGGCCTGGCGGCGGCCGCCCTTATCGGCTTCGCCGGGTGCGGCAAATCGGACAGCCCTGCCAAAGGCGGCGAAAGCGGCGGCACCATGAAGCCGCTCAACGACCTTATTTTGGATTTGCGCCAAAATGACGGCTTTTTGAGCAAAGAAGAGGTAGATTCCATCAAAAATCTGGCCTCCGCGTCAAAAAGCGCCCGATTGGCCAAATGGAAGGACGCCGAAGGCCGGATAAATACCGACTCCCTTGCCGGCCATATATGCAAAACCCTTGAGGGGAACGGCATAGCGCAGGATCGGCGCGCCGTTACAGATCCGGTTTCCGAGCATTTTAACATAAACTTCTTTGTGAAGAATACCGCCAACATGAACGGCTACATAAAGCCCAAGAGCCAGTTTCAGGATGCCCTTTTCGGGCTTCTGGCGGACCTTAAATCCGGTTTCCGCAAAGGTGACATAACCCTTAATTATGTAAACGTAAAAGTGACGCACTCGGTCAAAGACGACAACAACGACGCGGCAAACAGCTTTATCTACAAGATAGACCGCAACCAGTTTATGGAGTTCGGCAGGAAGAACGGCGGCAACACCGGCACTACCGACTTTGACGTGATTTTCGGGCAGGTGCTGGAGACGGTAAATAAAAACAGCGTCGCGGTACTGGCCGCCGATTTCATCTTCAGCCCGGGCAAGGGCGTAAATGTTACGGAGTATCTGGAAAAGCAGAGGAACAGCATACGTGTCAAGTTCTCCCAAAAAATAGATGAGCTGAACCTGGCGGTGCTGGCTTTGAAGATGGAGTCCGAATTTGACGGGAACTACTGGAACTGCAAGAGCGACAACGCGGGGAGGGTCGTTGCCAAAAGGCCCTACTATATATGGTTCATAGGCTTGCCGCAGCATCTGACCCAAATAGCCAAAAACGAGAGAATGTTCGTGACGCTAAGCAGCAACGGGTTTACAGGCGAGAGGCTGATTTTTGAATCCGGCGCCGGGGCGAAGCAGCCCGAAGTAAGGATTGTGGCGTCGGAAAACTACTCGTTTGACAATAAAAACCACTCAATCAAGGCAAAAAGGGCCCAAAAAGGCACCAATTACATTTTTACTATGGAAGCTAATTTCAACGACGCCTTCAGGGACTCGGTGTTCTATGCCGATACGGCCAACTATGCGGTCAGGGATTACGAATTAAGCGTAAACGCGCGTCCGCCCAGAAACTTCAGGCACCGCCTCTCACTGCGGGCGGAAAAGATAACGCAGGGTACGGTAAACATCTCCGTTATGGGAAAAATCCCCGGATGGGTTAACAAAGTCAATTCCATAGATGATACCGGAATAAGGACCGATGTATCAGAGCAGGGCAAAACTTTCGGGTTCCTGCACATAGTGGGCGGCGTCTACTCGGCGTTCTACCCTACCGTTGCCATGGATGAACGCCACACGCTGCAAACATTTAACCTTAATATACAACTGGAGAAATAAGATGTTTCGCAACATATACGAGCTTTTCGGCCTTAACCCGTTCTTTTCAGACTACATGACCGCGTTCCTCGCTGGCAATGAGGAGCTTTGCGCCGAACCGTACAGCGGGATGCCGCTTTATGCCGTTTTCGGCCTTGTGATGTTTGTAAGCTCCGCGTTTATCTATGTTTTGCAGTACCACATTATCGACAGAGTCAATTTTAACGGCTGCAAGTGGTGGTGGATATTCGCCTCTTCCGCGTTTATTTTTAACTTCGCTTTCGCGTTCATAAAGTTGTGGGGGCTTTTAAGCGGCGGGATAGAGGCGTTTGGGTGCGACGAGGAAGAGATCCGCGTGATATTTAACTACGGTCAGATCGGAACGTTCACTTTTGTAAACGGGCTCTACGGTTTTATCGTCTTTACTCTGCTGAGCTGGCCGCCGCTTTTGCGCAGGTTGAGCAAGAACTGCTACAACACAACCCCCATTCCACGTTAGAAGGGCAGCGTTTATGTCTAAAAACAATCCAAGATGTTTTGTCTTTGCCATAGGCGGCACCGGATCAAGGGTGCTCCGCTCCCTGACCCATCTGTTGGCGGCAGGGGTGAGGCCTGAAAAGAGCGACTTTGACATTATACCGATAATCATAGACCCGCACTACGGCAACGAAGACCTGCAAAGAACCGTGCGTATGCTGGACTGGTACAAGAAGATCAGAAAAACTTCCGACCCGGGCGGCTTCTTCCCTGCCAAAATATATACGCTGGAAGATTTAAAGGCCGGCGAGCCCGATAAATCCGGCGAGAAAACCGCCTTTACTTTTAAGTTAAGCGGCGCCGGGGACAAATTCAGGGAGTATATCGACCATAGCAATATGGGCCCCGAAAACGCTGCCCTCGCCGAGCTGCTCTTTTCGGGCAGCACAAAAAACAAGGGCGGTGAGGACTGCGACCTGTTAGACATACAAATGGACATCGGTTTCGTGGGTAACCCCAATGTTGGCAGCGTGGTGCTCAACCAGATTGTGGAGTCTGACATATTCGACGCTTTCGCGCGTAACTTTAAACCGGAGAACGACGACCGCATCTTCATAATATCCTCCATTTTCGGCGGTACGGGGGCAGCTGGGTTTCCGAGCTTGCTGAAGAACATCCGCGAAGGCAAGGGCGACGGTTCCGTAAACCTTAAGACCGCCAAGATAGGCGCGGTTTCCGTCCTCCCCTATTTCAAACTGGAAAAGAACGATGGCAGCGCCATAAATTACTCCGATTTCATAGCAAAAACCAAGAGCGCGCTCTACTACTACGGGAAAAACGTAACCGGCAACAAATCCGTAAACGTAATGTATTATCTCGGCGACAATCCCGGCAACAGCTATAACAACGACCCCGGCTACGGCGGGCAGAAAAACAAATCCCATTTTGTGGAATTGGCCGGCGCGCTCGCAATAATAAATTTCTTAAGCATACCGGCAAACGACTCCAGCTTGGAATGCGAGATTAATACAAGCGGGGAGAACGCCGTGGGCAGGGCGAAGTACCCTGTCTGCAACGAGTTCAGTATTCAGGCCAACGCCGCGAACCCGACATTTTTCGATTTTAAGCCGGAAACCCAAAGGATTATGGCGATGCCGCTTTCCCAGTTCGCCCTGTTTCGGAAATATATGGAAGAGGAGTACCACGGCAAAAAGAAGGAGTGGCAAAAAGAGCCGCCTGAGGTAGACGACGGCTTTTTAACCGATGGTTTTTACAGGGACAGCCTAAAGAGGTTTTTTGATGATTTCCATGAGTGGCTCGAAGAGCTTAAAGATAACAACCGGGGTTTCGCACCATTTAACTTAGCCCCGAATTCGGATCTGGCCTCCTTTATAAAAGGCGTGGATATAGAGGCGAAAAGCGGCATCGCAAAACTCTTTTCCAAAACCAAAGCCCCTACGTACACAGACATTGAGCCGTTTCTCAACGCGGCGGCAAAAGATAAAAAATCGTGGACGGCGGAAAAGAAGATGATGGATATATTCTACAGCGCCACATACAAATTCCTTAACGACCTGTATGGGCTAAACGATAAAACCGGAGGGCCGAAAAAATGAGCTATGTACTGGGCAAATACGCGGATAAAGACGGGCAGACGGATTTTTTTCAGGTCAGCGAGACCGGATACGACGAGCTTCAGATTGAGAGAATAAGGGATCCCGACGGCGGAAAGCGGACAGAGATGCCAACCGCGGTTCCAAGCCCTTTTGCCAGATTTGACCTGGTGCAAACGGCGTTTAAAAACATAACTAAAAACGAACTGCTGGCGGCAGACCGCGGCGAAGACATTAAAGCGGGCAAATTTGACGAACTGATCGTTTCGCACACGCTGGATCTGGCGGAATATATATTCGACAGTCAGGCGCGCGGCGGCAAATTGGATATTCTGACATGGCGCAAGTCCGGCGACGCGAACCACATAGACGAGCTTAAAAAGAGCACCTCAAAAAAGCATCGCGATTTCGCGGAATCGCTGAGCCTTTATCTGAGCCAGGACGCCCAAACCTATAATTTTGACGCTATGGAGAGAATTTTCATATTCAAATACGGAAGGGACGTTATTGGGTCAACATCTCCGGTCACACTTTTCTGCCCAAGCGCCGCCGGCCTTGCCAAATTGGACATAAGGTGCATGCCCGACCGGCGCGTAGCCTTCGGCGAAGATTCTCTGCCGCTCTACAAGCGCACCCCTGATTTTCAAAGATGGTTTTACTATTTACTTGCCGTCTGCAAATCCACCCTTCCCGATGCCGTTAAGAAGAATTTAAGCAGCATGTTCGATTACGCCGAAAAAAGCCTTAAACAAAACGGCGAGTTTGCGGATATCTATGCCGGCAAACACACAGTAACGGATTTTGAGAATGAATATTATCAGCTGAATACCAAAGGCGGCAATACCCCCGTCGATATCCTGGGCGTTGGGCTTTGCGTTGGTAAACCGGGCGCAATAGAAAGCGATCTGCTCAAAAGCGATTTCGTCATAAAAGCCGGTAAAAATTATACCGGCACGCCGCTTCCTTTAGTTCTCCAAAGCGGTTTCGCGAAAACGGACTGGGCATATTTAAGGACTACGTCTTTCATGCCGTCTATCGTAATCGACAGCAAAGTGGATACGCCGTTTATGGAAAAGAGGGATATGCCCGGCTTTCCCGATATAAAAGGGTATTACCTGACAGTCAGCGACTTTTTGGAACCGTACCTCGTCCGTACGCTTTATCCCATTTCAGACCGTTTTTATTACGGCGGCTGCAAGGCGGATAAAGATTCCAAAGGGTATTTGCTGCCGCTGTCCGTAGATTTTTTCAGGTTTTATTCCGTTAAAGACCTTATGGACGGAGAAACAGATCCGCAAAAGCCGCGGCTGACATTAGCTCCGCAAAACAACGGCGATGTTAAAGTAACGCTTCGGATTCCGGCAGGGCCGCCAGATAAAAACGGAAACAGGACTTACAAGGGAGACATAATATTCGACAGAACCTATAAAAGATGCGACCCGAACAAAGCGCCCGATGAAAAAATATCAGACGGCGGAGTAATCGTAGACGTAAAAATCGGGACGACCATCTTCCCGTTTGTAAAGGTAGGAGATTACGCGAACGTAAGGTACCGCGTACAGCTTGTCGACTCCGACGCACATCTCCAGCACCGGGACTATGAGCTTGAATTTTACTCTCAGGACGCCGTAACGCAAAATCTTTCGGCCGGTTTTAAGCGCCGTTTTAACAAGAAGGACTCTACGGAAAAGTATGATTCCTCCTCCGACTACTATAAAACAAAGGGTGAATTTGACATTATCCGGCTCAAGATAAACAACCCATCCGTAAAGGCGCTTATTATTCCCAAGTGGCCTACATACGGCAGTTCCAGCAAATTCACTTTTGCGGTAGACTTTGGGAATACCAACACATACGTGGCATATAAGTTAAATGACGACATCGCGCCCAGCGCGTTTGAACTGAAAGACGCGATAGCCACCCTCTTCGACGAAACCGGATCGGAACTGAATATACGCGGCGGCGGAGCCGATAACATAATAGACCTGATAGACAGGGAATTTGTGCCGCGGCAAATCGGGAAGATGGACGGAAAAGACGATAACATCTTCATATTCCCGCAAAGAACCGCCATCGCCTACAATGAAGACATCAAAGACGAGGACTGGGAAGACGGGGACGGCTTAGATACACTGCAGGAGGGCAACATCCCGTTTGGCTACGAAAAAACCGCGCAATTCGGCAACATCATAGCCACTACGCTGAAATGGAGCGGCAGTGAGCACGCGGCAAAGCAGATGGCCGCGTATCTGGAAGAAATCATTATGCTCATACAGGCTAAGGTACTCTCCGAAAACGGTAATTTAAGCGATACCCGCTTAATCTGGTTTTATCCGAGCTCAATGGGCCGCGGGCAAAGGACCGCGCTGGAAAAAACGTGGAGCGCCTATTTTTCAGACTACTTCTTCAAAGGCGATAAGATCCCAAGCGGCCATTTAGTTTCGGTGAGGGAATCTTTAGCGCCGTTTTTTGCCGAGAAAGACAACAAAGACTTTTTGGGCGGCGCGGTTGTATCCATAGACATCGGCGGCGGCACAACCGACGTAGCGGTATTTCAGGAAGCAAAGCTGAAAGCTACCACATCGTTTAAATTCGCCGGGGACGTTCTCTTCGGCGACGGCTATGCGGCGCAGGCCGCCGACAAAAACGGGTTCGTGCTCAGATTCGCCGATTATTTCGCCGACAAGCTCAAAGATTACCCCAAACCGCGTGATATATTGAAGGATTTGCGCAACCCCAAAAGAGCCAAGGCGGCCGACATAAACGCATTTTTGTTCTCGGTTGAGAAATCCATAGATTTTTGGGCAAAAGATAAAGACATAACCAGAAAAATGCGGGCTGACCTCTCTTATACAGAGCAGCTTCACCAGTGCGACGATTTAAAGTTTTTGATACTCTATTTTTATATGGCCGTAATCTACCACATATCCAAGGTGTTAAAGCACACGGATTTGACGGAGGACGGCAAGCCGATCGCCGTGCAATATCTGATGTTCAGCGGCACAGCTTCAAAAATGCTGAACATACTGAGCGGCGGAAGCGAAGAGAACATGAATGAGTTTACCCAAAAAGCTTTTAAGGATCTTGGGCTGGAACACAAGAATCTGGAAGTCATACTTGTTAAAGCCCCCAAAGAGGTCACCTGCAACGGCGGCTTACGGGCTAACATTACAGATATCGAAAACGCCAGCAAAGAGAGCAGGAACGCCGATTCAATAATATATACCGGCATAAGGGGCAAAGAATACGATAAATCGCTGAAATACTCAGATTACAAAAACGGGCTGGAAAGCATAAAACAGGAGCTTGAGGAGTTTCACAAATTTTTCTTTGGAATCAACGACGACAAGAACTACTCGTTCGAGGAGTTTTTTTGCATCAGCAAAAGCGTAACCGCGCTCGCGAAAAGCGCGCTCGACGAGAGCAGCGGCAAAATCGCGGTTGACAGGCTGCTTAAAGACAGCATCGGCAGGAACCAGCCCATAGATGAAGACAGGCAGCCTATAGATGACGAAATTACCGAGACGTCTTTCTTTATGCCGTTAAAGAGCATTATTCTGGAACTGTCCGAACAAATAGTGAAAATGAGCAGATAGGAGAATGTAAAAATGGCTGACGGAACAAACGGCGCCGGAGATTTTCTGAAAATGCTTAACAATGCGAAAGCGTATTTTCAGGCGTTAGAGAAAAGGATTTCGGTTTTGGAGACAAAAATGGCCGCTCTTGGGCTTAATACCGGCGGCAACAGCGATAACCGCCGTGATTCCATACCGGCATCCGCTCAGGACGCGCACGCGCAATCCTCCGCAAGCGGAATTTTCGAACAGCAGCAGCCTCGGCAAAATACCGCGGAGGAAAAGAAGGACTGTCTTTACTTTGCCAACGGGGCGGACGGCGTTTTTCTCAAATCGAGCGGCTCGCCTGACTTTTTGGACAGAATCTCGCTCTATTGCTTCGAAAAAATTAATGACTGCGAGGCGTACGTATCGGCAGTAGACAAGCTTAGCGTTGTGAGGAAGTTTTCCAGCAACCCCGACGCTTTGGAGAGTTTTTGCGAACAGCTAAACCTGTGCGGCGAAAGCAGCCGCGGCATAGAGACCGTTGAGCGGGGCAAGGCTGTTTTAGAAGGCGATAAATGGCGCATCTCAACAAAAATAAAAATACACTATTATTGATTATTGACGACATGATAAAGGGGAAACCGATAGATGGAATTTGACCATTTTTACCTTTCCGTACCGAGCGCCGACGGCGTTTTTAACGGCACCAAGTATTCCGAAGAGTACGAAGAGGGCATTTCCTACTATGAATTCGCCTATCTGAATGATAATCAGGATGAAGCTGCTTTTGAACTCGCCAAAGAAGCTATGGTATGGGTGGAAGATATAGACAAATTTATAAAGCCGGCGGCCTGCGCTATCGAAAATCCGCCCAAAAGAAAAGCGGACTGTATAAAAGAGATCAAAACGACGGAAAAAGGAAAGGTGAGGCGGCTGCCGAGCGGAAATTGGAAAGTAGAAGAGCCCACACGCATCAGATGTGTTTTTGGCGCGAAGGCAACCGTACCCCCGCCCGCAGCGGTACAACCTGATACAGCCGACCCCTGGGAATCCATTGGCGGTTACATAAATATCTTTGAAGCCGCGAAAAACGGCACTATCGACGACTTAACGCTTTTAGTCGAGGGGATCGGCGCAAACGTTAATGAGGCCGACAGCGACGGCTGGACGCCGCTGCACCACGCCGCCGTGAGCAACCCCAACCCGGAGGTTTTGGAGTACCTTATTTCTCAGGGTGCCAATATCAACGCGAAATGCGATCTTAACAAAACCCCGCTTGACGTAGTAAAGGGGAAAGAAAAGAAAAATATTCTTGAGTACCATATACAAAGCGGCACGGCATCCGACATCAATTCGCATCTGCAGCACGGCAAAGCATATATCAAGGGAGACGATCCCGACAGCGCGATACTTGCCTTTAACGAGGCGCTTGAGGTCGCCCCCGATAACGCCGCGCTCTACTACTTGCGCGGCGTAGCGTACGGGCGGAAAAAAGAGTTCGATACAGCGATTGTAGATTTCAACGCAGCGATAGAAATCAATCCGGAAGACGCGAAACTTTATATTGCCCGCGGCATCGCTTATGATAAAAAAAATGTCTATGGTAAAGCTATCGAGAATTACGAGACGGCAATACAGCTCAGCGAACCCATGTCGCGCACCGCGAACGCTGCGGCGGAAAAGTTGAAAACGGCAACAGAAGCCGCATCAGCGGCTCTCACTCCCCCGCCGCAGCAAAAAACGAACACGCCGCAACCGCGGCCGGCCCCTTTCCTCACGCTGTCGTCAATCAATGCAAAAATAGTAACCGGTGCAATTGCGGCCTGCGTTATCGCTGCCATCGTGTTCTTTGCCGTGCGAGGAATGTCTGGTGAAGAAGATACAGGTACAAAGTGGTATACCGGTAACCCGGAGGCAAACGAGTTTACCATCTCCACCTCCGAAGAGCTGGAGGGGCTGGCGCGCATAGTAAACGGAACCCTGAAGAAAAAACCGCACCGGGATACCTTTGCCGGCAAGACTATCACCCTTGCCGCCGACATTGATCTATCCCAATATACTAATTGGGTACCTGTCGGGAACCACTCGTTAGACTCCAACAGCGTGTTTTCAGGAACATTCAACGGCGACAATTACGTTATAAGCGGCCTTACCGTCACCCGCCCCGATACTGACCGCCAGGGGCTTTTTGGCCGTATTGACGGAGGGAAAATACAAAACCTCGGGCTTGACGGCGTGAACATTCAGGGGCACGGCCGCACAGGCGCGCTGGCGGGGATCATCAGCAACGGGAGCATAACCAATATCTGGTCTAAAGGCAAGGTCAGCGGCATCGATATGGTGGGCGGCTTAGCCGGCGGCATCGCCAACGGCAGCGTGGCCGGCAGCTACTCGTCTGCTACAGTAAGCGGCAACGCGGCGGTCGGCGGCGTGGCCGGGGGCGTAACCAAAAAGACCGCCATCTCCGCATGTTACTTCACCGGCGCGGTCAGCGGCCTCCACGGCGTTGGCGGGGTGGCCGGAAGCGTTCACGACAACAGTTCCATAACCGGCAGCTATTCCACCGGCACAGTCAACGGCGGCAACGAGGCCGGCGGGGTCGCGGGGCAGGTTATCGTCAACAGCAGAATGGCCAACTGCTACTCCACCAGCGCTGTCAGCGGGCGCGGCACCGTGGGCGGGGTAACCGGGACTATCGGCGACAACAGCAGCGTCACCGCCAGCTACTCCTCCGGCGCCGTTATTGGGACCGATGACCTTGTAGGCGGGGTAACGGGAAAAATCCATGAGAACAGCGCCCTCTCCGCCAGCTATGCAAGCGGCACGGTCACCGGCGGCAATTCGGCCGGCGGGGTGGCAGGCTGGGTCGACACAACCGGCGGAGTGAACAACTGCGCCGCAATGAATCCGGAAGTAAAAGGCGCGGGCGTCAACACCGGGCGCGTAGCAGGCTCCGGCGCCGGGACGCTCACAAACAACGCCGCCTACTCCGGCATACTCGACAAAGACGGCAGCAGCAGGAGATGGGCGCACAAAGGTGCATCGGCCGCCGACGGCGCAGACATCACAGCCGCCGAAATCGCGCATGACGGTACGATAGGCGGACGCTTCACAAACATCAACCGCTGGATAACCCAAAGCGGCATGCTCCCCGGCCTCGGGAAGGCGCTGCCCATGCCGGCACACCTTACGCCGCCAGGCATCCCTGCCCCGGCCAGGCCAGCGGTATACGGCGGGGAAAACGGCACGTAAGGCTGCGGTTTGCCGCGCCAGGGCGCACCGGCCAATAAATAAAAAAAATATTGCGTGGGCGGGTAGCCATAACATATATTATTGGTGGAAAACGGCCTGTGTAATACGCATTTAGTCTTCATGACTACTGCCCGATTACTATATTTTACTTTAATTTTATAAATATTCAAAAGGAGGTTTTTGTGAGTTTTTGGAGAAATTGTGGAAATTTGACCACACGCAAAGTAATGATCTTCGGAATGCTGGCCGTCTTGCTTGCATTCTGCGGCTGTATGCCCCCCAAAATATCGATGATGGTGGACCGTCCGCCGGTATGGAATACCGGCGGCATGAAGCGCATAGCGGTCATGCAATTTGAGAACAGCCGGCCTGGCGGCGGGGATATCGCGAACCACCTGACGCAGCAGTCGATAACGATGATACAGGGAACTGGCCACTTCACTATTGTGTCTTCAGACGAGGTGGACAGGCTGGAGCGGAGCGGGGAGAGCCTGGCAAACCACGTAGACGCAATACTCACCGGCAAAATTATGAATATTACGGCAGACGATAAGGTGCATACCTCACAATCCAGGGACAAAGATGGAAATTTGATAACTTACACCTCCTATACCCGGGATGTCTCGCTCGAAATAAGCTACACCCTCCATCGTACGCGCGACGGGAGTTTAGTCGGTACCGCCACAAGAAACGGAAGCCAAAGGGCGACCAGTTCCTCCTCTTCCGGCCTGCCGGCGGTTTCCCAGATGCTGAGGAATTGTAACGTACTGCGGTCCCTCGTATCGGATGTAGCTCCGCACAAGGTTAGGGTAGATCGCCAGATTATGGCCGATAAGTCCAATAAAGACAAAGTTTTTCAGGAGAGCATGAAAACCGCTGCGAAACAGGTGGAACTGAGGAACTACCGGGCCGCCCTCACCTCATACCAGCAGCTCTCTGAGCAGCACAACTCTTTCGCGGCATTAATGAACTTGGCTACGATGCAGGAAGCGGTTGGCGATATTCCCGGGGCGATAGCGTCTTTGGAGAAGGCCGAGGCGGAAACCGGGAACCCTGCGGCCTCTGCAAGGATTGCCGAGTTAAGGCAGATAGTAGCTGACAAGGAAACTGTGAAAACCGTACACAAGGAAGCAGTAAGGCCCATTGAGAAGGCCTCCGCCCACGCTGTAAGCGAGGCTATAAGCCATCTGCCGGACGGCGCGCGGGTGTGGATCTTAAACAACTCTAACAATGAACGTGAGCTGGTAAGTTCCGTGGCTGACAACATGACGTCGTCATTCATACAGAACGGCATAACCACCGTTGACCGCGAGAACATCAAGCTGATTGAGAGTGAACTGATGCAGCAGTTCTCCGGGAGCGTAAGCGACGACGACATTCTGAATGCCGGCCGTCAAGCGGGCGCCAACACTATAATTATACTTGCCGTATCCGGCACCGGAAGCATGCGCCGCTTGCAGATGAGGGTGTTGGACGTTGAAAGAGGTGTCCCGCTGTTCCAGAGCGATACCGGCAACAACTGGGAGATGTAGCAGCAATGTGATTTGATTTCTTGCGGGGAGGCCCGGCGCGGCCTCCCCGTTTCAAAAGTCCCCGGGCCACCCGTGCGGAAAATAGTCCGTAAGCAAAAAAATCCCACCAAATCTTACCACCCTCCAATCCCACAATGTATATTTATGTTATGGCGACCGCAAAAAAGAAACCCGGCCTTGATTCGGCAGACTCCCCCACTTTCGAGGGCGCGCTCACGGAGATTGAGGGGATTGCCAGGCAGCTTGAGTGCGACGACCTCTCGCTTGAGGAGATGCTGCTCCGTTTTGAGGACGGCGTGCGCCTGCTCCGTTTCTGCGACGCCAGCCTGCGCAACGCGCGGGGGAAGCTTTTGGAACTGGTCGAAGGCGAGGATGGCGATTTTATAACCAAAATTCTGGGCGACAGCCTCGAAACATTTACCGGCGGGGAGAACGACAGAAATGGGTGAAATGGTTGAAATGAGTGAATTGGGCGAGCTGATGGAGTACGTGAAGCGGGTCAGCGACGCGACGAACGACACGCTGGAGCGGGTGCTGCCGGCGGAGGCGGTCTACCCGCCGTCCATACACAAGCTGATGCGCTACTCCAGTTTTGCCGGGGGCAAGCGGGTGCGGCCCTGCATGGTGATGGCGGCTTACGAGGCCTGCGGGGGCAAATTCGGGGACGACAAGGCGCTGAAGGTAGCCGCGGCGGTGGAGATGTTGCACACTTTTTCGCTGATACACGACGACCTGCCGTGCATGGACGACGACGATTTCCGGCGCGGGAAGCCCACGGCGCACAAGGCATTCAACGAGGCGCTGGCGGTTTTGGGCGGCGACGCGCTCTGCATTCTGGCTTTTGAGGTGCTGGCCTCTGTGGGGCGGATTGATGTGATTTCCGAAATAGCCACCGCTCTGGGGACGGGCGGGATGATCGGCGGCCAGGTTGTGGATATCGAGTCTGAGGGACAGAAGGTTGACCGGGCGACGGTCGAGTACATCCACATGAACAAGACGGCGGCTCTGATCCGGGCGTCGATAAGGTCGGGTGCGCTTTTGGCCGGCGCAGCCGGGGATGTTCTGAAGAATTTGTCGTCGTACGGGAATAACGTCGGGCTGGCCTTTCAGGTCGTGGATGACATCCTGGACGAGGTGAGCACTACGGAGACCTTGGGGAAAGACGCAGGAAGCGACCTTGAGAAGGGCAAGGCTACCTGGCCGTCTGTTGTAGGTATAGAGAAGTCAAAGAGTTACGCGCAGGAGCTCATCGCTAAAGCGTGGGCTGATATTGAGTTTTTGGGAAACAAGGGCAAGATTTTGAAGGATCTGGCGGAGTACATCCGCGTAAGGATTTCGTAGAGTTTGGAGTCTACAGTGTGGGGCTGGCGTCAAAAGCAACTTCACACTTTACGCTCCAAACTCCAAACTACTATTATAAGGAGATTGCGTTAAGATGGCAGCATTAGGTGTAAATATCGACCATATCGCTACGATTCGCCAGGCCCGCGGGGGCCGCGAGCCTGATCCTGTCCACGCGGCGGTGCTCGCCGAGCTTGCCGGCGCTCACGGCATAACGGCGCACCTTCGCGAAGACCGGCGCCACATCCAGGACCGCGACGTCTACATCCTGGCGCAAACGGTATCGACGCACCTCAACTTAGAGATGGCGCCCACCGCCGAGATGGTAAAAATAGCGCTGGACGTCCGCCCCTACATGGTGACGATCGTCCCCGAAAAGCGCGAGGAGAAGACAACCGAAGGCGGGTACCCCGTGAGGGAGAAGGAGCGGGACCTGGCCAACACCATAGTCACGCTGCGCGAGAACCACATCTTAATCAGCCTCTTCGTCAACCCCGACATCAACGAGATCCGCTCCTGCGCCAAGGTGGGGGCAACCCACGTAGAGCTGCACACCGGCACCTATGCCAACGCCGCCAACGACCAGGCGGCCATGGACGAGCTGGCGACGTTAAAGGGCGCCGCGATGGCCGCCTACAAACTTGGCCTGAAAATCAACGCCGGCCACGGCCTGAACTATCTGAACGTAACCCCCGTGGCTTACATTGATAATATGGAGGAACTGAACATCGGACACTCAATCATCTCCCGCGCCACCATGGTGGGGATGAACGCCGCGGTCAAGGATATGGTATCCCTTATATGAGGAACAGGGGCGGGTTTAAAACCCGCCCTACATGCCGTTCCCGGCAAATTTAATACTCCCGGCGCCGGGAACCACATCATCCAAGCGTAATATTTGCGAAATCCGCTTTTCGGCGGCTATTGTGCGCACCGCCAAAAACATAATCTCAAGGTATTTTGGCTTTATCCGGCCCATAACCGCAGCATCCCGGAAATCCGCCGAATCGCCCCCCCCGTATTTCTCGTTAATTTCGCGGTTCGGGGGCTCTTCCGCAAAAAAATTTTAATTTTTTTAGGTTTCGCGTCCTGGAAAATCTATATTTATAGGGTGACGGATGCCACATGAAAATGTGGATAACTTTTTGTTGATAACCGGTGGATAGGCTGTTTACAAGTGGTTGAAAACTCCCTTTGATGTTAAAGGGATGCTTTAAGTCATGCTGTAAATATCTTTTAAAATCAATATGTTACAATGTGCTATATAACTGAGGGAGGCGGCATGGTATCTTTAAACTTGGCGCTTTGTTATACCGATATAGTTAATCAAGGAAAATGTTGATAATATGTTCACAAGTGCTTTATCTTCCGAATATTCAGCTGCTTCGCCTTGGGAGGCGTGCCAATGCTACATAAGGGAAAAAATAGGCCCCGACAGCTTTGAAACCTGGTTCCGCCGCACGGGATTTGAGCTTAGCGATTCGGGTACGGCGCGCATTTTGGTCCCCGACCGCTTTAAGGCCGACATAATGGCGGCGAACCACACCGCCATTATCGGGGAAGCGCTCAGGGAGTGCGGCATAGACTACACGCATATCAAATTTGTCGTTGACAAGGTGTGGAAGTACCCCGAAGAAGCGCCGGCAGCAGACGCCGGCCCCCGCATCGCCGCGGCGGAGGAGGCCATCCGTCCGGCAGCAGCGACCGTCAAGCCGGATAAGCGCACTGTCCTGCCGCCCGCTATGAAAAGCGGGCTTTTCCACCCGGATTTCACTTTCGGCTCGTTCGTTGTGGGCGAGAGCAACCGCATGGCCTGCGGTGCCGCGCAGGCGGTTGCGCAGACGCCGGGCATAACCGGTTACTACCCGCTCGTCGTATACGGCGGCCCGGGCCTGGGCAAGACCCACCTGCTCCACGCGATCGGCAACGCCGCATACGAAGCGGGTGCCGCACGGAACGTAATGTACATGATGAGCGAGGAGTTTTTGCGGGAATTCCACGCTTTTCTGAGCGAAAAGAAGTCCATCTCGTTCCACGAAAAGTTCAAGGACGTAGACCTGCTGCTGATCGACGACATCCAGTTTTTCAGCAAAAAATCGGGGATACAGGAGCAATTCCTCCAGATATTCAACCATCTTTTGCTCAAGAAGAAGCAGATTGTGCTCTCGTGCGACCGCAGGCCGGAGGAGTTGCCCGACATGAAGGAGCACATCATAAACCGCCTAAAGGGGGGCCTAAGCGTAGACATCCGCCCGCCCGACCTCGCCACCCGTATGGCGATCCTGCAAAAGAAGGCAGAGGCGGCGGGGCAGACGCTGACCGAGGAGTCCGCCAGGCGCATCGCCGGGCACGCGAAGCGGAGCGTCAGGGAGTTGGAGGGGATGCTCAACAAGCTGATAGCGCACAACGGTATCGGGATCGGCGCGGAGGAAGCTGTCTCCAAGCTCTGCGATGAGGCTGCCGCAGACAGCCCGGAGCGCGTATCCATAAAGCTTATAATGCGTCTGACAGCCGGGGCCTTCGGCGTGGACGCTGCCCAGCTATCGGCCAAAACCAGGAAAAAAGAGGCCGCACTCCCCCGTTCCATAGCCATGTACCTTTGCAAAAAGTGGACAAAACAGTCCACAATCACCATAGGGGAAGCGTTTGGCGGCCGCACGCATTCGACTGTAATCCACTCGGCCAACAAAATAGAAGACGATTTGGCCGGCGGGGGCGATACCGGGCTGCGGACGGTAATTACGCAAATAGAAACACAATTACATAATATTTGTTGATTTTCTCGCTGCCGTTTATTATATTCAATATTCATGCTACTGTTGCGCGACATAAACCGTCCCATAATCCTGGCCTCCGGCTCGCCCCGGCGCAGCCAGATATTGAGGATGATGGGGGTCGAGTTTGAGCTTGCGAAGTCGGGAGTCGAGGATGAAGACGCGTATTTGGACAGGGACGATCTTGAACACTCACTGTGCCGGTTAGCGAGCGCAAAGGCCGAATCAGCATCAAAAAGCCATCCCGAAGCCTTGGTTTTGGGCGCTGATACGACGGTCGTCGTGGGGGGAAAAGAGATTTTTGGCAAGGCAGCCGACAGGGACGACGCGGCGCGGATGCTGCGGACGCTCTCCGGCAGGAGCCACACGGTAATCACAGCGACGGCCTTGCTGTGCAATTCGGCCTCCTTCCGCGAATCGGCTGCGGCCTGTACGGAAGTATTTTTCAGGCCTCTGGAGGAGGAGGAGATCCTGCACTATCTCTCCTTCCCGGAGTACGAGGACAAGGCGGGGGCTTATGCCGTGCAGGGCGGAGCCATGACTTTTATAGACAGGATCGAGGGGTGCTACTACAACGTGATGGGCCTGCCCGTCACCGCGACGCTTTCCCTCTTCAAAAAGTTTTTATTATTAGAAAGGACTAACGATGGCTGAGAATACCGAAACACCAACGCCGGCCCCGGAGCCGGTTCAGCCCAACAAGGAGCGGGTCGGCGACATACTGCGCAAGGAGCGCCTAACTCGCCGGATCACGGTCGAAACGATCGCGAAGGACCTCAAACTCAACGCGTCCTACATAAAGGCGCTCGAGGCCAGCGAGTACGCTTCGCTGCCGGCCGACCCCTACGTGCGGGTCTACATCAAATCCCTTACCAAATACCTCTCGCTCGACTCCGACGCCATCATGAAGGATTTCTACGTAGAGCGCGGCCTGATCACCGAAGACAAGGAGGGGGCGAAGATCGACATCAGCGTCAAGAAGCAGGAGAACAACCCGGCGGCGGTAGTCGCCGCGTCGCTCGTCGTCGCGCTGGCCGTCTTCGCGTTCGTCGCGAACCAGAAGGGGTGGATATCGCATGATACCCCGGTTATCTCCTCGTCTATAGAGGACAGGGCCGAGACCGCTTCACACCCGGACCACGATGCCGAGCTGACAATGAGCGAAGACAGCGTGTTGGCGGCCATGGGCAACCCCGACAGTGCGGTCGCGGCAACCAAGAGAGCTTCCGGGCCTTAACCGCATATACTCCGAAAAGCGCCGGCGGTTGCCGGATGACAGCTTTGTAACGAAATAAACGGGGTACGGCGCGGTCGTACCCTTTTTCTTTGGGGGTGATTGTGATGACGGATATCCACGCGCACCTGTTTGATTGCGGCGATGAGGAACTCAAGGCAGTGGTTGACGCCGCAGTGACAGCCGGTATCGGCACAATCATAAACACCGCGGTGTCAATCTATACCGCGCGGACCGTTATCTGCCAATGCGGGCGTTTCCCGCAAACCCTGAGGGCCGCCGCGGGGATATCCCCCTTCGATACCGCCGGCGCCGAAGATGGGTGGCCAATACAGTTAAGGGAGCTATTATCGGACCCAATGACCGCCGCCCTCGGGGAGATCGGGCTCGACTGCACAAACCCGCGCTATCCGCCCCTTGATGTACAGATGCCGTTCTTTGTCAAACAGTTAGAGATCGCCGCGGATACCGGTCTTCCGGCGGTAATACATTCGCGGGGGATGGAAAGGCGCACAGCGGAGATCTGCCATCAACAAGGGGTCAAAAAAGCGGTATTCCACTGTTTTACCGGGGACCGCCCGGCGCTGGAATATATTATCAACTGCGGGTATTATGTGTCGGTATCGGGGATAATCACCTACAAGAACTCCCATCTGCGCGAGATCATAGGCCATATCCCCGTCGATAAATTATTGATAGAGACAGATACGCCGTACCTCTCCCCCGTCCCCCACCGGGGCAAACCGAACCAGCCGTCCTACATCATCCACACCGTGCGGGAAACGGCAAGGTTATTGGCGATGGATGACGGTGAATTGACCGCTCTTCTGGCCGGTAACGTCAATACCCTGTTCGGAATTGAAGGCTGATGGCGTATCCATCCGGGATGCGGGGAATCTTATAGGGCCTATTTTCTTGGATTCTACCCCGGCCATCATTTATATTTGTATTATTGAAGATGCGATTAAATATTATCCAACATTTATTAACCGTTTTTTGGGTCTGGGGCTATTTTGGACGGTTGTACAATCGACGCGGCAGCGCGTTTATTTATAGAAAAAATGGAGCGCGCGAAGCAGCCTAAGGCCGCTATCGACATATTCCTGCGCTACTACGACATGCTGCGGCACGGCAAGACCGGCTGCATCGCGGAAGACGAGATCGTGCCGGTGGCCGCCGGCGATATCGACGACCTGATGCAGATCGGCGACAGCCACAGCTCCGCCGGGGCGAAGGCGCTCCCGCACACAGTCGTCATAAAGCTCAACGGGGGGCTGGGGACGTCTATGGGGCTGTACACGGCCAAATCGCTCATCCCCGTCAAAAACGAGCTCTCGTTTCTCGACATTACCGCGCTGCAGATCCGGGACTTCAACGAGCGGTTCGGGGTCTCCATACCGCTCATCCTGATGAACAGTTTTAATACCGACGCCGACTCCCTTGCGGCGCTGCTCGGGACATACCGGGACATCGCCACGAGTATCCCGCTCTCGTTCATACAGCACAAGTTCCCCAAAATCCGCGCGGCAGACCTTAAACCGGCGGAGGCCCCCGACAACCCGCCGTCGGAGTGGAACCCGCCCGGACACGGCGACCTCTACACGTCGATACTGAGCTCCGGCGTGCTCGACAAGCTCATTGACAAGGGGTACCGCTACGCCTTTATATCGAACTGCGACAACCTCGGAGCGCTCTTAGACACGTGGATACTCGGCTACTTCGCGGAGAAGGGCTTCCCGTTCCTCATGGAGGTGACCGACCGTACCTATATGGACCGCAAGGGCGGCCACATCGCGCGGCTCAAAAACGGCTCGCTCGTGCTGAGGGAGGCGGCGCAGTGCCCGCCGGACTCCATCGGCAAGTTCATGGATACCAGCCTGCACAGGTACTTCAACACCAATAACCTCTGGATACGGTTAGACGCGCTCAAGGATATGTGGCGCCGCAAAACGCTTAATCTGCCCATGATCCGCAACATGAAAAAGCTCGACCCGCGCGTTCCCGGTTCGCCGGACGTGATACAGCTCGAAAGCGCGATGGGCTCGGCAATATCCGTGTTCGAAAACGCCGGCGCGCTGCGCGTGCCGCGCACAAGGTTCGCGCCTGTCAAGAACTGCGAGGAGCTGCTGCTTTTGTGGTCGGACTACTACGTTCTGACCGCCGACTACCGCATCGTAATGAGCCCCAGGCACAAATCGATACAGATGAACGTGAACCTCGACCCGAAATACTACAGAATTCTGGACGACCTGAAAGAACGGTTCCCAAGCGGCATACCGTCGCTTGCCGGGTGCGAATCGCTGAGCATCACCGGGGACGTGAAGTTCGGGAAAGGCATAATCATCACCGGGAAAACATCTATAGTCAACACATCCGGCACGCAGGCGCTGATACCGGACGGGACCCGGCTTACGGGAGAAATAAAACTGTCCTAAAACAACTGCCGCCCCACCGGCGGTTTGAAAGCCTTGTTCCGCCCGCGGTTAACCCGTTCGTTAGGATTGCGCCTGTAGCCCTCAAACTCCGGGTACCGCTCCAGAAGGTCCCGCAGTTCCGCCCTTATAAGATTTATTTCCGGGTCGCGCTGTGGATCGCAGTCTATGTAGCGGCTGAACCAGACGATCGACGACTCGGGCACATTGGCGTAGAACCTGTAGAAGTACGCGATATTCTTGGCGATTTGTGCGTTACCCTCATCCAGTTCCCACGCAGCCATAAGCGCCTTGTGCGCCACCTCGAGGCGCCCGCCTTCCGCGTACAACAGGCCCAGCGTCAGAAAGGCCTCCGAGTTCGAGTCGTCAAGCTCCAGCGCCGACCGCAGTATTATCTCAGAGTCGGCGAAACGCCCCTGCTCCCTGTAGAGGTTCCCCAATATCTGCCTGGGCTCGGGGTCTTTAGGGGCCAGGGCCATCGCGTCGAGGAAACACTGCTCGGCCTCGGCGGCAAGCGGATTCTTGATCCAGTTGTCGGGGTCTATGCCGTAGCTCCCCCACTTCTCCTGCCGCATCTGCTGCATAAGGACCGCGTAGAGCACCTTGCCGCGGTGGATCTGCGCCTTGCTGCCGGGGCGTTTCCCGGTAGCCGGCAGCTTGTTCAAAACCTCCAGCGCTTCCCGGGGCTTACCCATTGCCAGCAAACGCTCGCTGTTTTTGACCGAAGGGGACGACTTAAAGTGTATATGGCGCAGCCCGAAGCCAAACGAGAGAATCAGCGCTGAGCAAAATATCCCGATAAGCACGATAGACACGAAAGAAAGGCCATTTTTTCTGCCCTTCTTCCCGGCTTCTTTTGGAGCCTTGCCCTCTTCATTACTCTTCGCTTTCGCCATCTTCACCTTCTTTGCCATCCGCGGCCTTTTTCTGTCCCTTCTCCTTGACCAGAACCTCGACGTTTATAATGTCGCCAAAAGGCGCGTTGTAGCCGGTTTTCTTGGATATTTTGCCCCTAAAACCGTTATCGGAGCATACCACGCAGTTCTCGCCGCCATCGACAGCGCCGCCGATTACGGTGCTGTCGCTCAGCGTTACCTCTACGCCGTAGTGCGGCCGGCCATCCACCGAGACTATTCGCGACGGGGTGACCCTCATCACCGAAACTGACTTGAGCGGCACGTCCATCCGCGTCTCGCCGCAGACGATCCTGATATTGTCGCCGGTAAGGCGCACCGAACCCACTTCATACGAACGCCCCGATATATCCGTTATCCTGGCATTCACGCCACCAACGAAAATACAGGACGCCAGAAACGTCATCGCCGCGCAGAATAAAACAATATGTATTGACCGCCGTACCCTGATTAACATTATCCAACCTCCCATCCCGTCAATTATCGGCTATTTACCGTTAAATCATTACTCAATCGCAACGGCAACGAGCGGCCGTGGCCACTATTTTATAGATTACACGATTAAATATTATACCTGCGCTGTCCTGCGGCATCACGACTATCGTGCACCGGCGGGCGGTCCCGGCTCAAGATCACGTTCGAAAAACAGGTGGATGTACGCCAAACTGCTCTCCATCATCGTGTCCTTTAACTCCCACCCGTTACGCATCATCTCCGCCGTAACCTGCTCCACCTCGTCAAATATCTTCTTCGGGTCCCGCCTGAACCCCACCTTTACAGACCGCTCTGCACCCTCCCTCACCGGTCACCAGCTCTCCCGCCCGTACTCAGGCGCGCTGAACGGTATAGACTCCGCGAGAAAACGCATGCTCGACGCCAAAAGCTCACCGTCGGCCATCCGCCCGTCGTCCGATACCCCCTTCACCGAGGCCCGCCAAACCACCTCACGCCCGTCGCGGCGCCACAATTCGCAGATGAGGGTCACGTGCTTGAAAATGCTCTCGTCCACATTCTTAATATCCGCTCCGTCCCAGAGCGTATATACAAGAATATAAGGCTGCGCGACGTGTACCCACAGCGAATCCATATTCTTAACCGAAAGCACCTCCTGCCGGAAGAGCTTGCCGTAGAAATCGGCGATCCCGCGCCTGTTAAACCGCGGCGGGAACGCCCCATCGAACTCCTCGTACGACACAAACCGCAAATCCGGGCGCAGATCCCGCAGTTTCCGAACCAGCACACCGGACCCAAGCGGCCCCTCCGAAAGCGGCCCGCGCGACGTCAAAAGCGGCAAAACGGCAATGTCGGCGTTGCTCAAAGCGCGCGGGGACAGATTGGGGTCGGTATATAGGGTGCGAACGCTATAGGATACCCGGGGCGCACAGCCCGAAAGGAACATAACGATCAGCGTAATACACAAAAACGCAAAAACCGCCGGCACGATAACCGCGCCGGACCTCCAAAAACGCCGGTATCCGCCGGTATTGGGGGAGCGTTCCATACATATCAATATATATGATGGGCGGTATAGATATCAACATCCCAATAATTTTTCCGGCGGCCGGGCGGGCCGGCGTTATCGATGTCGCCATAGGCGTTGCTGCGACCGGCATACCACAAAAATCAGGCCTGGGGCTCCATCAGCCAGGTTATGATATTTTTCCACCTGACCCCTTTCTGGCTGTAGTCGTGATTATCTGCAGTAATAAGCAGTTTTTGTTCCGGGATGCCGTTGAAGGCGTCGATTTCGCGGCGCAGAGTGGTTTCGGAGTCTATTGCGTAGGCTACTTGTATAAACTCATTTTCGCCACCTTTGTCAACCACGAAGTCGATTTCGGTGTCTTTTTTCACGCCTATATGGAGGTTGTACCCGCGCGCGATCAGCTCGTTCGCCACGATTGTTTCCAGGCCGGCGCCGAGGCTTACGTCCGTTATATTTCGCTTGATCTGGAGCATGCCCATGTCGGCTATGTAGTATTTTTCTAAGGTGGCGAAGACGTTTTTCCCCTTTATGTCGCAGCGGTGGACCTTGGTGAACATCATGGAGCCGACTATGTGGCCTACATAGTTGTAGAGCGCCTCGGCCGATATTGAGCGGTTTTGTGACTTGATGTACTTTGAGATCGTGTTCGCCGAGAACAGGCTCCCCGAGTTATCTATCAGGAAGTTTACGATGTTGTCTAACATATTGAGGTCGCGTATCCCGAAGCGCTGAACGATGTCCCGCAGGACTATGGAGTCGTAGACGTCCATCAGGTACTTTCGGATCTCCTGCTCTTCCGGGAACGCGAACCGCCCCGGCAGCCCGCCCCACTTCATAAAATCGGCGAACGCCTTTTGGCGGTCGGCCTCCCCTGTTATTTCAAGCGCCTCGCGGAAGGTAAAAGGCGTGACGCGGAACTTAACGTACCTTCCCGAGAGCGCGGTCGCCAGTTCTCCCGAGAGCAGGTGCGCGTTGCTGCCGGTGATGAAGATGCTCACGTTCCCCTTAGCCCGCAGGGAGTTTACCGCCAGTTCGAACTGCTCTACCGCCTGTACTTCATCTAAGAAGAGGTAGTATTTTCCGCTGCGGCTCCTCATTTTGCCCTTTACGTACTTGTGGAGCTCCTTTGCCGTTCTGATGTGCGAGAACTCCAAAAACTCGAAATTGATGAAGATGATCCGTTTCTCGTCAACCCCGTTTTGCCGCATTTCGCCGGCGATCTGCGAGAGCAAGACGGACTTCCCGGCGCGGCGGAGCCCGGTTATGACCTTTACGAGGCCGGTCGTTTCATAGAACGGGCGGATTGAGTTGATGAATCGGTCTCTCAAAACCATGATAATGCCTCCTTTTTTACGGTTATACCGATAAAACTATAATAAATATACTATATTATTTCGGCATAATGGTAAAAAAAGTTATTTTTTTTGTTTTTTTACTGATATATCGATAAAATTAGATAAAAATGATGTATTATTCAGGTATAATGATAAATATACTGTAATTATACGTTGTTTTTACAGTTATATAGTTAAAAGTCTATAAAAATTTATATTTATTTCGGAATAGTAATAAAAAACTGTATTAATACCGATATTTTTAGGTTATACCGTGAAAAGTAGATAAAAGTTACTATTTATTTCGGTATACCTGTAAAAATGTTCTAAACTACGGTTTTTGGCCCTAAAATTCAATCCCCTTGCGCGCCGGGACGTTTTTCTGGTAGCAGTGCTTGACCTCCCGCATCTCCGTCACCAAGTCGGCTATGCCAATCATCTCCTCGTCGGCATAGCGGCCGGTGAAGATCAGTTCCGTGGTTGGGGGGCAGTTTTTTATGAGGAGGAGGAGGTTATCCCTGTTGATCAGTTCATAGTAGAGCGCGGTGCACATTTCGTCGGCGACAACCATCTGGAACTGCCCCGACAGGGCCGCTTCCTCGATAGCCGCGAATGCCTGTTCGGCGCACTCGAAGTCCTTTACTGTTGGGGTTTCGACTATAAACTCCCCGGTCCCGAACCGTTTTACGGTGATCCTGTCACCAAGCAGTTTAAGCGATTCGAGTTCGGAGGTATGCGTGTTTTTCATCATTTGGGCGAAGAATACGCGGAATCCAGCCCCGGCGGCGCGCAGGGAGAGGCCGAGCGCGGCAGTAGTCTTGCCTTTTCCGTTTCCTGTGTAGATTTGCAGCATGGCGGCTCTTTTCTGGACGGTTATTTTCTATAATATAGTTTTTTGGCGGCGTTTTGAGCAGGTAAAATTAGCGCGGGTATCAAAAAAAAGGGGAATGCCAGTCAGCGGCTTTCCTGACGAATCAGCACCCATAGAAGAAACGGGGCGCCCAAAAGCGCGGTAATTACGCCAACTGGAATTTCTGCGGGGGCTATGAGTGTTCTGGCAAATGTGTCGCACAACGTGAGAAAAATACCTCCTGCCAGCAGACAGGCGGGCAGTAATATTTTGTGGCCCGCCCCGAAGACCGGGCGGCAAAAGTGCGGAATCATCAGGCCGACAAAACCAATAGGCCCGCAGACAGAAACTATCCCGCCTACCATAAGCGATGCGGCGCCCAAAAGCAGTATGCGCGAGAAGCGGACGCGGACACCGCGGGTTTGGGCTATGTCGTCGCCCGTCAGGAAGTGGTCCAGCGCGGCGATGTTCGCAATTATCAATATCACGCCGGTAATAACAAACGGCAGCATCGTAAACAGCGGGCCATAGCCGAACACTTCCACACCGCCCATAAGCCAGCGCACTATCCGAAACGAGTCCCGCATGCTGCTGATATACTGTGAGAACATAAGCACGCTGGAGAAGAAGAAACTGACGGCGATCCCCACCAGCAGTATGCCGTTTGAGGATACGGTACGTACCGCGCCGGAGAACGCCATCACCAATAAAAATGAGAGCGCCGCGCCGCAGAGTGCGCCGAATACGGTGACCGGGATCCCGGAAATCACACCGGCAGCGCCCGTCAAGATCATCAGCGCCGCGCCGCAGGAAGCGCCGCTCGCAACTCCCAATGTAAAGGGATCGGCCAGTGGGTTTCTGAGAACGCCCTGGAAAACGAGGCCGCAGAGCGCAAGGGCCGCGCCGGCGGTGAATGCCGTTAATACGCGGGGCAGGCGTATCGAAAAGAAGATTTCCCTCTGTAAATCATCGCCGGAAATTTGGGTGATACCGATTGTCTCCATACCAATAAACGGCAGTACCGCGAGGGATATTATTGATAACGCGAACAATATTGATACGCCGGGCCATCCGAGCCTCATAAAGATTCCTCCGTTTTAAGGGGAGTGTTTTCATCTTCAGGCACGGCAGCCGGCAGAATCCCGTCGATAGAAGATGCTGATCTGCCGGTTACAAAGAAAAATTTTGTTTTATCTGGACAAACGGCCTCGCTGAATCCCGCAGAAAATATCTTCGGCAAATTATCCGCGGCACCTCCGCAAAACGAATCCTTTGTCCCGCGGAAAAATACCCGTCCGCCAATCAACGCTAAAATATTGTTATGCGCCGCCAGCGCGAAATTGACATCGTGCGTAACCGTGATTACCGTTGTCCCACGCCGTTCGTGCAAACGTACTATCATACGGCGGATCTCTTCCTGATGGCGGGGGTCGAGGTGCGCTGTCGGCTCGTCGAGGAGTAAAATTGGCGTTTCCTGCGCGGCCGCTCCGGCTATAAGGGCAGATTGGAACTCTCCGCCGGAAAGCGCGCCCATCATCCGGCCGGCGAGATGTTCCGTATCCGTCAGCGCCAGCGCCTCATCAACGGCGTTATTATCTTTTCGTGAAGACATCTCCCCCATCTTCGTATACGGGTACCGCGCCATCAATACATATTCACGTACGGTAAACGGGGGAACGGGGCGGTTTGTGCCTTGCGGCACGTAGGCGATTTGCACCGCAGTTTCACGCGGAGTCAATTTGACGATGTGTATATTATTGACCGATACGGTTCCCTGATGACAACGGAGCAATCCGCACAGGCATTTAAGCAGCGTGGATTTTCCAGCTCCGTTGCGCCCGATGATCGCCCACGCCTCTCCTTGGTTCGCTGTGAAATTGATATCTGCTATGACGGGTTTGCCATTATACGAGAAAGAGATGTTTTTCGCTTCAAGCCTTGTCATTGTACGTCCTGTATGATCCTCTTTAAATCCTCAAGTATCAGCCCAACCCTCGGCCCGGGAATCATCAAATAATCACCGGAGAGGCAGTACACCCTGCCTGCATTAACCGCGTTGACACTTTTAAGCGATTTCCAATCCCTGCACACCGCTTCCGGCGTTGGCTTGAGATATGATGACGATATGTCTATGATGATATCGGGATTGAGCCTGACTACCGCTTCCGCGCTTACCGCCGGGTACGGCTGATTTACATCGCCCAGAATGTTGACTCCTCCGGCCGCGCCTATCAGTTCGCTATAGAACGACGACGCCCCAGCCGCGAAAACTTTGCTGACTGTACCGCTGCGGATGTCGTCGCGGCTCACGCAGAACAGAGCTTTAGGACGTTTGACGTCTGCGCCGGTTACAGGCCCAAACAGCTGATTACGCAAACTTTGCGCGAGGGAATCGCCTTTTCTGACGGAGAAACACGCTCTGGATACCAGTTGTACCGCGTCGATGATCTCGCCTATCGACTCGCTCCCTATGGCGGCATAGAGGATCGAGTGTTTTTCCAAAAACGGCTTTATATCTACCTGTTCCCTGAGAATAACGGCGAAATCCGGCTTGAGCCTCAGTATCGCCTCGTAGTTGTGGTCTACGTGCCCGCCTATCTTCTCCTTTTCGGCTGCAGCCGGAGGATAGGAGCAGAACTGCGTTACGCCCACAACATTATCGCCCTGCCCAAGCTCAAACAGTATCTCGGTGGCGCTCGGCGCGAACGATATTATCCTCTGCGGCGGAAACTTCGGCAGCTTCTGCCCCGGCGGGTCGGCCGCGTTATGTTTGAAGAATGTGAAATAGAGGAGCAGCAATATGGGTATCGCCAGCATGGATACAAAACGGATTATTGTGTTTTTCATAAAATTTATGCCGTATACGGGTTCGGCGCTGCGCCGGCGCCGCCTCCCGTCCAGTTAGTGTGAAAAAATTGTCCCCGGGGGCAATCTGCGCGCTCGTACGTATGCGCGCCGAAATAGTCCCGCTGGGCCGAAATGAGATTTGCGGCAGATTTACCGCACCTGTACGAATCGAAAAAACTGAGCGCACCCGAAAGGGCAGGCACGGGGATGCCGGCGGTGGCGGCTGTTGATACAACGCTTCTCCATGATGACTGACACGAAGTAATCAACCTGCGGAAATAATCATCAAACAACAAATTTTGCAGCAACGGGTCCTTACGGTATGCGCTTTTAATATCATCAAGAAAAACGCTGCGAATAATGCACCCGCTACGCCATAATAAGGCGATGCTCCCAAGGTCGAGATTCCAGGAGTACTCTTTTGAGGCTGACGACATCAGCATAAATCCCTGCGCGTAAGAGATAATTTTTGAGGCCAATAACGCTTTCCTTATATCCTCCGGCTTCAGCATCATCGAGAGTGTGGACAGAAACTGCGGTGACGACAACCATTCATCTTTATATATAGATGACGCCTTCCACCTTTCATCAACCATAGCCGACAGCATCCTCGCGTAAACTGATTCAGTCACAAGCGTCGTTGGCGAGCCTGATTCTAATGAACTGGAAGACATCCACTTGCCCGTCCCCTTCTGCCCCGCGCAGTCCAATATTTTTTCTACTAACGGATGGCCGCCGTCATCCTTATATCTCAAAATATCACCGGTGATATGTATCAGATAGCTGTCAAGTTCAGTCTTGTTCCACTTGTCAAACAGATCCGCCATATCGTCATGGCTCATCCCCGAAACGGTTTTCAATAACGAGTACGCCTCGCTGATAAGCTGCATATCGCCATATTCAATCCCATTATGGATCATTTTGACGAAATGCCCCGCACCGTCATTCCCTACCCACCCGCAGCACGGCTCTCCTGCCGGGGTTTTCGCGCAAATGGATTGAAAAATTTCCCTGACAAGCGGCCACGCGCGCTTATCCCCGCCGGGCATGAGAGACGGCCCGCGCCGCGCCCCATCTTCACCGCCGGAAATCCCCGCGCCGCAAAAAATAATTCCATTATCATTAAGGTATTGACAGCGGCGGGCCGTATCCTTAAAAAAACTGTTGCCGCAGTCTATCACACAGTCGCCCGGGTCCAATAACGGCAGCAGCGATTCAATGAAATCATCTACAAGTTCCCCGGCCCTGACCAACAGTAATATTTTTCTGGGGCGAGAGAGCCGTCCGCAAAATTCATCTAACGTGTGTGTAGCGATAATACCGCCGCGCCCGGCGGCGGCGCCATTCAGAAAATCGTCTACCTTTTCCGTTTCATTGTATATTGCCGCGGAGAAGCCTTTATCGTTGATATTGAGGATAAGATTTTGCCCCATTACCGCAAGGCCAATCACGCCAATGTCGCATTTGTCAACCATTACAACATCCTTCGCACCCCCTTCGGGCGCGTGAAAAAATTACCTTGGCGGCTCACCGGTACGCGCGCGCACCGGCATTTCGAATTTTTTGTTCGCTATGTCTATAGGAACAGACAGCGGCGCGTTCTGCTGCGCCGCGCCCTTTTTTGGCGGCCGGGCAGGTTTTATCTTGCTTATATCTACCGGATTCGCGTACTTCTCCTCCTCGCTGAAGGCGTAGAACTTTTCGCGGTAGCCGCGCAGGAACTGCTGTACGTAAAGATTGCGCGAGCTGCGGATCTCCGGCGGTGTGCCGTCGAAGATTATCTTGCCTTCGTGGATCATCGCTATCTTGTCGGCAACCTTGTACGCGGAGCCTATGTCGTGTGAGATCACTATAGATGTCATCTTGAGCCGGTCCCGAAGCGACATTATCAGGTCATTGATCTTATCGGTCATTATGGGGTCGAGCGCGGATGTTGGCTCGTCGTAGAGCATTATCTCAGGCTTCATAACTATCGCCCGCGCCAGCCCCACGCGGCTGCGCATGCCGCCGGATAGCTCCGAGGGCATCTTGCTCTTGAACTCCTCACGCAGCCCAACCATCTCAAGCGCCTCGCCTATGGTTTTACTTATTTCCTTCGTGGTGAGGTGAGTGTGCTCGCGCAGCGGGAACGCGAGGTTCTCGCCCACATCCATGGAGTCGAAGAGCGCGGCGCCCTGAAAGAGGATGCCGAAGCGCTTGCGGTGCTTTTCAAAATCTGCTGGTTTCGTTGTGGGCGTAGAGACCACCTGGCCGTCGAGCCGTATCTCGCCGCCGTCCGGGAACAAAAGCCCTATAATGTGGCGGAAGAGGACAGTCTTGCCGCTGCCCGACTGGCCGAGGACACAAAGTACCTGGCCGCGGTCAAGGTTAATGTTGATGTCGTCGAGGACAACCTGATTGCCGAAACGCTTTTTTAGATGCCTTACCTCTAATAACATCGCCGACCGCCTGTTATAGTTTGGAGTGTGGAGTTTTGAGTGTGAAGTTTGGAGTTTTTTCATTAACCCCACATTCCAAACTCCACACTCCAAACTCTGAATTTACATTACCATCACCGCTACTACAAAATCGAATATCAGTATCAGCACCGCCGACGTAACTACCGCTTTCGTCGTCGCGTTGCCTACGCCCTCGGCGCCGCCCTTGGCCTTGAAGCCGAAGTACGCACCGGTGATTGCCACTATCGCGCCGAATATCGCCGTCTTCCCTACACTCATATAGACATCGTTGGGATTGAAAAACAGTTTCATCCCCGAAAGGTAGGTGTGCATCGTCATGTCGACCGATATCGCTACCGTCACCGCCGCGCCCACGAAGCTCATCAGTATCGCCCACACCGCCAGCACCGGCAGCATCACTATGCAGGCTATCGCCTTCGGTACGATCAGGTACCTTATAGGGTCGAGCCGCAGCACCGCCATCGCGTCCAGCTGTTCACTGCCCTTCATGGAGGCTATCTCGGCGGCAATGCCCGTGGCCACACGGCCCGCGAAGACCATGCTCGTTATCACCGGCGCGAGCTCCGTTATTGTCGTCTTGCAGACAAGCGCGCCGAGGTAGCGCAGCGGGATCATCCCCGACATCTGGTACACCGCCTGAGTAACCGTCGCGGATCCCAAAAAAATCGCGATCATCGTTACGAGCGGAATAGACTCTATACCTAAAGTATACATGTGACTCGTGGTTATATCAACATTTTTCACCGCAAGCGGCATTTTCGAGAACGTCCTGAAGCCGAGCTCGCCGTACTCGCGCGTGCCGAGGATAAAGTCGCGGACCTTGCCAAGCTGAGCGATCACGGTCCGGCCGATGAATGCGATGGGGCGTAGCAGCGCTGTCACGATGAGAAGTCCTCCGGCAGGTCGGGGGGCATGCCGGCGTGAGCGGCCAGATTCTCAAAACCGGCGTATTTCTTGACGAACGCGACCTCCACCTTGCCTACGGGCCCGTTCCTCTGCTTCCCTACTATTATCTCCGCCTTGCCCTCGAGCGCGGGATCGTCCGGCTTGTACTTCTCTTCGCGGTAGACGAACATGACTACGTCGGCGTCCTGCTCTATGGCACCCGAGTCCCGCAGGTCCGAGAGCAGCGGGCGCTTGTCGGGGCGCGACTCGACCGAGCGCGACAGCTGCGACAGGGCGATAAGCGGCACTTCAAGCTCCCTGGCCACGGCCTTGAGCGAACGGCTTATGAGCGATATGTCCTGCTGTGTGCTCTCTGACTTAACGTGCGGAGTCATGAGCTGCAGATAGTCAACTATGATGAGGTCGAGGCCGTATTGCGCCTTGAGCCGCCGCGCCTTGGCTCGAAGCTCCAGCACATTTATGCCCGGCGTGTCGTCTATATAGATAGGCGCCTCGTAAAGCGGCCCGGCGGCGGTGCCCAGCCTCCCGTGGTCGGTGGAGGGGAGCGTACCGCTGCGCAGATGGTGCATATTCACCTTAGCCTCCGAGCAGAGCATCCTCTGCACAAGCGAATCCTTGGTCATTTCAAGCGAAAAGATAGCCGTACTGCGCTTCGCGCGGACAGCGGCGTTAAGCGCTACCGCAAGGCAAAACGCGGTCTTGCCCATAGAGGGGCGGCCGCCCACAACCACCAAATCGCCGCGGTGAAGCCCCGTCGTCAGCCGGTCAAGATCGGTAAAGCCGGTAGGCACGCCCAACTGCGCGTCGGGGTTGGCGTAACTCTCAATTACCTTCCATGTCTGCGGTAAAATCTGGCCGATGGATTCAAACTTGTTCTTTATCCGCGATTCGGCAATACCGAAAATCTTCCTCTCGGCGTCGTCAAGGACATCCTGCGTCTCGCGGTCGCCGGAAAAACACTCGGTGGTGATCTCCCCGGCCGCGTTGATAAGCTGCCGCAGCACCGACTTCTCCCGCACAATAGACGCGTAGTACTGCACGTTGCCCGATGTGGCCACGCTCTCCGCAAGCTCGGCCAGATACGCCTCCGTACCCACCGCCTCAATCCATTCCTTACGGCGCAGCTTCTCGGATACGGTTATGATGTCTACAGGGGTGCCCACCTCCGACAACTCCCGCATGCAGATAAATATCTTTGAGTGCGCGTCAGAGTAAAAATTGTCCTCGCTCAGGAACTCAATGGCAACATCGACGGCAACATCGTCTATCAGCATAGACCCGAGGATAGTACGCTCGGCGTCCAGCGACTGGGGCGGGACGCGGTCGGCGCCGGCGGCGGGTTCCGCGGTTTTTTTTATTTTTTTCGTCTGCATATCACCCTATCATACCGATAATCTTCTTCATGTCGTCCCACGCCCCAAACCGGTACTGCGTCTCCTTGGACATGAGCGAGAGGCTGTAGGTTACCACAGCCGGCACCCCTTTATAAATATGGTTAATGGCGCGCAACTGTTCAATGCCGTCGTCATTCCCAAACAAAAAATTCGCCGCCGGCTGGCCAAAGATTAAGATAGACTTGGGAGCGATGATCTCTATCTGCCTGTCCAGAATCTCCCGGCACACCCCGGCGTGCTCCCGGTCAAACCCGCCGCCGCGGCACTTCTGGATGTACGACGCGAAAACCCCCTCCTTCCGGTCGAGCCCCATTTTCCCGAGTATTTTCTCGAAAAGCTCGCCGTCCGCCCCCTGAAAAGGGAGCCCGGCGCTGTCGTCGCCGGCATCTGGAGCGTAGCCGATAACAAAGAGGCGCCCGTCGGCGCTGCCGGAACCGAAAACCACCTTGGACCGTTTGTGCGCCGCCTCGCACCTGTCGCATTTTATAACCTCGCGATACAACTCCGCAAGCGTCTCCCGTTTGGCCGTCTGAGTGACGGGACGGGACGTGATTGGCTTGCGCTCAAATTTCGAAGCGCCGGGGTCTACCAGCCTGATTTTTGACAGTTTCGAGAAAGAATCCGTGCCGCAAGGTGCTTGTTTTTCATACGTTCTATCGGTTAGATACGGCGGGGGAACGGAACCCGGCGGCTGCCTAACCGGCGGCGTGAATCCCGGCTCCGGTATTGGCCCCGGCGCGGAGGTCCCGCGCGAATCGTAAGATCCGGCGCTATTAGGTTTAGCCGCGGCCCCGGATAAAATTTTCCTGATCTCCGACCCCGCCCCGAAAACAATATCGTCCACGCCAATATCGCGCTGATACTTTAGGTACGAAACCAGAAGATTTTGCGTTTTATCAGCCATAATCAACTAATAGTCCGATCTTATGGATGAACCGCGCCCGCCCGCAATGCGGCCGGCGATATTGGTGATGATAACCCGCGCCGCCTCCGTCTTGCCCATCACCGGAAAAACCTCCCTGCGCCCGTCCCCAAACAAAATCGTAAAGCCTGTACTGTCCCCGCCAAGCGCCACATCTACCTTATTATAGACCATCATATCGCAATTCTTCTTCGCCATCTTATCTTCAGCCCGCCCAATGCCATCTCCGCTCTCAAGCGAAAAGCCAACAAGGCACTGGTTAGACTTAGCCGCGCCGAGTTTGGCCGCTATGTCGGGGTTTGGTACGAGCTCTATCGTCAAATTATCACTATCCGACCGGTGTATTTTCGTTTCCGAAGGGCTTGCGGGGCGATAGTCGCTGACAGCCGCGGCCATTATGCAGATATCAACATCCCCAAACCTTTTCACCATCTCCGCTTCCATCTCCGCCGCGGTCCTTACATAGACCGCATCCGCCCCAGCCGGAAGCGGCGCCGGCGCCGGGCCGGAAACCACGGTAACACGCGCCCCCATCGCCAATGCGGCTTTAGCGAGCGCCGCGCCCATCTTCCCGGACGACCGGTTGGTGATTACCCGCACCGGGTCGATCGGCTCCTCTGTAGGGCCGGAAGATATCAGCACCGCCTTACCCATAAGCGGCCGGGAGGCGGATTTATCAACGGGTAACGGCCCGCCAACAACTCCAGCCGGCGGATTATCAACCGGCAACGGCTGATCCCCGTTAGGAAACGACACCACCAGTTCCGCTATCTTATCAATCCCAAGCATCCGCCCCGGGCCGCAGACCCCGCAAGCAAGCTCACCATCTTCAACCGGCAGGACCGCGACCCCCCTGTCCCGCAGCTTCCCGATATTTGCCTGCGTCGCCGCATTCGCCCACATGACGCAGTTCATCGCCGGGGCCACAACGATCTTTCTTTCGGGAACCGACAACGCAAGCGTTGTCAGCAAATTATCAGCAATACCGCACGCAATCTTAGCAATGGTGTTGGCAGTCGCGGGACAGATCAGGAACACATCAGCCCATTCCGAAAGGCGAATATGCCCCATATCGTACTGATTTTCAACCCCGTCGAGATAAACCGGATTACCGGATAGAACCCTTAGCGCCTCAGCCCCAACAAGCGGCCCGGCGGCCGCGGTCATCACAACCTTGACCTCGCACCCGTTTTTGCGCAATAGACGGACAAGAAGGGGGACCTTGTAAGCCGCGATCCCCCCCGTTATCCCCACCAATACCCTGCGGCCTCCGCTCACGCGCTGCCGCCTCAGATGTTCTGCTCTTCCAGGTCCTCAACGACCCTGCCCTCAAACAGCTTCTTCAGCGCGAGCGTGGTAGGCTTATCCTTCGTGGTGAGGTTGCCCACGCGGATCTGGGAGTTGATGTAGCGGGCCTCCTGAGACGCCATGAGGACAGCTTTGTAACGGCTCACGCCCTTTTTTTCAAGCGTTTCGAGCTCAAGCTCATACAAATCGGACATTTTAAACCTCCTATTTTGAATGATTATTGAAGACGCGGTTAAATATTATACCGTACCGCTGTACGGCTTCACGACAGCCGTGATGCCGCCCGGCGGCGCAGATATAATATTCAGCAGCGTAATCTGTATTATCGTATCAATACAACATATTACTCGATATTCTGAATCTGTTCCCTGATCTTTTCAATATTTTCCTTCAGGACAACGGCTTTATGAGCGATTTCCGTATCATTCGCCTTCGACCCTATCGTATTAGCCTCTCTGTTCATCTCCTGCAGCAAAAATCCCATCCTCTTGCCTACCGGCTCATCACTGTCAAAATCCGCGCTGAATTTTTCGATGTGGGCCCGCAGGCGGGTTATCTCCTCAGTGATGTCGAGGCGCTCGGCCATCATGGCGACCTCCGTGGCGATGCGCTGCGGGTCGGGCTGGGCGGCTATCAGCTTATCTACCCGGGCCGAAAGGGCCGCGCTGTACTCCTTGACGCGCTCCGGAACGCGCTTCTCTATCTGCTGCAGGGTCTTGGTTATGTCCTTAAGGATTTTTCTGAGTTCTTTGACTAACTGCGCCCCCTCTACCTCCCGCGACTCCTGGAAGGCTTTTACCGCAGCGGCGACCGCCGGGCGCATGTGCTTCCACAGCGCATCCTCGCTGTACGCTACCGACTCGCTCCTTATGAAATCGCTGTAGCGGAGCAGGTCGGCAAGCCGGATCTCACCGGCCAGCCCATATTCATCCTTTACTTCGTTAAATATCCGTAAGTAATTATCAACAACAGACTTGTCCCAGGTGAGCTTAACATCGCTTACCTCCCCCCTGTCGCAGGATATGAAGACGCTGATGCTCCCGCGCGAGATGATTGCGGAGAGCTCTTTTTTCACCTTGGCCTCAAGGTTCATCGCAAACTTGGGAAGCCGTATCTGTACGTCCTGATAACGGTTGTTGACGCCACGTATCTCCACCCGGTAGTTCCCGGAGGGGGCGGCGGACTCGGCCAGGCCGAAGCCTGTCATTGAGCTAATGGGCATGTCGTTTTTTGTCCCTGTACGTTTAAAATGGCGAATCTTATAAATATACTACATGGTATATCCAAAATCAAAATAAAAAAAATCTGTATTGATCCGCCGCCATGTACCATAACCCCCATCGGCAAAAAATTTCCCGTACTGCCCATGCGCCGTTTTTTTGCCCGCCATCAGGATATCCTTCCCACTCACGGTCGGTTGTAATTCCCCAAAAATCTACCCGCGGCGGGTATGAATTTGCTTACATTTTATTCCTATAATTATATAGGATTTTTAGAATTGTGTAAATTTTTATGTAAAAAAAATTGAATTTTTCGCGTTTTTTATCGTATATATGTTATATGGGGGAACAACTTTCTATCTGGCTGGCCTGCGGGGCAGCATTTTCCGGCGGGGCATTGGTTAGCGCTGGTATTTTGGTTGGCGGGCTGCGTGGGAGCCTCTCTTCCGGTGTTGCCCGGTGGGGGATTAACAGTCTGCTTGGCGGCAAAGCTACCGTGTGCCATTTGCTCAACGGCGCGCGAGGGTGCCGTGAACTTATAGCGGCCAAGGAAGCCGCCGAGCGGGCAAACCAGGCGAAAAGCGATTTTTTGTCGCGGATGTCGCACGAAATCCGCACACCCATGAACGCAATCATCGGCATGACGGGTATCGCCCTCTCGACCAGCGACCACCGCCGGCGCGGGGAGTGCCTGCAGAAGATCGACGGGGCCTCACGGCACCTGCTTAATGTTGTCAATGATATTCTGGATATCTCCAAGATCGAAGCCAACAAGGTCGAACTGGCCATGGAGCCTTTTGACATTGGAGATATGATCCGCAAGGTTTTGAACATGCTCGATTGGCGGATGGGAAGTTTGCGGCGGGACTTCGTGGTCAATATTGACGACATCCCGGCTTTTCTTATAGGGGACGATGTGCGCCTCAGCCAGATTATCGTCAACCTGCTGTCTAATGCCGAGAAGTTCACGCCGGAGGGCGGGCGGGTCGCGCTGAGCGTGCGGAATTTGGAGGAGGACAGCGAGGCATGCGCCCTGCAGTTCGAGGTGGAGGACAGCGGGCCGGGGATATCGGCGGTGCAGCAGGCGCGGCTCTTCAATTCGTTTGAGCAGGGCGGCGGCAGCGTGGCGCGGCGGTTTGGGGGCACGGGGCTTGGGCTGGCCATATCGAAGAGGCTCGTCGAGATGATGGACGGGCGGATCTGGGTAGAGTCGGAGCCGGGCAAGGGGGCGAGCTTCGCGTTTACGGTGCGGCTGCGCAAGGAGAAGTCGGACAGCCGGCGGGTAGACGTGGGCGGGATATTGGACAGCATGCGGGGGATAAGCGCCGTTGAGGCCGACGCGCACGCCGGCAACGCCGTGGACGGGATCGACGACGGCACCGGAGCATACGTCGTCGTCAGCGGCAAACCCGGCATCCGGCGGAGGAACGATTGGAGCATGGTGCCGGAGGAGGTAAAGCGCGGGGAGCGGCGGGTACTTCTCGTAGAGGACGTGGAGGTAAACCGGGAACTCGTGACGATGTACTTCGAGGGGTCGGGGATCGCCTTCGACGCCGCCGAAAACGGCGAGATCGCGCTGCGGATGTTCGCCAAGAGCCCGGAAGCCTACGGTTTGGTGCTGATGGACATACAGATGCCGGTGATGGACGGCTACGAGGCATCGCGGGGGATAAGGGCCGACGTATCGGATTGGGGGCGGAAAGTGCCGATAATCGCCATGACCGCCAACGTCTTCAAGGAGGACATCGACCGCTGCTTCGAGGCCGGGATGGACGACCACGTGGGGAAGCCGATAGACATGGACGTCCTGCGGGACAAGGTGCTGGGAATCATCGCCAAAAAATAATTTAGAAAAATCTTGCATTTCGCGCAAACATTTATTATTTTTGTGTTACGTTTGGGCGTTTAGCTCAGTTGGTTAGAGTACTACCTTGACATGGTAGGGGTCACTAGTTCGAATCTAGTAACGCCCATTTCCGGCATGCCACCTCGGTTCACCTCTTACCCCGGGGCACGCAAGCGGCTTTTGGCGCTTGCGTTTACACGAAATAGGGGATTGTTAATTTTTTGCGGTGATTATGTATGTCATCCGCGTTATTGAAGGCACGATTAGATGATGCGCCCGGCTCCGTCTGTCCGGCGACCGCGCGGCAACCGTGATGTCTTCGGACAGACGGGGGCCGGACACATCATCTAATCGAAGAATCTATGTTACGTTGTTGATGTTGGGAAGAAAAATTATGAACATCATTCTGCCGGACGGAAAAGCCCTTCCGATCGCCGACGGCTCGTCCGCCATGGACGCCGCCAACGCGATAAGCCCGCGCCTTGCCAAGGCCGCCGTCGCCTGCAAGGTCAACGGGCAGCTGCGGGATTTGTCGTCTATCCTTAATGATGATGACAATATCGCCATACTGACCTTCGACGACCCCGAGGGCAAGGCCGTGTTCTGGCACTCATCGTCCCATATAATGGCCCAGGCGGTGCAGGAACTGCTGCCGGGGGCCAAAATCGCCATCGGGCCGGCCATTGAGGGCGGGTTTTACTACGATTTCGATACGGACAAGCCGTTCACCCCGGAAGACCTCGCCGCGATTGAGAAGAGGGTACGGGAGATAGTCGAGGCAAAGGCGCCGTTCTGCCGGGTCGATATCGGGATTGATGAAGCCCGGAAGATGTTCGCGGATAAAAATGAGACTTACAAGGTTGAGCTTTTGGAGGATATTGAGGGCAATCCCAGCCTGTACAAGCAGGGCGACGACTGGCTCGACCTGTGCCGCGGCCCCCACGTACCCCATACCGGGGTCATCAAGGCGTTCAAATTATTGAGCATAGCCGGGGCGTATTGGCGCGGGAGCGAGAAGAACCCCATGCTGCAGCGCATCTACGGCATCTCCTTCCCCAAGCAGTCCATGCTCGACGAGCACCTCACCCTGCTTGAGGAGGCCCAGAAGAGGGACCACCGCAAGTTAGGCAAAGAGCTTGAGCTCTTCTCGTTCCATCAGGAGGGCGCTGGTTTCCCGTTCTGGCACCCCAAGGGGATGGTCCTATATAATATAGTAATGGACTTCTGCCGCCGCGAGCACATCAAGGCGGGGTACGACGAAATAAGGACGCCGGTTATTCTTAATGAGGAGCTTTGGCACAAGAGCGGGCACTGGGACAAGTACAAGGAGAACATGTACTTTACGCAGATAGACGAAACCGTCTGCGCCGTAAAGCCCATGAACTGCCCGGGCGGGCTGCTCGTCTTCAAAACCGTCCCCCACTCGTACCGCGAGCTGCCGCTCAAATATTGCGAGTTCGGGCTTGTCCACCGCCACGAAAAATCCAGCGCCTTGCATGGGCTGTTCAGGGTGAGGCAGTTCACGCAGGACGACGCGCACATCTTCTGCCTGCCCGAGCAGATCGAGGAAGAAATCACTAAGGTGATCGCCTTTATCACCTTTATTTACAAGACCTTCGGGTTTGAGGATTACAAGATAGAGCTGTCCACGCGCCCCGAAAAGTATATAGGTTCCGAGGAAATATGGGACAAGGCGGAGACGGCGCTGAAGAACGTGCTCGAGCATCAGAATATCAAATATCAGCTTAATCCGGGAGATGGGGCGTTTTACGGGCCGAAGATCGATTTCCATATTAAGGACGTGCTCAAGCGCAGCTGGCAGTGCGGGACGATACAGTTGGATTTCAGCATGCCGGAGCGGCTTGACATCGAGTACGCGGCGGCAGACGGGTCCAAGCAGCGGCCCGTGATGATCCACCGTGCGTTATTGGGGTCTATGGAGCGGTTCATCGGGATACTTTTGGAGAACTACGGCGGGGCGCTACCTCTTTGGCTCTCCCCCGTCCAGTGCCGGGTGCTGCCCATCTCCGAGAACTATTTTGACTACGCGAGGGATGTCTACGCGAAGCTGCGGGAGGCGGGGATACGGGCTGAGATAGACGAGCGCAATGAAAAAGTGGGCTACAAGATCCGCGAGGGCGAGACGGGGAAAGTGCCGTTTATGCTGGTCGTGGGCGAGAAGGAGCGCGGCGCGGGCACGGTATCGGTCCGTCAGCACTCGAAGGGCGATTTGGGGGCAAAGGCGCTACAGGAGTTTATCGACGCGGTGCTCAGGCAGTCGGTACCGGGTATTAATGTAGTCTCTTTATAATGAAATAATGCCTGCAGGGGCGGCCGGTGGCGGCTGTCCGCTTGTTTGGGCGCAACATATTAACAAGCAGGAGGTAGGGTATCAACAAGTTCCGCACACCGCCCAGAAGGGACGACGGCACGCGCATCAACACAGAGATCCGCGTTCCGCGTGTACGAGTGGTCTTGCCCGACGGTACGCCGTGGGGCATCATTCCCATCGCCGAGGCAATCGCCCGCGCCGATGGTTACGGCCTTGATTTGGTGGAGGTGGCGCCCAGCGCCGACCCGCCCGTGTGCAGGATTATGAACTATGGCAAGTTCAAGTACGAGAAATCGAAAAAGCAGAAGGAGGCCAAGAAGAAGCAGCACGTGATGCATCTCAAGGAGATCAAGCTGCACCCGAAGACCGACGACCACGACTTCGATTTCAAGCTTGACCACGCCCGCAAGTTCCTGCTCAAGGGCGACCGCGTGAAGGCGACCGTGGTCTTCCGCGGCCGCGAGATCACGCGCCTCGACTTCGGCAAGCAGGTGCTGGAAAGGATAGACGCCGGTTTGGCGGACCTGGCGCAGATAGAGGTAAACGCCAAGATGGAGGGCAGGAACATGACGTCCATCTACGTGCCCGACAAAACCAAAGTCAAGGAATACATGCGCAAGCATGAATTAGATAAGAAAAAGGAAGCCGAAGAGGGAGGGGCGGATCTTGAAGAGGAAAAAAATTTGGACGGCGCTCTGGATATCGGCGGCAGCGGCTATGATGATATTGATGGCGCTGATGACGATTTTGACAATGATACTGACGGCGGCGTCGGCGATGATGACGCTGACTACGCTGTCGATGAACAGGAAACTCGGCAATAGCGTTGACGCGGAGATCGTAGACGGCGAGGATGGGTACGATACCGGCTGCAGAAAACCGCATTACTGAAAATAAAAATTAACAATATACTGTAAGGAGCGTAATATGCCAAAGATGAAGAGCAGGTCAGCGGCCCGCAAGCGTTTCAGCACGACTGCGAACGGGCACGTAAAGCGTAAAAAGGCTTTCAAGAGCCACATCCTCAACAAGAAGGACAGGAAGCGCAAGCGCAACCTGAGGAAGTCGGCGCTGGTGTACGAGGGCGTCGAGAAGAAAGTGGCGCTGATGATTCAGATGTAAGTATATGGCATTTTGTTGATGACAGGCCCTAATTACAGATAAATCAATGGATTACGGCCTGGACTTAACAAAAGGAGCCATGCAGGGGCGGTATTTTGCCGCCCGCGGGATTACAGGATGTACGCAATACCAAAATAACGTAAATCTAACAATCGCAATAAAAGGAGTTTACCATGCCGAGGGCAAAAACAAGAGTCGCGTCGAGGGCGCGCCGCAAAGCAATTATCGCGCAGGCTTCCGGGTACTTTGGCAAGCGCAAAAGCTGTATCTCCACCGCCAAGGACGCGCTGTACCGCGCCGGCGTGTACGCCTACCGCGACCGCAAGCAGAACAAGCGCAACTTCCGCGCTCTGTGGATCATGCGCATCAACGCCGCGGCCAGGCTGAACGGCACGACCTACGGCAAGTTCATCTCCGGCCTCAAGGCAAAGGGGATCGACCTCGACCGCAAGTCGCTCGCCCACCTCGCACTGCACGAGCCCGAGGCGTTCACCAAGCTCGTACAGACGGTCGGAGCGTAACCGGTGCCGGTTTATGGAATATAATACTGTAGAATCATTGGAAACCCTGCGCAAAGAGGCGGCGGCCGAGTTCGACGCCATCGCCTCCGGGCAGGACGCCGAGAATTTCCGCGTCAAATACTTGGGCAAGAAGGGCATCATCCGCGAGCTGGTGAAAACGCTCGGCTCCATGCCCCCCGAAGAGCGCAAAACTTTCGGCGCGGCGGCCAACGCCCTGCGCGCTGATGTCGAAAACCGCTTCGCCGAGGCCCCGTGGCAGTCTAAGGCCGCGGCGGCGTCCGACCCCGGCTTCGACCCTACGCTCCCCGGGTACCCGTTCCCGGCAGGCAACCTGCACCCGCTGGCCAAGATACGCCGCGAGATCGTAGACATTTTCGTAAGTATGGGCTTCTCAATCGCTTACGGGCCGGAGATAGAGAGCGACTACTACAACTTCCAGGCGCTCAACATGCCCCCGCTCCACCCCGCCCGCGACATGCAGGACACGTTCTACATGAGCGAAAACACCGTCCTGCGCACCCACACGTCGCCGGTGCAGATCAGAGTCATGGAGGGGCAGAAACCGCCCATCCGCGCCATTATGCCGGGCCGGGTCTACAGGAACGAGGAAATCAGCGCGCGCAGCTACTGCATGTTCCATCAGGTCGAGGGGCTTTATGTGGATGAAAACGTGAGTTTCTCGGATTTGAAGGGGACGCTTCTGGCGTTCTCGCGCCGGTTTTTCGACGAAAACACGCGAATCAAGATCCGCCCCAGCTTCTTCCCGTTCACCGAGCCGAGCGTGGAGGTAGACGTAGAGTGCTTCCTGTGCAAGGGCAAAGGGTGCAGCATCTGCAAGCACAGCGGGTGGTTAGAGATACTTGGGTCCGGGATGGTCCACCCCAACGTCCTCAAAAGCGGCGGGATCGACCCGGAGAAGTATTCGGGGTTCGCGTTCGGGATGGGGATCGAGCGCATAGCGTTGCTGAAATACGGGATTGACGACATCCGCCTGTTCTACGAGAACGACGTGCGGTTCTTGCGGCAGTTTTGATAAACCATTATCAATACATAAATTAGGTGCAATCACATGAAAATCGTATATAGCTGGCTGAAGGATTTTGTAGACATTACCGCCCCCGCCTCCGAGGTTGCCAACGCGCTTGGCAGCGCTGGCATAGAGGTGGCGTCTGTGACCGAGATCGCAATCCCGGCGGGCGTTAAGGTCGCCCGCGTGCTGTCGCGTGTCCCCCACCCCAACGCCGACAAGCTCGGGCTGTGCAAGGTAGACGACGGCGACGGCGGCGAACCGCTGCAGATCGTCTGCGGCGCGCCCAACGCGGCCGAGGGGATGACGGTAGCCTTAGCGACCGTAGGAACCCAAATTGCCCCCGACTTCAAGATCGGCAAAGCCAAAATCCGCGGCATTGAGTCCTTCGGTATGCTCTGCTCCGAGAAAGAGCTCGGGCTCTCCGACAACCACGATGGGATCATGTCATTGCCGGCCGACTGGAAAATCGGCGCCCCGCTGTCAGACTACATCCCCTACGACGCGGTTATAGAGATTGAGATCACCCCCAACCGCGGCGACTGCCTGAGCGTTCTGGGCGTGGCGCGGGAGGTCAGCGCCCGTTTCGGCATACCTATGAAGAGCGCCGCCAAGATGCCGCAGGAGAACGCCTCCGACCCTGTTTCGCAGGCGATATCCGTTGATATTGAACAAGATAGCCGCTGTCCGCGCTACCTCGGCAGGCTCGTCCGCAACGTAAAGGTAGGCCCGTCGCCGGAGTGGATGCGCAAGCGCTTGACTTTAGCCGGTTTACGCCCTATCAACAACGTGGTGGACATCACCAACTACATCCTGATCCAGTACGGCCAGCCGATGCACGCTTTCGATTATAACTCCATATCAGACAAGAAGATACACGTAAAAACCGCTTCGAGCGCTGGGGCGGCGCTCTTCACCACGCTCGACGGCGTTGAGCGCAAGCTCGCGGGGGACGACCTGCTGATATGCGACGGCAAGCGCCCGGCCGCGCTCGCGGGGATAATGGGCGGCGCGGGGTCGGAGATCACCGATTCCACAAAAGACGTATTTTTAGAGTGCGCGTTTTTCGAGCAGGGCGGCGTCCGTAAGACGTCGAAAAGGTTAGGGTTGTCGACCGATTCCTCCTACCGCTTCGAGCGCGGGGTCGATCCGGCGCAAGGCCTTGTAGACGCTATAGATACGGCGGCATCCCTCATGGAAGAGCTTGCGGGGGGGAACGTGTCCGGCGGGATGATCGACACACACCCTAAACCGTTTGAAGACAAGGTGATAAAGCTGCGCCCGTCGCGCACCGGCAAGATCATCGGCGTAGAGTTCCCGGCGGAGAACATCACTTTTTCGCTTAAATCCCTTGGAATCAAGTGCTTAAAGACGGGGGCCGACGAGCTGACCTGCACAGTTCCCCTCTTCCGCCACGATATTCAGGAGGAAGCCGACCTGATTGAGGAGGTAGGCCGCCAGTACGGCTACGACAGCATCCCGGCATCAACATCCGCCAATGTTGACCTCGTCAGGCATCCGCCGGTTGCGGAGATCAACCGGGACGCGGCGCGCCACGCGCTATGCTATTTCGGGATGAACGAGGTGATGACCAACAGCATGGTTTCCGAATCAAAGCGGAAACTGGTAACGCCGGATATTGAACCCGTCAAAATCCTCAACCCGCTAAACCCCGACATGGCCGAGATGCGCACGTCTATGGCGATAAGTCTTTTAGATACAATCGCTTACAACCTGAACCGCAAAAACGCCAACAACCGTATCTTTGAAATCGGCAAGGTATTCCGCCCCGACCCCAAATCCAATCTTGCTGACGAGAGGGACATTCTGGCCATCGCCGTAGAGGGCAGCTGCTTCCCGCAGTCCTGGGGCAGCCCCGCTCTCCCAAGCGACTTTTTCGTCCTCAAGGGAATATTGGAAGCGTTCGCGGCGCATTGCGCTCTGGGGGCGGCCAAGTTCGCCAAAATGGAATCCTCCGGCCCGCTTTACGCCTCCGAGTGCGCGTCGGTCGCCGTCCACAGCGGCATTAACGGGACGGTTGGGCGCATATCCGACAAAATCTGCAAATCCTTCGGCATCAAGAGCACGGTCTACTACGCCGAGATAGACCTCACAAAATGGCTCTCCGCGCCAAAGCCGCTCCCGAAGTACGCCCCCCTGCCCAAGTTCCCGGCCTTAGAGCGCGACTTCTGCTTCGTCATGCCCGAATCGCTCCAAAGCCTGACCGTCACCACGGAGATCTCCAAAGTTTCCCCCCTGATAAAATCCGTCCGCCCGTTCGACGTCTACCGCGGCGAAAAACTGGATCCGGGAACCAAGAGCGTGGCGTTCTCAATCGAATTCCGCTCCCCGGAAAAGACTTTGACCGACGCCGACGTAGCCGAGGCCTGCGGGAAGATCATCTCTGTAATGGAACAGAAGCACGGCGCGGCGTTGAGGAAATAGAGGGATGCGATAAATTGGGGTTTGTCGGTGAGATGGATATACGGTTTTGTAGGGGCGACCGTCCCCGGTCGCCCGTGCCGGAATTGCGATATTGTGGTTTATCGTTGTGATGGATATACGGTTTTGACGGAAACAAAACGGTTTTGTAGGGGCGATCGTCCCCGATCGCCCGCCGGAATTGCGATATTGCGTTTGATTTCAACGTATAACGCAATCCGTGCGTTGGCGGGCGACCGGGGACGGTCGCCCCTACGGGCATTATCGTTATCAAAACCCGGATTATTGGTGATTTTGACGTTTAATCATGTTAATCCTTTAATCATGTAAATCATGGTTCAGACAAAAAAGGCGAATCATCCCAACGATAAATTCCCATTTACCCCCGCAAAATTGTTCCCAATTTGTTTTTAAATTGTTCATAATTTTTTATTTTCTTGGTATTTACGCATTACACGTATTATATTACTCTAAGACGCGCAGGCGGCTGACCCCGCCCGCGCTTAATATATATATATCATATAAATCACTAGAAGGGAGTTTGAATGTCTATAGATTTCCTTGCGGAATTGGAAAACCTGGCGAAGCGGCAGGACGATTTGAAGGCCGAGAACGCCGCTCTCCGCGCCGAAAACGCCGCTTTCAAGGCGTCCGAGGAGAACAACGCCGGTCAGTACGACGCGCTTAGGGGGGAGATTGATGGTTTGAAGGGGCAGATTGAGGCCCTGAATGGCGAGAAGGGCGATTTGGCAAAGCAGCTTGAAGAGTTCAAGGCGGACGCTGACGAACAGCGGGCAAAGATCAGCGAGGCGTCATCGCGCATCAAAGAGATGATCGCCAAACTTGATTCTATGGAGTGACGTTAGCCGGATTACGGCTGCGGGAGGAAGAGAGCTTATGGGCTCTGAGAGTGTGCGGGTAAGAATCTTTAATCTGGATTTTGTACTCAAGAGCGAAACGGACGCCGAGACGACCAAGCAGGTCGCCCAGTACGTAAACGCCAGGATTGCGGAGCTGCAAACGCTCACCGCGTCCAGCGACAACGTGAAGGTTGCGGTCCTTTCCGCCTTGAATATTGCGGGTGAGCTGTTCGAAACCAAGGCTAAATACGAGGCTGAAGCGAAAAAAGTGCAGGCATACGAGGAGAAAATCAAGTCCATCACCGGCAAAATCGGCGCCGAAAAAGGCGGCGGTTGACGCGGTGGGGCTCTTTTTCCCCGTTTTTTGTGAACCTCGGCGGTGTGTGTTGTGTTGATGTCAGGCGCGTTGCTGTTGACGCGTTGTGCCTTGGCGTAAAACTTATTTTATATGGCGGCCCCCCGCCCCCACTCTCATGCGATATGCGCACCGCGCTGATTTCAGCGCGATCTGTGCCCATGTTACCGCTCCCCTCCCACAGTTTTTTTGAAGAAACGATTACCCGCGCCGCCCTGCAACCGCACGACAACCGTGATGTTGCAGGACAGCGCAGGTATAATATTTAATCGGTGAATCTAAATGCGTGAAAAGCACCGGTACTTTGTCTGTACCGGATTATACATATATACATATAACCAGATTGGGGGTTTTTAATGCAAGAGTTTCTTCCATACATCCTCGTAGCCATCGGAGCCGGAGCCATCGGTTTCGGGGGCGGGTTCTTTTGGCGCGTTTCGGTCGATCGCAGCTACAGGCAGCGGCAGGAGGCCGAGATCAAGCGCGAGTCGGACCGTATACTGAAAGAGGCGAAAAACGAGGCGGAAATCCAGAAGAAGACGGCCATCCTTGAGTCGAAAGACGAGTGGTTCAGGGCCAAGACCGAGTTCGAGAAGGACGCCGCCAAAACGCGCGAGCAGATCCGGCAGGAGCAGCAGCGCATCAAGGAAGCCGACATAGACGTAAAGAGGCAGCAGGACCAGGTCAACAAGCGGGAGTCGGAGTTCAACGCCCGCGAGGGCTTCCTCAACTCCAAGGAGAAAACCCTGCGCACCAAGGACAACGAACTGACGCGCCTCATCGCGCTGCAAAACGACAAACTCGAAAAGATATCGAACATGACGCAGGCCGAGGCCAAGAAGATGCTCTTAGAGAATCTGGAGGGGCAGGTCCGCTACGAGTCCGCGCAGATGATAAAGGAGATCAAGGACCAGGCGAAGGCCGAGGCTGAGAAGGAGGCCAAGGAGATCATCATACAGTCGATCCAGCGCTGCGCCGCCGACACCACCGTCGAGTCCACCGTCTCGGTGGTCCACCTCCCCAGCGACGAGATGAAGGGCAGGATCATAGGACGCGAGGGCAGGAACATCAGGTCGTTCGAGGAGGCCACGGGCATCGATGTTATCGTAGACGACACCCCGGAAGCGGTTATCCTCTCCGGTTTCGACCCGATCCGCCGCGAGATCGCACGGTTAGCTCTGGAAAAGCTGATCACCGACGGGCGCATCCACCCCGGCCGCATCGAGGAACTGATCAAGAAGAGCGAGAAGGAGCTCGACAAGATCATGAAAGAGGCCGCCGAGGAGGTCATTTTCGAGCTCGATGTGCACGGCCTCAAGCCGAAAGTCGTGGAGATGCTGGGGCGCCTCAAGTACCGCACGTCGTACGGGCAGAACGTCCTCCAGCACAGCAAGGAGGTCGCGCTTCTGGCCGGATTGATGGCGTCGGAGCTCGGCCTCGACCCGAAAACCGCCATCCGCGCCGGCCTGCTGCACGACATCGGCAAGGCGATCGACCGCGAGACCGAGGGCACCCACTCCGAGCTCGGCGCCGAGATCGCCGCGAAAAACGGCGAGAACGACATAATCTGCAACGCGGTCGCAGCGCACCACGAAGACGTGCCGCCCATATCGATGTACCCGATACTCATACAGGCGGCCGACACGATATCGAGCACACGCCCCGGCGTGCGGCGCGAGACGCTGACCAACTACGTCAACCGCCTGACGAACCTCGAAGACATCGCCGACTCGTTCCGCGGCGTCCAGAAGTCCTACGTCATACAGGCCGGCCGCGAGATACGGGTAATGGTCGAGCCCGAAACGATAAACGACGCGCAGGCGCAGGAACTGGCCGGGCAGATTTCGCAGAAAATTCAAGACGAGATGGAGTACCCGGGCCAGATCAAGGTAACGATCATCCGGGAGATCAGGTTCACGGAGTTCGCGAAATAACGTATCGATATGAGGATTCTTTTTATCGGCGACATCTTCGGGAACGTGGGGAGGAGGGTCTTGGCCGAAAGGCTCTCCCCCCTCATCGCGGACAACCGCATAGACGTGTGCGTCGGCAACGGGGAGAACGTGTCGGGCGGGCGCGGGATGACGAAAAATTTGTTCCGCAAGCTCCGCAAGTACGGCCTCAACGTCATCACCGGGGGGAACCACTCCTTCTCCGTTGACGACAAAGACTACTCCTTCATGGCCGAGCCTATCGTACTGCGCCCGTTAAACTACCCTCCCAATAACCTCGGCCACGGGTCAACAATCTTTACGCTTGAGGACGGCCGCAAAATCGGCGTGATCAACGTCATGGGGCGCACGTTCATGCACGAGTCGTTAGACTGCCCGTTCAGGATGACGCAGGACGCCGTAAGCGAGCTGAAAAAGGAGACGCCCGTCATACTCGTAGACTTCCACGCCGAGGCGTCGAGCGAGAAGGCGGCGCTCGCGTGGCATCTCGACGGGCAGATCAGCGCACTGGTCGGCACGCACACCCACGTCCAGACCGCCGACGAGCACATCCTGCCCCGCGGCACGGCGTTCATCACCGACGCGGGGATGACGGGGCCGGGGGCGTCGATCATCGGGATGAAGCCGGAGGGGGTCATCAAAAAGTACCTCCTGCAAACCTACGTGAGGTTCGAGCCGAGCGAGGAGGGCGCAATGGTCAACGGGGTTATTATCGAGGCGGATGATCATAGCGGGAAAGCGGTGTCGATATCCAGGATTTTCGAGCATATCACGTTTGACGGGCAGCATGTTGATGAGTGACGATCTCTGTTACGACAGCGGCGAAGACGGCCTCCCCTACTTTGAGTTCTTAACACCGCGGGAAGCCGGGCGGCCCTACACCGTCACCGAGGTCAACTCCGGCATCTCCCAAATCTTCGAACAGCACAATACGCTCGTATGGGTAGAGGGCGAACTGAGCGGGTGGAAATCGTACCCCAGCGGGCACTGCTACTTTAAGATGAAGGACGAGAACAGCCAGATCCCCGGCGTGATGTGGCGGTCCGCGGCCGATAAGCTCGATTTCCGCCCGCGCGACAACATGGCCGTCTTCGCGATAGCCTCGATAGGCGTCTACGTTAAAAACGGCTGCTACCAGCTCAACGTGCACAAGATGATGCCCGCCGGTGAAGGCGCGCTCCACCTCAAATTTGAAAAACTCAAGGCCAAACTTCTTGCGGAAGGGCTGTTCGACGACAGGCACAAAAAGCCTCTCCCGCCTTCCGTGTCCACCCTCGGCGTAATCACCAGCCGAAAGGGCGCTGCGCTGTGGGACATAGTGCGCGTGGTCGCCAAGCGTGCGCCGCAGACCGATATTATCCTCATCGACACATTAGTACAGGGGGACAAAGCCGCCGCGCAGATAGCCAAATCTATCCGCATGATGAACGCCTATGGAAAAGTGGACCTGATGATAGTAGGCCGCGGCGGCGGGGCAATCGAAGACCTCTGGGCGTTCAACGAGGAGGTTGTAGCGAGGGCCATCCACGAGTCCGCCATCCCCATCATATCCGCAGTCGGCCACGAGATTGATTTTACGATTGCGGACTTCACAGCCGACCTGCGCGCCCCTACCCCGTCGGCGGCCGCCGAGATGGCCGTCGCCGACACGCAGGAGAGCAAGCGGTACTTCGAGCAGCTGAAATCCCGTTTCTCCGGCGGCATAAACCGGTATCTGACAGATGTCAACAACAGGGTCAGGCGGATAAAGTCGTCCCGCGCCCTCTCCCGCCCCTTCCGCGCCATCCAGGCGCACGAACAGTGGCTGGACGATGTCCGGGGCAGCCTGTACATGGATATAAAGCGAGCGGTGCAGTCAAAAAACAACTGCCTCAAATCGGCCTCCGCCAGGCTCAACGACCTAAGCCCGCTCGCCGTTCTGGGACGCGGGTACGCAGTAGTGCGGGATAACAGCGGACAAACTGTCAAAAGCGTCAATCAGCTCAAGACCGGCGACAACGTGAATATCCGGCTCGCCGATGGGGCCGCTGCGGCCATAATTTCCGGCCCCAACCGGTAATTTTTTCCAAAAAACGCTTTTTCCCTTGCATTCAAACAGACGCGGCGGCAATCTCTCTGCGGATCAAATCCCCAATGATCGCATCGGGCGTAGTATGGGCGGCTGCGGCTTTGATGCGCAGCCAACCGGCGGTCAGGTCGTCAACAAGAACGAGATGGTCGCAGCTTTGGGCATGCTTCGCGAAAAACCCGCTCTTACCGTCGCCGGAGAGCTTGGGGGTGTGCGCCGTCCAGTAATCGTCCAGAACATCGTATTCCTCATCCGTTAAATCAGCCATTACACTCACCTCCCTGATTGCCGAGCAGCGGCAAAAAAACATTCCTGCATTTCATTGCGTGGAATACCTTTACCCTCTGCCCATCAATGACGTTATACATAATTTCCAATAAATTCGCGTTATCGTCAAACCCTATCAACAAGTGTTTTTCCGGGTCGTCCTCAAATATATCATTATATAACCAATTCAGCATGGCACACCTGATATTTGTTCTGGTCAGGCCATGCTTGAATGCCGACGGTACATAATGTATAAAAATATCCATACATTAATATAATGAAAAACGGCTAAAATTGCAAGTAAACGCAGCATAAAATTTTGGCTTCGGCAGCAATCTTTGGCCCCAACCGGTAATTTTTTCCAAAAAAACGCTTTTTCCCTTGCATTTAACCGAATAATATACATATATTTATATATTATAACGACATATCAATCGGCAGACAGCGCCGGATTTGCTGGTTTCTGGCCGCTGGATGCTAAATTTTAACCTAACATTAAGAAAGAGGAGGCAGTTCACAATGAACCGTTCTTACCGGAAAATCTTTAAAAGCGGGATCGCGGCCACCGTCGCGGGCTCCGCGCTGTTGATGTTTGCGCTCTGCGGGGACGACAAAAAAGACGACGAGTTCCAGGGCTACTGCGACTTCGGCGAACCCGTCTCGTACAACGGGGACACTTTTGGCGGATGCTATGGAATCCCCGCATCCGAAAACATAAAGACCTCCTGTACCGACAAAGAGGGCACAGTTGTTACCACCTGCCCCTCTTACGGCGCCCCCGTTCCCGGCGTACTGTGCGACTTCGGCTTCGGCAACACCACCCCGATGACCGCTGCCAGGTGCAACGCCGACGAATACGGCGTAGTCTCCGGCCAGGGCGGCTACTACTGCGACTTCGGCCAGCCCTCCGAATACGGCAACGGCGGCTGTTGGTTCAGGAACGGCGTCATCCCGGAGGCCGGGTACACCGCCAGTTACCCGTGGGGCGGCGCGCCGTCAACCGGCATGTGCGCATCCTGCGATGTGAACGCCAGCGGCGACGGCTGCGTGGATGGCGATGCCCATGCCAAAAAGGTTACAATGATGGAGTGCCGGGTGAGCAATCAAGACAATCCTTGCATCACGAATCCCAACCAGCCGCATATCGGTCAGGATCCGGCTGGATGCAATCCGCTCAGGCCCTGATAGCTGCGGCGTTGCGATGTATCTGTAAAACACAAGGGCGGCCCGCAAGGCCGCCCTTGTTTTGTTTCTGCACCCGATTTTGTATACGATACGGATAAATTGGGGTTTATCGGTGTGTTGATGATTGTCTGAACCATGATTTGCCTGATTAAAGGATTAACATGATTAAACGTCAAAATCACCAATAATCCGGGGTTTGACGTTGATTTTTAATCAAGGAAATCATTTAATCATGTAAATCAAGGTTCAGACAATGGTGCCGGAATGTGCGCCAAATGGCAATTTTCACCGATAATACCCGTAGGGGCGACCGTCCCCGGTCGCCCGTGCCGGAATTGCGATATTGTGGTTTATCGTTGTGATAGATATACGGTTTCGACGGAAACAAAACGGTTTTGTAGGGGCGATCGTCCCCGGTCGCCCGCCGGAATTGCGATATTGCATTTGATTTCAACGTATATCGCAATCCGTGCGTTGCGGGCGACCGGGGACGGTCGCCCCTACGGGTATTATCGTTATCAAAACCCGGATTATTGGTGATTTTGACGTTGTCTTTTGACGTTTAATCATGTTAATCCTTTAATCAGGCAAATCATGGTTCAGACAATCAACGGCAACGCCCCGTGCCGCAAAAGGCGCGGCTCGCAATTGCTGCGCTATTGCGGGGCCGCGGAGTCCCGAAGACAGCGCAGCGAAAACAGGCCTGCCTTGTCGTAGCTGCCCCTGCTCACGCCGTCGTCGTCGTAGACCATGTATCGGCTCCAGGCGTTACCCGCATCGCCCTCCGTGGCGCTCCACCAGAAACCGTAGTAGCCGGCATTGTAGAAGCTACTGCCGTAGCCGTTGCCACCGGGCAGGGCCGAAAAACCATAATTATCAGTACCAACCGTTGACGTGCTAAAATACTCCCAACCGTTCACAGACTTCAACTTAATTCCTGCGTGATTACCATAATCTTCTGTCGCATCAGGATCAACATACTTCACAAGAGTTTCCCACTCCGCATCACTCGGTACATGCCAACCGGATGGACAAATACCGCGGTGCTTACTCTGGACTTGTGACGCGCACTCAGTTTCATTACAGCTTGATGGAAGACCCATTACCGCCGCCCAATTGTAAAGACGGCCGTATTTGGCGCAATTAGCTTGTACTTCAGCGTTTGATAATGTAGTAAAAATGTATTCCCCATTTTCGTCCCGACCAACAAAGACTTGACCATCCTCGCCATAACATTGGCTCCCGCCCGCGCTGTAATTCAAATTTTCCGCCATCCACGTCTGGCCACCGATTGTTACCACTCGATAAACTTTCCCGTCCCGCGAATCGGTAAACGTATTACCGGAAGGCGGCGGCGTAACCGTTCCTCCGCCGGAATCCGAACAGGCAGTAAACAACAAAAATACGGACGACACGGCAACTGCCATAGAAATCAGTAATCTGCTCATATTGCACCCTCCGCTAGTTTTGAATTGTTGAAATGCGCAACGCCGAATTGCCTATATCCCAACATACATTACGGCATTACGCCTGTCAAATTTTTTTGTTAGTGCGGGGTAAAAATCCTAAAATCACGGTAATTTATGTCATTTTGGCCGTTTTGGGGTACTACCAAGGGGCGTTTTTTTGATTTCCGGCCGCGGTAGCCCGGCTCGGCGCAATCAGACGCGCCGGCAAGAGATTATCCGAAATAAAAAAGGGCGGCCGCACGGGGCCGTCCCGGCATACGGTGTTTTGATTTTGACTTTGCCCTAACTGTTCATCTTTTCGCCCAGCATGTCCCCGAAGCTTTTTGCCTTGAAGCCGGGGTTTGAGGCTTTGTCGAGCGCGTCGTCTACGTCTTTGGCCTGTTTTGTTTCCAAGAGGTAGATGGCCATGCGTTTGGTTCCGCCGGGGACGTTTGCCACGTCTATGGCTTTTTTGTCAGCGTCGAGGCCGCTGTTTATGTTTACGGGCGCCTGCTGCGCCCTGAGCGCCTCCGCGCCGAGCGCCTGCATCTGCCTGTATCCGTTAATTCCTATATTCATTCCTGCCCTCCCGCGTTAATTATTCCGGGTTATAATATCAACTCCACACTCCAAACTCAAAACTCAAAACTAACTGCCCTCTCCCCTTAAAGTCCGGAGCGCCTCCCTGCGCTCTGAGAATCCGTCCCTGTAATGCAGACTTTTAGGATTGAGAAACCAACTTTACCCTTTACTGATTTACTGCGTACTGCTTCGGGCGACCGGGAACGGCCGCCCTTACTGCGCCAACGGGTGAGAAGCCCGTTGAGTACTGCTAAGATTGAGAAACCTATTATTACCCTTTACAAATTTACTGCGTGCTGCAACAACGGGTGAGAGGTCCGTTGTTTACCGCATTTTGCAACGGGTGAGAAGTCCGTTGCGCGTACTGCTTAGGATTGAGAAACCCTTTTACCCTTCAGAAGTCTTATACGCGTCCCTCCATTTCTGTTTTGTTTATTTGTTTAAGCGGACGGCGGCACCTCCATGTGCCTTGCCCGCGGTTATACCCTTAATCGCCTCAAAACTCCACATTCCAAACGTCAAACTCCGCGCTCTTCTTACAGCAGGACCAGGTTCGCGTGCAGCGCCCCGGCCTCTTTTATGGCCTGGAGGATCGCTATTACGTCTCTTGGCGTGACCCCCAGCGAGTTGAGCGCCTGTGCCAGGTCCGACACTGTGGTCGTCTCGTCTAAGACGACCATTTCGGCGTCTTTCTCTTCTACTATGAGCGCCGGGTTGGGCACCACTTCCGTCGTCCCCAGAGTGAAGGGGTGCGGTTGTATGACCTCCGGCAGGTTGACCACTTCGACCTTCACGCCGCCGTGGGTTACCGCCACCTGCGATATGCGCACCGTGCCGCCGGCCACTATGGTCCCCGTGCGTTCGTTTATTACTACTTTGGCCTGCGAGGCCACTTCGAACGTCATGTTCTCCACGTTCGATATGAACTCCATCGGGGCGCCGGCGGCGTTCGCCTTTGCCATGTCGAGCTCTACCGTAGCGGCGTCGAGCGCCTTGGCCAGTCCGGCGATGCCGTACTGGGTGTTGATCGCCCGGGCCATAGATACAGCCGACGTGAAGTCGGGGCTGTGGAGCGACATAGACATTTTGCTGCCGTCGAACATGTTGTTGAACTGGTACTCGCGCTGCACGATCGCGCCGCCGGGGATCCGGCCTACGAGCACGTGGTTCTTCTTGATGTGCGTGAAACCGCGGTCGCGCAGGTCGTACCCGCCGGTTGCGAGCGGCCCCTGCGCCGAGGCGTAAACCTGGCCGTCGGCCCCCTGTATCGGGGTCATGATCAGCGTGCCGCCTTCGAGGCTCGTCGCGTCGCCCATCGAGTTCACCGTAATGTCGAACTTAGTGCCCTTGCGCTTGAACGGGGCGAGCTGGCCGGTAACCATTACCGCCGCTACGTTGCGGACGCGGATGTGCCTCTCGGGGAGCTCGACGCCCATGTTTTTGAGCATGTTGACTATCGTCTGCTCGGTGAAGACCGTCTGGTTGCGGTCGCCCGTCCCGGCGAGGCCGACCACAAGGCCGTAGCCGAAGAGCTGGACATCCTCGACTCCCGCCACCGACGCCACGTCCTTGATACGGATATTCTGTGCGGACGCCATCACCGCCAGAGCCATCACCACGCTTGCCGTTTTAACGAACTTATTCATGTTTTTTCTCTCCTGCTTTTTTGGCGGTACAGGACCGCCTGTTGTTAGTGTTGATTGTCAGGTGTTAGCCATTAACACCTTGTACCGCAATGAATTAGTCCGTTAATTCCGTTTATGGACGGCGTCCTGCCATCCCCCTGCTTTATCTCTTGTCAGAACAGCCAGTTAAAGAACCTCGTAACAAACCCCGGCCTCGCCGCCTCGTTCACCGCCCCGTTGCCGGTGTAGGTGATCTCTGCGTCGGCGATGCTCGTAGAGTATACGACGTTGTTCTTCTGTATATCCTGCGGCCGCACTATGCCGCTGATCTTGATGATCTCCTTCTCCTTGTTAATCTCGACGGTCTTGCTGCCCTCAATGAGCAGGTTCCCGCTTTCGAGCACCTCTATTACGCGGGCGGTTACGGTTGCCGAGAGGCTGCCGGTGCGCGACGTTGCGCCCTTGCCGTCGAACTTGGCCGAGTTGCCCGCGCCGAACTCCTGCGGGGACAAGAGGTTGAGCGACCCGGCCTTGAAGCCGACGTCGGTCCCCTTGGACGTGTTGGTCTTGCTCTCGCTGCCCGCCTTGGCCGACTCGACGATGATAATCGTTAGGATGTCGTCAACGCGCATCGCCCTGTGGTCGGAGAAGAGGCTGTGCATCTGCACCGCGAACACGCTCGTGCATAGCGCCGCCGCCGCGACCATCGTTGAAACGTTCCTCAGGTACCTGTTCATGACCTGTCTCCTTCTTTATGCACGACCACCGAGCCCTTGCCCGATACCGCCGCGCGGATAAGTTTGCGTGTTTGAAGATTCTCTACCCAAATCCGGTCCCCGCTGCCGCCGTTATCCCTGGCAACGCCGAGCACCGAGACGTTAATTCTCTCGCCTATAAAGTGTATGCGGACCTGATCGCCGCGGGCGACTACGGGAATCGCCCTTAACATCTTGTCGTGCAATATGTTGCCTGCCTGCACCGCACGCGCCGCCGCCTTCGTCCCGGCTTCGGGGAGGCTGCGGAGTGGTGCGTAGGCAAAGTTCGTAATATCAATGACTTGCGCCTTGCTGTTGTCGCTATTGAACTCCTCGCCGCGCTCTATTGCCCTTGTAGCGGTTAACACGTTGGCTTTGACGGAGATACGGCACATCACCGGAATACGGGAAGTACGCGAGCCCTGACGAGCTATCAATGTTAAACCGGTATTGCCCTTAAGGTATTGATTTTCAAGGCCGGTAACCTCTACCTCCACATCGCCGGCGCCGCTCTTCCAGGAGAGCTGCGGGTTGGTGATGGAAAGCTCCCATTCGCCCTTTGCCCAGCCTATACGGCTTTCAACATACGAGCGGATAACGTCCTCGAACTGCCCTACCGTCTTCTCCCGGTAGTCGCTCGTAACCTTGACCCTCTTCGTATTGCCGCCTGTGATGCTGATACCTTTGAGATGCGGACGGACGTTGTACATCAGCAAATCCTCGGAGTTGATGTAGCGGCTGAACCCGGCGGGGGCAGCCTCGCCTGCCGCCATCGCCCTGACCTGCCCGGCCAGCGCGGCGTCGGCGCATTCTACCTTGGCGATGTCGCCGATGCGGATCAGCGTGTCGTTCACCATAACCGAGTCAACGAAGTAAAGCGTTACCATCTTTGAAGATAGCGCGGGTGCCTGAGCCGAGGCCGCAAACGCGAACATCATAACGAGCGCGGACGCCTTCGCGGCGGTGCGTATCGTGGCGGTGATGTTGTTGATTTTGCGGTTCATACTGCCCATCCCTTGCTTTTTTGGCGATTATTGCGATCGCCGGTTAAATTTTCGTTTATCTATCGGTACGGCAACTGCTTACCTGTCCCCTGCTATTTATCCTTACATCTGCGGGCGACCGGGGACGGTCGCCCCTACATCGTCCTTACATTTGTGGGCTGCCGAAATGGTTGCCCCCTACATCGTCCTTACATCTGGCGACCGGGGACGGTTGCCCCTACATCGTTCCCGCTAACGCTTCAGGTTATTCGCCGTTTGAAGCATCTCTTCGCTGGTCGTTATCGCTTTGGAGACGATTTCGTACGCCCTCTGCGCCGCGATCATGCTTACCATCTCGTCCACTATCTGCACGTTTGACGACTCTACGTATTTGTGCATCAGCGTGCCCATGCCGTCCTCACCGGGGAGCGCCGCCACAGGTACGCCGCTGGCGCTGGTCTCGCCGAAGAGGTTGCCGCCGAGCGACCTGAGGCCCGCGGGGTTGATGAACTTGACAAGCTCGAACTGGCCAATGTCGGTGGAGATCACTTCACCCGGCAGCATCACGGATATCCGACCGTCCGGCTCTACCTGAAACTCCTGTGCGCCCTCGGGGAGGGTTACCTGCGGGTGGACAATGAAGCCCGACGACGTGATGAGCGTGCCGTCGCTCGACAGTTTGAACCCGCCGTCGCGTGTGTAGTTGATCGAGCCGTCCGGCATCGTGATCTGAAAGAAGCCCTCGCCGCTGATTGCCACGTCCATGGCGTTTTCGGTGCGGTTGGGCGAACCCTGTTCGAAGACCCTCATCGTTGCGCCCGGCTTAACGCCGAGGCCCACCTCTATGCCGGCCGGGGCCATGCTGCCCTCGAAGTTGCGCACGCCGGGCTCGCGGATCGCCTGGTACATGAGCTCCTGGAACTCGACGCGTGTGCGCTTGTAGCCGTTGGTATGGAGGTTCGACAGGTTATTGGATATATTATCCATATAAAGCTGCATCGCTTCCATCCCCGTCGCGGCTGTTCTAAGGCTTCTTATCATTTTTATTCTCCCATCGTTTCGGGCGGTTATAAACCGCCCATACAATTTTTTTCGTTTATTAACAGCGGGCGCGATTTATCGCGCCCCTACATTATTACCTTATATTCGCGACCTGGTTGACCGCCTTGTCCAGCGTCTCGTCCTGCGAATGGAGCGCCTTCTGGCTCGACTCGTAGTTGCGGTGCGCCGAAATCATGTCTACCATGTTGCGGATCATATCCACGTTCGACCCCTCAAGGAAACCCTGGCGGATCACAAACCCCTCCAACTTCTCTTCAACCGCTTCTACGTTAAGGGGCGCGAACCTGCTGTTGCCGCAGCGCCTCAGCTCATACGGTTTTTCAAAGTCAACGATCTTTATAATGCCCTTGCTAAACCCGTTCTGTATAACCTCGCCGCTGTCCGAAACCGTTATCCTCTCGTTGGCCTCAACGCGGATATACCCCTCCGTACCCATAACCTTAGCGCCGTCGCCCGTCACTAACAGGCCGTCCTTATCAATAGAGAAATTGCCGTTCCTTGTATAACGCACGCCGTCATCCGCCATAATCTTAAAGAACCCGGTGCCCTTAATCAACAAATCAAGGTCATTGTCCGTCTTGCGCATAGTGCCTTCCGAAAAATCGATAAATACCTCATCCACCTTGTTCACGCTGTTGGCGAATACGCGGTTGTCGTCGTCCTTCAGCAGGTTGTGGTACGTCGCCGTGAACAGCCCTGCCTGCTTGTAGCCGGTGGTATTGATATTGGCCAGGTTGTTCGCGATCTGCTCCTGCTTCTGCGCAAGGGCGGTCATCGACGTTGAGGCTGTGTAGATTCCCTGTATCATTTTTTTTCGTCCCTTTTGGGTTTTCGGTTCTCGTCCGCTTAATAAATACTGCAAATGCTGTGCCACGTGGCAGATTTTGGGGATGTGTTGGATATTTATAGGAATTTTGTTGGTTTTTTGGGGAATTGGAGGGATTTGGCCGGGATTTGGGGATAGTTTTGGGATAATTTGGGGGTTATTTGAGATGATCTTTAATGATAAGGCGGCGGCAATTCTTACCCGGCAGGGCAAAAATTACCGCCGCGGGGCTAACAGTTCTCCGGCTGGGACTCTTTTGCCGGGTCCTCAGATACGGCATTTTCGGCCGGAACGGCCTTTTTCGCCGCGGCTTTCCTGGCCGCCGGTTTCTTCCTGGCGGCGTTTTTCTTTACGGCGGCATCCTTAATAACTACAGCCGCATCCGCTAAAACCGCTTTAGGCTTTGGCTTGTAGCCCTCAAGCCCCTTGGCCCCTATGTCCGTCCTGAAGGTCATCCCCTCGTAATTGATCTTGGCCACGCTCTCATAGGCCGAGGCGATAGCATCTGCAAGAGTATCCCCCCGCGCCGTAACCGCCAATACCCGCCCGCCGGCGGTCAGGTACTTCTCCTTCTTCTTATCAGTAGAAACCCCGGCGAAGTAGACGTCTATATGGTCCTGCTCCCCGGCTGCGTCTATCCCGGTAATCTCCTTGCCCTTGCTGAATTTGCCGGGATACCCCTTGCTCGCCATTACCACTGCCACGCAGCTGCCCGGGTCAATCTCCCACTTTATAGACGCCAAATTGCCCTTCACGCTCGCGCACTCCCTAAACGCCTCGTACCAGTCGCAGTGGACCAGCGGCAGTACGGCCTGCGTCTCCGGATCGCCGAACCGGCAATTGTACTCTACAACCTTGGGCCCCTGCTGCGTCATCATCAACCCGATATAGAGCAGCCCGCGGTAACGCGACTTTTCCTTTTCCATAGCCGCGAGCGTAGGGACGATTATCTCCTTCTCTATGCGCGCCATCATCGCCGCGTTGACCACGCCCGGCGCCGGGGCGTACGCGCCCATCCCGCCGGTGTTCGGGCCGGTGTCGTCATCCCCTATCCTCTTGTGGTCCTGCGCGACCGGGAGGATCTTGTAGGCCTTGCCGTCTGTAAGCACAAAGACCGAGGCCTCCTCCCCGCTCATCATCTCCTCAATAACAACGGTCTCCCCCGCCGCGCCAAAGCTCTTTTTGTCAAAAATATCCGCCAGCGCAGCCTTGGCCTGGGCAGGCGTCTCACAGACAATAGCCCCCTTGCCCGCCGCTAAACCGCTGACTTTGACCACAATAGGTGTGCCCATCTTCTCCACGTACGCCAGCGCGCCGGCCTTATCCGTAAACACCTCGAACCCGGCCGTGGGTATACCGTACTTCTTCATCAGTTTCTTGGAAAAAGCCTTGCTCCCCTCAATACGCGCCGCTGCCGCGCTCGGGCCGAACGCGAGAAGCCCCTGCTTCTTGAACGAGTCTACAATCCCCTCAACCAGCGGGGCCTCGGGCCCTACAACGGTCAAATTGATCTCATTGATCTTCGCCCAGTCGGCAAGATCGTCCCAGTTCGATATCTCCTGATCAACCAGCGTGCACCCGTCACGCTCCATTCCGGGGTTGCCGGGGTACGCATACATGCAAAGGGGGCGGTCAGACCTCATCATAGCCTCAAGAAGCGCGTGCTCCCTGCCGCCGCCGCCTACAATCAACACAGAATCCATAAAATCCACTTAAAAAAACCTCCGTTTTATCGGTACTGTTTTGAGTACGGAGTGTGATTTTTTGCTTTCATCATAACCATAACTCCAAACTCCAAGACTACACACTCCAAACTAATTTCACTCTTCATCCCCGTCTTCCGCATCCGCGGCATCCGGCTGCAGCCGCGCAGTCTCCTCTATATACTTGTCGCGGATATCCGCCTTACCGCGCAAAAACTCAACGACCTTCTGCGTCTGCTCCTCCGTCATCAAAATACGGCTCTGGCGCGTAAGCCTCCCGCTGAACCCCCACTCCTTGAGCACCTGCGGCGACACCTTGAACGCGTCCGCCGCGGCCACGAAGCGGCTCTCGTCGGCCCGCAGCGCGTAACAGACCTTCTCGTCCAAACACGAATACTCCGAGCAAAACCGTATGTGATACCGCTTAACGTCGGCGGTCTTCGCCACACGGTAGAAACCCGTCACCAGATACTGGCCCTGATAGTCCTCAACCGTCCCGGCGTACTTTGTAATAAAGAGCAGGTACCGGATCTTCGACTTTACGAAAGTCGCCCGTATCTTGGTCCGCGCGCAGCTGAAGTAGCCGAACGTGGCCGTCTCGTAGTTGGGCTCCGACTCAATCTCACTCTGCCGCCCCGCCTCCGGCACCTCGCGGATGGGCAGCTCCGATATGGGGTCGCTGCCGTAAAGAATAGCCATACCGGTGTTGCTCGCCCGGTAGTCCTGCCAGGCAACGCCATCTACGGTTCTGACCGCAATCATGCTTTCTGTAGCCATTTTATCACAACTCCTGTAATTTGTAACTACGTGCCGCCCATACTGTTAGGTACAATGGACAACCGCGCAGTAAACGTAATAAAAATAAATAAAAACAAAGCCCGCAAATTGAATACGGGCTCTTAGCTTACCGAGATTTTTAGTTTTATTTTGGTGGTACTGAGACCATGGTAATGCTGCGTACTATTATACAATATAATTAAAATTAGCAAAAAATGCAAAAAAATTAAAGTTTTTTAAAACCGGTACGTCAATGCCAACATAAAGCCGGTACCGGCAGGATTAACGGCCAGGTCCGTACCTATGTCTATTTTGTGCTGATAATCGCTCAGGTGCGCATCGACTACCGCGTCGAGGATTGAGTAAATGTAGGTGGCCAGGGATATCCACAGGTACGTATTACGCCGGGAAAAGGAGCGGTCGTACCTGGCCGCCCAGTAGGGCTGGTACTCTGTGCGGTAGGCGTATTGGTCCGATTCTGGGTCCCTCATGGTGTTGTAGCGCTCCGAAGCAACGGTCATGAGGCGGTGGTGGTTGATGGCGGTCAGCGCCAGGGATGTCTGGGTCATCGCGATCATCCCCGCCTTCCCCGGGCGCTTGTTGTAGATCTGCCCAAGCCCCAGAAACGGCACCGCCGCGAGCAGGCCCGCGGCCGTAGGGCTGCGGTACTCTCCGCGCGGCGATAGGCCGCCGGCCTCAAGCGCGTCTAAAAGATTGTAGGCGTATATCCCCGCCGCCCAGGCCATGGCGTTGTAGGCGGTGTACCTCGCCTGCCGCTCCTCAAATGAGGCCTGATCCGCCGCCGCGCCGTACGCCCCGGCGGTGCGCAGGTACAAACTGTCGCCCAGTTCATCAAAGCGGCCCATGTTAACCGCCGCGCTGTCCCTCCACCGCCGCACTGTCCCCTTGCGCGTGCCGGCCGCGTCCCACCAGTACGCCGTAAACCCAACCGCGCCCGCCTCAGCCGCAAGAAACCCCAGGCCCATCCAGTAACGCCCCTGATAAAGCTGCCCGGATCCGGGAATAACTGCCGAGAGTGACGCGCCGGTGTAATTCATGTTGTGCCTGAGGCGCGTTAATTCCGCTTCGGAGATAGACTTAGGCTCTTCGGGCCCATGCGGCGCAAAGCCCGTGTCATGAACCGATAAATCAAGCAAAGACGGCGTCAACTCGGCAAACGGCCGCACAGAGTCGGCTGATATAATGTGCCATTCATCTGCGGACGCGCGCGCCGCGGCGGCGGAATCAACGGCCCGAGCACCGGTATCCGCCCACAAGGCGCAGGCCGGGAGTACGGCCAAAAAGCAAATAATTCTTAATGATTTAACGGCATTTTTCACGGATATAATATAATTTACCGCCCCCGGGCAAAGCAAAATCAAAAACCGTTTTGTGAGGGCCCCAAAAAAAATAAAAAAAAGTTTGTGGCAAGCCCCGTCACCTGCTATATTATATAGTATAGGAATTTAATGCTGTCACGGAGAGCCAAACCGGCTCCCCGCAGCCTTGAAATGCCGGCTTACTGGGGGGTGGGCCAAAACCCGCCCTTTTCGACATAACACGAAAAGGAGGATGTACAATGAGTAAATCCGTACGGAACAGGCAGGTTACGCGCAAGAATACGCGCGTGTTGGCAGCGGCGCTTTTTGCGCTGGTATTGGCTGGGAACGCGTTTTCTCAAATAGTAGCCCCGAATGGAGCAGACGCGACAGTGCCGGTTACCGTAAACGTAGCCGCCAATGTAAAAGTGGATCCGCCCGCCAGCGGTTCCGGCACCTTTCAGGGCTCAACAGGAAGCGTGACGGCCAACACCCAGGCATTGTTCCCAATCAAACTCACCGCCGGCAATGGCAGCGGCGGCGGCAATACATCCGTATCGCATCAGGCGCAGAGACAGGCCGGCGGAGCGTGGATCAGCCACAACCGCGGCAACATCACCCTAAACCTGAACTCACAGCAGTACAATAACGCCGCGGTCTCCCTGCACTCAATAAACGGCAAGCGCATACTGAGCGGCAGCGCGTCCGCCTCAAAAGGGGCGCTAAACATATCCCGCGTCAACATCCCCACCGGCGTATACCTGCTCTCGGTCAAGGGGACGGCCGGCAACTCTTTCACAACCAAACTGACTCACAGCGGCGACAATCTGAACATCAACGTAGCGTTTGCCGCGAACAACCCTTCATTAAATAAGAGCGCGGCTGCCGGCGACTACGGGACGTGGACGATAACCGTCACCGCAACGGGGTACATAACCCAAACACGCACCTTCCAGCCCGATACCGGAAAGAATACCGCTCAGAGCTTTACGCTGGTCGCTGCCGCAACACCTGACGCGAAGAGTTTCACCGAAACCGTAAACGGCACATCTTTTGACATGATATACGTGGAAGGCGGCACATTTACCCTCGGGTGCGAGAGCGGTACCTGCCCTGCCGACGCGGCCCCCGTGTCGGGCGTGAAAGTCAGCAACTATTTTATCGCCAAGAATGAAGTAACAAACGGGTTATGGAAAGCGGTAATGGGTTCAAATGACAGCAGAGTGCCGTCGTACGCGCAAAATTCGGGATCGATGACAAATATGACCTGGTATGACGCAATGGAATTCGCCTGCAAGTTAAGCCAGCTGACGGGCAAAAATTACCGCATGACGACCGAGGCGGAGTGGGAGTACGCGGCCAAAAAGCCTAACAGTTCGGGTATGGGTAACATGAACAGCAACGAGGAATGGGCGTATAACTCATGGCTTACTACACATACGGGCGGGACTGACCCGGTAGGGCAGATAACATACGCGGACGGGAAAATAAATTTACATACCCAAAAAACGCGGCGCGACGCTCAGTTGACCGCCAGCAACATAACGGGCCGCCTTATCCGTTCAATAGACGGCATTGGCCCGGCATTGCGCCTGACCCTCTCCGCAGACACAGACTTCCCGCCGAACTATGTCCCGGTGTGCGAAATCCACCCGCCGGTACTGGGTACCGAGCCGCTGAATTCTTACCGCGATATGCGGTGGGTCACCGGCAGCGATAAGCACTGGACAACCGGTTCGATAGCAATAGGCAGCTTCGACCTCAGGGTTTGGGAAGACGGCACCGCGAGGTTAGGCAGCACCAACGGCCAGTGGTTCACTTCAAACAACATCGCTTTCGTCTTTGTCCCAAGCTCTGGTTCCGCCAGAAAATTCCCGTACATCTTCCTTGATGAAACGCAAGGGTCGCTTATTTCCGATGTGAGTTTCATGAGCGGCGGTTTTATTGGAAGAATAGCAAAGGAGTCAACGACCAACTACGCCAAGCCTTCCGTAACCCTGGCGGCAAGCGCCGAGGCTCTGGCCAAAACGATGTCGAACTTCGAAACGGATTATAAGATGGTTGATATGGTCAACATACCGGCATCGGCTAAAAAACAGGACTCGCGGCTGCTCGACGGGACAAGTCAGGGATGGTTCCAGGACAACCGCACCGCCGGCGGCCAGCACCACTACAGAAAAGATATCGACGCCGACGAATTCCGGTTCACCGTTAATCAGGGAGGCCAGAGGACTATGCTTGCCAACGGCACCTGGTTTACAGTCAACAATACATTCCTGCGCGTAACGCACTCCGGCGGATATGTTGCCGATTACCTGTACACCATAGCGGGCAATACCTTCTACCACAACTCGTTTATGGCGTATGAGCGTGCCGACTTCAGAATGTTCGAGAAAACGGAAAACGGCAGCAGCGTCTTCAGCGCAACCTGCGGCAGCACCTGCAGCGGCGAGATTCCAAAGAACCAGAGCGCCCCGGTGTATGCCAATATGGGGGAAACCGGCAAATCGACGTTCGTGCCGGCAAAATGTCCGTCAGGCGGATGTAACTGATAATTGAAAAATGGGGGACGCAAAACACCGCGTCCCCCATTTTTAGTCTAAAAATATTTAAAAAATATTGCACGGAAATTTGACACATGGTATATTGATATTAACACGGGCAACCCGGATAACAGCGCCGGGTATGCCTTACGGCGGTCCAAACGGATTGCTTTCACTTTAATAGGGTACGGGAGGGCGTTATGAGTATATCGGTTCGCAGCAGGTTGGTTAGCGGGAAGGCGCGGAAACATCCGCGCCTGTTGACGGCGATGGTTTTTCCCGCGCTGCTTCTTGTGTCGGCTTTCGCTGCAGGTTCACCTGTGCAGGCTGAAATTGCTTATGTGCCTGTCAGGGTGGTCGCAAGCTCAGGGGCTACGGCAACGGTTACGTTTGCGCCGCCCAGCGCCGGCAGCCTCAGCGGCGTCACAAAGGAGATAACTGTTGGCGTTGATACGACTTTTGTGTTCAATCTCGGCGGCAGCTCCCGCATATCGCATCAGGCGCAGCGCGCCGAGGGCGGGGCGATGGCCAGTTTCAGGCGCGGCAGCGTCTCACTCAGATTGCCGTCCGACCTGTACAAAAACGCCGCGGTCTCGCTCTACGCTATAAACGGCAGGCGTGTGTTTAACAGTAAGGTGGCTTCAACAGGCTCAGCCGCCGGCGGCCTGAACAGGTCGCTTACCAACATCCCGGCCGGTGTCTATCTGATCTCGGTCAAAAGCGTTAATGGGAACTCGTTCTCATCAAGGCTGTCCCACAGCGGCGGAAAACTGAACCTCGATGTGGCATTTACGGGCGGCCTCTTTTCGTCTGACAAGCTCGCGAAGTCTATGGCCGCAAACAATGAATGGACTGTATCGGCCACGTCGGCGAGCTTCTCCTCACAGTCGCCATCGAGCAAGGTGCTTATCACGGGCGGAAATAACCCAACGATATATATTAAGTTTGCCAGTTCTTCTTTCGGAGGTGGAGGCAGCACCATAGAGGTATCGCCGTCCAGACTGCCCGATGTTGAGACCGTTGCGCCTAAAACTCTTCCCAGTCCGGCAGCAAACTACACGGAAACGGCGGGCGGCCAGTCTTTTGACATGGTTTACATATCCGGCGGCACGTTTACTCTCGGATGCAACGGCAGTAGCTGCCCGCCCGACACAAGAGCCGTGGAGGGCGTAACGGTCAGCCCCTACTATATCGCGAAAGCTACCGTAGGGTCAAGCCTGTGGAACGCCGTGATGGGCGGCGGCACCGCAAACAGCTACATGGGCCCGCAAATAACCTGGTACGACGCCATGGTGTTCGCCTGCAGGTTAAGCAAGATGACCGGCAGGAATTACCGCATGCAAACCGAGGCGGAGTTCGAGTACGCAGTCAAAAGACACAAAAGCAGCTTGACAATAAGCGCTTCCACCGAAGAATGGGCGTATAACTCCTGGAGCGGTACGCACTCGAGCGGGACCGATCCCGTAGGGCCGGGCAGCGGGCAGCATACTCAAAAAACCCGCCGCAACGCAACCGGATACGCCGATACGGTAGGGCGCCTCATCCGTTCGATAGAAGGCATAGGCCCGGCGCTGCGCTTAGTTATTTCGGCAAACGGCAATTTCCCGCCGGAGTATGTTGCGCCATGCAACATTCACGCCCCTGAGATGGACCGCGAGCCGGTGAACTCATACCGCGATATGCGGTGGGTCACAGGCGGCGACTCCGCCTGGGCGGCGGTAACGGGCGGGCAGCAGTCGGCCGGCAGT